>Ga0213831_1000197_pt1 | contig 68718 bp, 62 predicted proteins | sample SWATP12_FD_163421 | JGI IMG/M metagenome (GOLD analysis project Ga0213831, IMG submission 163421) | Coastal seawater microbial communities from Marineland, Florida, United States - SWA TP1 #2 | ecosystem: Environmental > Aquatic > Marine > Coastal | place: USA: Florida | collected 2016-08-06 | reverse complement strand
GATTTAGATAAGACTTTAAATAGACCACTGCGGAGTGGTAGTTCAGTTGGTTAGAATACCGGCCTGTCACGCCGGGGGTCGCGGGTTCGAGTCCCGTCCACTCCGCCACTTATTCCAGACCTCAGCAGAAATGCTGAGGTCTTTTTGTATGCGCGGCATTATTTTGGTCTGTGACCAATGAGTCCCGCTTGAGCGCAAGCCCAAACTGGGCGTCCCCGCCTTCTGCTTCTTTGCCAAACAAAAAAGGTCAGCAATTGCTGACCTTTGACTATTCTAGTTTTTATCCGATTAAAGAATAATATCTCTTACTTCTGGATCTTTACGCTCTAGGTAGTGAGTCGATTTAATACGGCGAATAGTGCGACAGCGGCCACGGATCAGAAGCGTTTCTGTTGTTGCAATGTTACCTTGGCGAGAGATACCTTCAAGTAGGTCGCCCTTGGTGATACCTGTCGCTGAAAAGACAACATTGTCGCTACGCGCCATATCTTCCATTCTAAGCACAACGTTTGCCTTTACGCCCATCTCTTCACAGCGTTTAAGCTCTGCCGCGCCATAGATACGGTTTTCTTCGCTATCGCCTTTCACTTCATGGCGAGGCAGCAGTTGTCCGTGCATATCGCCATCTAGCGCACGGATTACAGCCGCTGAAACCACACCTTCTGGTGCGCCGCCAATACAGTACATTACATCCACTTCGCTATCTGGCATACAAGTCAGGATCGAAGCGGCAACGTCACCATCTGGTACGGCAAAAACACGTACACCCATAGCTTGCATTTCTGCGATGACTGCATCATGACGAGGTTTTGCTAAGGTAATTACCACCAGAGTATCTAGAGTTTTATTTAGAGCCTGAGCGATATTCTCGAGGTTTTCTTTTAACGGTTTGTTGAGGTCGATACAGCCTTTTGCTCCAGGACCTACAACTAACTTCTCCATGTACATATCCGGCGCTTTAAGGAAACTGCCTTTTTCGCCCGCAGCCAGTACAGCCAGAGCATTAGATTGTCCCATTGCTGTCATGCGAGTGCCTTCAATTGGATCGACCGCAATATCTACTTCGTCTCCGCCGATACCAACGTTTTCTCCGATATATAACATTGGCGCATCATCAATCTCGCCCTCGCCGATTACGATCTCTCCGCTGATCTCAGTTTTATTAAGTAAGCTACGCATCACTTCAACAGCTGCACCATCAGCAGCGTTTTTATCGCCGCGGCCAAGCCATTTGTAACCTGCTAAAGCTGCCCCCTCGGTAACTCGAGAAAATGACATTGCTAAATCGCGTTTCATGAAGACTCCAAAGTAGTAGGAAAGAGAGAATAACAAAAACGGCAGGATCTTATCATATCAGAAAGGAAACGTTTGCCTTTTTGCTTAAACAGGCATTGAACTGGATCAATCTTACAGGTTAAATTATCAAATCGATGCCGCTCGCTTAAGAGATGTAAAGCCATTGTCAATTTGCGCTGTTTTTTTAATCGAATGGCAAAAAAACTACAATATAGGGCGTGTTTATCCGCTCTCGGCTGAGTAGAATGGTTACAAATGGTTTTGGAACATAGGTGACCAAAACCTTGTCCGAATAATAGATAGGTAGGCTAAGATGTCTTTTGAAGTATTAGAACAACTAGAAGCAAAAATCCAAACTGCAGTAGATACAATTGCTCTTCTACAAATGGAAGTTGAAGAACTCAAAGAAGAGAAGGAAAAACTGGCGACTGAAGCCAGTGAATTGCGTAACAATCGTGAAGAGCTAGAGCAGAAAGCTCAGCAGATGCAGCAAGAACACTCTGCTTGGCAAGAGCGCATCCGTAATCTACTAGGTAAGATGGATGAAGTAGAGTAAGCGCTACTAACATTTATAAAGGCTGAACTTAGGTTCAGCCTTTTCGCTTTTTAATGACAGTGAATGTTAGGCTTTAGGACGAACACCTAGGGTGTGGCACAAAGCGTAAGTCATTTCAGCACGGTTTAGGGTATAGAAATGGAAGTCTTTAACGCCTTCACGACTGAGTGTACGAACCATATCGATCGCTTGGCTAGCTCCCACTAGTTGTCTAGTGGTTGGATCATCATCTAGACCTTCGAACTGTTTTGCCATCCAACCTGGAACTTTCACGTTGTTTTGCGCCGCAAAGCGCGATGCTTGTTTGAAGTTTGACACAGGTAAAATGCCCGGGACGATCTCAACATCAATTCCTGCTGCCACACAGCGATCGCGGAATCGTAGGTAGCTCTCTACATCGAAAAAGAACTGGGTAATTGCTCGGTTGGCACCTGCGTCAACTTTGCGTTTTAGGTTAAGTAGATCGGCTTGAGCGCTTTTCGCCTCTGGATGAACTTCTGGGAAAGCAGCAACGGAGATATCGAAATCATGGCGCTCTTTTAGCAGGGTCACGAGATCAGACGCGTACATATCAGGCTTACCGCCACCTGGTGGGATGTCACCACGCAGAGCGACGATACTTTGAATTCCGTTTGCCCAGTAGTCATCGGCGATTTGGATAAGCTCTTCACGAGAGGCATCAATACAAGTTAAGTGGGGTGCAGCTACTAGACCTGTTTGATCTTTTATCTCTTTGATAATTGAATGGGTTCTATCCCGCTCACCTGAGTTTGCACCATAGGTTACAGAGACAAATTTCGGTTGTAGAGTTTTAAGACGATGTACTGAATTCCAAAGTGTCTCTTCCATCTTCTCACTGCTCGGTGGAAAAAATTCAAATGACACATTGATATTGTCAGACAGTTCAGCGATATTTTGATTTAAGGCGTCGATATGACTCGCGTGTGTGTATCCCATCTTACTCTCCCTGTGGCCACCCTGTGCCGATAAAACTCTAAATTCCAAATCGACGTTTAGACGTCTATATGTCTACAGAATGTAATGAATACGATTTAATGTCAATAATGTGATTATGAATATTTTTCAACTTAACCATGAGATGGTTTCAAGTTTAGTTGAAGTTGGTTCATATAGGTGGAGAGGATAAGGGAAAAGGGCGCTGAGAAAAGTCGCGCCCATATTGATTACAGCAAGCCTGAGAGTAAGTTTAGATCCGATTGAATCGCGCCGGCGGTGACTTCTCGTCCCGCGCCAGGCCCTCTGATTACTAATGGGTTGTCTTTGTACCACTTACTTTCGATAGCAAAAATATTGTCACAAGGTAAGAGGTTAGCGAGAGCGTGATCTTTACTCAAAGCCTCGACCCCCACAGTTGCGCTACCATTTTTCTCTAAACGAGCTACATAACGAAGCACTTTGTCTTCGCGTTGTGCCTTCTCCAGGCGTTCAGCTAGTAGTTCGCTTAATAGGGTGCTCTGATCAAGAAACTCATCCAGAGATAGCCCAGCAAGCTCTTTAGGGACTAAACTTTCAACCTTTACGGCTTCTGGTTCAAGCGCTAGACCAGATTCACGTGCCAAGATAACCAATTTACGCATGACGTCAGAGCCATCTAAATCGCTACGAGGGTCTGGCTCCGTTAAACCTTGTTGCCATGCTAGATCGACAAGCTCAGCAAATGGAATGCTACCATCATATTGCTGGAATAACCAAGACAAGGTACCGGAAAATATTCCTGACAAAGCCGTGATGTCATCGCCACTCTCGCGCAAATCACGCACAGTGTGGTTGATTGGCAGCCCTGCTCCTACCGTTGCGTTATAAAGCCAATGGCGATTGATTTTGGCAAACGCGTCTTGAACCTGATGATAATATTGGCTAGAGGCTGACCCTGCGACTTTATTGGCAGAGATAAGGTGCATACCTTGTTCTGCGATCTCTAAGTAGCGCTCTGCTAATATCGGACTTGCAGTGACATCCAAGACAACCAGATCATCATAGCCTTGGATGGCACCGAGCTTCTCAATCCAGTTACTTCCTTCATGGCTGATAGCTTCTTCATCAAAATGAGAGCTGACTTGATTCGCTGCAATGCCTTTAGGATTAAACCAGTATGTTTGGCTATCAATCACCGCGACTAGCTCAAAGTTCATCCCATGACGTTTTTCTAGTTCATTTTTCTGTTCTGAGAAGAGTTCTAGCCAGCTAGAACCAATATTGCCTTTGCCACAAAGTGCGATTGCGACACGCTTCTGAGCTTGGAACAATTGGCTATGAATCGCTTTTACCAAAGGTTTAGTATCGGTGGTACGAAGAACCGCGACCAGGCTTAAACCGGATAATGACTCAGAAATAAACTCTACGGGGGAAGACTTCAGTTGTTGGTAAAAGCCGTAACAGTGGTTGGCATTTTTGGTCACACCTGCACCGACAGCAGCCACCATCGAGTACCCCTCTCTAAGCTTTATTTCCGCTTCAATTGCGGCATCTTGCAGATACTCTAGAGCGCCTCCGACAATTTCACTTGTATATGCGAGTCGGAGGCAGTGTTGATCGGGTTGAGACTCGTAGGTAAGTGGTTCAATTTGTGCACGTTTGAGGCTGGCAAGCACTTCATTTTCAACTCGTTGGAATTCATGGCCAGAGGTGAAATTCAATTGAATCAGCAGTACTTCATCGAGAGATGAAATAATTTTTGCACCGCGACCAGATGCCAGTACACGCTCTATGCGTGTTGAACCCGATTCAGGCTGGTAGCTACAGCGTAGATGCAAGTCCATAGCGCTTTGAGCAACGGGCTGTAGCGTTCGGCTATGCAGTACAGGGGCTGCAAGCCGTGCTAGTTCGCTGGCTTCATCTAAACGTAACAACGGCAATAGGCAGGCGTCAGAGACCAATCTTGGGTCTGCACTGTATACACCTGCTACGTCGCTCCAAATTGTCACACGCTTTGCTTCGGCAAGGGCACCAATAACAGTTGCTGAGTAGTCAGAGCCATTGCGACCTAATAGAACAGTATGCCCCTGGCTATCTTGAGCCATAAATCCAGTAATCACGATTCTGTGGTGGGCGTGTTGTACTAAGGCTTCCTTTGTTAATGGATAAGAGGCCCCAAAGTCGACTTCAGGTTGAGTGCCGGATTCAGCACGTAGGAATGCACGTGCATCTTGAGCGACAGCGGGTAAAGCGTGTTGGTTGAGTAAAGCTGCCAGTAAACGTGACGACCAAACTTCACCATGACCTAAAACAGCGGCTTTTTCAGCATTATTAAGTGGGTAGGTAAGCTCGCCTAATGTGCTAAATTCATCGTTTAAGGTCGCAAGTAACGGCTCTTTTGCTTGGTCTCTAATGAGTGCTTCAATCAGTTCAGTTTGAAACTGACGCAATGCTTGAAGCTCTTCATGGGCGATACGCCCGTCTTTGCTAAGTGCTTCAATAAAGGCGATCAATCGGTTAGTGGTTTTGCCTGCGGCTGAAACCACGATCAGATCTTCAGGTTGGGAATATTCTTTTAAGATACCGACCACACGACGATAGCATTCAGGATCAGCAAGGCTGCTTCCACCAAATTTATGTAGTTGACGTTGAGTAGACATTAGAAGGCTTCCTTAGCTTTTGCGAAAGCTTGTTCAAGGTCAGTAATTAAGTCATCGGCATCTTCAAGCCCGACAGATAGACGCAGCAACTGTTGTGAGACGCCTGCTTCGGCAAGGGCTTCTTCGCCCATCGCTCTGTGTGTCATGGAAGCTGGGTGACAGATTAGGCTTTCAACTCCACCAAGAGACTCAGCAAGAGAGAAAAGTTCTAGCTGACCGACAAAGAACTTAAGTTGTTCAAAGCTGCCTGCAAATTCAAAGCTGAGCATTGAACCAAAGCCTGATTGTTGCTTCTTGGCGATCTGGTGCCCAGGGTGTGCTGGCAAGCTAGGGTGATAGATACGGCCGACCAACTCTTGCGTTTGTAAGAAGCTTAAAATTTGGCGAGAGCTTTCTTCATGTACCTTCATTCGAGCACCCAGAGTACGAATGCCGCGTAATGTCATGTAACTATCAAACGGCGTCCCGGTTGCACCTATACAGTTACCCCACCAAGCAAGTTCCTCTGCGTGTTCTTCGGTTTTAGTAATAACGACACCGCCGATAACATCTGAATGACCATTGATGTACTTGGTTGTTGAGTGGATAACAAAATCAGCACCAAGGTCTAAAGGCTTTTGGAACACTGGTGTTAAAAAGGTATTGTCGACAGCGACCAACGCCCCAACGTGTTTGGCTTTTGTACAAACATCTGCGATATCGACCACACGCACGAGCGGGTTCGATGGCGTCTCTAATAGAATAAGTTTTGGCTTTTTCGCAATCGCGGCATCCAGTGCTTGCGCATCAGATTGGTCGACAAATTCTACTTTGAAGTCACCCTTATTGGCTCGAGTGTTAAACAGACGGTAGGTGCCGCCATAACAGTCGTGCGGTGCGATAATTAAATCTTCTGGGCCCAAAAATGCAGATACCCACAAGTTGAGAGCTGAGGTACCGCAGTTTGTTACTACTGCACCTTTACCTGACTCTAGTTCAAACAGAGCGGTTTCGAGTAGCCCACGATTTGGATTGCCTGAGCGTGTGTAATCGTATTTTGGCACATCACCAAAAGCAGGAAAGCCATAATTGGTCGAGAGGTAAATGGGTGGAACAACTGCGTGATGCTGAGTGTCAGACTCGATACCAGTACGTACCGCGATTGTGGCTGGTTTGCGGGTGCTCATAAGTGTTTCCTTTCGAACTTTAGTGACTTCTATTTGGGAATACGCTATACCTTTATCTTGTTAGATATATGTTATTCCTATCCCATACCTTTCCACTTTACTTGTCATTGCTGTGGCCGTCAACACTTCTAGACGTCTATATGTCTTTGCTTGTGGCTATAAATACCGCTAAAATTAGGCATTCTATTTTTAACCATAAATAATAACGAAAGGTGCGCAATGGCAGATTGGAATGGCGAATACATTAGCCCATATGCTGAGCATGGAAAGAAAAGCGAACAAGTAAAGAAGATTACAGTTTCTATTCCATTGAAAGTATTAAAGGTTTTGACTGATGAGCGTACACGTCGTCAGATTAATAACCTGCGCCACGCAACAAACAGCGAGCTATTGTGTGAAGCTTTTTTGCATGCCTATACGGGGCAGCCGCTACCAACAGATGAAGATTTGCGTAAAGATCGCCCAGACGATCTTCCTGCTGAAGTGAAAAAACTAATGACCGAGATGGGCATTGAGTTCGAATCTTTCGACGAATAATAAAAATAATTACATCGAGTTTTTTGCTTGCTGACAAAATTAAGATTCAAAAAAACCGCTGTCATTACAGCGGTTTTTTCGTTCTGGCTTAGCTTAGTTAGCCATATAGTTTTCTGGCATCTCGATACGCGCGACACCTGAATCAACGGCTGCTTGAGCTACGGCTTTGGCAACGCGTGGCAGTAGGCGAGAGTCCATTGGTTTTGGAATAATGTAGCCTGGACCAAATGACAGCGCATCAACACCAGCTGCTGAAAGTACTTCAGCTGGTACTTCTTCTTTTGCTAGTTGGCGAATGGCGTCTACCGCTGCCAGCTTCATTTCATCGTTGATCTCACTGGCACGAACGTCTAGTGCACCGCGGAAGATAAATGGGAAGCACAGTACGTTATTTACTTGGTTCGGGTAATCACTACGGCCCGTTCCCATGATCAGATCGCTGCGTACTTCGTGAGCAAGTTCTGGTTTGATTTCTGGATCTGGGTTTGAACAAGCGAATACAACTGGTTTGTCTGCCATTAGCCCTAGTGCTTCTGGAGAGAGTAGGTTTGGCCCTGATACACCAAGGAACAGGTCTGCGCCATCAATAACATCTTCCAATGTGCGTTTGTCGGTATTGTTGGCAAATAGCTGCTTGTATTCATTTAGGTCGTCACGACGAGTGTGGATAACCCCTTTACGGTCAAGCATGTAGATTTTCTCACGCATTGCGCCACATTTAATCAGTAGCTCCATACATGCTACTGCTGCTGCCCCCGCACCAAGACACACAATCGTTGCGTCTTCTAACTTCTTCCCTTGAAGTTCAATAGCATTAAGCATACCCGCTGCGGTAACAATCGCCGTACCGTGCTGGTCATCGTGGAATACCGGAACGTCACAACGTTCAATGAGCTGCTTTTCAATTTCAAAACAGTCAGGTGCTTTGATGTCTTCTAGGTTAATGCCACCAAAGGTATCGGCGATGTTGGCAACCGTATCAACGAACTCTTCGATAGTACGGTGTTTTACCTCAATATCGATTGAATCTAGGCCAGCAAAGCGTTTAAAGAGTAGAGACTTACCCTCCATTACCGGTTTAGAGGCTAGAGGACCTAAATTACCTAGACCAAGAATTGCCGTACCATTAGAGATAACCGCAACCATGTTACCTTTTGATGTGTACTTATAGACGTTGTCAGCGTTTTGTGCAATTTCACGTACTGGTTCTGCAACACCAGGGCTATAAGCGAGAGCCAGGTCTTTAGCTGTTTCTGCTGGTGTTGTCAGCGCGACTTCAATTTTACCCGGAGTCGGGTAAGCATGGTAATCCAATGCTTGCTGACGAAATTGTTCTTCTGGGGATACTTCTTGGCGATTGTCGTCTGACATAGGTGTAGGTACTCATTAATAATTATATGGAAAGGGGGAATCCATTCTAGAGTAACTAAGTCAAGCTGCCTAGGTCGGAATGCGAGCCAAAGCAATAAAAAGTAGTAAATGACTGGAGATAAGACCAGATGAACAGAGATATGGCTAGCGAATATTAAAATTAATAATAGATTGCTCTGCAAAATGGGTGGTGCTAGAGTGACAGATAACAAAAAAGGACGCCTAGGCGTCCTTTTTAGATTCGGCTAAGAAGAAATTACTTCTTGCTTGATAGAGCACCGAAACGCTTGTTGAAGCGATCAACACGGCCGCCTGTATCAACGATACGTTGCTTACCAGTGTAGAATGGGTGACATTTGTCACATACGTCTAGGTGGATAGACTCTTTAGCTAGAGTTGAGTTGAACTCAAAAGAGTTACCGCAAGAACAAGTCGCTTTTACTGCTTTGTATTCTGGGTGGATACCAGCTTTCATGGGAGAACCTCTAAATATAGGCCGTGTCGCTATCCGATTCTAAGCCGGACACCACACGTAGTTAATAAAAAACCTTTTTGGATACCGCTGCTCTAGAGCGAGCCATATCACTAAGGCGCGATATAGTAATGAATAGCTGACTTAGGATCAACCAATTTAGGTCTGAAATCGCTACTTTTTTAGCCTAAGTTATTCTTGAGGCTTGAATCCCCCTCTCTTTCCACTGCTTGGCTTTTCCCTTAGACTAGCCTACGTCACCTTTCACTGAGCTGTATAGCCTATTATGCGACCAACAATTGCGCGCGTGGCGCTGCCTGTGCCACTTGATAAACAGTTTGATTATCAGATCCCTAGCCACTTATTTCCTATTGTTGGTGGGCGTGTATCTGTACCATTTGGTCGTCAAACCTTGGTCGGGGTAGTTACTGCTTTGGTCAATGAATCTGAGTTTAGCCTTGATAAACTCAAGCCGATTAAGCAAGTGCTTGATAGTCAGCCCGTTTGGCCAGAAAAACTCTACTCGTTACTATTTTGGTGCAGTCAGTTTTACCAGTACCCACTTGGTGACACCTTGTTTAATGCCATGCCGAGTGCGCTGCGCAAAGGTAAAGCGGCTGACTTTGCCACGTTGGTAGAGTGGCAACTCACCGCGAGTGGTCGCGACCAACTGATGGCAGGCTTTGGTCGAGCAGTTAAGCAAGCCAAAGTGATGCACATGCTTGAGCCTGGGCCAATGCCACATCAACGTTTTGTCGATGAGGAGATCAACTCCTCGGTTTTAAAGACACTGGCGGAAAAAGGCTGGATTGAATCGATAGAAAATAAGCCACTGATTCGGGAATGGAAACATGACGTTGAAGCTGATGTTGATAAACCCAAACTAAATCCAGAGCAGGCGATCGCGATAGCAACGGTCAACAGCAGTGAAGGGTTTGGCTGTTATCTGCTTGAAGGAGTAACAGGCTCGGGGAAAACGGAAGTGTACCTCAACCTGATCAAACCTGTGCTTGAACAAGGTAAACAAGCGCTGGTTCTCGTACCGGAGATAGGTTTAACGCCACAAACCATTAACCGGTTTAGAAAACGTTTTAATGTTCCGGTTGAAGTTGTACATTCAGGCTTAAACGATACCGAGCGCCTCAACGCTTGGTTGAGTGCTCGTGACAACGCTGCAGGTATCGTCATTGGTACTCGCTCTGCACTGCTGACACCATTTGCTGATCTAGGCATTATTATTGTCGATGAGGAGCATGATGCTTCTTACAAGCAGCAAGACAGCCTGCGTTACCATGCGCGTGATGTGGCGGTGATGAGGGCGAATAAGGAGCAGATCCCAATCGTTTTGGGCTCTGCAACTCCAGCTTTAGAGTCGCTGCACAATGCGCTCACTGGTAAATATCATCACTTAATCCTCTCTTCTCGCGCAGGAGTCGCGACCCCAACGACCAACAAAGTCCTCGATGTTAAAGGCTTATACCTAGAAAGTGGTTTGTCTGCCCCTCTGATTGCTGAAATGCGTCGTCATCTAAAAGCAGGCAATCAAGTGATGTTGTTTTTGAACCGACGCGGTTTCTCTCCCGCTTTGATGTGCCACGAATGTGGCTGGATTGCAGAGTGTCAACGCTGTGATGCTTACTATACCTACCACCAACACAGCAATGAAATTCGCTGCCACCACTGTGGCTCACAACAGCCGATCATTGATCAATGTCTGGGCTGTGGTTCGACTCACTTGGTGACAGTCGGGGTTGGGACGGAACAGCTTGAAAAGCAACTCGCAGAGCTATTTCCAGAATATGAAACCATTCGTATTGATCGCGACAGCACCCGCCGTAAAGGCAGTCTAGAGAGTGCGTTAGGAGCGATTCGCAATGGTGAGTACCAAATATTGATTGGCACCCAAATGTTGGCCAAAGGTCACCACTTCCCAGATGTTACGCTGGTGGCGTTGTTAGACGTAGATGGCTCTCTTTATAGTAGTGATTTCCGTGCTTCCGAGCGGCTGGCACAATTGTTTATTCAAGTCGCGGGAAGGGCCGGACGTGCAAGTAAACCGGGCGAAGTGGTGCTGCAAACTCACCACCCAGAGCATAGCCTGCTACAAGCTCTTTTGACGAAGAGTTATCGTCACTTTGCAGAAACCGCGCTTCAAGAACGAAAGCTCGCACAGCTACCCCCGTATTCGTTTCTGACTTTGTTTAAAGCTGAAGCTAATCAATCACAACTCGTTGAGGAGTTCTTACGTCAAGTCCGTCATACACTTGAGGTGCATCCGTTATTTGATGACTACTGCCAAGTGCTTGGGCCAACACCTGCGCCACTAGCCAAGCGTGCGGGGAAGTACCGTTGGCAATTGTTGCTGCAAACACAGAGTCGTCCTGTGATGCAAAAACTACTTGCGAGCGCTAAGCCCGCTATTCAAATGTTGCCGAATGCGAAGAAAGTGCGTTGGAGCTTAGATATCGAGCCGCAGGATTTGAGTTAGCTGGGAACAGGTGGAACCTCATTTCGCACTGGCAATTGCGATAGTTAGCTATTGAGATTATTCACATTCACACCTTTTTCATTTATTTGTGATTGAGATCTCCTATTAACTGCCCGTTTTGTTAAATCTCCCGTAACTTTGTGTTTTGAAATGAATAAACTAGGTCTTGTGCAATATGTTGCTCTCAGGCCACTGCGTGTGAGTTAAACGTTTGCTCAGTGCAGATTAATGAGAAGATAGGTATTTTAGCCTACAAGTCGACATCAATTTGGCCGTTCAACCGATGAGATGCATTTCAACTGAGGCTTAGGTGGCGCTTAAGCTGCCAATTTGGAAATGAAGAGGGTTAGTTAAATATGGCGACAATGAAGGATGTTGCCCAGCTTGCGGGAGTTTCAACAGCGACGGTATCTAGAGCGCTAATGAATCCAGAAAAGGTATCGTCAGCGACAAGGAAGAGAGTCGAAGATGCAGTTTTAGAAGCTGGTTATTCACCAAACTCGTTGGCGCGCAACTTGCGCCGCAACGAATCAAAAACAATCATCGCTATCATTCCTGATATTTGTGATCCTTACTACACTGAGATCATTCGAGGAATTGAAGATGCGGCAATGGAACATGGATACATCGTTTTACTTGGCGATAGTGGGCAGCAGAAAAAGCGCGAAAGCTCGTTTGTGAACCTTGTATTTACTAAGCAAGCCGATGGCATGCTGTTGCTTGGTACTGATTTGCCCTTTGATGTCAGCAAACCAGAACAAAAGAACCTACCTCCTATGGTTATGGCCTGTGAGTTTGCGCCAGAGCTTGAATTACCAACGGTACATATCGACAACCTGACCTCGGCATTTGAAGCGGTCAATTACCTAACGCAGATGGGACACAAGCGCATTGCGCAAATATCTGGCCCTGAAACAGCAGCGCTATGTCAGTTCCGTCATCAAGGTTACCAGCAAGCGTTGCGCCGTGCAGGAATAACAATGAACCCGAACTACTGTACGTCGGGTGATTTCACTTTTGAAGCCGGAGCTAAAGCGATTCGCCAACTGTTAGCACTGCCTGATGCGCCGACTGCTGTGTTCTGCCACAACGATGCAATGGCCATTGGTGCGATTCAAGAAGCGAAGAAGCTAGGCTTACGGGTGCCTCAAGATCTTTCAATTGTAGGATTTGATGACATTCACTTTGCTCAGTATTGCGATCCACCATTAACGACCATTTCGCAGCCGCGTTATGAAATTGGCCGTCAGGCAATGTTGATGATGCTTGAGCTGTTACGAGGGCATGATGTTCGTGCTGGTTCAAGACTGCTTGAAACTAAATTAGTGGTGCGAGAAAGTGCTGCGCCACCAAGAGTGCTTTAAGTCCAATCTTTGCTAGCGGCGCATTTTTGATGCGCCGCTTCCATTTCTACTCTGTCATAAGACAACAATCTGCATTAACATATCGGCAGTGGTAATTGATGGTATTGATGTTAACTAGTGGCGAATCGAGATTACGTAAAAAGAGGCCGTGGTGGAAGTAGCCGCAAGCCTGCGAAGAAAAAGTCTGGCCCACGTCGCAAACCATGGCGCAGTGGTTTATTGGCGATTTTGTTGGCGAGCGTGTTTGGTTACGGCCTGTATGTGCTCAGCAACGACCCAGAGCCACCTGTACCAGTTGCTGAGCCGGCCAAACCGAAACCTAAGCCAAAGCCACAAGCGAAACTGCCTCCACCTCCTGAAGAAAAGTGGGATTACGTAGAGACGTTACCAAGCCGAGAGGTTGAGGTAAAAGCCAAAGAGCAGGTGGTATCAGAGATTCCTTACATCATGCAGTGTGGTGCTTACAAAACGGCTCAGCAAGCAGAAGCGCGCAAGCTGGATATTGCTTTCCAGGGCATCAACAGTAAGATTCGCAAGAAGGAAGGTAGCAGTTGGTATCGTGTGGTTCTAGGTCCATACAAGTTTAAGCGTGATGCAGAGCGTGATAAGCATAAGTTACAACGGGCTAAAATCGAGCCTTGTGCAATCTGGAAAGAAGCGCAATAAAGATATTAAAAGCGAACCCTGATGGGTTCGTTTTTTATTGGCTTCTTATCTGTTGTCATTCCATAGACTGGCGAAGGAAGGAGTAGGGAATCTCTTAAGTTAGCAACTCTAGTTGAAGAGATCCCCAACTCACTCGTCCTTCGCTCTTGAGGATGGCTGGATAAATAGGTTTCTCGTCAATCGTAACCTTTTATCTCCCCTTGAATTCCTCTAGCTATAACCTCATATAGATTTTAGTATTGAGATTAAAACAACTATGAGGCCCTACTCGTGACTACCATTGTATCTGTACGTCGTAACAACAAAGTCGTCATCGCTGGTGATGGACAAGTATCTCTGGGTAACACAGTAATGAAGGGCAATGCGCGCAAAGTGCGTCGCCTCTACAACAACAAGGTGCTCGCAGGCTTTGCAGGTGGCACGGCAGATGCTTTCACGCTGTTCGAAAAGTTTGAGAGTAAGCTGCAAATGCACCAAGGTCACCTGACTAAGGCAGCGGTAGAGCTGGCTAAAGATTGGCGTAGCGATCGCGCGTTACGCAAACTTGAAGCTCTATTGGCGGTTGCTGATGAAACGGCATCATTGATCATCACCGGTAATGGCGATGTAGTGCAGCCTGAAAACGATCTGATTGCTATTGGCTCTGGTGGCAACTTTGCCCAAGCGGCCGCTACTGCACTCCTAGAAAATACCGAGTTAGATGCGCGTGAAGTCGCTGAAAAGTCGCTGAAAATTGCGGGTGATATCTGCGTATTCACTAACCATCATCACACTATCGAAGAACTAGAAATCCCGGCCACTCAAGCAGAGTAACTAAAGGCTGAATAAGCAAAGATAGTAGCTAAAAGAATTTAAGGAAATTGACTATGTCTGAAATGACTCCACGCGAAATTGTTCATGAGCTTAACCGCCATATTATTGGTCAAGAAAATGCGAAACGTTCAGTGGCCATTGCCCTGCGTAACCGCTGGCGCCGTATGCAACTTGAAGAGAGCTTACGCGTTGAAGTGACGCCAAAAAATATTCTGATGATTGGCCCAACTGGTGTTGGTAAAACTGAAATTGCTCGCCGCTTAGCGAAATTGGCCAATGCACCTTTCATCAAGGTCGAAGCGACCAAATTTACTGAGGTAGGTTATGTGGGTAAGGAAGTGGAGACCATTATCCGCGATCTAACCGATGTGGCGATAAAGATGACTCATCAGCAAGCGATGGAAAAAGTAAAGTTCCGTGCTGAGGAACAAGCTGAAGAGCGTATTCTTGATGCATTATTGCCGCCAGCACGTGATGCTTGGGGACAAAACGAGCAGCAAGATGAAAGTACTTCAAACACGCGCCAAGTCTTCCGTAAGAAGCTTCGTGAAGGCAAGTTAGACGATAAAGAGATCGAAATTGATGTCGCCGCGCCGCAAATGGGCGTAGAGATCATGGCTCCTCCAGGTATGGAAGAGATGACCAACCAACTTCAAGGTATGTTCCAAAACCTAGCGGGTGACACTAAGAAGAAGCGTAAGCTAAAAATAAAGGATGCGTTCAAAGCCCTAACGGAAGAAGAAGCAGCGAAACTCGTAAACCAAGAAGAGCTAAAAGAGCAGGCAATCTTCAACGTTGAGAACAATGGTATCGTATTTATCGATGAGATCGACAAGATTTGTAAGCGTGGTGAAAGCTCAGGTCCTGATGTTTCTCGTGAAGGTGTCCAGCGTGACCTACTACCGCTAATTGAAGGTAGCACGGTATCAACGAAGCATGGCATGGTTAAAACAGACCACATTTTATTTGTTGCATCTGGTGCATTCCAAGTGGCTAAACCATCGGATCTGATCCCTGAGTTGCAAGGTCGTTTACCAATTCGTGTCGAGCTAGAAGCGCTTTCAAGTCATGATTTCAAACGCATCCTGACAGAGCCTAAAGCGTCACTGACAGAGCAATACGTTGCGCTAATGAAGACGGAAGAAGTCGATATTGAATTTACCGAAGACGGTATCATTCAAATTGCAGAAGCGGCATGGACCGTGAATGAAACAACAGAAAACATCGGTGCGCGCCGCCTGCACACAGTAATGGAGCGCTTGATGGATGAGATCTCGTTTGAAGCTACAGATAAAGCTGGCTCTAAGCTTACGATCGACTCTGAGTATGTGAAAGGCAAACTTGGAGATACGATTGAAGATGAAGACCTAAGTCGTTTTATTCTGTAATCGAACTTAAAAGAAAAAGCCCGCTCAATTGAGCGGGCTTTGTTTTATCTACAGGTTAGTGGTTAGATCATAAAGATAAAAATCACTGCGAGTGCAGAGATAAGACCTGCAAATGCGTAGCAAGCGATTTTGCCGACCAAACCCGTATGGAACTTCAGGTCGTGCATTCCGTGATGTACACGGTGCATCGCATGCCACATAGGTAGTGCTAAAGTAGCAATGATAAACAGTGCGCCTATAATACTCGTCGCAAAATCAGCAACTCGCTCATAGCTCAACGCTTCTGCATTGATGATGCCCAATGGTGCAAGTACACCAAGAACTAAGATGGTCACTGGGGTAATCATGGCAAACCAAGTACCACCTGCACCGAATAGTCCCCACCAAATTGGCTCATCAGAACGCTTTGGAGCTTTATCTACAGAATAATTAGGTTTCATAGTCATAGCTCCTTAAACGATTACCAGCACAATCAAAGAAATAAATGCCACAGCAGCCCATTGAGTAAGAACAATGATTTTCTTATCCACGGGTTTACCTTTTAAGCGAATTGGCATCACTTGAGGCATCATGCTAAAGAAAGTCTGTGCGTGCAGTAGGCTGCCAGCAAGTGCCACGATATTGATCGCGACCACGATAGGGTTGGCCATAAATTCAAGCCACCCCTGCCATGCTTCAGGGCCTTTGACTAAAGAACCTAGACCGAAGGTAAGGAAAATAGTGAACAGCACTAAAGGCAGCACCGTTGCTTCACGAAGCATGTAGAAGCGGTAAAATGGATGATCTTTCCACCAAGTGCGCTTTACTTCACGAACGTAAGGTTTACGATTACTCATCCTTATGCCTCCTCAGCTGTTTTTGCTGGTGTACCATCTGGCTTCAGCATCGCAATAACAAAGTCCATTGAAGACTCCACTTTACCTTGGTTTACTGCCGCCGCTGGATCGACGCTCTTCGGACACACTTCAGAACAATAACCAACGAAGGTACAACCCCAAGCGCCGTTTTCACCATTGATGAGTGCCATGCGTTCAGATTTACCATTGTCGCGGCTATCGAGGTTGTAACGATGAGCAAGAGTCAGTGCTGCTGGGCCGATGAACTCGGGGTTTAGACCAAATTGCGGACATGCAGCGTAACATAGACCACAGTTGATACAGCCAGCAAACTGCTTGTACTTGGCCATTTGCTCAGGCGTTTGTAGGTTGGTACCGTCTTCAGGCTTACGGTCGTTGCCGATGATGTAAGGTTTGATCGCTTCAAGGCGCTCGATGAATGGCGTCATGTCGACAATCAAGTCTTTCTCGATTGGGAAGTTTGCTAGCGGTTCGATCTTCACGCCATTTGGATAATCACGCAAGAAGCTCTTACAAGCGAGCTTTGGCACACCGTTAACCATGATGCCGCACGAACCGCAGATCGCCATACGACAAGACCAGCGGTAAGAAAGATCTTTATCTAGGTTGTCTTTGATGTAGCCAAGTGCATCAAGCGTCGACATGGTTTCGTCGAATGGCACTTCAAAGGTCTGGAAATGCGGTTCTGCGTCTTGCTCAGGGTCATAACGCAGAATCTCTACTTTTTGGATGCGATTTGCTGACATTATGCTTGCTCCTCTGCGTTCTTCTGTGCCGCTTTCGCTGCTTCTTCGGCGGCGGCTTTCTCAGCGGCTTCACCGTATAGACGAGCTTTAGGCTGTGACTTAGTGATGGTCACATTACTGTAGTCGATATTTGGCGCCGCATCTGGTTGGAAGAAAGCCAGAGAATGTTTAAGGAACTCAACGTCATCACGTTCAGTACAGCCATCGTCTAAACGCTGGTGGGCGCCACGCGACTCTTTACGCAGAATGGCCGAGTGAACCATAGCTTCTGCCACTTCTAAGCCGTAACCGACTTCAATTGCGTACAGAAGGTCAGTGTTGAACACTTTGCCTTTATCTTTGATGCTAATGCGCTTGTAACGCTCTTTCAACTCAGTGATTTTGTCGATGGTTGCTTGCATCAAATCTTCTTGGCGGTAGATACCACAACCCGCTTCCATGGTGTGACCCATTTCAGTACGGATATCGGCCCAGTTTTCATCGCCTTCTTGGTTCATCAATGCGGCGATACGCTGCTCAACATCTTTGACTTGAGCTGCGATAGATGCTTCGTTCCAGCCTTTGAACTCCGCGGCACGTTTTACGGCTTGCTCACCGGCGACGCGGCCAAATACCACGAACTCAGCCAGTGAGTTAGAACCTAGGCGGTTTGCACCGTGTAGGCCGACTGACGCACACTCACCTACGGCAAATAGACCTTTAATACGAGTTTCACATTCGCCGTTAGTCTCGATACCACCCATGGTGTAGTGCACGGTAGGACGAATTGGAATTGGCTCTTTTGCAGGATCAACGTTGACGTATGCTTTCGCTAGCTCACAGATAAACGGTAGACGCTCTTGCAGATACTCTTCACCCAGGTGGCGAAGGTCTAGGTGTACGACATCACCGAGCGGGTGTTTGATGGTGTTGCCTTTCTGTTGCTCGTGCCAGAAAGCCTGTGAAACTTTGTCACGTGGACCGAGTTCCATGTATTTGTTTTTTGGTTGGCCGACTGGAGTTTCAGGACCCATGCCATAATCTTGCAGGTAACGGTAGCCATTCTTATTAACGATGATCCCGCCTTCACCACGACAGCCTTCGGTCATCAAGATACCTGTGCCAGGAAGACCTGTTGGGTGGTATTGAACGAACTCCATATCGCGTAGAGGAACGCCGTGACGGTAAGCCATCGCCATGCCGTCGCCCGTTACGATGCCACCGTTGGTGTTGCAGTGGTAAACACGACCTGCGCCACCAGTAGCAAGAACAACTGATTTGGCTTTGATTGTGACTAGTTCACCTTCTGACATGTGGATAGCGATTAGGCCTTGCACTTCGCCTTCGTCCACAAGTAGATCGACCACAAAGTACTCATCAAAGCGTTTGATGTTGTCGTACTTCATGGATGTCTGGAATAGGGTGTGAAGCATGTGGAAGCCAGTTTTATCGGCCGCGAACCATGTACGCTCAACCTTCATACCGCCAAATCGGCGTACGTTGACTTCACCGTTCTCTTTGCGACTCCATGGGCAGCCCCACTGCTCCATTTGGATCATTTCGCGAGTCGCATTTTCTACAAAATACTCAACAACGTCCTGTTCACATAGCCAGTCGCCACCGCCAACAGTGTCGTTGAAGTGGTTGTCTAAGCTATCTTCATCCTTGATAACTGCTGCCGAACCACCCTCTGCTGCGACCGTGTGGGAACGCATTGGATAAACTTTCGAAATAAGTGCTACTTCTAAGTCAGGGTTTGCTTCAGCTGCTGCAATAGCAGTGCGAAGACCAGCGCCGCCTGCGCCGATGACTGCGATATCTGTGGTGATAATTTGCACAGTTATCCTCCAGTGTAAAATTGCGGATTGCTCCGCTTGTTATAGTAAATTGGGGGAACAACAAACTCCCCAAAAGTGGTAGGGGTAGTGTAGAAGAGCTAATTTGCAGAAAAATTGACGTATTTAGGTTTTTGCTCCAGTAATGCAAACAAAGGCATAGAAAATATAGGTTATGTGACTGCTATCACGGCAAGCAATAGTTGATAGAGAGCTAGATAGCCTGGGGTGTTAAGTGGCTGTTAAGTGACATTAGTGAGACTGATAACTCGTGTCTTTAGCCAAGTATATTGTTCTGTGATACGTCTAACTTACGCTTCAATTATCACTCACCTCAACCTGTTCCCCACTTGAGCATTCCGCTAGGAAAAAACTAGGAAACTTGGTATTTTCTCAGCCAGATAAAGCAACGAGATTTGACTATGACCAATCAGTGGCAGCCAACAGCATCGGTACAACAACTTAGACAGCGTGCAGCGATACTCATGCAAATTCGCCAGTTTTTTGCCCAGCGGAATGTGCTAGAGGTGGATACTCCGGCAATGAGTCATGCGACGGTCACCGATATTCACCTGCATACCTTTCAGACCGAGTTCGTTGGACCGGGTTATGCTGAAGGTCGTAAGCTTTATTTTATGACTAGCCCTGAGTTCCACATGAAACGTTTGTTAGCCGCAGGAAGTGGTTGTATTTACCAGATTAACAAAGCATTTCGCAACGAAGAGAATGGCCGTTTTCATAACCCAGAGTTCACCATGCTTGAGTGGTATCGAATCGGTTTTGATCATCACAAGCTAATGGATGAGATGGACGCATTGTTGCAGTTAGTTCTCGAATGTGAACAAGCGGAGCGAATGACCTACCAACAGGCCTTTATTGATGTGCTTGGCGTCTGCCCGCTAGAAGGCACAATGGCCGAGTTAAAGCTTGCAGCAGAGAAGTTAGGCCTAAGTGATATTGCGGAGCCAGAGGAAGACCGTGATACCTTGCTTCAGTTGTTGTTTAGTATTGGTGTTGAAACAAAAATAGGGCAAAAAACGCCTGCTTTTGTTTATGATTTCCCAGCCTCTCAAGCAGCTTTGGCGAAGATCAATCGGCAAGACTCACGTGTAGCGGATCGATTTGAAGTTTATTTTAAAGGTATTGAGCTGGCGAACGGATTCCATGAGCTTGATAATCCGCAAGAGCAGTTAAAGCGATTTGAACAAGACAACGCTAAGCGCATTGAGATGGGGCTGCAGCCACAACCGATTGATCGTCATTTAATCGCAGCGCTGGAGTCTGGTTTGCCCGAATGCGCTGGAGTCGCACTCGGGATCGATCGTTTAATAATGCTGGCGATCGGCTGCGATCATATCGACCAAGTGACGGCGTTTCCCTTTCCGATAGCGTAAGGAAATGTGCAACAGATTCTTATTCTGAGTGTAATTGACTCGCTTAGGCATCTTATCCTCGCTATACTTCCAATCTGAATTTTTAGTCTAGAGCTGCTATTCCCTTCATAATTGAAGTAGCGGCTCTATCATCAAAGAGCACAGGACATGCAAGAGTACATCGCATTTTTTCAAGAGAACATGATTCTTTCTCTGGTATGGGTTGGTCTATTAGTCGCCCTTATCATGAACATCGTTAAATCAACGACAGCAGCTTACAAAGAGATTACTGCGGCACAAACCACTCAACTTATGAACCATGAAAGTGGAGTTGTGGCTGATATCCGTAGTAAAGACGAGTTCCGTAAAGGTCACATTACCGATGCAGTTCACATTTTGCCGTCAGATATCAAAGCCGGTAACTTTGGTAGCCTTGAAAACCGTAAATCAGACCCAATCATTGTAGTGTGTAAGACAGGTCAAACCGCTCAAGAGAGCGCTAACCTTCTTGCTAAAGCAGGTTTTGAGAATGTAAACCTGCTTAAAAATGGTTTGATTGCTTGGAGTGAAGCAAACATGCCTTTAGTGAAAGGTAAGAAGTAATTCAAACACCAAATGCCTTAAGCGCTGATTGAAAAGTCAGCGTTTGTTTTGGAGAGATGTGAAGAGTTCCACGAAATTCACAGGAAGCCTAGTCATAGCATGCTCTCTCGGTTAGTCTCCAATCAGACTATTTATCGCAGGATTAAAGGATTTTTAAAATGGCTGAAGCAGCACCACAACAAGAAGCGCAAAACTTCGCAATTCAACGTATCTTCCTAAAAGATGTCTCTTTCGAAGCGCCAAACTCACCAGACATGTTCCAAAAAGAGTGGAACCCAGATGTTAAACTCGATCTAGACACTCAAAGTCGTGAACTAGGTGAAGGTGTATACGAGGTTGTTCTACGTCTAACGGTAACCGTTAAAAATGCTGAAGAGACTGCATTCCTATGTGAAGTTCAGCAAGGTGGTATTTTCACTGCTGAGCAGATGGAAGCGGGTCAACTAGCACATTGTCTAGGCGCATTCTGCCCGAACATTCTATTCCCTTACGCTCGTGAAACTATTTCAAGCCTAGTAGTTAAAGGTACGTTCCCACAACTGAACCTAGCGCCAGTTAACTTTGACGCTCTGTTTATGAACTACCTACAGCAGCAAGCTCAGCAAGAAGGCCAAGCTGAAGCGTAATGATTAGCACCTCTGTCGACAGAGGTGTGGTATAAAATGCACAGAGCATCTTTTCTTGATGCGATGTGCATTTTTTGTTTGTAGCACTGGGTTTTTGCGACTGGCTTTAAACAGCTTTGTTAATGGTTAGCGGCAAGATTCTAGTCACCCTAATGACAATCAGGCGGAATAATGAAAGATAAGACCAACAATGCCTACGGTAAAGACATCACCATGACGGTACTCGGTGCCGGTTCCTATGGTACTTCGCTTGCTATCTCTTTAGCACGCAATGGTGCAAACGTAATAATTTGGGGCCATGAAGCTGAACATATGGCGCGTCTGGAAGCAGACCGTGCTAATCATGAGTTTCTACCGGGAATTGAGTTTCCTGAGTCATTGATTGTGGAGTCTGACTTAGAAAAAGCGGTTCAAGCCAGTCGTGACCTGTTGGTTGTCGTTCCAAGCCATGTATTTGGCATAGTGCTGAATAATGTTAAACCACATTTAAGGGACGACTCACGTATTTGTTGGGCAACTAAAGGGCTAGAGCCAGAAACAGGTCGCCTGCTTAAAGATGTTGCAAATGAAGTGTTAGGAGAAGAGCACTCATTGGCTGTTCTGTCTGGGCCTACCTTTGCTAAAGAGTTGGCGATGGGGATGCCGACAGCGATCTCCGTGGCCTCACCAGATAGTGGTTTTGTTGCGGATCTACAAGAGAAAATCCACTGCAGTAAGACTTTCCGAGTTTATGCCAATAGTGATTTTATCGGCATGCAATTAGGTGGTGCGGTGAAAAACGTGATTGCGATAGGCGCGGGTATGTCAGACGGGATCGGATTTGGTGCCAATGCTCGTACTGCATTGATAACCCGTGGATTAGCAGAAATGACTCGCTTAGGTGCCGCATTAGGCGCGCAACCTGAAACCTTTATGGGTATGGCTGGATTAGGCGATTTAGTACTCACATGTACCGATAACCAATCACGCAACCGCCGTTTTGGTTTAGCGCTAGGTAAGGGCAAAGATGTCGATACCGCACAAGATGAAATCGGACAGGTTGTTGAAGGTTATCGCAATACTAAAGAGGTGTATTTATTGGCTGAACGTATGGGTGTCGAGATGCCAATTGTTGACCAAATATATCAAGTATTGTATCAAGGGAAGGATGCAAACTTAGCAGCGAAAGATTTGCTCGCTCGCGATAAGAAAGCGGAAGCATAGAAAATAACAGTAACACTGGACTTTGTATCTAGATACTAGGGATTCAGTACTAGGATATGTCATGAAACATTGTGAGAAACAGAAGGTTTGGCAAACCATTGTTAAGGAAGCGAGAGAGCTTTCTGAGCAAGAGCCAATGTTAGCAAGCTTCTATCATGCCACCATCATAAAGCATGATAGCTTGAGCGCGGCGTTAAGTTATATTCTGGCGAATAAACTTAATACGGTGTCGATGCCGGCGATGGCAGTCAGGGAGGTGGTTGAAGAAGCCCTAAACTCTGATCCAAGCATTAGTGCGTCTGCGGCTTGCGATATCTGTGCTACGGTTAACCGAGATCCGGCTGTCGCAATGTATTCTATGCCATTGTTGTATTTGAAAGGTTACCATGCCTTACAGGGTTATCGAGTGGCGAATTGGCTTTGGAAGCAAGGTCGAATTGCTTTAGCCACTTATTTGCAAAACCAAATCTCGGTCGCGTGTCAGGTGGATATTCACCCTGCGGCCAAGATAGGTCGAGGCATTATGTTAGACCATGCGACAGGTATTGTGATTGGTGAAACAGCAATTGTTGAGAATGATGTCTCGATTCTTCAGGATGTCACCCTAGGTGGTACGGGTAAAGAGTGCGGTGACCGTCACCCGAAAATTCGCGAAGGTGTAATGATTGGTGCGGGTGCTAAGATCTTAGGCAATATTGAAGTCGGAGAGGGAGCCAAAATAGGTTCTTGCTCTGTAGTGCTGCAGCCTGTCCCTGCTCATACCACTGTTGCTGGTGTGCCGGCTAAGGTAGTCGGCAGACCTAAAACGGATAAGCCATCTTTGGATATGGACCAACAATTTAATGGTCGTTCACAAAGTTTTATTGGCGGTGATGGGATTTAGCAACGGACTTCCAGAAAAGAGACTAACCTAGCAGCCCAAAACATAGAGGGTTGGCACTAAGTGCCAACCCTCTATATTTTTCTCGCTTACGCTAGCGCGTCTAGCTCAGTAAGAACTTCTTCAGCCCACTCAACCCATGCTTGGCGAATAAGCAGGTTTCTGCGCAGTGTTAGGCGCTCTAGACGTTGTTGCTTGTCTAGCGTAGCTGTTGTTGAGTAGTAAGCGTTTTCGATTTCTTGGTAGTGAGCAACCAGTTTGCGTGATTCTTCTACCAGTTCAGCCAGTTGAGCACGGTATGGTGTTGATGGCTGTACTGCACAAGCCATCAGCTTGGCTGAAAACTCGTCACGGACAGTTGGGTGGGAGGTCGGTTGGTCGAACCATTCACCTAGCGCAGTGCGTCCAGAGTCTGTAATTGAATATACTTTACGGTCAGGTTTGCCTTCTTGAGGCTCTAGTACGCAAGTGACTAGGTTATTCTGAGCCATTTTATTTAGTTCGCGATAAACTTGCTGGTGGCTTGCTTTCCAGAAATAGCCGATAGTGGCTGAAAATTCTTTGGTAATATCGTATCCAGTCGCATCGCGAGTGCTAAGAACGGTTAAGATAACGTGTGGTAATGACATGTCTTCAATCCAAATGGTCAATAAACTACTAAGTACAACCACTTAATTTCTGTCGTGCTTCTGATTGGCACTGATCATCAGTAGAAAAAGTGGCACCAACAATGTTGGTCATGTCACCTAAAAAAGCCGTTTATCACCTAGGATCGATAATAAGATATCGAAAGCTGTAGCATGTAGATTTTATATAAGTTGCCACAGCGGTGAAGTAGTATATCTAAATAATAAGCATAAAGTAGAATAGAAGGACAAAATATCCCAAAAAACTGACAAAAATCTCAATAGTGCATCTTATTTAGATGATTATTTTGTAAGTTGGGTGAAAATGACGCACCACTGGTTCTACTTCCTATAACCAAAGCGTGCTAAGAGATAAAAAAAGGTTGGTGAGTTCACACCAACCTTTTTGCCCTAAGGAGAGAAATTAACCTGTGTTACGCATGCCTGCGGCGATACCCGCAATGGTGACCATTAGTGCTTCTTCTAGTTCTGGTGCCGCCTGTTCATTTTGACGAGTACGGTAAAGCAACTCAGCTTGCAGCATGTTCAATGGCTCAACATAGATGTTACGCAGACGAATCGATTCTTGACCCCATGGATCGCTCTGCATTAGGTTTTCATTGTTTTCTACGTTAAGTACTGACTTGATGTCTTTTTGCAATTGCTCACGTAGGCGATCACCTAGCGGCAGTAGCTTAGTATCGACCAAGCGCTCATCATAGTAACGAGAAATCTCTAAATTACACTTGGTGTAAACCATTTCGAGCATACCTAGGCGAGTCGAGAAGAATGGCCATTCACGACACATCTCTTCTAGTAGGGCTTGATGGCCTTTATCGACCGAGTACTGAATTGCTTCACCGGCACCGAGCCAGGCCGGAAGTACTAAACGGTTTTGGCTCCAAGAGAAAATCCAAGGAATCGCACGTAAACTTTCCACGCCACCTTTCGGGTTACGTTTTGCCGGTCTTGAGCCCAATGGCAGTTTACCGAGTTCTAACTCAGGTGTGGTTTGACGGAAGTAAGGAACGAAGTCGGCTTCACCACGAACGACACTGCGGTAGGCTTCACAGCTCACTTCAGACAGAACGTTCATTAAGTCACGCCACTCTTGTTTAGGTTCTGGTGGTGGCAGCAGGTTGGCTTCTAAGATCGCACTTGCATACAAGCTAAAGCTGTTGACCGCAACTTCAGGAAGCCCAAGCTTAAAGCGGATCATTTCACCTTGCTCCGTGACACGTAGACCGCCTTTCAAGCTTTTTGGCGGCTGAGAAAGCAGCGCAGCGTGGGCTGGTGCGCCACCACGACCAATTGTGCCGCCTCGTCCGTGGAATAGAGTCAGTTCGACGCCTTCCTCTTCTGCTACTTTGACTAAGGATTCCATCGCATGGTACTGAGCCCAACCCGCAGACATAACGCCAGCATCTTTGGCGGAATCTGAGTAACCAATCATAACCATTTGGTGGTTTTGGATAAAACCGCGGTATAGATCGATACCCATTAACTGTTTGATCACTGACTCTGCATTGTTCAAGTCATCAAGTGTTTCAAACAGAGGGCAAACATCCATGCGGTAAGGGCAACCTGACTCTTGCAGCAGCAGGTGAACGGCCAGTACATCTGAAGCGGTACGAGCCATCGAGATGACATAAGCACCGAATGCTTCACGTGGTTGCGCTGCGACAATCTTACACGTATCGAGCACTTCTTTTACTGCTTCTGATGGTTGCCAATCTCTAGGTAGAAGCGGACGTTTAGAAGCCAGTTCATTAGTTAGGAATGCAACCTTATCTTGCTCGCTCCATTGATCATAATCACCTATCCCTAGGTAGCGAGTCAGCTCAGAAAGTACATCAGAGTGACGCGTACTTTCTTGGCGAATATCGAGACGAACTAAGTGCACGCCAAACGCTTTGATGCGGCGAAGTGTATCGAGAAGTGAACCATCTGCGATAATACCCATGCCACACTCGTGCAGAGATTGGTAACAAGCGAATAGCGGTTCCCAAAGCTGCTCGACTCGTTGCAGCGGTGCTTTGACAGCGAGCTTCTGACCGTTGATCTTAGCGTCAAGAATTTCTTTGGTTTCATTCAGCAGCGCGCGAAGCTCTTTTAGTACCGCGCGGTAAGGTTCGTGCTCATCTTCACCGGCTAGGGCGCGTACTGCACCATTGCACTGAGTCATCGATAGCTCGCTGACCAGTTCATTGATGTCGTTGAGATAAAGATCAGCGGCTTTCCAACGTGAAAGTAGTAATACTTCGCGAGTAATGGTGTGAGTGACGAATGGGTTGCCGTCACGGTCTCCCCCCATCCAAGATGAGAAGTGGACAGGTCGCGCGTCAATAGGTAGACCTTCACCAAGGTGGTCTTCTAGACGTAAGTCAAGTTCACGTAAGAAGTCAGGGACGGCTTCCCACAGTGAGTTTTCAACCACCGCGAAGCCCCATTTTGCTTCATCAAGTGGCGTTGGACGCTGCTTACGAATTGTGTCTGAGTGCCAGCTCTGAGCGATAAGTTGTTCGAGACGACGCTCTGTTTTCTGACGCTCTTTGACCGAGAGGTCTCCCAGCTCTAGCTTAGACAAGCACTTATTGATTTTGACCAATTTATGGATCATGGTGCGACGAGTAATCTCAGTCGGGTGCGCTGTCAATACCAGCTCAATGTTCAGGTCACGTACAGCTTGCGCCGTGTCTAGCTTACTAATGTCATTCTGGGCTAGTTTAGAGAAAAGAGAATTAATAGCGTCCGGTTCACAAACATGAGCATCGCAATGGCGAGAGATTGTATGGTACTGCTCTGCCATATTAGTCAGGTTGAGAAATTGGTTGAATGCATGAGCAACTGGGGTTAATTGCTCATTCGGCAGGCTCTTAATTTCATCAATCAAGCTGTCTCTGTCTTGTTGATTGCCTGCGAGGGCGGACTTAGAAAGTTTACGAATGGTTTCTACTTTCTCTAGAAGTACGTCACCGTGTGCATCCTTGATGGTGTTTCCGAGCAAGTGTCCTAGCATGCTCACATTGCTTCTGAGCGCAGAGTATTTCTCGTTCATTATCATCCTGCCTTGTAAAAAAATTACATCCAATGTTCCTTGTTAAGTAGACAATCTAGCGAAAAATATCGCTGTGAGTCAAATACTGTAGGCTAAGTTTGCAATAATTGTGCAAGCGTTTGTAACGCTTTGCACGTTACCAAAATGACTAAATATGTTGAAATTTTATTACAGAATGACAGAGGGCTGTGCTCACCGAAAGGACTTCGTCCCTCGTTCTCGAGGGTGACTGCTTCATCTATTGAAATAAAAAGGGTTGACGCAATACGCCAACCTTTCAAAAATTCCCAGTTATCCAGTTCTTGCTAAAAACAATACTTATGCATTGCTTTCGATAGAACATTGATGGTTGGGTCAATAAATTCAAAGGCGAGGAACTCGTCTGGTTGGTGGGCTTGGTCAATCGAGCCTGGACCTAAAACGAGTGTAGGGCATAGCTGCTGTAAGAAGGGGGCTTCAGTACAGTAGTTGACCGTCTCAGAGCTAGTGCCACAGATTTCTTCTACACCACCGATAAATGGATGATCGTGCTGACACTCGTAACCAGGAATAGGCTCATGAAGAGGGGTAATAGAGAGTCGTCCCGGCCACTTAGCTTCTATTTCTTTGAGTGCGCCGCGCAGCATATTGTCTAGCCCATCTAGGCTAATTCCCGGCAAAGGTCGAACGTCATAGTGTAGTTCACAGCAGCCACAGATACGATTGGCACTGTCACCGCCATGAATATAACCAAGGTTCAGTGTAGGGTTCGGAATGGCAAAGCCTGGGTGATGATACTCTTTAATCAGTTTGTCGCGCAGTTGCATTAAAGCAAACAAAACTTCATGCATGATCTCAATGGCATTGACACCTAAAGCTGGATCAGATGAGTGACCTGATTTACCAGTCACTCGCACCGCATTGGCGACATGACCCTTATGGCCTCGAATAGGGATAAGGCTAGTCGGTTCACCAATGATGCAGTAATCCGGCTTAAACGGGGCGTTCTCGGTAAAATGACGCGCACCAAGCATGGTTGTTTCTTCATCACAGGTCGCAAGCACATAAAGAGGCTTGGTTTGTTTGCTCCAATCGACTTTTTTTACTGCTTCTATAATAAAGGCGAAAAAGCCTTTCATATCCGCCGTACCAAGCCCATAAAAGCGGTTGTTCGCTTCCGTTAATGCGTGTGGGTTGAAACTCCAGCGCCCTTCATCAAATGGCACGGTATCACTATGCCCAGCTAACAGTAGACCACCTTCACCAGAGCCTTTCTTGGCAATTAGGTTAAATTTCCCCGTTTCTACCTCTGTTAAGTTCACTTCAAAGCCTACGTCTTTCAGCCAAGTCGCTAACTTTTCAATCACTTTTGCGTTGCCTTCATCCCAACTTGAATCCGTTGAGCTAATAGAAGAGGTAGAAATCAGGCCGCGGTAGACCTCAATAAAACTTGGTAATTGCATATTTAGTTTACATTCCCTGTTGACAGAGTTCGGCTAAGAAGGTAAAACACATATTAAATCACTTTTATTGAATAAAAAACCAATAAGGGCGAAATAATTTAAATTTATAGTCACTCTTTAAGTGGCGATTTTGAATCAAAATGGATGTCTGAGATGCTCAAAACCACAATCATAGGCGCAAGCGGTTACACCGGAGCAGAGCTTGCTTTGATGGTACATAAACACCCTGAACTTACGCTATCAGGTTTATATGTATCCGCCAATAGCCTTGATGCAGGTAAAGACATTGCACAGCTTCACGGCAAACTTGCTGGAATTATTAGTCAACCAGTTCAACCTCTAAAAGATATTGAGTCAGTTGCTAAACAAAGTGATGTGGTGTTTCTAGCCACAGCACATGAAGTCAGTCATGACTTAGCACCACTGTTTCTTGCACAAGGTTGTCAGGTGTTCGATTTGTCTGGTGCGTTTCGCGTTAAGAAGGAAGGCTTCTACAGTGAGTTTTATGGTTTTGAACATCAGCATGACGCTTGGTTAGACAACTCTGCCTATGGTTTAGCGGAGTGGAATAGCGAAGGGATTAAGCAGAGCCAACTTATTGCCGTTCCCGGTTGTTACCCAACAGCCTCACAGCTAGCGGTTAAGCCTTTACTTGAGGCGGGTTTGGTGGATACGGCTCAATGGCCTGTGATTAATGCCACCAGTGGGGTGTCGGGGGCTGGCAGAAAAGCAACGATGACCAATAGCTTTTGTGAGGTCAGCTTACAGCCATACGGTGTGTTTAATCATCGTCATCAGCCTGAAATAGCGAGCCACTTAGGCACTGATGTGATTTTTACCCCGCACCTTGGCAACTTTAAGCGTGGCATTTTAGCCACTATAACTATGAAGCTAGCGGCGGGAACATCGGAACAACAAGTCGCAGCAGCGTTTAGCTCGGCTTATCAAAACAAATCGGCAGTGCGTCTTTTAGAGTCAGCGTTGCCGAACATTCAAAATGTAGAGAATACCCCTTTCTGCGATATAGGTTGGAAGGTTCAAGGTGAGCACATCATCGTTGTTTCAGCGATAGACAACTTGCTAAAAGGTGCATCCAGTCAAGCGATGCAGTGTTTAAACATCCACTACGGATTTCCAGAGCTGACTGCTCTTGTTTAATTGAGCAGAGAAGGAAAAGTAATGACAGATAACAAACTTACTCCATTAGTGATCAAATTAGGCGGTGCTGCACTGTCGTGTACTGAGACATTAAGCCAGGTATTTGGTGCGATTGCCCAATATCAACAGCAAGCTCAGCGACGAATTGTGATCGTTCACGGAGGAGGTTATCTGGTGGACGATCTAATGGCGAAGCTGCAACTTGATACGGTCAAGAAAGAAGGGCTTCGCGTAACCCCTTATGAGCAAATTCCAGTGATTGCAGGGGCTCTGGCAGGAACAGCAAACAAAATGCTGCAAGGCCAAGCGATCAAAGATGGTCTTAATGCGGTTGGTTTGAGCTTAGCTGATGGTGGCTTATGTCATGTTAAAGAGCTAGATCCAGAATTGGGCGCAGTAGGTAAAGCGACTCCTGGCGACTCGACGGTCTTGCAAGCGATTTTGCAAACGGGTGCGCTACCTATCATCAGCTCTATTGGTTTAACTGAACAAGGCCAAATGATGAACGTCAATGCTGACCAAGCGGCAGTTGCTGTGGCAGGAGCGTTAGACGCTGAACTGGTTCTTTTGTCAGATGTTAGCGGCGTACTGGATGGTAAAGGCCACCTGATTAAAAGCCTTGATGAGAAAGCAGCACAAAACCTCATCAATGGTCATGTGATTACCGATGGCATGATCGTCAAAGTGAATGCGGCACTAGAAGCGGCCAATGATTTAGGACGACCAATCGAAGTAGCAACATGGCGTTATCCAGAAAAGCTAGCCGAGTTATTTGCCGGACAGAGCATTGGAACCCAGTTTTTACCACAGTAGTTGGTAGTAAAGAATTAGAGCTGAATGCATGCCGCATTGAGCGATAAAAATAGATTAAACAGGAAGTAACCCGCAGCACTGACCGCCACGCGCAGCGCCGGGATTTGGAGAAAGAAAATGAGCAAAGTTCAAGTTAATAAAGTAGTTGTCGCATACTCTGGCGGTCTAGATACCTCGGTGATCATTCCATGGCTAAAAGAAAATTATGATTGTGAAGTCGTCGCGTTTGTTGCTGATGTTGGTCAAGGTGCAGAAGAGCTAGAAGGCATCGAAGAAAAGGCCAAAGCCTCTGGTGCTTCAGAGTGTTACATCGCGGATCTGAAAGAAGAGATGGTTGCGGACTACATCTATCCTACGTTAAAAACAGGCGCTTACTACGAAGGCAAGTACTTACTAGGCACGTCAATGGCACGTCCGATCATTGCTAAAGCGCAGGTAGAAGTCGCACGTAAAGTTGGTGCCGATGCACTCTGTCATGGCTGTACGGGTAAAGGTAACGACCAAGTACGTTTTGAAGGGGCTTTCGCAGCGTTAGCACCAGATTTACATGTGATTGCTCCTTGGCGTGAATGGGATCTGGTTAGCCGTGAAGAGTGTCTTGATTATCTTGCTGAGCGTAATATCCCTTGTACTGCGTCATTAACGAAAATTTATTCACGTGATGCGAATGCTTGGCACATCTCAACGGAAGGTGGTGTGTTAGAAGATACTTGGAATGCGCCAGACGAAGATTGCTGGGCATGGACAGTCGATCCAGAGCAAGCACCAAACGAAGCTGAATACGTGACGCTCAAAGTTGAAAAAGGTGAAGTTGTCGGTGTTGATGGCGAAACCATGACGCCATATAACGCACTAGTGTACCTGAATGAAAAAGGTGTAAAACATGGTGTTGGTCGTATCGATATCGTCGAAAACCGCCTAGTCGGCATGAAGTCTCGTGGTTGCTACGAAACTCCTGGAGGCACCATCATGATGGAAGCCCTTCGTGCTGTAGAGCAGCTAGTGTTAGATAAAACCGCATTTGAGTTCCGTGAAGAGCTTGGCGTTAAAGCATCTCACCTAGTGTACGACGGTCGCTGGTTTACTCCACTATGTAAGTCAATTCTTGCTGCCTCAGAAGAGCTAGCGCAAGACGTGAATGGTGAAGTGGTGGTTAAGCTTTACAAAGGTCAAGCAACGGTTACTCAGAAGCGTTCAGACAATAGCTTGTATTGTGAACAGTTTGCGACCTTCGGTGAAGATGAAGTTTATGATCAGAGCCATGCAGAAGGCTTTATCCGCCTCTACTCTCTATCAAGCCGTATCCGCGCTCTAAACAGTCAGAAGAAATAGCGGATTTTAGATTGAGATAGCTAAAGCCCACTTGGTTAGCCAAGTGGGCTTTTTCGATTTTGTTTTGCGGAGAATAAGGAAATTACGGTGTGAATAAATATGTTAAAAAAGTGAATTAATACTTTATTTTTGATCTGATTTGCCGTAACTTTGAACCATCACACAATACTGAATTCAATTCAGAGTTATTTAAAGCAATTTTACTAACCAGCACGACTAGTGAGCACAGGTAATCAGGAGAAACGCGATGGCATTATGGGGCGGAAGATTTACCCAAGCAGCAGATACGAGATTCAAAGATTTTAACGACTCATTGCGCTTCGATTACCGACTAGCTGAACAAGATATCGTTGGTTCAATCGCTTGGTCAAAGGCTTTACTCTCTGTTGATGTGTTAACAGAAGAAGAGCAGCAAAAGCTTGAACTAGCACTGAATGAACTCAAGCTTGAAGTGATGGAAGATCCTCATCAGATCCTACGTTCAGATGCTGAGGACATTCATTCATGGGTCGAGCAGCAACTGATCAGCAAAGTGGGTGATTTGGGAAAAAAGCTTCACACCGGACGCTCACGTAATGATCAGGTGGCAACAGACTTAAAACTCTGGTGCCGCCAGCAGGGGCAGCAATTATTGATGGCACTTGATCGTCTTCAGGCGCAAATGGTCGCTGTAGCAAAAGAACATCAAGATACGGTATTGCCTGGTTATACTCATTTGCAGCGTGCTCAGCCAGTCACTTTTGCCCATTGGTGTCTTGCTTATGTCGAAATGTTTGAGCGTGACTATTCGCGTCTTGATGATGCGATTCATCGCCTTGATACTTGCCCACTAGGCTCAGGTGCTTTGGCAGGTACGGCCTATCCTATCGATCGTGAAAAAGTCGCGCACAATCTTGGCTTTCGTCGAGCAACTCGTAACTCGCTCGACTCAGTCTCAGATCGTGATCATGTGATGGAACTGATGTCAGTGGCGTCAATCTCAATGCTGCATTTATCTCGCCTGGCTGAAGATATGATCTTCTACAATTCGGGTGAATCAAACTTCATTGAACTGGCAGATACCGTGACCTCAGGTTCGTCACTGATGCCGCAGAAGAAAAACCCTGATGCTCTAGAGCTTATCCGTGGTAAGACGGGGCGTGTCTATGGGTCTCTAGCTGGTATGATGATGACAGTAAAAGCGCTGCCACTTGCCTACAATAAGGATATGCAAGAAGACAAAGAAGGCCTGTTCGATGCTCTAGATACTTGGAACGATTGTATGGAAATGGCTGCTTTGTGTTTTGATGGCATTAAGGTCAACGGCGAGCGTACCTTAGAAGCGGCGAAGCAAGGCTATGCTAACGCAACTGAGCTTGCGGACTATCTGGTCGCGAAAGGTATTCCATTCCGTGAAGCGCACCATATCGTTGGTGTTGCTGTCGTGGGGGCGATCGCCAAATCTTGCGCACTCGAAGAACTATCTATTGCTGAACTAAAAGAGTTCTCACCGGTGATAGAGGAAGATGTCTACGATATCCTGACCATCGAATCTTGCCTTGAAAAACGTAGTGCACTGGGTGGTGTGTCGCCAAAACAAGTGGCTTATGCGGTAGAGCAAGCAGAAGGTCGCCTGATCAAGCGGGACTCTTCAGCAGTGAATGTCCGCCCAGCTCGACTAACCGATATCGAATCTTTAGAAGGCATGGTCGCTTACTGGGCTAACATAGGTGAAAACCTGCCCCGTTCACGTAGTGAGCTAGTGCGCGATATTGGTTCTTTTGCGGTGGCTGAACATAACGGCGAAATTACCGGTTGCGCATCTCTATATGTTTATGATTCTGGGTTAGCCGAAATACGTACCCTTGGTGTTGAGGCTGGCTGGCAAGGTCAGGGGCAGGGCAGTGCGATTGTTCAGTATCTGGTTGAAAAGGCACGCCAAATGGCAATTAAGAAAGTGTTTGTTTTAACTCGAACGCCAGAGTTCTTTATGAAGCAGTCATTCTTGCCAACATCAAAGTCGCTACTACCAGAGAAAGTACTTAAAGACTGCGACCAGTGTCCAAGACAACACGCTTGTGATGAAGTGGCACTAGAAGTGAATCTTGCTGAGCAAGCCATTGCACGTGTCAATGTTGCCTAAGTGTTTGAATAAAAAGCGCTCAAATAAAAGATCAAAAAAGATCGAAGTTTTTGGGAACTAATAAGAGAAAGCCCGGTCTATTAAAGTACCACTGCTTTTTCTTAGAAGAATCTAAGAAGGCCCCAAACCAGATATTGGTTTTGGGGCTTTTTTCTTTTCTGCTCTTCGCAATACCAATCACACCAATTATCTGCTCATTCTTGCTTGCTAAAACCGCTAATAACTGCGTTAAAGATTTTGTAGGTAGAGCAACTAGCTAGCTGCAATCTTTGCCTTGTTCTAAGCGGTTTTTCCTACGCAATTTCTGAACATCTAATTACTGTTATTGGTATAATCGATGCCATCGCTCCCATTTTGTTTTACTTTTTGTTTTTATTGCGCTTGCGCCATGGCAAGATGACAAATCGCATCCAGAGGTGAAGAAACAGCAAACCGTTAAAGGCAAAACCCGCCATAATGAGCGCGATAGACTCGATGCTCTGAGGGTTGTCGCGAAAAGCGAACCACCAGACGATCCAACATAACACCGATAAGACAGTGAGTTGATCCATACAGCGTTGGCATCGGCCTATTTTCTTCCAGAACCAGTCACTATTTTTGCAGTATTTACATGTCATGATTGTGGTTAATTCGGTAACATACGAGGTCTTAGCATATCTCAATTAACCTCAAAGTGATAAACATGATCGAACGCCAACAAACCAAACAACGAATGAGCCGTATTGTAAAGCACAATGGAACTATCTACCTTTGTGGCCAAGTGTGCGCAGATGCGACCAAAGGCATTACTGAGCAGACTCAAACCATGCTAGATAAGGTTGAAGAATTACTGCTAGAAGCTGGGAGTGATAAAGAGCATATGCTTTCAGCGACCATCTACATTAAAGATATGAAAGATTTCCAAGAAATGAACGCCGTTTGGGATGCGTGGGTGCCGGAAGGCCACGCTCCTGCTCGTGCATGTGTAACGGCAGATATGGCGCGTGAAGCCTTGTTAGTTGAAATATCAGTGATTGCCGCAGAAAAGTAATCTCAATATCAACATAGAAGGAAAAAACGAGCGGTACAGCTCGTTTTTGTTATTTGAATACTGATGACTATAAAGCTTGTCTAAGTCGATGGTCATTAGCATCAATAAAGAGATTCCCCGACCTAAGGAGAGCCGGGAAATCGTGGGGAGGCTACTTGGCTAAGTAAGCATCTAGCTCTTCACTGCCACCAATGTGTTTACCAGCGATAAAAACTTGTGGAACTGTTGTGCGCCCTGATATGGCACGTAAGCTTACTGTGGTAGCATCTTTACCTAAAATGACTTCTTCATATTGAAGATCGTTGTCGATCAGAGCCTGCTTTGCCTTTACACAGAATGGGCAGCCCGGTTTAGTGAATACAGTAATTGACTCTTGGGTTTTATAATTTGGTGCCACATGTTTAAGCATGGTGTCTGCATCTGACACTTTGAACGGGTCTCCGGGTTCGTTTGGTTCAATGAACATTTTCTCCACCACGCCATTTTTCACTAGCATGCTGTAACGCCATGAGCGTTTGCCAAAACCTAGCTCGTGCTTGTCAACCAACATACCCATACCGTCGGTAAACTCACCATTGCCATCAGGAATGAAAGTGATGTTTTCCGCTTCTTGGTCTGCTTTCCATGCGTTCATCACGAAAGTGTCATTGACCGACATGCAAACAATCTCATCAACACCGTGATCTTTAAATACGGTAAATAACTCGTTGTAACGCGGTAAGTGACTGGATGAGCAAGTTGGTGTAAATGCTCCCGGTAAACTGAACACAATCACGGTTTTGTCTTTAAAAATATCATCACTGGTGACGTTAACCCAAGTGTCACCTTGACGAGTTGGGAACGTGACCTGAGGGATTTTTTGGCCTTTTTTAGATGCAAACATATCGGTTTCCTTATAATGGATTTTACTTATTTTTATTACTGAGCTTCATCAGATAAGTCACTAAGCTCCGTTTCGATAGAGGTATTATTGAAGAAACTCTTTGATAGCTCCAATCGTTTAATGTTATGGTTTTGATAGGTAATTTCTATCTTAATGGTGGGGAGTAAAGATAATGAACATTCGAGATTTTGAGTATTTGGTCGCACTTGCTGAGCACAAGCATTTTCGTAAAGCTGCTGAAGCTTGCTTTGTCAGTCAGCCGACGCTCAGTGGTCAAATTCGCAAATTGGAAGATGAGTTAGGAACAGCACTGTTAGAGCGTAGCAGTCGTCGCGTGCTATTTACGGATGCAGGGTTGCAATTGGTCGATCAAGCCAAACGCATATTGTCAGAGGTTAAAACCTTCAAAGACATGGCGAGTGGTCAGGCCGGTGAAATGGTAGGCCCAATGCATATCGGGTTTATCCCAACCGTCGGCCCTTATTTACTGCCCAAAATTATCCCGATGCTTAAAGAGTCGTTCCCTGATCTAGAATTGTTTCTTCATGAAGCGCAAACTCATCAGCTAGTGCGTCAGCTAGAAGATGGCAAACTAGACTGTTTAGTTTTAGCGTCAGTGGCAGAAACGGCGCCATTTAAAGAGATTGAAGTCTACAACGAGCCATTAAGCATTGCGGTACCGTGTGACCACGAGTGGGCGAAGTTAGATCATGTCGACATGCTAGAGCTTAACGGTAAAACCGTGTTGGCACTGGGTGATGGACACTGTTTGCGCGATCAAGCTCTGGGATTCTGCTTTGCGGCAGGCGCACAAGATGATGAGCGTTTTAAAGCAACTAGCCTAGAAACACTGCGTAACATGGTTGCTGCTGGCGCGGGTATCACCTTGTTGCCAGAGTTGTCGTTGCCGAAAGAGAAAGAAAAAGATGGTGTGTGTTATGTGCCTGCAACCAATCCGGAGCCATCGCGTAGCATCGTGTTGGCTTACCGCCCTGGCTCACCTCTTCGTTCTCGCTTTGAGCAGTTGGCACAAGCGATAAAAAACCAGCTCGAAGATAACCGCTAACGTAAAGTACCTAGACAATAGAAAAGAGGTTGATGTGAAAACATCAACCTCTTTTGTTTCTAGTGCGTTACTGTTACTGCGTTAGAACAGCTCTTCACCGCCATCAGAGGTGTAGATACTGTCAGTAATTTCGCTTGTAACATACTCAGTAGGTTCAGTTCCTTCTAAGAAGTATTCAAACATAGAACTAGAGTCGAACTTATTGGTTAGTAGGCCCGAGTCTCTATCGATGCGCACTCGTACTATGTTTTGCGGGATCTCTTTGTTTTGCTGTGGGACACCGTTAAGTGCGGTGTGCATAAAATCAACCCACGCAGGTTGAGCCGTTTTGGCCCCAGCTTCCGCCCCTGTAATTTGGTCTTTGCCTAGGTTGCCGTTTGATTTGGTTCGGCCTAGCTTTCGATTATGGTCATCAAAGCCAACCCAAGAAATAGCCACCATACCCGGGCCGTAACCGTTGTACCAAGCATCTTTCGAGTCATTGGTAGTACCGGTTTTACCACCAATATCACGACGTTTTAATTTCTGAGCACGCCAACCTGTACCGTTCCAGCCGGTGCCATCACGCCAGTTGCCACCACCCCAAACGTTGCTGTACATCATCTCACGCATTAAGAAGGCCGTCTGCTCAGAGATAACCTGAGGTGCATACTGAGGCTCGTTGGTGTCTTCAGTGGTCACATCTTGTTCAGCAAACTCATTCTCGCTAGTGGCAGATTGGGTGCAATCTTGATGGCAAACCACTTTTGGTGAAGCTTCGAACTCAAGGCTACCAAATGGCCCTTCGACCCGGTCAATGTAGAAAGGCTCTACATAGTAGCCACCATTAGCAAACACAGAGTAACCTTGCGCCATTTTCATCGGCGTTAAGCTCCCCGCCCCTAGCGCAATGGTTTCAGAGCGAGGCACTTGGTCGATATCGAAACCAAAGCGAGTCAGATATTGGCGTGTTTCATCTAGGCCAACTTCACGTAGCACACGCACTGCCATCACGTTCTTCGATTGTGCTAGACCGATACGCAGCCGAGTTGGGCCAATGTAAGTGGGTGGTGAGTTCTTAGGACGCCACGCGGTACCTTGGCTTTTATCCCATTGATTAATAGGTGCATCGTTTATTAGCGTTGCTAGCGTTAACCCTTTGTCTATGGCCGCAGCATAAATAAATGGCTTGATACTTGAGCCCACTTGGCGAACAGACTGAGTGGCACGGTTAAACTTATTATGCACAAAGTTAAAACCACCGACCAATGAGAGTACAGCACCATTTTCAGGGTTCATTGCTACAAACGCCGTATTGGCATTAGGTACTTGGCTTAGATGCCATGCAAAACTTGGATCTTGACCTTCAATAGAGCTCTCAACCTGACGTACCCAAATTTGTTCACCTTCGGCTAATATCTCTTTGGCGCTCGTTGGTGCTGGTCCTTGACGGTCATCTGTGAGGAACTTACGTGCCCACTTCATACCATCCCATTCAATGGTATTAACACCTTGGTTCTTAACCCAAACGGTCGCTTGTTTACTATCCACCTCAGTGACAACCGCAGGAACAAGTTGACCATAAGTAGGTACGTTATCGAGTGTCTTATCGATTTTCTGTTCATCAAATGCGCTATTACCCGGCTGCCAAAGTACTTTTTCAGCACCGCGATAGCCGTGACGCTCATCGTAAGCGAGTAGATTGTTGATAGCAGATTTATTCGCTGCGGCTTGAAGTTTGGAGTCTACGGTTGTGTAGACATTCATACCCGAGGTATAGGCTTCTTCTTGACCGTATCGAGCTACCATCCAAGCGCGAGCTAGCTCCGCAACGTATGGTGCACTGAGTTCTATTTCAGCACCATGATAACGTGAAACGATCTCTTCCGCGCGCGCCTTATCATACTCAGCTTGCGTGATGTATTTTTCATCCAGCATACGTAGCAGCACCACATTACGGCGGTGTGTTGCCCGTTCGATAGAGTAAATAGGGTTCATGGTCGAAGGTGCTTTTGGCATCCCTGCTAAGGTGGCAATTTCGCTCAGGGTTAGGTCTTGAATATCTTTACCAAAATAGGTTTGCGCCGCAGCGCCAAAGCCATACGAGCGATAGCCTAAGAAGATCTTATTGACGTACAGCTCCATGATCTCTTCTTTGCTCAGCAGTTGTTCTATGTGAATAGCAATGAAGATTTCTTTGATTTTTCGCATGATCTTCTTCTCGTTAGAAAGGAAGAAATTGCGCGCTAGCTGCTGAGTAATGGTACTCGCGCCTTGTTTGGCGGAACCTGAGAGTGCAACCACCACTGCTGCACGGGTTATACCAATAGGATCGATCCCTGGATGATCGTAAAAGCGGCTATCTTCTGTCGCGATAAGGGCTTCGATCAGATGCTGGGGGATATCGTCATAGGCGACAGGGATACGACGTTTCTCACCGAACTGAGAGATCAGTTTGCCATCTTGGCTAAACACCTGCATTGGTGTTTGTAGTTTAACGTCTTTCAGTGTCGCTACGTCTGGTAGCTCTGGTTTCACATATAAGTAGAAGCCGAATATCGTACCGACCCCAAGAATTATGCAAATCAATGTGAATATAAGTAGGCGCTTTATGAACTTCACCGGAGATTCCCTGATTGATTGGGTTCACCATATGCAAACCCTTGTACTTTAAGCTAAAAATCTAGCTCAATTTGTCTATGTGCTTATTTAACCATCAATTTAAGCGTATGAGCTAAGCAAAAAGTACGGAGCTAAGCTACATGGGTAAATCATTAGTTACAGGCATTGAAATTGGACACCACAGTATTAATGCGGTGGTTCTTAAGCCAAACAAGGGCGAATTTGCTCTTGTTGACTATCAAGAGTTGCCAATTGAAGTCGGCATTTTCTCTGATAACCATATGCCAAATTATCAGAAAATTGTAAAGAAACTCAAAGAACTAAGGAAGTGTTTGCCTCGATTTAGTAGCAAAGTTGCATTGGCGATACCAGATAATGCAGTAATAAGTAAGATATTACAGATAGATAGCGAACATGGCAGCAATGAAATTGAATATGCTATTGCCCAAGCATTTTCTCATCAATCGCCTTTTCCAATTGAAGAGTTAAACCTAGATTTTGTCCAATTACCTCAGAGTGACCACCATTCAAAAGCCAGTTATCAAGTCTATGCGACTAAGAAAGAGGTCGTCGAGCAGCAGGTCGCCTTGCTTAAAAGCGCATCTTTTCAACCTGTTGTTGTCGATACTCGCACTCACGCGTTGATTCATATTTGGCAATTGGCGGCACGAGCGCAGCTCAAGTCAGACTGGCTGTTGGTCAACCTCGACTTTGAGAGCTGTTCACTGTGCATTGATTTCCCTGATAAAGCGCCTTACTGCAAAGAAGTGGTGTTGGACAACCATATTGGGGAGCATGAGGCTGAAAAATCTATTGTGTTTGAGCAACAAGGAGAGCGTTTTATCACAGAGCTGCTGGATAAAATTCAACGTAATCTACAGCTTATCGCTTCAGTACATGGCGTCGTGATCAGTGGAGTCTGGCTCTCAGGTTCTGGGGCAAACACTGTTATATTGGCCGCTGAAGTCACTCGACGTTTGCACATTGAGTGCGAGCTGCTTAACCCATTTAGCTTGTTGGCAATGCCGCAGCGTAGTCAATTTTCCTCAATGCTTGCCGACGGTTACCGGTTTACTTCGGCAGCGGGTATTGCTCTGCGCGGCTTGACTTGGTTGGAGCACAGCCATGCTGCATAGCATTAATTTACTTCCTTGGCGTGAAGAGCGGCGAGCATCTCGTCAAAAGCGCTTTATATTACTGATGATGCTAGGGGGCGCTATTGCTCTGCTAATCCAGTGGAGTGTTGGTATGTATCTAGAGCAGCAACAAGCAATGCAAGATGAGCGTAATCACTATCTCGTTCGTTATGGAGTACGGCTTGATGAACAACTCAACCAGTTGAAAGTCGTCGAAGGTGAGCACCAAGCGTTGTTGACACGATTGGCGGTGATTGAACAGCTACAAACCCAGCGCAATAAAACGACCGACTTTATGAATCTATTACCCCAGCTTATTCCTCATGGAGTCTATGTCGACAAATTAAAGATGAATGGTCGACAAATCGAATTAGCGGGCATTAGCGACTCTACTTCTCATCTGGCTACCATGCTGGACAACCTCGAAAAGTCTCCGGTTCTGACTAATGTTGAGATGCACTCTATTGTTCACGGTACGGCGCGATTCGCCAGTAAGTATCAGTCTTACAGGGTCTCTTTCTCGTTGATAGGAGAGGAAGATGAATAAATTCGAACTCGACATTGAAGAGATTGGCGAGTGGCCTTTTGCTTATCAGCTTGTGGTCGTTGCTCTATTTATTGTGATTCTACAGGGCATTGGTTACTGGCTCTATATTCAACCTAAGCTGGATCAGCTTGAGGCGTTAAAACAGCAAGAGCTGCAACACAAAGCGTCAGTTGCGCTTAAGACCAACAAGGTCATGTTACTACCGAGATTAAAAGCGCAATTAGACGAACTTTCACTGCGTTACGATTATCTTTCTCGCCAATTACCGGTGCAAAAAGAACTCGCCTCTATGCTAGCGTCAGTCAATCAAGTGGGGTTGAAAAACTCGCTCACTTTTACCCGTATTGACTGGGGGCAAAAGCACAGTCAGGAATTTCTCTATAAGTTGCCCCTTAATATCGAGTTGACCGGTAACTACCATGATATCGGTGACTTTGCTGAAGCAATTGCCACTTTGCCTCGAATCATTAATTTCGACGATGTGTATTGGCACCGTGTGAGTTTAGAAAGCAGTACGCTCCATTTTCGAGTTCGTGCCTATACCTATCAATTGAGAGCTGAGGTTAAAGATGAAAGCTAAACTCCTCTTGTGCTGGATTGTTATCGTCTCAGGCTGCAAAGCGAACCAAGAGCCACTTGATTCGTATCTCAAGCAACTAAAGCGTGATGTTCAAGTTGAGGTTAGCGAGCTTGAACCGATTATTGATGTCCAAATCTCGCGTTATACCTCTCACAACGTCAGGCAGCCGTTTGAACTACCGCAAGCGGCGTTATCTGTCACTCAGCAAGCGAGAGAAAAAGAGTGTTGGCAACCCCAATCTCGACGTAAGGCTAGTCAGCTAGAATCGTTTTCGTTGAGTCAATTACGTCTCAAAGGGGTGATGAGCCGTTCAGGTAAGGTGTCGGCACTTGTTGAAGCTCCTACGGGCCACTTAGTACAACTTGCCCCTGGTCAATACTTAGGGCCGAACCACGGTAAGGTGACCAAAGTGGCGGTTGATTACATGTTAGTTCAAGAAGCCCTTCCTGACGGTTTAGGCTGCTGGCACCTGCGCGATACCAAGTTAGCGCTTAAGTAAAATAATGGATTGAAAACAAAATGAATAAAGGAATGAACGCGTTTGCCTTGGTCTGGTTGCACTGTATTGCTTTGCTCCTAGCCTATCTACCTTGCGCGACTTACGCGCAAGAGCAGAATATGAATCGACTAGAGCAGTTAGATTTCAAGCTTGATCCACATCGCAATGCGCAGATTGTACTTACACTCTCTGACTCACGTGCTGTCGTCGATATCCAAAAAACGGTTAACGGGCTAAGAATTGAATTACATAAGGCCCAAGTGACAGATGATTTGCTCAAGGTGTTTGATGTCACTGAATTTGGCACTGACGTGAGTGATATTGAAGTATTTCGCTACCCAGAAAAGGTGGTGCTTATGGCGGCTATTAGTGGTGAGTTTAGCTATCAAGATTTGCTAGAGAACAAGACTTTATTGGTGACGGTGAGTCCGAATTTAGCGCAAAAAACGAAGCAAGAAAGCCACAATGTTGATCAAGCCAACAAAAAGCTGTCGCTAAATTTTCAAGACATTCCGGTACGCAACGTTTTACAGTTAATTGCCGACTACAATGACTTCAACCTAGTTGTCTCTGACTCGGTGACTGGTAACCTGACGTTACGCTTAGAGGAAGTATCATGGCAGAAAGTGCTTGATATTATTTTGCAGGTCAAAGGGTTAGATAAACGAGTTGAAGGTAATGTGGTGCTAGTGGCACCGAAATCTGAGTTTGATGCTCATGAACAACAAATTTTAGAGCGTGCCCGTTTGACTGAGCAATTAGGAGAACTGTCATCGGAGATCATCAAAGTTAATTTTGCTAAGGCAGCGGATATAGCCGATTTAATTGATGGTGACGAAGAGTTAAGTATGCTGTCTCCTCGAGGTTCTTTGAGTGTTGATGAACGCACCAATGCTTTGTTGATTCGAGATTTAGAACATAATTTAGATATTATTCGTTCTATTGTCGATGCGCTTGATGTTCCCGTTAAACAGGTGCAAATTGAAGCGAGAATTGTCACTGTCAATGAGGGCAACCTCGATGAGCTTGGTGTCCGCTGGGGCTTTAGTAACACCAATGGTAGTACCTCTATTGGTGGCAGTATTGAAGACAACTTGTTTGATACAGTGCCGATTGATGACATGCTTAATGTCAATCTTGCCGCAACCTCTGCCAACGCATCAACGATAGCTTTTCAAGTCGCGAAACTTGGTTCCGATATGTTGCTTGACCTTGAGCTTTCGGCATTGCAAAGAGAGTCGAAAGCAGAGGTTATCTCCAGCCCGCGCTTAATCACCACCAATAAGAAACCCGCTTACATCGAGCAAGGTAGTGAGATCCCTTATTTAGAATCTTCATCAAGTGGCGCAACCAGTGTCTCTTTTAAAAAGGCGGTACTGAGCTTAAAGGTCACACCGCAAATTACGCCTGATAATCGGCTTATTCTCGATTTGAATGTCACTCAAGATAGACCCGGAGATGTGGTGAAAACAGGTACAGGCGAAGCGGTTGCGATCAATACTCAACGCATCGGAACTCAAGTGCTGGTGGATAATGGTGAGACCGTGGTACTAGGTGGAATTTTTCAGCATAGCGTGACCGATGCAGTGGAGAAAGTCCCACTTTTTGGTGATATCCCCTTACTAGGGGCGCTCTTTCGTCGTACATATCAGCAGATGGGTAAGAGTGAACTGCTAATTTTTGTCACTCCAAAGGTCGTTATTGAGTAAGAATTCGGTTAACGACGAAAATAAATTTGCATTAATGGCACCTTATCTAGATAATTTCGGGTCTTATCACGAATTATCTGTGAGGAATCGGTGCCACAAGCATTTCCATCGCTAGTATCAAACTGGCTTTTCTTGTGGCGATGTCATTGAATTAACGTTGTAAATTACTGCTAAACATGGCTGAGAAACGCAATATTTTCCTTGTTGGCCCTATGGGTGCCGGCAAAAGCACTATCGGTAGACACCTAGCTCAACAACTTCATATGGAGTTTGTTGATTCTGATACCGTTATTGAAGAACGTACTGGCGCAGATATCGCTTGGGTATTTGACGTAGAAGGTGAAGAAGGCTTCCGCGATCGCGAGGAAAAAGTGATTAACGACCTCACTGAAGAGCAAGGTATCGTACTTGCAACAGGTGGTGGTTCAATCAAGAGCAAAGAAAACCGCAATCGCCTTTCTGCACGCGGTATTGTTGTTTACTTAGAAACAACGATTGAAAAGCAGCTTGCGCGCACAAACCGCGACAAGAAGCGACCATTATTACAAACTGATAATCCACGTGAAGTGCTAGAATCGCTTGCAGGCGAGCGTAACCCACTTTACGAAGAAATTGCGGATTACACAGTACGTACAGACGATCAAAGTGCAAAAGTGGTAGCCAACCAGATCGTAAAAATGCTAGAAGAACGTTAAGACTTTTTTTTAGCAACTGGAGAATACCCATGGAACGGATTACGGTCAGCTTAGATGAGCGTAGCTATCCAATCTCAATTGGTGCCGGATTATTTAATGATCCGGCCCACCTCTCTTTCTTATCAGCAAAACAGAAAGTGGTAGTGATTTCGAATGTCACTGTAGCGCCACTTTACGCCGATAAAATCCTCTCTCTTCTTGAACAGCTCGGTTGCGAAGCGTCCGTTCTTGAACTGCCCGATGGCGAACAATACAAATCGTTAGAGACCTTCAATACTATTATGAGTTACCTGCTTGAAGGAAACTACGCCCGTGATGTCGTCGTAGTCGCTCTAGGTGGTGGTGTGATTGGTGATCTGGTGGGTTTTGCTGCCGCGTGTTATCAGCGAGGTGTCGATTTTGTTCAAATCCCGACAACCTTATTGTCGCAAGTAGACTCATCTGTTGGTGGGAAAACCGCAGTTAACCACAAGCTAGGTAAAAACATGATTGGGGCGTTTTACCAGCCCAAAGCTGTTGTCATAGATACTGACTGCTTAAAAACCCTGCCGCAAAGAGAGTTTGCCGCTGGCATTTCTGAAGTGATCAAATACGGTATCATCTACGACCAAGATTTTTTTGTATGGTTAGAAGAGAACCTCGATAAACTCTACCAGCTTGATGAGCAAGCTCTGACTTATGCGATTGCTCGCTGCTGTGAAATTAAAGCTGAGGTTGTTGCTCAGGACGAAAAAGAGTCGGGAATTCGCGCATTGCTGAACCTAGGTCATACATTTGGTCATGCGATTGAAGCTGAGTTAGGTTATGGTAATTGGCTACATGGTGAAGCTGTGTCTGCTGGTACGGTAATGGCTGCAAAAACTGCTCAACTTCAAGGTCTTATCAATGAGCAGCAAGTTGAACGAATTATTTCTATACTGAAAAGAGCCCAACTGCCAGTACAGACTCCAGAGACGATGTCGTATGCCGATTTTATCAAGCATATGATGCGCGATAAGAAAGTACTCGCGGGTGAGCTTCGTCTGGTGCTTCCTACCAGTATCGGCACTGCCGATGTAGTAAAAGGCGTCCCTGAGTCGGTCATTGAACAAGCAATCGACTTTGCGCGCACAGTATAATTCTTGTTGTTAGTGGTACCAATCTAACCTAGGCCATTGGCCGCTGCGTTAGTTTGGTATTACCCGTATTTTCATTAGGATAACGCAATGAGCTTGGCGCATGATCCACGTGTGTTGGAGTTAGACTCACAAACAGAACTGCTAGAACGATTGCAGTTGCTGACTAATTTTGGCTCGAATCTAGTCACACTTGGTGGTGCTCCAGGTGCGGGGAAAACTTGGCTGGCGCAATACTATCTTGAGGCGTGGGCACAAGACAAAAACCAGTCTCTATTGATGTGTTATCCCAATCAAGATGAAGCTCAGCGTCGTTCTACAATTCTCACTCAGCTGATCTCTGAACCTCTTTTTAATCCGGCAGACTCTTTGGTCGAATCTTTTTCGCGCATCATGCAAGGTGAAACCTGTGATGTAGTGATTGCGATCGATGATGCCCATTTGTTGACCGAATCCTTTGTTTCTGAACTTTGGATGCTGGTTCTTGAAGCGCAAGTTAATCCAGGTTGGACAGTGAATGTGTTGTTGTTCGCTCAATCGAACAGTCTAGATGCATTGCTGACTCGTTTAGGTTATGGTCAAGAGCACAAGCCGATTGATCTTGAAATTGAACCACTTAGCCAGGACGAAGCGGATCGATTCTTTGAACAATTAGTGATTCGGTTTGTCGAAGATGACATGGAGAAACGCGTTCGTAACGCGTATCGATCAGTTGCTCGCCGTCCGGGCGAAATCATGGCTCTAGGGGATCATAAAGTGGAAAAAAGGATTATTATCCGCTCAATTGTGGGCTCACCCATTAATATTGCGTTGTTGGTTGTCACGCTACTGGTATTGATTGGTGGTGGTTACTGGTGGATGATGTCGCAGCCATCTCCCGATGACAAAGCGCAGCAGATCACAGAATCTATTGAGCAGACGGTAATTCCAACTTTGCCTGAAGTCACCTCTGGTGCTGAAAGCACAGTGATAGAGCCCGAACCCGTCGTTGACCCTACCATGGCTAACGCTGAAGACGACTCACTCGCTTTACCACCCGATGTGACGGAGCAAGTATCGAGCGTCGGCAACACTGATGACGATCATCAACGCGTGGTGATAGAGTCTGATGTGGTGGATGCCTTAATGGAAGGCAAAGCTGAGCAAGCGGATACCAGTAAAATCGAGCAAGTGGTTGAGCAATCTAAAGTCGCTCAGGTTGCAAAGCCTCAGGCGCAAGTTTCTCCACAACCTGAAGTGGCGGAGGAAGTGGCACCAAGTCCAACGGTGATCAAATTCTCTTTCACCAAAGATGAGCTAAAAAGCTTTTCACCACGTAGTTACACTTTGCAATTGGCGGCGGTAAATTCACTTGAAGAAGTTCAGAAGTTTATCGATCGTCATCAACTCGCCAATCAAGTCTTTATTTATCCTACTCAGCGTAATGGTGTCGATTGGTACATAGTGACGTACCAGAATTATCCAACTATTCAGGTTGCGCGTGATGCTGTTCAAGGCTTATCTACTGAGCTGCAAAACCTAGAACCATGGGCTAAGTCACTCAGCCAAGTGCAACGAGAGATTGACCGCATTAACTAAGATAATTAGATACAGCGTGCAATCGCAAAAATGCCTGAGATTAATCGCAAAATATGTTACATTCCGCAGCCCTAATTTGTGGTTGATAGATAGAGCAGTAGATGAAGAAGCAGCGAGCCTTCCTGAAATGGGCAGGTGGAAAATACGGACTTGTCGAAGATATCCAGCGTCACTTGCCAGAAGCACGTAAGCTGGTAGAACCGTTCGTAGGCGCTGGGTCTGTATTTCTTAATACTGACTATGATCAGTACTTGCTCGCAGACATCAATCCAGATCTGATTAACCTCTACAACCTCCTTAAAGAAAACCCGCAAGAGTACATTACTGAGGCGAAGCGTTGGTTCTGCCCTGAGAACAACCGCAAAGAGGTTTACCTCGATATCCGTAGTCAGTTTAATGCCACCGATGACGTGATGTATCGATCACTGGCATTTCTGTATATGAACCGTTTTGGTTTTAACGGCTTGTGTCGCTACAACAAGAAAGGTGGCTTTAACGTGCCGTTTGGTTCGTACAAAAAGCCCTACTTCCCTGAAGCTGAATTAGAATTTTTTGCTGAAAAGGCCAAGAAGGCGACCTTTGTCTGTGAAGGCTACCACGAGACATTTAAGCGCGCGCGTAAAGGTAGCGTCGTCTACTGCGATCCACCTTATGCACCTTTGTCTACCACTGCAAATTTCACCTCTTATGCGGGCAATGGTTTTACCCTAGATGATCAGGCAGCCTTGGCCGATGTTGCAGAGAGAGCGGCGCTTGAACGCGGTATTCCGGTACTTATCTCAAACCACGACACGACATTAACGCGTCGTTTATACCATGGGGCAGAGTTAAGCGTTGTCAAAGTTAAGCGCACCATCAGCCGCAATGGCGCGGGCCGCAATAAAGTTGACGAGCTATTAGCTTTGTTCAAGCCTGCTGAAAGCAAATAATCACATTTCATCACGCTTCCCTATCTTCTGCCCTTTAGCTTAGGTAGAATTGCGCGCAAAGTTTCTTCAGTGTGCAATGATGCCTAATTACTACTAGAGGTCAGGTATGAAAGATTTCCTTATCGCTCCATCGATTCTGTCTGCAGATATGGCTCGCCTAGGCGAAGACGTAGAAAAAGTACTCGCAGCCGGTGCCGATGTGGTTCATTTTGACGTAATGGATAACCACTACGTGCCAAACCTGACTTTCGGCGCGCCAATCTGTCAGGCGCTACGTGATTACGGTATCACAGCACCTATCGATGTACATTTAATGGTTAAGCCCGTTGATCGCATCATTCCTGACTTTGCTAAAGCGGGTGCGTCGATGATCACTTTCCATATCGAAGCCTCTGAGCACGTTGATCGCACACTCCAGCTTATCAAAGAGCATGGCTGTAAGGCGGGTGTAGTACTAAATCCAGCGACACCTTTGTCTCACCTTGAGTACATCATCGACAAAGTGGATTTGATTCTACTGATGTCTGTAAACCCTGGCTTTGGTGGTCAGTCGTTTATTCCAAAGACTCTCGATAAGTTACGTGCGGTACGTAAAATGATTGACGAGTCTGGTCGTGATATTCGCTTAGAGATCGACGGTGGTGTTAAAGTAGAGAACATTAAAGAGATTGCAGAAGCAGGTGCCGATATGTTTGTCGCGGGTTCGGCTATCTTTAACCAGCCAGATTACAAACAAGTGATCGACCAAATGCGCGCAGAGCTAGCAAAGGTTAACTGATTCAATGAGCCACATTAAGTTAATCGCATTTGATTTAGATGGTACGCTGCTTGATAGCGTACCTGATTTAGCGGTAGCGGCAGACCAAGCGGTGCAAGCATTAGGTTACCCGGCAGTGACAGAAGCGCAAGTTCGTGACTACGTGGGTAACGGCGCTGACGTACTTATCGGTCGGTCGTTAAGTCGTAGTCTAACGGTATCCCCCGATCTTGCGCCCGAGTTACAAGCCAAAGCGCGAGTGCTATTTGACGATTACTACGAGCAAAGTGGTCACAAGCTAAGCCACCTGTACCCAACAGTAAAAGAGACATTAGCAGAGCTGCACCAAGCCGGTTTTATCATGGCGCTAGTGACGAATAAGCCGTCTAAGTTTGTGCCAGATGTTCTTGCTAAGCACGGGATCGATCAATACTTTGTCGATGTGATCGGTGGCGATACTTTCCCAGAGAAAAAACCGAATCCAATGGCATTGAACTGGTTGCTTGAAAAGCATGGCTGTCAGCCACAACAAATGTTAATGGTTGGCGATTCAAGCAACGACATTAAAGCGGCGAAAAATGCAGGCTGTCACTCGTTTGGTTTGACTTATGGTTACAACCACGGAGAGCCGATTTCTGCCTCTGAGCCAGATTATGTCGCAGATACCCTTGCAGATTTAGCTGAACTCTTAACGGTTTCAGCCTAACAAGCGACAAAAGAGCTTTCAAAATACTCGCCAATGAGTACACTGAGTAAACCGTGTGGATAGAAACCACACGGTTTTTTCATTATTTAGCATAAGAAGTCAAAGGAACTATTCCCATGAGCAAACCCATTGTATTGAGTGGTGTTCAACCATCAGGTGAACTAAGTATCGGTAACTACTTGGGTGCTCTACGTCAATGGCAACAGATGCAAGATGATTACGATTGCCAATACTGTGTGGTAGACCTTCACGCAATTACGGTTCGCCAAGATCCGCAAGCATTGCATGAAGCCACTCTAGACGCACTCGCAATCTGTCTTGCCGTTGGTGTTGACCCGCAAAAGAGCACGCTATTTGTTCAGTCACACGTACCAGAGCATGCTCAACTTGGTTGGCTTCTTAACTGTTACACCCAAATGGGTGAGCTGAGCCGTATGACTCAGTTTAAGGACAAGTCAGCACGTTACTCGAAAGACTCGTCTAGCCAGTTTGGTGATGTCAACGTGGGTCTATTTGATTACCCAGTATTGATGGCAGCAGATATTTTGCTGTATGGTGCTCACCAAGTGCCAGTAGGTAGTGACCAGAAGCAGCACTTAGAGCTTGCACGTGATGTGGCTAACCGCTTTAACAACATCTACTCGCCAGAGCAACCAATCTTCCAAGTGCCAGAGCCGTACATTCCAACGGTGAATGCACGAGTGATGAGCCTGCAAGATGCCACGAAGAAGATGTCTAAGTCAGACGATAATCGTAAGAATGTGATTACTCTGCTTGAAGAGCCTAAGTCGATCATTAAGAAGATCAATAAAGCGCAAACCGATACCGAGACGCCACCACGCATTGCCCATGATTGGGATAACAAAGCGGGTATTTCAAACCTAATGGGTCTTTACTCGGCTGCTACAGGTATGAGCTTTGAAGAGATTGAAGCTCAGTACCAAGGTGTTGAAATGTACGGCCCATTCAAGAAAGATGTTGGCGAAGCGGTAGTTGCAATGCTTGAGCCAATCCAAGCTGAATACCGCCGCATTCGTGAAGATCGCGCTTACATGGACAGCGTGATGAAGCAGGGAGCTGAGAAAGCTTCGGCTCGCGCCGCTGAAACATTGAAGAAAGCATACCAAGCGGTAGGTTTTGTTGCGCGCCCGTAGAGCAATGCGCTTACGATAGATAATAAAACGGACTCATTTGAGTCCGTTTTTTGTTTTAGGTATTTTGTCATTCATAGAGTAACGAACGAGTAGGGAATTCCAATCCATATTCAATTCGCTTTAAGAGGTCCCCAACTCGTTCTTCACTCTTAAGGAGACAGATATATCCTCTCAGCTTTTTGCTACTGTGCTCCCTCAAAGCCCATCTGACGCCAGGCTTCAAAAGCAATGATGGCGACTGCGTTAGACAGGTTTAGGCTGCGCGCATCTGGCATCATTGGAATACGAATACGTTGCGCCATCGACATACTTTCAATTAACTCTGCTGGCAGGCCGCGTGTTTCAGGGCCAAACAGTAATACATCGCCTTTTTGGAAATTGGCATCAACGTGATGGCCTGTTGTCTTGGTTGTACAGGCGAAGATGCGGTACTCAGTGCGTTCTTGTTCCAGATACTCAACAAAAGCTTGGTAATTTTTATGGCGGGTAACACGCGCTAGGTCATGGTAATCCAATCCCGCGCGGCGAACTTTCTTCTCTTCTAGATCAAAACCAAGTGGTTCGATTAAGTGAAGGTTGGCACCACAGTTGGCGCATAGGCGAATAATGTTGCCCGTATTCGGGGCAATTTCTGGTTCGTACAAGGCGATATCAAACATGACTAACTCTTAACGCTGATTGTTCAAAGGCTACAGAGTATAATACCAATCCAATCGACTTTCTGAACATAAAAGTGTTTCGGCGTTGTGGCGGCGCAAAGCCGCCAAGCCTAACCGGGTTAGTTCAATGCTTGTTGTTATGAGTGTTGAGTTAGAGCAACGGCATAGTTCTCGCTCACGGCTTCCCAGTTCACCACATTCCACCAAGCCTCAATGTAGTCAGGTCGACGGTTTTGGTAGCTGATGTAGTAGGCGTGCTCCCAAACATCGAGCGCCAAAATAGGCTCACCTTGCTCAGTTGCAACATCCATTAATGGATTGTCTTGATTGCTTGTCGAGGTAATCACCAATTTACCATCTTGGACAATTAGCCAAGCAAAGCCAGAGCCAAAAGTATTGATTGCCGCTTGGGTAAATTGTTCTTGGAAGGCTTCAAAGTTACCAAATGTAGATGCGATATCTTCAGCGAGTTTTCCTTGAGGCGTCCCGCCACCGTTGGGTGCCATGCAGTTCCAGTAGAGAATATGATTGTAGTAACCGCCACCATTATTACGTACAGCGGGGGGGTGCTGAGAGATATGGGCAAATATCTCATACAGTGATGCGGACTCTAGCTCAGTCCCCTTGACGGCGGTGACAAACTTATCAAAGTAGGTGCGGTGATGCTTGCTGTAATGGACCTCCATCGTTTTTGCGTTGATGTAAGGCTCTAGTGAGTCGTATGCATAGGGAAGTTCAGGGAAAGTGTGAGACATAGTAAATCCTCCATAATAGAAGGATTTGCTTTAAATGATAATGAGATCTATTATCAACTGTCTCTTTTGTAGGGTTATTTATCAACCCCGAGTGGCAGAGTGATTTCGACTCTTAACCCGCCGAGTTTGCTGCGTTTGGCCACAATGGTTCCGCTGTGTTGGCGTATCGCACTTTCTGTGATCGTTAGGCCTAACCCTGTTCCGCCGCTATGTCTATCACGTGCAGTTGATACACGGTAGAAGGGCCTGAAAATCGCATCTAACTCTTGATCGGGTACCCCTTCGCCGTTGTCGTCAACCGCAATCATAATTTTCTGGTGAGATTCAGTAAACTCGATTTCAATGCGGTCTCTACCGTAGTAAATAGCATTGCGGACAATGTTGTCTAAAGCGCTCATTAATAGCTTTGGGTTACCTGAAATGACTCGTTCAGGAATATCATTGAAGGAGAGGGTTTTATCCATCTGTTCGGCTTCAAACTGAGCATCAGCAAGAATTGCCTCCCATAAACTAGCCATCGGCTGAGGCTCTCTTGTTCGATGGCTGTCAACCTGCATGCGTGACAACTCTAGCAGTTCAGCAATCATCTGCTCTAAGCGCTGTGCTTCAGTATCAATACGTGCCAACTCTGGGCTTTCCCCCTGTTTTCGCGTCGCGAGTGCATTTGCCATTCGTAGTCGAGTTAATGGTGAGCGAAGTTCGTGGGAAATATCCGATAGTAAGCGCTGCTGGCCTGAGATCATTTGGTTAACGGCTTCCACCATCTGATTGAAGCTTGCTCCCGCTTGGCGAAATTCACTGGTGCCTTTTTCAAGCTCTGGATCAATAACAAACTCCCCTTTAGCGACGCGTTTTGCTGCACGTTCGAGTTTACGAGCAGGCTGGCTGAGTGCCCATGCGAGCCAGAGAAGGAGGGGGGTACTGACTAGCATAACCGCAAACAACAACTGGAATGGCTTATCAAACATGCGCAATAAGAAAGGAGGTGGCTGGTTCCATTTTACGCCAATGTATAGCAGCAGGTCTTGCTTAGCCAAAGTAACAGGCAGTGGGCCTGCGAGCATATAGTGGCCATAGAGTTTTTGTTTAGGTTGGCTATCGATTTCGACGCTGGTGATAAAGTTTTGCAGTGCGCGATACTTAAAATCTTTGTGGTTTTGGGTGGTGAGTAGGTTGCCTTCTAAGTCAGTGACAAAGAAACGTGGGCGAGGGTCTCGTGATGAGCGCTTGCCTCCCTCAAGCTTAAACAATACACGCGCAAGGTTGGTATCTTTTGCGTAGCGTTTTTCGATATTGTTTTTCAGCTCGATCATTCGCTCATAATGCTCAACCGGAATATCTCTCGCCTTTCTTGGATCTAGGTGTGGTAGTGACAGTACCGCCATCAGCACCAAACACATGGTAAACCAAAATATTGCGAAAATACGCCCGTACAAGCTAGTGATCTTAGGCAGACGCATTAGTCCTCCTCTACCAGTAAGTAGCCACGCCCACGCAAGGTTTTGATCCTCGATTTCCCATCTTCTCTTTCAGGCAGCTTCTTACGCAGGTTGGAGACATGCATATCGATGGCTCGGTCAAAGGCGGCAAGACGTTTGCCGAGTACATCTAGACTCAAAGCCTCTTTGGTCAGGGTTTGCCCTGGGTTTTGAATAAAGTGGCTAAGCAGGGCAAACTCAGTTGTGGTCAGTTCCATTTGCTCCCCCTGACAGTAAGCTTCTTGTTTACCTGGGTAAACCTGAATATCTTGATACTCAATGCACTCTGAACTCTTAGCGCTTTTACTTGAACCAAGGCTCTGAGTACGACGTAAGATTGCGCGGATACGCGCAAGGAGTTCTCTGTCGCTAAATGGCTTTGGCAGATAGTCATCAGCGCCAAGTTCTAAACCAATGACTCGGTCAATTTCTTCGCCCTTGGCAGTGAGCATTAACACCGGTGTTTGCCAGTTCTCTCTTAATCGTTTCAGTGTTTCCATTCCGTTGAGCTTGGGCATCATTACATCAAGCAAGATAAGGTCAACCTCGTCATTGAGCTGCGCCAATCCTTCTTCGCCATTGTTCGCTTCAGACACGTCAAAGCCTTCAAAGGATAGGACTTCTTTTAATAAGCTGGTTAGCTCGGTATCGTCATCAATCAATAAGATATTTGGCATGGCAAGGTCTCTACATAAGTTGGATATCTATATATTACTGTTAAATGACCAATTGATTTAGGGCCATTGTCGCTCTTTACGATTCTTTACTCTCTCAATACGTTGCTTTACGCAGCAAGTCGTATTCTAAACTCAAGCGCTGTGAGAACAGCTCAATCCAATAGATAAAGTGAAAGGTACGATTATGAAAATGGCAAAGAAACTCGTAGTAGCGGCAGTTGTTCTTCCTCTAGCTCTAGGTACGGTAAGTGCATTCGCATTCGGTGGCAAAGATGGTAAGAAAGGTGGCCATGGTGAATGTGGCGGTGGTTTTGACCGTGGCATTATGCGCCAGCTCGACCTAACCGATGCGCAGCAAGATCAAATGAAAGAGATGCGCCAAGCAAGCAAACAAGAGATGAAAGCGGCATTTAAAGAGAACTTTGAAGCACGCCACGCCGAGATGCAAGCGCAACAAGACAAAGTTCAGGCATTGGTTTTAGCAGATAACTTTGACCAAGCGGCTGCAAACGAGCTAGCTAAGTCTATGGTTGAAAAGCAAACGGAACGTAAAGTGAAAATGTTAGAGAAGCAACACCAGATGATGAGCATATTAACTCCTGAGCAGAAAACAAAGTTTGTTGAACTGCAAAAAGAGCGTTCGGCAAAATGCCAAGAAAAAATGCAACAGCGTTTTTCGCGCTAACAAGGTGACACCTTTTTAATAGGCGGCTCGAGAGCCGCCTTTTTTGTGCCATTTTTATTCAACAATTCTAAGGTTATACTTAAGGGATGTTTGTTTAATAATCAAAGCGCTATGAAACAAGAATATGCTCGCTTAGTCACTATGGCTGCATGGACAGCCACCATAGTGGCAACACTCTTACTGGTGGTAAAAGTCGGGGCTTGGTGGGTGACAGGCTCGGTGAGCTTGTTGGCCTCGTTAATTGACTCCATGCTCGATATTGCCGCGTCATTGGTTAATCTGATTGTGGTGCGTTATTCACTCCAGCCAGCAGACAGAGAACATACTTTTGGTCACGGTAAAGCAGAATCACTCGCGGCATTGGCACAAGCGATGTTTATCTCTGGCTCGGCTGTGTTCTTGATTTTAAATGGTATTGAGCGCTTCTTTAGACCCCATGAACTACAGTCACCAGAGTATGGTGTTTATGTCAGTTTGTTCGCCATCGTCGTGACTTTTGCGCTAGTGCGCTTCCAAAAACATGTGGTAAAGAAAACAGGAAGCCAAGCCATTGCCGCAGATTCACTCCATTATCAATCTGATCTGTATATGAATGCGGCGATCATGCTGGCACTCGGCTTAAGCTGGTTTGGTATTACTCAAGCTGATTCGGTGTTTGCAATTGGGATTGGCGTCTATATTTTATACAGTGCGTTTAAGATGGTTCAAGAAGCCATCCAAACACTGCTTGATCGTAAATTGCCAGATGAAGAGTTGAAAGCGATTCGAGACTGTTGCGTAAAGGTTGAAGGTGTATTGGGTGTGCATCAATTGAGGACCAGAATGTCGGGTCCTACTCGATTTATCCAACTGCACTTAGAGTTGGAAGATAATATCCGATTAATTGAAGCGCATCGAATCTCTGATGAGGTAGAAGATAAACTGCTTGAGCTTTATCCTCATTCAGATGTACTGATCCACCAAGATCCCTATTCTGTGGTACTGGGAGCAGAAAAAGCTCAGAAGTCGCAAGGTTGGTAACGCAAAAGTGCCAGTTATTGGCTATCTTTTCAGCGATAGCAGTTTTAACTGTGATCCTGATATGTATCAATGATGGCTATTGGTAAAGCTGTAATACTCTTACATAAGTAGAAAAGTTACATAATTTGGCGCAAATATATCTAGTATTCCTGATTAGGAAAGGTAACATATTGCGCAGTTAAAGGAATTTAGTTGGTGGCTTATTGAAAGCGGCTAACGTAAAAATTGAAATAAGATTCCCAAAAATCGAGGGTGAGCATGATTAAGAAGATCGGTGTCTTGACGAGTGGCGGTGACGCACCAGGTATGAACGCAGCAGTACGCGGCGTGGTTCGCACAGCGCTTTCTGAAGGACTAGAAGTTTACGGTGTATTCGATGGTTACTTAGGTCTTTACGAAGATCGTATCGAAAAACTAGATCGTTCAAGTGTTTCTGACGTAATCAATAAAGGCGGTACCTTTTTAGGTTCTGCGCGTTTCCCAGAATTCAAAGAAGTGGAAGTGCGTCAAAAAGCAATCGAAAACCTGCAGAAGCATGGTATCGAAGCTCTGGTTGTTGTTGGTGGTGACGGCTCTTACATGGGCGCTAAGAAGCTAACAGAAATGGGTTACCCATGTATCGGCCTGCCAGGCACTATTGATAACGATATCGCTGGTACCGATTACACGATAGGTTACCTAACAGCATTGAACACGGTTATCGATGCGATTGACCGTCTACGTGACACTTCATCTTCACACCAACGTATTTCTATCGTAGAGATCATGGGTCGTCACTGTGGTGATCTAACCCTGATGTCTGCAATTGCTGGTGGCTGTGAATATATCATCACACCTGAAACGGGTCTGGATAAAGATAAGCTGATCGGCAATATCCAAGACGGTATCGCTAAAGGTAAGAAACACGCGATTATTGCTCTAACTGAGTTAATGATGGATGCTAACGAGCTAGCAAAAGAGATCGAAACGGCGACTGGCCGTGAGACTCGCGCAACGGTTCTAGGTCACATCCAACGTGGTGGTCGCCCGACTGCATTTGACCGAGTACTTGCATCTCGTATGGGTAACTACGCGGTTCACCTACTGATGGAAGGTCACGGTGGTCGTTGTGTAGGTATCCAAAAAGAACAACTTGTTCACCACGATATCATCGATGCCATCGAGAACATGAAGCGTCCGGTACGTGAAGATCTATTTAAGGTTGCTGAAGAGTTGTTCTAAATTTAATTAGTACGCTCAATTAAAAAGCCAGTTGGTGAACACCAACTGGCTTTTTGCTTTTATAGCGATGGACTTTAGTTGACTAACATGGTTGATAGAACGTAACCAACACTGGTGGCAGTGACAACACCGATAAAGCCCGGCAGCAAGAAGCTGTGGTTAAGAACGTATTTACCTATCTGAGTTGTGCCGGAGCGGTCGAAGGTAATCGCCGCAAGATCACTTGGGTAGAATGGGAAGAAGAAATACGCATAACAAGCTGGCAGCACACCGATCAGTACCGGGGCAGGAATGCCCATAGCAAACCCAAGTGGTAGCATAATAGTCAGTACTGCTGCTTGGCTTTTCAAAAATACCGATACAACAAACATCGCAATGGCAAATGTCCACGGATGCGCTGCGACTATATCACTTACCAAGCTGATCAAGTAAGGCTTGTGGAAACCGATAATAGTGTCACTCATCCAAGCGATACCAAAGATAATGATCACCGCGGTCATACCAGCGATAAATACGTTGCTGTGAACGATCTTCTTCGGCTCTACCTTAGTCGTTAGTAGAATTAAGGCACCGACGGACAGCATCAAGAACTGAATTGCCACTGACATTTTAACGCCGCTTGGAAGCAGCCCAAGATCTTTACCGAACATGGCAACAAAGATAACCGTTGCGATACCGGCTAAGAAGATCCCCAAACCGCGTTTGGCGACTTGCTGGCTCGCTGGCTCGCTTTCATCTTGCTGTACTTCGTCAATCAGTTGAGCTTTAAACTCTGGATCTTGGCAACGTTCGATAAACTCTTGGTCTTGTTCCAGCTCTTTGCCGCGTTTCAGGCTCCACATACAGCCTACTAACACACCCGTTAATGTGGCAGGAATAGTCACGAGTAGGACGTTGACTAGGCTAATATCTAGGTGATTGTCTGCGGCTGTTGCCATAACAACGGCTGCTGCTGCCGCGATTGGGCTAGCGGTAATACCCATTTGTGAAGCTACGGTTGACATCGCCATAGGGCGCTCTGGGCGGATACCTTTTTTATAGGCAACATCATAAATAACAGGCAGAAGTGGATAGACGGAGTGACCTGTACCGACCAACACGGTCAACGAGTAGGTACAAAGTGGGCCAAGAAAAACTATTTGGTTTGGATGTTTACGCAGCAATCGCTCTGCAAACTTAACCAAGAGTTTTAGGCCGCCAGTCGCTTCAAGGGTCGCAGAGGCCGCGACCACAGCAAGAATGATCAGCATCACGCTGATCGGTGGCGAACCTGGTGCAACACCAAATACAAACGCGAGAACCGAAACACCTAAGCCCCCGAGCAAACCGAAAGCAATGCCTCCATGGCGGATACCAATAAATATAACCGTCAGAAGCAGGAGCATATGCACGTAAAACATAATTAAACCCTACATTGGTATAAAAGATACGGCTATGCTACCCAAAAGGGGTGGGTGGAAACGTGAGCCTATTTGCTTCTCTAGCCTCAAAGATTGACTATCGAACTATTCCTTGTTTCGAATCAAATATTTCACGGTAAACAAAGCTTTGTTTTAGGCTATTGGCAGAGATCACGAGTTGAGTTGGCTGTTTATGCGGTTTATCTCGAGAGTTAGCAGCCGCTCGTCGTCAAGTTAATGCTTGGGGCTGCGCCCGAAGTGGCTTCGTTATATTGCAGGTAGCAATTAAGAGAGGACTGACGTCTGCTGCCGGGCATATACAAGATGATGCCATCATTGGCATTAGTATTGCTGAAATACCAATCTGCGCCGTCGGCTCCCCAGGTAGCATCGTCAATCGTGGCATCAATAATCTTAGACCACGCATTGGCATTGTCTGCTTTAGCATAACCATAAACAATACTGATACTATCGCCGTTAATCGTCACTGATGCACTGGCTGAAGAGTCTAAACCAGCAACAGCGGAAGCGCCGATTAATTGGTCATTGGCGCCTTGCATAGCACCTTTCAGGCCTTGTAGAGCCGAGGTGCGAGCGCTACTTTGTAGATCAAGCAGACGTGGAAGGGCTGTGACGGCAAGAATACCCAGTACAACAATCACAATCACCAGTTCGATTAGCGTAAAGCCGCGTGTGTTTTTCATCATTACTCTAAATGTAAATCGAGCGGGGTCTTACTTTTTCGCCCACCAATCTCGCGTGTTAACTTTGGAACTAGATAGCCAGATACCTGCTCCATTAGCCCTGACATAATGGCCTTTGCCTTTTGGTCAGAAATATAGAAATGGGCAGCCCCTTGTACTTTATCTAGTACATGAATGTAGTAAGGTAAAATTCCAGCATCAAATAGTGCGTTGCTGAGTTCAACCTGACTCTCGACGCTATCATTGACTCCTTTAAGCATAACACCTTGGTTTAAAAGAGTAACGCCTGCGTACTTAAGTTGATTTAATCGAGTTGTCAGTTCTTGATCGATCTCTTGTGCATGATTGATATGAGTGACCAAAATGACTTGTAAGCGTGTCTCATGCAGAAGGTGAGTGAGTGTTTGAGTAATACGAGCAGGGATCACTACTGGCAGTCGAGAATGGATACGCAGGCGTTTTATATGCTTGATGTCGGCAATATGATCAATCAGCCATGTAAGCTCTTCATCCTTTGCCATTAGCGGGTCACCACCAGAAAGAATGACTTCATCAATTTCCGGGTGCGCTTGAATGTAATCCAAACTTTGCTGCCAAACGGATTTTGCTCCCTTGTTTTCATCATAAGGGAAGTGGCGACGGAAACAGTAACGGCAGTTAATTGCGCAGCCGCCTTTGACGATCATTAGCGCCCGGTTACGATATTTATGCAACAAACCTGGAATAGCATTATTTTGCTCTTCCAGTGGATCGTTGGAGTAACCAGGGTGCACTTCAAACTCTTGGCTAAGCGGCAAAACCTGACGTAACAGCGGATCAAAAGGATTGCCTTTTTCCATTCTATCGACAAAACTTTGCGGGACACGCTGCGCAAAAAGCTTGCGAGCTTCAAATCCGTCTTGCCATGGGCTGGGATCGATTTCGAGCTGTTCAAGCAATTTAGCAGGATCAGAGATCCCATTCGCTAGCTGTTTGAGCCAGTTTTGCTCAACAGAAACAACTTTTCGGGTTATGATATGCGGCATTGAATTTAGCTCTAAGAATGTAAGAGGAAAAAATGGCTACTGTTAGCACCAATGAATTTAAAGGCGGCTTGAAACTAATGCTTGATAACGAGCCTTGCGTTATCTTGGAAAACGAATACGTTAAACCAGGTAAAGGCCAAGCGTTCAACCGTGTAAAAATTCGTAAGCTTCTTTCTGGTAAAGTGCTAGAGAAAACCTTTAAGTCTGGTGAAACTTGTGAAGTTGCAGACGTAATGGATATCGACTTAGATTATCTATATAACGACGGCGAATTCTACCACTTTATGAACAACGAAACATTTGAGCAGATCGCAGCCGATGTAAAAGCGGTAGGTGACAATGCCAAGTGGCTGGTAGAAAACAACACTTGTATGCTAACGCTTTGGAACGGTAACCCAATCGTAGTAACGCCACCAAACTTCGTTGAACTTGAAGTTACAGACACAGATCCTGGTCTGAAGGGTGATACTCAAGGCACAGGTGGTAAACCTGCGACGCTATCAACAGGTGCTGTTGTCCGTGTTCCTCTATTCATTGCGATTGGCGAAGTGATCAAAGTGGATACTCGTTCTGGCGAGTACGTAGGTCGCGTAAAATAAGCCTAGCTTAGGTCAAGTTTTGGAAAAAGGTCACTTCGGTGGCCTTTTTTTATTTTTCACCGATAGGCTTGATGTGCCACAATTCTAGTTCAAGTAACTGTGGCTAAACTGGTATCCATGAAACAGTCTTTAAAAATCTGGCTTGACGCCGCTCGACCAAAAACTTTGCCATTGGCACTAGTCTCTATTCTTACCGGGAGTGTGTTGGCGTACTCCACTCATCAATTTTCACCTGTAGTGGCTTTGTTAGCTTTTCTAACGGCGACGCTGCTGCAAATCCTTTCTAATTTGGCCAATGATTATGGCGATGCTGTTAAAGGGACTGACAACGACAATCGTCTTGGCCCAGTGCGTGCGATTCAGTCTGGTGCGGTGACACAGCAGGATATGAAGCAAGCAATGATTATTAACGTGGTGCTGACTATTGTTGCTGGTCTTGCGTTAGTCATGTATGCGTTGGAAAGCTTGCAGAGCATTCTGGCTTTTATTGGTCTTGGCATACTCGCGATAGTTGCGGCAATTGCGTATACCGTGGGTAATAAACCCTATGGTTATGTTGGGCTGGGTGATATCTCGGTATTTATCTTTTTTGGCCTATTGGGCGTTGCGGGCACTTACTTTCTTCATACCGGTATTGTCGCACCACAGCTCATTTTGCCTGCCATTGGCTGCGGCTTACTCGCAGTCGCTGTACTCAATATCAACAATATGCGCGATATTGAGAACGATGAGGTGTGTGGCAAAAGAACGGTTGCTGTCCGTCTCGGACAAAAGCGTGCTAAGCAATATCACTTTGCTCTACTTGCCGGTGCAGTGATCGCTTTTTCAGCGTATCTAATCCATCAACCTAGCCCAATTTGGATCAGTTTGCCGTTTCTGCTAAGTCTGCTTGTGACCTTTAAACACGGCAAAGCAGTATGGCAGGCAGAAAGGCCAGCACAAATTGCCCCAATGATGCCAGTGATAGTGAAGTGCTCTATGGTGACTAACTTATTGTTTGCTGGAGTGGTTATAGCTCAAACTCTGGTCAGTTAAATGATACATGTCATTGCAATGACTTAATGACCTTATATACTCGATGGAGATTACGAACGGTATGGGAAGGAATACTATGGAATACAATACCTCTGCCTTGTGCGACATTTATCTAGAACAAGTTGATGTTGTAGAGCCAATGTTTAGTAACTTTGGTGGTTGTGCATCGTTCGCAGGCCAAATCACAACAGTCAAATGTTTTGAAGATAATGGCTTGATCCGCGAGATTCTGGAGCAAGACGGCTTAGGTCGTGTGCTGCTTATTGATGGCGGTGGTTCATTACGACGAGCTTTGATTGATGCTGAGCTTTCCTCTTTAGCGGAAGAAAATGAATGGGAAGGTATTGTTGTTTACGGTTGCGTTCGCGAAGTGGATGAACTCGAAGACATGAGTATCGGCATTCAAGCCATTGCTGCAATTCCAGTAGGGGCTACGTCTCAAGGGATTGGTGAAGTCGATGTGCCCGTCAACTTTGGTGGTGTCACTTTCCTTCCTGAAGACTATCTATACGCAGACAACACAGGCGTGATTCTCTCTCAAGAGCCGTTGAATATAGAGTTAGAAATCGAAGAGCAAGATGAGATAGCGACCGTAGATTAGTCTCCCGCCCCCCAGACAAATAACACCGACTCGAGTAGTCGGTGTTTTGCGTTATGTTACAGTTGCCAGATGTTGCGCTCTGAGTCGAAGTGCGTATAAATAACCAAATGTACCACCGATAATATTACCCACGGCAATACCGACAAACAGCCCTTCAATGTCATACAGTTGTCCTCCTAACCAAGCACATGGCAAAGTGAATAGGAACAAACGCATAAAACTCCATTGAAATGCTTTGAGCGGTTCGTGCAACGCGTTAAGCCCAGAAACCAACATCATCATCACACCCAAGAAGCCATAACTGAATGGCACCACTAACAAATAGTGCCAAAGCAGATCTTTTACCGTTTGCTCTTGTGAAAATAGCGCGGCAAGCGGAATGCTCAGTGGTACCATCATAATAAAAATACCTGCCTGAAAGACCATTGAGAAACGCATGCTTAAAAACAATCCGGCAAAGCTACGTGCAGGGTTGTTGGCTCCCATATTCTGAGCAATAAAGGGCGTGAGTGCTGAGGTTAATGACATCAGAACTAAGATCAGAATAGATTCGACCCGCTGTGCTGCGCCATAGGCGGCGACTGCGGCCGTGCCATGAGTCGACAGCATCATCATTAAAATGGCGCCTGATAATGGAGTGAGCGCATTCGACAAAGCAGCAGGCGTGCCTATTTTTAGAATCTGTTGCCAGTCTCGGCCAAGGGTTTTAAAACATGGCAATGCCAGCAACTTTTCTCTTTTGATCAGTATGTAGAGCGAGCCGATTAAGGCACCTAGCCAACTCATTGCGCTAGCTATGGCTGCCCCCTGAATACCTAACTCAGGGAATGGGCCATAGCCAAAAATAAGCAACGGGTCGAGGACGCCATTGATCAAGCCTGCAAGCATCATGATCTTGGCTGGGGTCTTGGTATCTCCGGTAGCACGAATTGCACTGTTGCCCGCCATAGGCACGACCAAGAGTGGAATGGTCAGGTACCAGATATCCATATACTGATGGATTAATGGCAACAGGGACTGCTCTGCCCCAAGAAATAGAAACAGCGGCTCGATGGTAAATAGACCGAGCGTAGAGGCGAGGGCGACCAGTAACACTGCAAGCAGCAGTCCATGAGAAGAAAATCGCGCAGCAACAATAGGTTGGCCTTGGCCAAGCAGGCGACCGATATTGGTCGAAAGCCCCATACCAATCCCCATGGTGATGCAGTTAACCGCAAAGGTCACCGGAAAGGTATAGCTAATCGCGGCAAGTGCCTCGGTACCGAGCAAAGAGATAAAAAACGTATCCACCAAGTTAAACATCAAGATCGCCACCATGCCAAAGGTCATGGGAACAGTCATCTGACGGAGTACTTGGGGAATTGAGCCAGTTAGAAGGCCGTGCTTATCCTGCATTCGGTACAACTATTATTATTGTGGAAAAGCGTAGCATACTTGATTGATGTGCTAGACACAAAAAAGGCCAGCTTTCGCTGACCTCAATGAGTGCTTTTCATTTAATTGATGCTGTAGCGAGAGTAGTCACTATGGCTACGGCATCAAATAAGAAGAAAAATTATGCTTTAGCTGCTGCCGCTGCTTTAGCAATTGCTGCGAAGCTCTTAGCATCTAGAGATGCACCACCAACTAGAGCACCGTCGATGTCTGGTTGTGAGAAGTAAGCTTCTGCGTTTTCAGGCTTAACAGAGCCACCGTATTGGATGATTACTTGCTCAGCAACTGCTGCGTCTTTCTCTGCGATTAGCGCACGGATAGAAGCGTGGATGCGTTGTGCATCTTCAGCTGTAGCTGCTTTACCAGTACCGATAGCCCAGATTGGTTCGTACGCGATGATTGCACCGTTTAGCGCTTCAACACCGTAAGCGTCGATCACTGCGTTGATTTGACGTGCACATACTGCTTCAGTTTCGCCTGCTTCGTTTTGAGCTTCAGACTCACCGATACAGAAAACAGGTTTTAGACCGTTCTCTTTTAGGAAGTTGAATTTCTTAGCGATGAACTCGTCAGATTCGTTGTGGTATTCACGACGCTCAGAGTGACCGATGATGATGTGAGTCGCACCGAAATCTTTCAGCATTTCTGGAGACATGTCGCCAGTGAATGCACCGCTGTTGTTTAGGTCAGTGTTTTGTGCACCTAGGATGATCTTGTTACCGCCTTTTGCGATTAGCTGCTCAGCTAGATCGATGTAAAGTGCTGGTGGAGCGACAGCTACGTCAACACCTTCAACGCCTTCAAGTTCAGCGTTAAGACCAGTTAGCAGCTCTTTCACCATTGCTTTGCTGCCGTTAAGCTTCCAGTTACCCATCACTACAGGACGACGCATAGGAATATCTCCGTATTTAATCAATTAATGTAAAAAATCTTCGTAAGAATATAACAGATAAAATAGGGGAGATCATGATTACCGTCATGTCTTATTTGGATATCACTCATTGGTTGGAGCTGTGATCGCTCATATCTCACCTTAATCTGCTTTCTATCAGTGATCTATGGAACAGATTGGTGGAAACCTGCTCGGAATTCAGGATAGAAATTGGTAATAGTGTGGTGCACTTTTTGTTTATTGTGAAACTCTCTTACATTTGAGGAATACTATGCCGAACCTAGTAATGGAATACTCCAACTCTGTTGATGAGCGCGTGAACGTTCAAGGTCTGCTTGAAGACTTACATCATGTCGCGCTAACTTGCGGATTGTTTGATGTGGATTCGGTAAAGTCCCGTGCCTTGCGCTGTCACAACTGGCTAGTGGGTGAGGCTGATGATAACGTTGATTTTATTCATATTAGTTTTGAGTTGCTCGATGGTAGAACGGCAGAGCAGAAGAGAGAGTTATCTCGCCAGTTGATGACGGTGTTGCAACAGCAGGCGAGTCACGTGCATAGTCTAACGGTCAACATACGCGATATGGATAGAGAGTGTTTTCAAAAGGTGATTAACTAGGGTCACTAGCCCCTAATGTTTTTGGAGCCGATTGGCTCTAGCTTTTTATATTGTTTAGGTATTAATGATGTCGATGAAAGAATTACTGTTTTCGTTTCAAGGGCGAATAGGGCGTAAAACCTATTGGATCTGGAACGTGGTTTATTATTTGATGATTGTTGGTTTTGCGATGGGGATGAACGTTCTAGCTCCATCCATCGCACACCTGATTTTACCTGTGTTTCTGATTATCATTCTGGTTCCTGACTTGGCAATTACCGCCAAACGCTGGCATGACCGTGGTAAATCAAGCTGGTGGCTGCTGCTTAACATCCCACTCGTTATCGGACGCATGACAGTGCCAGTCGGTGATCCTTCACTAGCTGGTCAACCGTCTATGTTGCAAGCCGCGACGTCATTTGCTGCTCTAGTCTGTGGTCTATGGATTTTAGTTGAATGTGGTTTGTTAAAAGGTGCTGATGGTGAGAATCAGTATGGGCCAGAGCCGACGTAGTAAGTGGAATAGGGAGTCTCAGAAAGTCTTCAACTCGCTTGAAGAGATCCCCAACTCGCTCATACCTCACTCTCGGGGGTGATTTGGTAACCTATCAAAAAGAAAGGGTTGGCACTTAGTGCCAACCCTCGATTTTTTTTCCCGCGTCTCGCTATTTCCTCAGCAACACTTCTTCTACTTTATGATCCTGGCCTTTCTTCAAGATTAAATGGGCGCGCCCTTTCGTTGGCAGAATATTGGCGTCTAAGTTCACCCCATTAATCGTCTGCCAAATACTGTGGGCTTTTTCAATTGCTTTTGGCTCAGTTAATTGGGTGTAGTGGCCAAAGTAAGAGCCTGGCTTGGTAAAGGCGCCTTGGCGGAACTTTAAGAAACGTTCGACATACCATTGTTCAATCACTTCACTCTCAGCATCGACGTAAAGCGAGAAATCTAAGAAATCAGAAACAAAAACTCGGTGTGGGTCGTGCGGGTAGTCCATACCACTTTGCAGAACATTCAAGCCTTCAATGATCAATACATCCGGACGGTCGACCTTTTTTAGCTCGTCAGTAATGTCGTAGGTGATGTGCGAGTAAACAGGCACTTCAAGATTCGGCTTGCCTGCTTTTACATCAGAGACAAATTCAACTAGCCGCTTGATATCATAAGACTCGGGGAACCCCTTGCGATGAAGAATTCCGCGCTCATCAAGCACCTTTTTAGAGTAGAGAAAACCGTCAGTCGTGACGAGTTCTACTTTAGGGTGGTTATCCCAGCGAGATAGTAACGCCTTAAGCAAACGTGCAGTGGTACTTTTACCGACAGCGACGCTGCCAGCGATACCAATGATAAACGGCGGAGCAGAACCTTGGTGGCCCAAAAATTTATTTAATACAGAGTTACGACTTTGCCGCGCGGCTACGTACAAGTTAAGTAGACGTGCGAGCGGCAAGTATATCTCTTCCACTTCATCCATTGTGAGGCTTTCGTTCACACCCTGAAGTTCAACCAGATCGGTCTCGGATAACGTCATCGGCACTGAATTACGCAATTCAGCCCATTGTTGACGGTTAAATGAGAGATATGGAGTCATAGTCATCCTAACTTGGTTTCACGCTAGAGCAGCGAAAATACAACAACCAACCAAGATTGCAAACGACATCGTCGACATTAAGGCATTTTTTGCTACCAAATTGGGCGAAATTTCAACAAATAAGCCCAATTGGAAGAAAAAGAAGTTTTTTTTTAAATTTCCTATTGCAAGGCAGAAAATCATTCAATAGAATGCGCACCACTTATGCCGACTTAGCTCAGTAGGTAGAGCAACTGACTTGTAATCAGTAGGTCACCAGTTCGATTCCGGTAGTCGGCACCATTTCTCCGCTTATCTCATTTAAGAGAACGAGAGAAATGGATTAAAAATTTGGAGGGGTTCCCGAGTGGCCAAAGGGATCAGACTGTAAATCTGCTGGCACTGCCTTCGATGGTTCGAATCCGTCCCCCTCCACCATATTCTTAAGGAAATAGCTCTCAGAGTTACGTGTTGCGGGCATCGTATAATGGCTATTACCTCAGCCTTCCAAGCTGATGATGCGGGTTCGATTCCCGCTGCCCGCTCCACTCTAATTTGAGTGCTGATATAGCTCAGGTGGTAGAGCGCATCCTTGGTAAGGATGAGGTCGGCAGTTCGAGTCTGCCTATCAGCACCAGCTCTAAGCAATGTTTTCCTTTTGATACTTTCTTTTAACTAAACTACGTTTAGTGATTAAGAGAAGTTTATCACCAAGACTTTTTGGTTGCGTGGTCATTAAAGCCACCTAAATCCGTACCTAGAGGGACAACTCATGTCTAAAGAAAAATTTGAACGTACGAAACCGCACGTAAACGTTGGTACTATCGGCCACGTTGACCACGGTAAAACAACTCTAACTGCAGCGATCTGTACTACTCTTTCAAAAGTATACGGCGGTGAAGCGAAAGACTTCGCATCTATCGATAACGCTCCAGAAGAGCGTGAGCGCGGTATCACAATCGCAACTTCTCACGTTGAGTACGACACTCCAACTCGTCACTACGCACACGTAGACT
>Ga0213831_1000195_pt1 | contig 69105 bp, 48 predicted proteins | sample SWATP12_FD_163421 | JGI IMG/M metagenome (GOLD analysis project Ga0213831, IMG submission 163421) | Coastal seawater microbial communities from Marineland, Florida, United States - SWA TP1 #2 | ecosystem: Environmental > Aquatic > Marine > Coastal | place: USA: Florida | collected 2016-08-06 | reverse complement strand
TTCTACTACATGGATGGCGGCGCGTTTAACAACTATCCACTGGGTATGGCAAGAGCGCTATCAGACAGAGTGGATAAAACACCGCAGGATTACGAAAACAGATATTACTTCTACATTTCGCCTAACCCGAAAACATCTGTTCGCTCAGCCAAGTTTAAGGTGGATGAATCCACCAGCATGACCGAAACCGCCATGCAGATGGTACAAAGTATTTTCTGGCAGGGGCGATTTCAGGAATGGATGCAAATAGACTCAGTAAACGAACGGGTAAAACGACTGGATGAGCGCGCCGAAAACCTTCTCGATATGCTCCAAACGAGCCCGGCTCAGGTGCAGCCTCTGAGTAAAGCTTTTGATGATTTTCTTGACGTACTCTACAAAGGTCAACAAGCTCAGCTAACAGCCGATTTAGCACGGCTTGAACAGGCTTATTGTAATACTTCAACACTTCAACAATTACCGCCGTTACTTAAAAACACCTGGATTAAAGGCGTTGTACTGCTGGAGAAATCCGGCGACTTAAATAACCGTGAGAGCATGAAGGTTTACACCATAACGGCCACAGATGAAGAGCTCGCCAGCGAGCCTTTAGCCGCCTTCTTAGGTTTTCTGGACAAACGGCTACGTGAACATGATTACCTGCTCGGCCGAATAAGAGGTATGCAGGTAATAGAACATATCCTTGAAAAACGGGCGAACCCCAATGCCAAGGGGGATCATTTACCGCTCAACGTGGCAAGTCGCGCAAACCAAATCAGTGAAGATAAAATCAAATTGCTGGCAATGGACTTATCCAATATCAAAATGGAAAAAGTAGACAAAGAAAACCGCGAGGCCTTTTACCGCCGCATACGGGCCAGACTAAGCGAATGGCTGGATAATGAAGGTGTAGGAGGCATGTGGAATAAAGGGCTGGTACTGGCTAGCAAAAAATACCTGAAACCCCTGTTAGCAATAGAAAATAAAAAGCTATTCGGCATCAGAATGCCCTGGTGGTACCGCTAAGAAACAACGCTACAAAAATTGAAACTACAAATACATTTTGCCTGAACCGGCTTATTTAAAAGGACTTAAGCATGAAACTACTATCATCACTGTCTCGCGTAGTACCCAAAGAGTACCTGGCACCTTCAGCCATCTCGGAACTGATAAAACTGCTCAAAAAAGAAAAACAGGAAGTAGTCAGCGATGCTACTGCCGCGGTTAAAACGAAGCTAGCCAAGCTGGAAAAGGTATTCGATGACTTGCAAGCCCTGGCAGATGACCCCAACCTTACTGATATACCTACCGAAGCCAAAAAGCTGATTGATAGTGCAATCGCGCTCTTTCCGGCCAGTAAACAGCAAACTATTAAGAACGAGAAGGCATACAAAACCACCCTAAAACTCCTGGACCAATGGGAGCAGGTGGTTGCCCCGATAGGCGAACAAACAGAAGGCCTAAACAAAACTATTACGTTTGATAAAGCCTACGACTCTGAAATTAAAGACTTTGCCGTTGGCCTTAGCGTCGGCGCAGAAGGGAGTTATAACCTTAACGTGTTAAACCGAGTTTCAGCTTTGGAACTGGCGAAGCTCGATATTGCCGAATCTGACTGCCTGATTAATCAGAGCGTATCGGCAGCTTACAAAGTGAATGCCTCGTTAGCCGGCACAATAGAGGCAATCAATATAAGCGCCAGTCTTGCTCAGGCCGGCGAATTAAAATTAAACACCTATTTTCAGGTAAGTGCCACTACCCCCACCTATCAGGCGCTGTGGCTTATGTATAAAACGCCAGTCATGCCCTGGAATTTACCTTCGATGCAGGCGCTGATCCAGCAGCCAACAGTAACCAACAAATTAGCAGGTTACCGGGCATGTTCTATGAACATCGGTAAGTCATTCACACTTAAAGGCGAAATGGGTGTTGGCAAGTCGCTGGTCACCAAATCCGATCTTAAAGGTAAGCTGATTGAAGTAGACTTTTCTGCGGAAATTGGGGCGTCAAGAGAGCACACCCTGACCGGTGACGTGTCGTTGTTTGTTACAAAACAAGCCGACTCGGGCAAGTTACTTCTTAAGGTAACTATTGAAGAAGCCAATGAACAGACCAACGCTTTAAACCTGGCCCTGGGGGCGCAAATTAAAGGCCTGGACAAACTTGCCGGCCAGTATGTAGAGGCATTGCTGGTTAAAGGTGACGAACTGGTTAAATGGCTGGAAGACAACAGCTCCCCTGGAGAAGAACTAATCAGACGTTTGCAGGACGCCGTTAGTGATGATGCCTGGTACAAACCCATTGCTAATCTCGCGCTGGGACAAACGGACGTAGATGACGCGGTTAAAAAGCTCATCGATGATGAGCTGGCAAACCTGACTGACCGGATCCCCCTCTCAAGTGAAGAGGATGCTGAAGAACTCGCCGACCAACTGCTAGCCAAGCTGTTTGATGTATTTGGCGTTTCTAACGACACCAGCGACACCTTAACCCCATTAAAAGACAAAGCCGAAGAAACCCTTCTTGAAAAGCTCAAAGAGGTACAAAGCCAAATAGCAGCTCAGGCACATGAGTTTTCCAACAAAATCCGCGATAAAACTACCAAAGAACTTCAACCCATCGCCGCACTGGGCAAAGAAGTCAGCGAAGCACTAAGCGACTTTGACAGTAAAGTTGAAGCCAACTTCAACCTTGTTATTTCTAAATACAAAGCCTTTAAAGAGAAGATCACCAAAGCCCTTGAGAAATCTGCCAATATTAAACTCGGACTGGCATTTGACGAACTACGCAAGCGCTCTGAATCGCTAACTCATACGCTTGAGATTCTGCTTGAGGAGCCGGATTCAGCAGATGTTCAAACCCTTTACCGAAGCCTTGCCATTGGCGACGAGAAAAAAGTCAGTCGCTTACTGCCCAAGTTAAAGCAAGAAAATAAAATCTCTATTGTGAGCGAGTCTGCCGCCATACAAACCATCCGAAACAATACCACCACGCTGGGCCTTAGCATCATTGGCAATGACATTAACTCACTCAAGGATGTAATGGCGCAGTTGAATGTTGAAGTTGATCCCAGTGGTAATCTTTTTGTGCGCCAGGAGTATAAAGTATCGGCCACGGCCAGCGGCTTAGGTGAAACACGGGAAGCGGTGCTTAACCTGACATATGGCATTGTGCAGGCAGCACAAAATCCGGACTTTGTGGGCAGCGTGGGCCTCGACTACACCAATGCCGATAACAAGCTGCATTCTGCCAATGAAATAATGGACTTCTTCGATTCATTGGATTTTCGGGATGACAGACGTTTTGCCGATTTCCCGAGCGACGTTGCGGTACCCGTACTCATTCCACAAGAGCGCATCATGCCCGCTATCACAGAGTATCAGAAGGCACTTTCTCAAACGCCTGCGCTCTACACCAAAAGCCAGATATCCATCAGTTTGCGGGCCAATAAGCAAACCTACGAGAAGCTGCTGGGCTTAAACGCTAACAACCTGTTCAACAGCGCAATTGTGTATCTGGTTTATCTCACCAAAAAGAATGACATCATCGACCCAGCATTGAAGAACATTCTTAAACTCTACGCAGTATTAAATTCTGACTATGAGGACTACAACAAGCTATTTACTGATTTAACGGGCTCGCCAACGAGTACTAATATCAGTATGAATGCCATAAAGAATGATTTGAAGAAACTCGATGATTTCCAACGTTTGCTTGGCGATATCCCCAATAAATCAGACGGCGCCAAAAAGTTCGGCTGGAGAGCGATTAATAACACCTTTGAAAAATACGTAAAAGTGGCCCGCGCCCTGAGTAAACTCCCTAAAACATTAAACGCTATTGAAACGGCAGTAACTAACTTCAGTGCAGGCACCAGCCCCAAAGACGATCTTGTAGCACTGAACACTCAACTAAAAGCTCTTAACAAGCAATTCCAAAAGGATCTGGATGATTGGGTGAGTGTAGAGAATGTTCCTAAAAACTGGCTGGAAGATCTCTATTCAAAACTGGGCATTGCGCAATCGGGCATCAACCTACGCTTACTCTCCCTGTTTTTACTTCTGCAGGAAAGCATTGGTGAAGATGAAGAGTTGTTCTTAACCACGATTACGCTCAGTAATGCCGCAGATGACAGACGGGTGATTGTGGTTTAAAGCATTGTGCAACCAAACTCTCTCAAAAAGGAAGTCTCATGAATAAATTGTGGAATACGTTAGCAACTTTCTATGTGCTTTACATATTGGGCAGTTTATTCATGGACAGAACCAATAATCGGGATGTAATTGAATCCTTTAACCCGGCAGAAAACTGGAGCTCAATACCCATTTTTTACCTTTCGTTTGGCTCACTATTGAGTATCGCTGTACTTTATATTTGTTACCAAATCACGGCGCATGAAAACAAGCAAGGATGGGAAAATCGAATGCCAGGCCTATGGCTTGATGACAGTCAGATGCATGGATTACTTAAAAAGTGGAAAGTTGTACTTTTTTCGCTAATCCTCATTTTTCCTATCGTGTTGCAGGTTCATTTTTGGCGACGATTTCACGATTGGCAGGCATGGTCAAATGTTAAAACGCCTGAAGTAGTCTCGCTTTATGAATTAGTAAGCCCAGCGTATCTGTTAAGTTGGGACTCGTTTCGGTATGGCGACTTCTCGAAAATGGGTGAGGAAGGTTGGCATGGGGTAAGTTACGTTCCGTTTTGGCAGCCTGTAATCATGCTCATTCTCTCTTTAATTACCCTGTACATGACCTGGAAAGCCATCTCTTTGATTTTCAAATCACCACAAAAAGAGCAAAGCTAATATGAAAAGCACTATTTTTATTCTGGCCATTATCCCCGGCTTCTCATCTTATGCATGTAATGATGCACTGAATACACTCCTGTATAACAGCATTAAGCCTGAGATTGAAGGAGCCGACCTGTGTGCTGATTTCGATCATATCGACAAAACCGCACGTGTAAGGTTGAAAAAATTTTCCTACTGCCCAGGTTCCGTTACATCTGAAATTAAAGCGCAACTTTCGGTAAAGTGTAAAACGTCTGATTCGGCTCTTTTTAAAACAAGCGTTAAGGAAGATTTTGATTTTTCTTTCCTGATTAATAATAAAACCTGCGAGGTGACTGACTTCGACTCCTCCCCCAGGGGAGATATCGGAAAATTAATCGCGAGTAATTCAAACTTCAAAGCCAGCGCTAAAAAGGCAATACAAGAAAAAATCAATGAAATCTGTGGAGGACAATAGCATGAGAAAATCCCTTTATTACGCTCTGTTTCTACTGATTCTATCGAACTCAAGCGCGGCAGCGGTGAACACTGATGAGTGTGAGGCGCAATTCAGAAATGTGTTAAAGCCAGACGTAAATTGCCTTATTCAGATAACACCCAATGCAGAAACCCTGGCAACTTTCAAAACAGCGATGCAAGGGTTAGTGCAGAATTTTAAATGTTCCGTTCCGTTAGAGTTTCCGAAATCAGACATTTACAATCATTGGATAACCTCATCGCAGGTAGTATTTCCGCCGCTAAGGTTATCCTGCGACATTACGGGTATCGACAATAACGCTATCCCCGCCACTTCAGAGTTCTCTCCTCATTGTAAAGAAAGTGACGCCGGTTGGAGTTGCGAGATAAATATGAGCAATACCACCGGGCTCGGGTTTCTTGGCAGAGGTTTGGAGAATTATGTAAATACCAATGAAGCATTTAAACAAGGCCTGGCAGACGCACTGGTTGAACTTTCACAGTAAAACCGTATTTACGGAGCAGTTTGAATGAAGGTTGATTAACGGCGATTTATTCCCGGTAGCTGAACTACTTTATCCGATAAGGCTTAATATGATTACCTCACCTAAACAAAAACGTTAGCCCTCTAATAAATCAGGGATATCGGCAGTAAAACGCGTTAACTTCGCTTTAATATGCTGCTCTATTGCTATTTTGTCTGGGCTCGATGAAGCGGCGAGTAAAGGCTGAAAATACTGAGAAACATCTTTGCATAATTGCGCTACCAGTTTGTTTGCTGCTCTCGGATTCCTGCCAAGATTTTTGGCAGTTGTAGTCATGGATTGGATTAACTTACTATAAAGGGGTAAAGTCAGCCCGCATTGATTAACGACAATACTCACAGCACACAACGTTATCAGTAAAATTATCAATTCATTTTAATCCAGCAATACTTTGATGATTTTTAGGCCCCCAAAGAAGGATTTTGGCAAAAAACTTAACAAAAGCCCGATGGGAAGAAAGCAATAAACGTAGCGGTGGGCGAAAAGGTTACGCGTAGATTGCCTACTCAAATAAAACGTGGCTACAGTGCCTTTTAAAACTAGAAAAAAGTGGAAGACTCAGACATCACACCCTGTGCCATGAACTTTTGATAGTTAAACGTAGAGTACAAGGAGAACCCGTCTTGGAGACTAATATGAGGTCCGCAGTTTTCGCATTACAACATAAATGTGGTAATACTTACATCGCTAATACCATTAAAAACACTTTGAGAAAAATGGATTTAATGCACTTTGAAGTTATAAAACCTAAACAAATTAAAGAAAGGTCATTAAAACAGATATGCGGTAATACAATTTACAGACTGTGTAATTTAACGTATGAACAAGTAAAGATATTTGCTAGAGGATTACCAATTGTCGTATTTATCAGAGACCCTCGCACCTTGATAACGAGTTGTACTGATTATCATCTAAGAGGCTCAGAAAAGTGGGCACTTAAACCTCAGGAGAAATTTAACAATTTGTCTTACACAGAACTATTGCAACAAGGCAGAACGGACGAAGAACGGCTAATCATTTCAATGGAGAATCTTGCCGGAGATATTTTGAAAAGAATCGAAACATTCGTCAATAAAGAAGATGTTTTACTTATTTCATTAGAGTCATTGGCTTGGGACTCATCCCTCTCTACTTTCAAAAAAATCGCTGATTACTGTCATTTCGAGGAGCCATTTCGTCGGCAGTTCATTAAAGAATTAGAGAATAATAGTTTACGCAAAATAAAGGAAAATACCGGAAGTTTAACTACGCATTCAACATCTGGAGTTTCAAAATCTTCAATTAAACGATTAACCGGCAGGGCTGAGGAAGTATATACTGAACACTTTGGAGATCTGCACACTAAGCTCGGGTATGATGAATGAGTTTGCAAAACGAACGAGTGGTATAATAATGTCGAAACACCCATATTCAGATTTGACCTCTGATAAATTCTGGAGCACAGCAGCGGCTCGTATTGCGATTAAAGATATCAGTAATCTATTCACCCCAAAACACCGTTTTACTCCAAATGAGCGTTATGCAACCTATGGTTCCTGCTTTGCACAACGTTTTAGTGGTGCACTTATATCTAAAGGATTTAATTGGGTGGATGCAGAGCCAGTAACTCCATTTCATAATGATGAAAGTAAAAAGCTTTTTAATTACGAAGTGTTTTCATCAAGGACAGGAAACATCTATACGTGCGCGATGCTCCTCCAGTGGATAAAGTTTTCGCTCTCACCTTCGAAGGCGCCAATAGAAAATTGGGTTAGAGGAGATCGATTTTATGATCCACTGCGCCCAACAATTGAACCAGGTGGATTTCTGAATGCTGAAGAAATACATCGAGTAAGACTTAAAACTTTAACTGCATTTAAACGTTCCATTATCAGCGCAACAGTTTTTGTATTTACAATGGGATTAACCGAAGGCTGGCGCAATAGGGACAGTGGCTTGGTATACTCAATGTGCCCAGGAGTAGTAGCAGGCAAATATACAGCAGATGCCGTTGAATTTGTTAATTTTAACTATACTGACAATTTTACAGCCTTGGAAGAATGTATCTCATTGCTGCGCCAACTAAATCCGACTATAAGAATTTTACTAACAGTATCACCGGTCCCTAACATTGCTACTGCAGAAAAAAAAGCGCACATTATAACAACAAATTCTTACAGCAAGTCGACCTTAAGAGCAGTAGCTGGGGACCTGGAAAAAAAATACGATTTCGTTGACTATTTCCCAAGTTATGAGCTCATCACAGCACCCCCAATTAAAAGCCAGTTTTATAACGAAAACTTAAGAACAGTCACCTCACAGGGTGTGGAATTTGTTATGTCACATTTTTTCAGGCACTTTGCCCAAGAAAACTCGATAAGTGAAAGAACAAACGCGAACCAAACCGAGACTGAACAAAATGACGATATCGATGATTCTTGCGACGAAATATTATTAGAGGCATTTAATGACAAAAAGTGAGTTTTTTATTATTGGAGACTCCCATTCAGGAGTACTGGCCGAGTATGCGAAGCGGAAGGGTTTAAGGTTTCGGGGAGGCATGGTTGGAAATGGGGCTCATTTTTCAACATCGTTTTTCTCGGTTAAGGAGAACCGACTACTATTAACAGAGCCAAAAGTCGCGGGAAGGCGACAAGCAAATCACACCTTTGTGCCCAAAGAGTTTGATATTACCCCTTATGAAGAACTACTCCTATTTGATGGGCCAATATTAACGACAATTGGATTTCATAGCCATAAAGCCGGAGCAACTATATCGCGAGCACTAGAAAATTCGGGAATGACAATAGAACAATTAAGCACCTCAGAAATAAACTTGCTAATAGAAAATTGTTATCATCACTGCGTAGAATTTTATAAATTATTACAGCGTTACAATAAAACCGTTTACTTTACATGTATTTCACCAGCTTTAAGGGTGCCATTATTTCGTGAAAGTCAGACATACATGATAAAGACAGCAAGTTCTCTCGGAGCTAACTTTATCGATGTCATTTCTCATACTTATAACGGAGATCTATCTAATCCTGAATACCACCGGGTAAAAGTAAAACCCGATGGAAGTAAAAAGTTAGATATGCATGGCAATGATAAATGGTGTGAATTAGTATTTAGCGAATTTAATAAAATGCTACTTAACAACAATATTTAAACAGCGTACACATCAGGCTTAATAGATTTATGACCAAGTAGAAATAAATCAGGCAATTCGTTAATATTCGAAATAAGGTTACTTAACATATCTTTGAGTTTATCTTGCTGTAATTCAGAGAGAACATTTATATCCGCGCTACGTGGCTCTTTTGCGGGAAAGTTGTTAATAAAGCTCGCAGGGAGTTCAAGTTGCTCAGCAATCCCTTTTAGGTTATCCCATATTGTTTCATATCGTACAAACAATATTGGTGAAGTATGAGCATGCTTAATCCAGCGATTAAAAAAATCTTCCAATTTAAAAAAATCATCGCCGTTTTCAATAAAATCTACCAGGGACATCTCATACCTCATGCCCTCGACGTTCCCTTTTAGATTACGGCAATGTCGGTTCACCCAATCGAGACGACCATCTTGGACAGTTGGATTAAATCCATGCAAATGCGTGTTAACCTTTTGCCTAACAAAAAACGAAAGAATAGCCTGCAGTGGATCTCCATATACATAAACCTTGCGTTGTATATCATCCAGCTCTATCAACTCAGGATTTCGCTCATGTTTGTGATACTGACCATAAGGTAAAGGTAAATCCAAACTATGGATAATTTGTTTAGCCAGTAATTTAGAGCCACACCCACCAAATGAGTTTACTAATAACTCTTTCATTCGAAATACTCGTCTGGGATGCGCTTGGGCTTATCAAACTTTGCTAATTGTTCTTCACAATCCACAAATCCCATATTGTGATCTAATACTTCATAAGGCGGAATTACGCAATCATAGCTTTTTAACGCAGCAAGACCGTTCATAGTAAGCTTAGTTTTAGCTAGCGGTTCAGCAAAAGTAACGATATTTTTATTAGCAAATACGGTATCACTTATAAAATGACTTCGGGTATTAAATCTATGATGACGATTGATATGCATTATATGATTAATGTCTTCTTCGTTATATGTAAAAAAGAAATCTTTCAAAGTCTTCGCTCGTATAAATTGGTGGTGCCAAAATCCATACTCTTCTTCCACGTCTTGAAAGGTAAATTTCAGATCTTTATATTCGAAATTGGAATTAATTCCTTGCTCACGCCACCATAACATCTTAATCCCTCGAAGATGGTCAAATTTACCAGCGTCAATATCATTAATTAAAGAACAAAATACGTCATCCATAACCGATAGAGGATAACGGTCATCAATACACCAATATACCCATTCCTCATCATCTACCCTTGCGAGGAGGTTTTTCATCGTTGATAGAATATCCGATGGAGTATTCACAAAAACAATAGGGAAACCTAAGCTGACATAATGTTCTTTGGTCGATTCTTCGTTGATTGGAATTAAAAATTCAAGATTCGCATTTGGCGCATGTTTTTTGTATGTTTTAAGTACCAGTTGGCCCAAGCCAACCTGTTGGTCATAGGTTAAAACGAGTGCTTTCATAGAGTCTCCTTAAATTAACAGTAAATCTCATGTTTAAAGACTTTATACCGAGTTAAAGTGGTAATGAATAACCGAAATGCTGGAGCTCAAATTGATATGCACTCTCCACAATTTCTTTAGATTCTTGATCAAAAAATACGGCTATTTCGCTTTTATCTTTACGATGATGATCTTTCAGTGATAATAATGTACCAGGTTCGAATGCAACCGATAACTTGTTACACACCCGTTCTAGGCCTTCTAATAGCGATTCAAATTTAATCACCTCGTCGACCACGATCTCATTATCAATAGTGTAAACATTACGATCTATAGCTCGGCCACCACTTTTCAACCAGTTTCTGAATAAGAGTATTTTTTCTTGTTTAGCAAGGTTTTTGTCTGAAAGTCCGAAATGATGGAACGCGGAGACTAACTTATCATAAGGGTTACGAACCACTGTAAACTTGAGATACTCATTCCAAACATCATCACTCAATTTCGCTTTAATCTGTGAAGCAGACATATGATGATACCATTCGCTTTCTTTTGCGAGAGGGCCTCTAGCCCCCACAATTCCAGCTTCAGAGTAATGCATTTCACGCTGGTGGCTAAACACATATTCGCCCTCAGGCAGACAGTATTTTTCGAAATAACATTCAACCGATGTACCCGCTGTTTTAGCGGTTTTCAAAAATATAAACTTTTTACGGTGACTTACCAGTGCCATAAGTTACTCCAACTTGCTCAATAACACTTCCCCATTACCGACATTCTAAAGCGTATTGGTAAACCAAATACTCAAGTTTATTTTTTTCTTTAAACCGAGTAACCACGTCAGTTGAAATCTCATACTCTGCCCGTGTGGTTGCATTAACAATTGGTAGCTCGTTTGGAAGGGGCTTGCGTAATTTAGTGGCAAGTGCTTGCAAACTACTCAACAAGTTTTCAGTATTGCCGATATAAATAAAATATTTCTCGATGATCTCTTTATAATTATCCGGCGTTACCAATCTAGGAAAGTGATTAAGCATATTTAGAGGTGTATCGGTCAAATAACTTTCCAAATCTCCTTGAGGAATTCTAGATTGATCTTTCCAAACTGCGGTACGAGTTCGAGTATAGAAGTAGCTTGAAATTGCCATTTCCAGAGGATCTCTTAAAATTGATACGAACTGCTTCGCCTCGGGATAGTAATCCTCTATGCCAAACCCCCTCAAGCGATTAAAGTGGCCATAAATACAAGCTTCACCACCGTGACTTAACGCACCAAAATCTCTTTTAGGAGGTAAACCACCGGCTGATTCATCAAAATAATGTGGATAAAACTCCCTACCAAACCAAGCTTTCGCAATCGATTTAACGGTTTGCCCTGCAGTTTTCGGGACGTGAATAAAAATTAGCGGTGACCGAGGATCGTAATTTAACATTCATTAAACCATTTAGATAATAAAAATGGTAAGGCCGGTAACGTTTTGAATCGTTTTACCGACCTTTTAGCAAATAGATTATTCTTTTGCTACGGCCACTGAGTAACCATGTTTTTTAAGCAACGCATGCTGCTTGGCTTTTTGTAGATCGCCTTCCACCATCTCAGCACACATTTCCTCAACGGTAATTTCAGGTACCCAGCCCAGCTTCTCTTTCGCTTTTGCCGGATCACCCAGCAAAGTTTCTACTTCAGCCGGGCGGAAGTAACGAGGATCTACTTTAACGATCACATCGCCTACGCTAACGCCTGGTGCATTATCACCTTCAACGGCAGTAACGGTAGCAATTTCATCAACGCCTTCACCGGTGAACTCAACAGTAATACCAGCTTCTTTACAGCTCATACGTACAAATTCACGAACAGAAATTTGCTTACCAGTAGCGATAACAAAATCCTCTGCACTTTCTTGTTGCAGCATCATCCATTGCATGCGCACATAGTCTTTGGCGTGACCCCAGTCACGTAATGCATCCATGTTGCCAAGGTACAAACACTTTTCTAGTCCCTGTGCAATATTAGCCACTGCACGAGTGATTTTACGGGTTACGAAAGTTTCACCACGGCGTGGAGATTCGTGGTTAAACAAAATGCCATTACACGCATACATACCATAAGACTCACGGTAGTTAACCGTGATCCAGTAAGCGTACATCTTCGCAACTGCGTAAGGTGAGCGTGGATAGAATGGCGTGGTTTCTTTTTGTGGGATCTCTTGTACTAAACCGTAAAGCTCAGAAGTGGACGCCTGATAGAAGCGGGTTTTCTTTTCCAAACCCAAAAAGCGAATAGCTTCAAGCAAACGCAAAGTACCAATCGCATCAACATCAGCCGTATATTCAGGCGCTTCAAAAGATACCGCAACGTGCGACTGTGCGCCTAAGTTATAAACTTCATCAGGCTGAACCTCAGACAGAATACGTGTTAAGTTTGACGTATCTGTTAGATCACCGTAGTGCAGATGAAATTTAGGGTTTTCATTATGAGGATCCTCATAAATATGATCAACACGCTCTGTATTAAACAGCGAAGCACGCCGCTTGATACCGTGTACTTCGTATCCCTTCTCTAGTAAAAACTCGGCTAAATAGGAGCCGTCCTGGCCGGTTACACCGGTAATAAGTGCTTTTTTCATTAAAATTCCTGTATTCTTATTCTATCTAGTATTCGAAATCAATTGATAATCTTTCGAATTCAGCTCTCTAAGTGTTTCTAGTTCTTGCGCGCTAAGGTCATCGATAGTTAAAAGAGAAAGAGAGTCCAATCCGTTTTTACTCTTTAGGCCAGTAGTGCTATTTTTTCGTTCGATGATATCACCACTGCCAACAAGACCTAGTTCCCTAAGGGCTATTTTATAATCTTCTAATTTATAAAGTTGTACTCTTTCGATAACTTCGTCCACAGCGAATCCACAAGTCCCTCCTAGGTATTTGTATTGAAAATTACTATTACTAGGTTTAGATAAAAACTCAAACACATTTTCTTTATTTATCCTCAGTGCTTTTTCATGTGAACGATGACGAATGTTAGCTTTCATGTAATTTATATTTGAAATCCCTCTTTCTATAGGATCTCGCAGGAAAGAGAAGAAACGAAGCGAGTCAATCTCTTCTGCAAAATAATCGTGAAAGACCTGATATTTTATGTGACCGCAGACTGCTTTAATTTCAACATTAGACTTTAAAGATAGAAAACCACTTTGAAAATTTGAGACTGAAAAGTTATAACCTTTTTCACGATCACCATAAACTCTAACAACATTCTTGCCGGAATATTTATTCATAATCGCAGACCGAATAGTAGACCCGCCGCACTTTGGAATATGTAAAAATACATCTACCATCTTAATTCCTAAACTAATGCTAAAAAGAGGTATTTACGTAGAAGTCTGCCATCAATCCCTTTGCATTACCTTGGCAATGAAGAGAAGCTAGCTGCAATCTAATATTATCGTCGAAACTCACAAATGGCTTACCATTTTCGAAGCTAATATCTTTAATTATTTTCTTGTCAATATATGATTCAGTCATAACTATTTTAGCTTCTAGATCGATAATGAAGTCTCGACCAATAAAACTATCAAAGATATAATCCTGCCCCGTACATTTTTTGAATATCTTAGATATATTCTCAGTCGCATATTGCCTTTCTGCCCCATACATCCCTTTATTAATATAATCACAGAAGGTCATATCGCAAATACCACCCATCCCGCCTTTTTCTCTGTATTTATGATAAAAAGATTCGATTTTCGCAAATTTCTCTATATCACAATAACAAGAAACTATGTAATTACAGTAATATTCAAGATAAGCCAGAGTAACGTAACCAAGTGATATACATTTATTTTCAGATAAGTAACTTTTTTCCGGGGAAATACCACCTTCACATCCGATGAAACTGTTCAAATCTTCGAAGACTAAAACGTCAGTCTCAACGAGAAAGGCTTTATCTATTGCATTGGCTGCCATAAACTCCTTGAGTACGAAGAATCGCTCCATACAGAACAACTCAAAGTCTGCCTGATTAGTTGATAAATGTTTATAACAATCTCTAATCGGCTTACATGCTTTACTGTAAAATTGAGTAGCATCAACATCTGTTATTCCGGGGGTGGATACCGGAAAGTTATCATTAACATTCAGAAAATACACATCTGCTGTCGGATTCGACTTAACGACACTAGAAAATGACAATGGTACAAACAAATAATCTAGGCTGTTTCTCTTCAGACCTATCTTGTGAGGTGAGTAAATTATAGGAGTGCTCATAATTGGTATCCCAGTTTATCTGCGTCTTCAGAATATATGTCTTTTACAATTTCAATTACCCTGTCATCGAATTCCACTTTAGCTTTTTTAGTAGAATTAGCATGTGTCACATTTATTGATACCTCAAAAGTACGATTAATCCAGTCTTCGACTAGATTCATTCCATCCTCCAGCCTAAATACTTTAATGTCAGAAGAAGGCTTATCTGCCACATAAAAGTAATCAGACTGGAAACGGAAGTGGCATTCCTTATGTAACTCACCTTTATTTTTTAGATCAAGCAGATACATAGAAAAAGCTAATTCGTCCATATCTCTTGTTAACGGGTGATTTATTTTTTTTCGCCATCTAAACTCGGAACCGAACCTATCAACAGGATTACGAATAATACAAAATTTATTGCATATCTTTAATTCCGAATCTTTTTTTAATTTTAAAATCTGCGCATAAGTTAAATGCTGTAAATGCTTTCCAGTACCCGACAAATATTCAACGGGGTCGGAAACTTGGTGGGGGTGTAAATTTAATGCTCTTTCAACAGAGCTTCCACCAGTTTTGGGGATATGAATAAAAAGTAACTGTCTTTTTAAATCGATAGGCATAATTATTCCTCGAGCCTAATATTTTTTATTTCTACGCCCTGCCCCATAAAGCCAGATATAGAAATTTCTCTTGAAGAACTATGTTGACTATGAGTTTTTGAGCAAAGGGAAACATCAACATTTTGATCTGTGAGTGAAAGTGAGCAAGCTACAAAATTATCTGCTTCATATTCAAAATGTCGTGGCTGAACTCTTGTATAGTGGCAATGGCGGTCAAATAGACAATAGTTTAGTACTGTTTTCCCTTCCAATTCTAACTTTATCCAACCTGACCTTGGACCGACTATTGGAATTATTCCTAATAGTTTCCCTCTCATCTCAAAATGAATTTTTTGTTTGTTTTTTAGCTCCAGATACTCAAAAATTTGGCCTGAGGCAGGATAGGTATATTTCTTTGAAGGTATCCCTGTAACATTTAAATTGTAAATCCTAGGTAAAGAATTTCTATCGAGCTTCATATTAATTAGAGAGACGGGCGGTGTATCGCTATTTTTTATCCCTTCAAAAATCTTTTGAGCTACAAGCCTACTACCCAGCTCACCAGAATGAACATTATCACGATATACGTTTGCCCACTCTCCTTCAAAACTCTTCCTGTAGATTTCAATTTCCTTATATATATTTAGGATCGGAATACCTAATTCTTCAGCAGCTCTATTGTAAAGCGACCGGACGACGTCCCCCTTTTTGCCTTCGAAGTCCGAGCGATAATTGTGAACCACAACTACCTTGGTGCATCTCTCTAACATTATCAATAAAGAGCTTTTGACTGTATCGTAGACTTTATCTAATGGAGTAAGTCCAATATTTAAATCTCCAGTAGAATATTCATATATACCTAAGTTAAATGAGTTCTGATTGAGTTCATTTAAATTACAAAGACCAAACAATGAGCCCGTAGCTCCGGTAGCAATAACCTCTTGCTTAACGTTAAAGCCTTGTTGTTGATAAATAGTATTCAGTTCTGGTCTATAACCATTTTTTTGGGCTGTTACACTTGCACCTACATATAGAATTTTAATATTTTTCTGCGCAGCATTAACTTCAGGTTTTTTTTCACTTGCGTGTCTACCATCAATAATATAATTTCGCTTAAATGCAAAAGACTTTGCTACTCTTGTGTAGATTTCTATCAGTGTATCAGAACGCTTTTTAAGTTCCTTAGAAGACATGCCTATAAGCTTAGAGAAAAGTTCTGGACCTACTTCATTGTTCCAGAGAACAACATTTGCAAGTAATTCTTGACCAAAACTTAGCTCACTGAATGCAGCCAAATCATCCGAGAAGATAACCGGAATACTCCCCACTGCAATGGATTCCCAAAATCTCAGTGTATTTGGTCCCGCACCTTCAGGGCAAAGTGAAAATTTTGAGTCTGACAAAATGCTGTTATAGCGGAAAGTTTTTTGATGATGCTCATCAATGTGGTGAGCTTCTACCTCGCGGTTTAATACCTGTTCTTCATAAACCACTTTATTGAAGTGCCACTCGTTACCTAAATCAACAAACACATCATCGCGCCCGCATTCTTTTGCCGCTTCGAACAGTTTTATCCTGCTGTCATCACGATAGTGTGGCATATGGGCACCGATAAACGAAGCAAGTAGCTTGCGTTCGCTCATAGGTTTTCTTTCCATACCTTCGCTTCTGTCTGGCGTAACATAGTTAACCGCTATCAGCGGCCAGCCATGCAAGGTTAGGGTTGTCCCTACCTCTTTTTGCTTGCCTTCGCTGGTTGAGTCTTTGTGCGACAGGTGAAAATCAGTGATACCGATTTGTTGTGCCATTTCCAGCATCCGAATCCAATGAATATGCTGGCATACAGAATGGACTTTTAGGGCAAAACCATTATCTTCTGCGATAGTCTTATAATACGTAATCAAAGCCTGGATTCTTGCCAGATACGCTTCAGGAAAGGCTTTTTTGTCTACGTACGTTGCCCAGGGCAAAGGCACATAAATATTAGCGGTTTTATTTGTGAGGTCGATATGCTCGCCCGGTTTAATACTTAGGTGATTTTCGTAAGCCTGTTTTTCCGTTGCGCAGGGATATTGCCAAAAGTTAAGGTCGTCCGGGTTCTTAGCTTTGGTGCCAATTTGATCGGTGTACGTACTCATTACGGGTGGAATAAGCCCAGCCGCGTTAAATGCTTTGGGTTGTTGATTGTACTGATCTTTATTTAGCTTTAGTACTTTATTCAGTTGGTACGCATTTTTGAAAAGAATGTCGCCATTGTGTTCCAACACTTCAAAATTGGTATTGTAGCTGGCTACTACGGTTTTCGAATTTAAGGCTTGTAAAACTTCTTGCGCGCTGGCTTTAACGAATGCGGGCAATTTAATTTGGTCCGTTTCCTGCGCTTTTGCTTCCTGCTCTTTTGCTTCGCGGATCCATTTTTCCATAGCCTTATTGATAGCCACTTTATTAATCTGGCTGGTGCGCTTTGTCCAAACATCAAAATCCAGCTTGGCTTCTTCGCTTACTGTTGCCCCTGGGTATACATAAGCAGCGCCACCTAGAATGCGATCATCAAGTTTCTTATGGTAAGTACGCATTTGCGTTTCGTGAGCATGAATACTCTTTAAAAAGTCGACAGGGTTATATACCTTCCAACCTTGCACGGCAAACAAATAAGCAATCTTGTTGTCGCAGCGTGGAACGCCCATCGGAAAGTCGAGTTGATGCATAAAGGTTGGAGAAAGCTCTTCTCCTACATTCATTGCCCAGGTATCTTGCGACCAATGTGGATTAGGATGTTTTGAGGTACTGCCGCCCAGGAGCTCCCAACGAGATAGCGCAATAAAACTCTTCTCTTCTTTGAGCACTTCGTGGATACAGCATAACGATTCGTCGAAATAAATGTCCGAGTTACACAGAACAGTAATGCCACTGGTGCAGTACTGCGCGGTCATTTCGATCCACTTCTTATATGTTAAACGGGTGTTGATGTTGATTACCCGTATGTTGCTACTTTCAACCGGGCATTCACAGCCATCATCTATCACTACAAATAGGTTATCAATTAAAGCATTTTCTGCGTTCTTAGATAAACACAGGTCGATTTCCTTTTGTCTCTCTTTATCACCACACTGGTAATAAGGAAAAAATACACTTATCACTCTACTTCCCCGGGTATGCCGTAATTAAACTTCTTTGCTATTTTTTTAAATGATTTAGATGAGTTGATCATTGCGACTTGCTCATCACTGAGTGGACGACGAGGACGTTCCTCTATCACTGCGCCGGAACGTCCGCTGTCTCCCGTTACCTGCATGGTACTGAAGGTATCAATAAAACTGTCTGAAAATGGTAAGTCCAGTTTTTTGGCTATTTTTTTGATACTCTTTACCGGGCTTTTTACAACATCTTCATATTTAAAAATCTGATTTTTATTGTAGCTATTGACGAAAAGTAAAAATCGTTTGCAGTACTCCTCAAATCCTTTAGGCGTATGTTGCTCCCAATTATTTTTCACCAGTGACAAGTATGCATCAACGGGATGTCTGATAGTCACTACTCTGAGTATTTCAAATTCCTCAGATAAAACAGACACTACCTTTGAGTCATCTCTGACGCTATTTCCAACACAAAAATCAGAATGAGTATGATCCCTTAACACTAACACACCGCCCTGCTCGACAACATGCTTATTCGTTGCGATCACATTCTGCTTAAATAATTTGTCAGCAAGATGACTAATGTCCGGTATTCCAGCATAACGAGAAAGCGTTGTAATATCACTGGGTAAGAACTTAGGTTTGCCCCCACCCATATGGTTATGGGTGGCTGGGTGAACCTCGCTTAACAGATACACATTCGGTAGTGCCGCTATACATTTAGAAATTAGAGTCCCGCCGCTACAAGCAAAATGATGAATAACCCTCATTTTGGGCGTGGCGCTATTTTCGTGTTGCTTCACAACTTGTTCGCAACGTGCCAGCAAGCTGTCTGCTTCACTGATTACCAAGCCAGCTTGCTTATCGGGAGACACATGATGCGCCTCGTGCTGATAATCATCCAAAATATCCAAGGCAGCCAGGAGCTCTCCTTGCATGCTCTTAAAATCGCTCACCTTGTTAGTCACCGGCTTAAAGTCTCCGACAACAACTCAGGATATTGTTGTTCCAGTTTGTGATAAAACGTGGCAGCTTGTTGTAGTTTTTGATGAAGCTCTGACACCAGCTTTCTCAACTCTTCTTCCGACTTCACTTTTTCTTTGTACTGTTCACGAAGGTGTTCGCTATCGCTTTGCATTTTCGTTAAAAGCTTTGTATTTAACGTCAAGGTTAAAGTTAACTGCTCCTCTCGCTTTTCCACATTGCTGAGCAGTGTTTTCAACGCATCATGTTTTTCCGTAAGTTTATTAAACTCCGGTTCTAATTGATCGAGCTTGGCCTTTAGAGCTTTGTTTGATTCATTAAGCTCCTCAGCCCACTTTTTATTATTAAAATGGTGCTCTTTTTGCTCATCCCGTTCTTTTTGAGTAGTAGCCAGGCTAGACTCCAATTGAGCACATATATCTTTCAATACTCTTAGTTGTTCAAGCGTTTCTTCTTTGCCCTCTTCTGCAGCATTGAGCGCCTGATTTGCTTTTTCCAGCTTTTCGACTAATTCCTGAAGGTTTCTTTGCGTATTTTGCAGCTCTTCCAGTTTGGCTGCGTTTTCTGAATTTAATGTGGCCAATTGCGTGGATAAGCCCTCGCTATATTTACTCAGCTCTTTGTGCTTTACACTCTCACTCACAAGCTTCCCCTGCAGGACCTCTTCACGCGCTTGAGCATCCTGAAGTTCGGCGTTAGCACTTTCTAATTTCTCCGATAATTGTTTTGCCTTATTCTCGCTTTGTTCGAATCTCGCTTGTAAATCTTGCTTCTGACTTTTGAGCTGTTCTGCCCACTTTTTGTTCTTGAGGTGATGCTCGCGCTGATTATCCCGCTGCTCGGTAAGCGTCTCGTTTTGAGCAACCAGGTCACTAGCTTGTTGTTTGTACCGTTCGGCTTCTTGCCTAGCTTTTTCCAGTGCAGACGTTTGTTCTAAAACCAACAGAGGCTTGCATAAAGCAGCAACACTCATTGGTGGCTGTGCCGATTTTATTTTTACTTGCGAATACCCGGTGTCGGTGAGTGCTGCCGGTAGTTGCGTATTTTCGCCGAATAAGGCTTTGCTGCAGGTTTTGACTACAATGGTGCTAAACAGCTGGCTGGTTGAGTCACTCAGTATTTGATGCTCGGCACCATTACAATTAAATAAAGCAATATTGTGCTGATTAGCTGAAACAGCGTATTTATCGGTAAAATAACTAAGCTTTTTCGCCGGTACGGAAACAGAAGAAAAGGTTAACCCCGGACGAAAGCGCTTGATCTGATTCGGCTTTGCGTTTGAGCTAAAGCCCGGCTGGCTCGCCTGGTAAAACAATGTAGTAGAGGCATCTTCTTGGGTAATTGCTGCATGATAACAACTGACCGTAGGTGCCGACTCTGGCAGCGTTGAGTGCCATTCTTCTAGTTTAGAAAAAACGCCTGGATCTGCCTCAACAATAACAAATTGTTTAGCATTCACTTTAAACAGGTTGTCGAGTTGAGCAACATTGGCTATGCCATATACCAGTGCACACTCAAACTGTTGAGAAAAGCCCCGGGCTAAATTAATAAGTTCTTTCATTCGCCTTTCTCCGCGGGCGCAGGCGCAATATGGTTGAACTGTTCCAGCATAGAGCTGAGCATTGAATGCCAGTCACTTAATGGATTCGCAAGCTCAATCTTGTTCAAATCTAACTTATGTATGTGCTTTATTAACGCTGATAAAAATGCTCGTACGAAAGCCTGATCCTGGCTATTAAGAGACGTTATGTTTTGCTTTTCTGCGGCGGTGATAATTGGCCCTAAACTCAGTATCAATTTTTTACCCCACTTATCCTCTGTGGCAATACTCCAGTCAGTTATTGGCGCAACACCTTGTTGCTCTCTTAATTCGATACTGCCAAATTGTGTAAAGCTATCTTTTTCTATGCGCTTTGCGCCAATTTTAAACTCGAATTGTTCAAACGAGCGATCAGCATAACTTAGATTATCTGCGCAGATAGATAAATGCTGGTTGGTTTCTGCCACCATGTTCTGGGTGAGCGTTAATTTAGTAAAGCTTAGCCTATCGGCGGTTTGAGTAATTCCTGCAAGCTCTGAGGGACTTTGCTCTTCCTTGGTTTCAGCTTCAACAGCAACTGGGGCTAACTCAATTCCCTGTGACTGCTCTTCGGATTCAAGGGCGATATCAGAAGGTTCGATTATTTTATCTTCGATTACCGGCTCTGCAGATTTTGGTGTACTTAACGCTTCGAGCATTTGGGCTAATTTTGGACCCCAGGCTTGTAGATTGATACTTTCCGCCTGCTGTAGCACTTCAACCTCTGAATTAAGTAAGTGGATACTTACCTCCCTTACAATTTCAGTAATTAGAGCTTTATCTTCATCATTCAGTACTGTTAGTACTTCGCAGTTGGCGCTGTCGAAGGGCTTAATAATGCTGTAATCACACACCTTACTACTGCCGGTTTTTACAAATTCAGAAAGGGGATAAACACGGTTTTCTGCCGGAGCATGAAATTCGATATCCAGGTTGCCATTACGGTCGTTAAACATTACTGAGAAAGCATCCCACTCATCTTCGAGGTTACTCACCTGATTTAAGCGGGTAATAAGGCGATGTACATTGTCTTTATCGAAGCCGCCTGTCACTTGCACCTTTTGTGCAACGAGGAAGGTGCTGGTTCGTGCTTTGATAATTTCCTGCCAGTAGCTCTTCGCTTCGCTTACCGCTGTTGAGCTCTCGCCTTTGAGTTTTTGATAAGCAACAAAATAATGCTCCAGCTCTTCTTGTAACTGGCTTAACTGTAAGGTTAACAACTCTATTTCTTGTTGGGATACGCCAAGTTGTGCTGTTGCCTCGTCGGCATTTTGTTTAGCTGCGGCTTGCGCTGTTTCAGCATCACTCAATGCTTTATTTGCGGCCTGTTCTTTGGCAAATACTTGCTCCAATTCTTCTTGAAGCTGGCTGAGCTGCAGAGTCGCCAACTCTAGTTCGGCGCATGTTTCGTTATATTTAGTATCGGATTGGCTGGCTGCTGACTTTGCCTGCTCAGCTTCTGCTTTCGCGCTTTGTAATGCCGTTTGCAAAGTTTGCTCACTGGCAGACACACTTTCCAGCTCTTGCTGTAGCTCACGAATTTGCAGAGTCGCCAATTCCAGTTCGGCGCAGGTTTCGTTGTATTTAGTATCGGATTGGCTGGCTGCTGATTTTGCCTGCTCAGCTTCTGCTCTAGCGCTTTGCAATGCCGTTTGCAAAGTTTGCTCTTTGGCAGACACGCTTTCCAGTTCTTCTTGTAACTGGCTCAGTTGCAGTGCAGCTAATTGCACCTCTTCCTGAGCTTCTGTGAGCGCCTTGCTATTTTCATTGATCTGCTCTGCCTGCATCTTCTCTTTAATGGCAGATTTATCCAGGGCTTCTTCTAAAGCCTTTTTGTCTTGTACGAGCTGCTCTAATTCTTGCTGCAACTGGGAAACTTGCAGGGTGGCCAACTCAAGCTCATTTTTTTGTTCGGCAAGTTCATCACCTGCAGTGTTTAACTGCGCTTCCAGTTCAGCTGCTTTGCTTTTTATTTGGTTGAGTTCGTTATCGGTGGTTTGCTTGCTGAGTGTTAGCTTTTCAACTTCTGTTTGCAGCTGGCTAATTTGGGCGTTTGCCTTTTCGAGGTGGTTGGTTTTGTCGTCCAGCAGTTTACCATTTGTTTCCAACTCTGACGCAAGGTTTAATTTGTCTTGCGAAGCAGTTTCGTACTCTTCCTGGAGAGATGAAAGCTGGTTTTGAGTTTTCTCTAACACAGCTTTTAGTTGCGCTTGATTAGAGAGCGACTCTTTGAGCTTTTCAACCTCTTGCGCTAAAGCATTAGTTTGCGCTTCTTGTGCTTTAAGCGCTTCGCTAACTTGTTGCTGGGCGGTTTCGCTTTGATTTAACTGCTCTTGCAGATCGGAAATTAATTGCTGTGATTGTTCAAGTTCATTGTGTTTAGTGTTCAGCTGTGGCTCTAATTCTGCCAGCTTGTTGCGTTCTGCACATACCTTAGCCAACTCTTCACTTAAATCGTTGATATCCTGCTTTAACGCCGCCTTAGCCTGAAAGTGTTCTTTATCGCTTTCTGCCTGCGCTTGCTTTTGCTTTAAAAGCTCACTGGCCAAGGTGATTGCTGAAGGCTCATCTTCACTTTTCACAACAAAAGAGCGCCACTCCTGGGTAGCCAGCGCGATACGAGGCTCCTGCTCCAAAATCAGCTGTAATTGTTGTTCGAATAAAGAAGCGTTTTGTAGTTCTTCAGGCCATATAGCAATGAGTTGACCTGGGAATAGCAGCAGAAGCTGTTTAGCGCTCTCGATATAGTCGAGCCATTGCTGAATGGCAGATTCTGTAGCTTCTGGCTGTTTATCATTATTATTCACCACCCAGGCAGCAACCGGGGGTAATAGCAGTTGGTGGGTTTCCGTATCATCCTTTGACACATAAACGCAGGCGGCTCCTGCTGAATCACCTGTTAACAGAGCTTGTAAACCTTCAGCACTAATGTCATTTTCGTCATCGATATCCTGCCAGTCGTACTCGGCTTGCAGACACCCTTTTTTTATTGCGTTTTCTGAAACCTCTTCACCCTGCGTTTTAAGGGCGAAATTTAACAAGTGGTGATTGGGAGCAAGAAATAACTTTTTAGACATTAATGATCTACTCTTACGGAGATTTAATTAAAGATGCTTTGCGTTTTCTGAACTTTAGACCAGTGATTAGATTTGTACTTCAGGTCGTTTACGATATCAAAAAAACGTATCTCTTTTTGTTCGATTATAAGAAGTTTACTGGCCTCAGTTTGATGGTTAACCACCTGATTGAACGACTTAGGGCCTGTGACCTGCCAGACATCTTCTGTTTCACGCACTTTGAGGTTGTGGATAATTTTATCCCAGATGAGCTTAAGGTCTGCCTGGCCTGCTTCTGCGCCAATCATGCCGTTCCAAATGCCACCGTGCCATTTACGCATTAACAGTAGCTCACCATTTTCTGGCAAATTGGGCTCGAGTTCCGCCGTACAGCGCGTGCCCGCATCAATATAAAAACCGCCCTTTGCCAGGCAATAAGCAACGCGAAAAATATCAGACTGCATGGCGGGTAATGCTGCGCTTAGAAACAGGTCCCGAATCTTTTTACCGTACTTAACTTCAATAAAGCTGGCAGCTTGTTCGTAATCAAACACCAAATGGCGAAAATCCGGGTTATGCTGTTTCCATGTGTCCATAAGTTCAGCAACATCATCCGGAATATCTGGCGTGTTCCAGAACTGCACTATTACTTTAGGTATCATATTTTTCTCTTATAAAATCTGCGTTCTCTGAGTAAATCTGATAGAACAATGCTACCAGTTCTTCGTCAGTATAGTTTTTTTCGGCCCCAAGCTCTATTTTTGCGCCATTAACAGAGAGCACTTCCTGCCCTTTAGAAAGACTTTGAGATTGAGTGCAATGCCCCAGCCCAGGCGGGATCTTAGGGATCAGTTGATCCAGAAACTCTTTTTTAACCAGTTCATTACTTACTTCCACCTGATTACCTAGCAGACTCAGGCTAATTTGCTGGGCATACCTTGCCAACAAAGCTGCCGACGGGTGGTTAAACGTAAAAAAGAAACGCTCTTGTTGATATCCCGCCTCGATGCAATCGACAATTGGCACATCCACCAGCTCTTCACGCTTTTTCAGTTCCGCCAGTGACGCTTGCGACGCCAATGCATATTCCTGCTGATTATAAAATGGGTCATTGAGCCACTTAACCACCAGCTGTTGACTGATACCCAGCATCCAGCCAGTCATTATTGTTTGGTTATGATACTCCCCTAATGGGCCCCGCAAGGTGCCTACCGTAGGGTGCCTAAGATACCGCAAATCCGGGTTATAACCGTTAAAGTACAGGTTAAGGATGGTTTTTACTTTATCGCCGTAGCGCTCTCTCAACCTATTGGTACGAATAAACTCACAGGGATAACTGTCGGCAATAAGCTGAGTAATAATAATATCCGCTTCGTCTAAGGCAGGCCGAAAAGCGGCCTCATCATCTGGTTGCAACAAATGGACTATCGGGGTAGCAGTTATGGTAATTTCGGGGTTTAGCTTTGAAAGCAACTGCGCTAAGGGTCTGGCCTGGCAATTACCAGCAACAACTACTTTCATGATTGCTGCCCTTTTAACCATTTGCTATCAATTGGTTGCGGATTAAAGCGTGGCGCTCCCTGAGCAATCTTATTGGCAGCCAGTTCAATAAACTCTTCTACAGGCATCGCCATATTCTGGTCATCCACCAGATTCGCAAGTTCGTAATCCCACCACTGTAGTGCGAGTAACTGCTCTATAACCTCAGTTGAAAAACGGTATTTAATAACCTTAGCTGGCGTACCACCAACAATGGCATAAGGCGGAACATCTTTGGTAACAACTGATCTAGCCGCTAAAATTGCACCGTCACCAACAGTTACGCCTCGTGCCAGAGTAACATCCTCACCAATCCACACGTCGTTACCAATAGTAACGCCTAAACCGTTTTTGGGTTCTTTGTTAGGCATCTGATGGAATTGATGCTCCGCTTTATCAGCGAAGTACTGCGAGCATATTTTAAAATGACTGTCGTAGGTAATGGATGCTGATGTAAAACGTGCTTTAGGGTGGTCTGGTCCCATTACCGATACCCGAGCGCCAATTGAGCAGTAACGGCCTACTTTGGCGCTTAGAGGGAATGGGCTACGGGAAAAACTGAATGCCCCCATGGGAAACAGCGAACTACCATTGATGTAACAGCAATAAGGCTCAATCCTGGCATTATCCAGAAAGTATAATACAGCACCTGGTTTGAAACGGCCCTGTAAGGTTGCATCGCCACGAGTATTAAAATACACCCGGCGCTCAGTAAATTTTGCGAGCAGTTGCTCGCTGACTTTAATTTGTTGTCTTGCCACTAATACTACCTAATTCTTGTTATGCTAGGGCAGCGTAATTTTCAGTTACTATATCCAGGAGATTTAGCAAAAAGCTATTGGGCATCTTCCATTTTGGTTTTGGGATCGAGCTCCTGCCCAATTTGCTGGCCTTCACTACCTAAACTTTGGATATCATTGCCAGGTAATGTCATGTTGGGATCCGCTTCTACCGCAGGGAATGGTTCGTTAATTTGCACGGTTTCCGCTTCGGGAGACATATAACTGAGGTCGCCCTCGGGTGCGGGCGTAAATTGCATCTCACGTTCAATCTGTGCGATCAGCTCCGGATCTGTATTCAGGCCAAGTTCTGCGGCCTCGGCATTCGCAGGTATGTCCTGAGTGTTTGTAATAACCGGTTTCGGCGCTGCTTTTAACGCACTAAGGGATTGTTCCGGTTGTTCAACCTCATTAATATCCTGACTTTCTAATGTTTCGGCAACTGAGCCAACCGATGTTTCAGAATTATCATCGGATAATACCGTTAGCCTGAATGTCACCACTCCGACAATAGTTATAATAATTGCTAACAGAAGCTTCATCCCTGCATCCTTTCTTGAACTGTCAATGGCTGGTAGTTTAGCATTAAATGTAGCACCGCAAAACATCGCTCAAGGGCTAATTTGCAGCGTGCAGAGCACTACCCACTACTCAATAGTTGATCATTATCAGAATATTACAACCGGAGCTGCCTGTAACTATGCTTACCGCCAGAATTTACGCCTCGAAAGGCATGCTGCTATCAGCCTTAATCGGGTGCGTGATGGTAATGAAATCGGCATTGACTCCGGCGATTGCCCAGTCTCTTCAGCCCGTTGACCTCAAAGAAGCAATAAATCAGGGCATAACCGGTATAAACTTTTTTTACCTTGACGGCCGGGATCAGGAAGGGCTTCCTCAACTAATGCAAAAACTGGCCCTTGGGGACTCAGCTTGTAAAGGCACCAGGGGAGGCATTAACCAGCGTTTTCATGCAACCTTAACCGAACTAAAAAGCGCAGGTTACAACTGGGTACGGGTATTGGTAGGCAGAGGCTTTTACCAAATCTACTCTTCTCGTTGCAACATCCCCATGTCTGAAGTGTATCCGGTGCTGTCATCTAACCAGGCTGCCATATTAAATACCATGCTGAAAGGAATTACCGGGTACGGATTTACCCTGGAACTGGTGCTTGGCGGTAGTGCTAAATTTAGCGACACTCAGGGTGATATCCGGTTCTTTGAGTCGATACTCACGCAAATCGATTTAAGCAATGTTGGGCTTGTCATGCTTGGTGGCGACGTTCAGCCCACTCGCTCTAAGAAGCATAAAGATTGGTTACTCATGCTCTACCGGCACTTTACGCAGCATACATCCCCTGAATTGCGGCAACTTAATTACAGTTTTGACACGGTAACATACCCCCAAATTGCCCATTTTGAGAGCTACCTGAAATGGGTGAAGCAAAACATGCCTTCGTTGCCGGTGGTTTCGATAAACCTGTATAACCGCTCATTGCCTGCCGGTGCTCTATGGTATCAATACTATGAAGCTATCCAGCCTTACCTCAAAGCGTATGCAAGAAGCGGCTTAACGCAATCGCCCTGGATAGACGAGTATGGCTTTCGGTTAAGTAACCCGCCAGAGCAAACGCACTTCACGGAAGATGACCAATTGGCTTATGTTAAAGGCCTTACTTTTGCAATTTATTGCAATAGCACCACGCCAATTCCTGCTTTTATCTGGACAGCAGGAAACGACAGATACCTGGCGGATCCAGGCAGGGATCTTGAGCGCACGCCCTACGGTTTATTTCGCAATTATGCCAATAACACTCCAGTGCCAACAAAAGCGTTTAACTGGATTAAAGAATTCCATACCGATACCAGTGCCTGTAAAGCACTGGAACAAGAGTTCGATACAGCGAGGGCCACTCATTAATAGAAAATTACCGCTGTAGAAGGTATTATTTCGCCCAGAAAAATTCTGGCAGCTCAGTACAGAGAATAAGAGTTAATCGGGAGCACTCTTGAATCAAAATAAGTTAAAAAAAGTATTATTGCATGTAGGCTGTGAGAAAACCGGCACAACTTCCATTCAAGCATTTCTTTATCAAAACCGGCATGTTCTAAAGTCAAGCGGAATACTGATTACCGAAAGTCTGGCGCCGAAGAACAACACAAAAATCGCTATTTATGCCGCCCGCCCTGAAAAAGGATTAACCCGCTATATACCAGGCGGAAAAACAATTGAAACCTTCAGAGCAGAAATAAAAAACGCATTGATGCAAGAGGTATCTCAATCTGATTGTGAGCAGGCAGTGATTACCTGCGAATGGCTGCACAGCAAAATTTTTGATGACGACGAGTTTGAGGTTCTAAAAGACTTACTATTTACTATTGCTGAAGAAGTAGAAGTAATTATTTATATCCGGCCGCAGGACAAGCTGGCAGTGAGCCACTATTCCACTGCGTTAAAAGCAGGCTTTTCCAACGCCTTCAGGTTCCCGAAGACACAACCTGACATCCCTTATTACTACAATTTTGAAGCCATTTACCTGAACTGGCGAACGCATTTTGGTGCTGGTAATGTTCATGTACGCATATTTGACAGAGCCCAACTCAAAGATGGCGACTTACTTAAGGATTTTAGTGAGTTTTTACCAGGCGACGTCAATTTTGATTATGCTATCGAAGCAGAAAATCAGTCTCTTAATGAGCATGGCATGCAGCTTATGCGTGCACTTAACTACTGGCATCAACAAGGGCAGTCTGAGTTGAGTGAGACGGAAATAAAGGCCTTACGGTGGGTTATTTGTGATACCTGCAAAGGCAAAGCGAATGTGGCTGATACCCGCGATAGTAAGACATTCTACGCCGCATTTGAGGAATCCAATAAACGCCTGGCGGAAGAATATTTGAAGGACACCGGCAAAACACTGCGTTTTCAATAAGCAGAACCGTTAAGGCTACGAAAACTCAGCCGCTGAATGGCGGCTGAGTGGTTATTGTCGACGTATTAGCGAGCAACCTCCCAGGTATCATCCGTAGCTCGTAACACACCTCTGGCTTTAATCGCCGCACCATCCATGAGGTGAATGATATTGCGACCCGCAGCCGAATTTCGCCATAACAGGTCCGCTTTGCCGTCACCATCGTAATCACCAATGTTGGCGATATCCCAGTTGAGATCAGCCACAGTATTGATTTGTACACTCTCACGTAATCGGCCATTGTCCATAAAGTAAGCCCAGTTTTGCCCATTGATCTTATTTCGAAGAATGATGTCATCGGTTCCGTCACCATCCAAATCTCCTGAACCAGCTATATTCCAGTCTGTATTCACCGTATTCAGGATATAGCGGCTGTTTATCGCTCCGTTTTCCATTTCCCAAATATAATTAATACCACTTTGAGAGTGGCGCCAGATAACGTCATCATCTCCATCACCGTCGATATCGGCTACCGCACTAATCTGATAGTTAAGGTCCGTAACCCATAGCGACGGTATACTGTCTCTGATAACACCTTCACTCATCAGATAAAACCAGGTATCTCCGCGCATCACGTTGCGCCATAAAATGTCTGCAGTGCCGTCACCATCAAAGTCGCCACTGCCTGCCACAATCCATTCGCCCGCTGTGACATAGTTTAAAGAGTAGCGCGTGTTAATTAACGAACCGTTCATTAAGTAAACGAAATTTTGCCCTGTGCTCTGGTTTCGCCAAAAAATGTCTGAAAAACCATCTGCATCATAATCGCCAGTTGCAACCATATTCCAATCAGGGGAGGCAACAACGTTGATTGGCGTTGCCGACAAAATCTCGGTGCCGGCCATTGACCACAGGAAATTCCAGCCTTTATCGTAGCTGCGCCACAACAAATCAGATTTACCGTCGCCATCTACATCGCCTGGGGCAATGTAGGCCGGTATATAGCTTGTCACCGGAGCCGCGGCAGAAGAGTTTCGGTTGTCGCGCATAAATTTTGGCCAGGACGATGTTGCTAAAGCCAAATCATTTGACAGGATTATAACTCCGCCATCGCCATTGATAATTAAATTGCCATCATTATCAATCGCAAGGCCATAAGTATCTGTTACAACATTGGTGGGATAAGGCGTGGTTAAAACGCTGCCATCTTCGGCATTAATCTCGTAAATTGTCCCGGTATCACTGCCAAAAATCGCGATCCCATTTGCTGTTATAAGTGGGGAGGTTAGTAAAATTTCGCCAGTGTTTAAGGCGACATTCCATCGCAGGCTTCCATCAGGTGCAAATGACGCCATACCGGAGTGAGGGAGCCCCTCGTCGGATGCATCAGCTGCCTGATATCCAACATAAATATTGCCAAAGCCATCAGTCACCGGTGGCCCGGTTATGGCCGTAAAATCATAATTTGGTAACGTGGCTTTCCACTGCACGTCGCCAGCAGAGTTCAGTGCGTATAATCCATCAGCCCCAATGTAAATCGTACCGTCTTCCGCAAATATCACGCCCGAATAGACTCTGAATGGAAACTCCACGTTCCATAAGGCATCACCATTAGCTGAATAAGCGAATAGACCATTACTATTATTATTGTCGTTCATGGTTGGAACATAAATATTGCCATTTGGCCCGACAACGGTTGGCGAAAATGCTAATGAAGAAAAGTCGTTAGTCCACAACTGCTCCCCTGCCGGAGAGTAGGCATATAACTTACCAGCATAATCAGTCACTATAACAGTACCGTCAGATGCAACCGTGGGACTATTAAACATATAAGTAACCGGTAATTCGATGCGCCAACGTTCACCACCAGACGCAGAGAGAGCGACCAATTCGATATCGTAATTATTGCTAGCGGTGGGATTTACTGCCATGTAGACGGTACCGTCACTGGCTAAAACCGGACTCACATATGGCATGGTGTGTGTTAGAAGTTCTGTCTCTGTTCCATCAGGTGCTCTGGCAATTAAACGAGAAGCCGCCCAATCGTCAAAAGACGCCACATTTAAATAAACCGTGCCGTCGTCGGCCACAGCGGGGCTGGCTGCAAAGTCACTTTGGTAAGAAGCGATTTGCACTTTAAGTATTGGACCGTTGTCTGTTTGCCCGCAAAAACAAAATGACGCATAGGATTTGCTGTAAAAAGTAAGCAATCCAATTAGCAGAGCAGTTCTCCATAACATCACAACATCATCCCTGGTTAACATTTAACTTCGCCAGAATAGCGTATTTACCAGATATGTAAAAGCCGCACTCAGGCGGCTCTTATTTTCTGGTAACAAGCTTTATTTAGTTACCCGCCAGGTATTGTTAGTGTTTCGCAATACTCCCCGGCTCTTTATGGTGGTGCCATCCATAAGATGAATAATATTTCTGGCAGTGGTTTCGTCGCGCCACAAGAAGTCATCCCTACCATCACCATCGAAGTCACCAATATTAACGATTACCCAATTAGTATCCGCTACAGTGTTGATGAGTGTGCTTTGGCGAATCTGGCCATTTTCCATATAGTAGACCCAGTTCTCACCGGTTACCTGATTACGCAGAATAATATCGTCTGTACCGTCACCGTCCAGATCGCCGGCTCCGGCTATTTCCCAATTGGTATTCGCAGTATTAAGGGTATAACGGTTTGCAATAGCACCATCCTGCATGATCCAAAGGTAATTGATCCCATTGGCTGCATTGCGCCAGATTACGTCGTCGTCACCGTCACCATCGATATCACCGGTAGCAGCAATCTGATAATCCAGGTTAGTTACCCATAAGGAGGGTAAGCTCTCGCGAATGACCCCGTCCCCCATTAAATAAAACCACGTGTCTCCACGACTGGTATTGCGCCACAGTACATCAACCGTACCGTCTCCATCAAAATCGCCGCTGCCCGCTACAATCCAACTGCCTCCGGTAACATAATTGAGCGAATAACGATTTTTTATGCTAGCCCCGTCCATAAGGTAGATAAAATTCTGCCCGGAATAGTTGTTACGCCAAAAGATGTCGGATTTGCCGTCAGTATCGTAATCCCCCTGGCCAACCATATCCCAATCGTTAGATACAACCACATTGATGGGTGTAGCTGAGGACATATCGGTTCCATCCATCGTCCACAGAAAGTTCCAGCCTTTATCATAACTTCGCCATAACAAATCTGATTTTCCATCGGCGTTAAGGTCATTTTTAACAGCGCTTTTTATTACCGTAAAGGTTTCATCAAATCCCTCGCCTGGCCCAAAGAAATCCCAGGTGTTTTGGGATAAATCCGATACCGGAAAAATGCTGATTCGCCATGGGCCGCCGGTGATTCCCTGAGGAATGGTGATAGTAGCTTGCCAGGTACCATCATAAATATCACCGGCAACGAGCAACACATCAGCAAACCCTGCCGTGGCACCGTTTAATAAACTCGCAGCACTCACATTGGGGGTTTCAACGCCCGATTCAGCGTCGGTAATATGCATGGTAACAATGAGTTGGCCTGCCCCCTGGGTCACATTTATCACTCGTTGATCAACCTGAAAATCCACCAAGGCTGGCGGCGTAGTATCACTGTTAGACGAAATTACTTCGAAAGAGGCGTCGAAACCATCCCCCGGGCCAAACGAATCGGCTGTGTTTCCAGCCGAGTCGGTCAGAGGAAAAATGCTAACTTCCCAGTCACCCAACACCGTATTTTGTGGAATAGTAAGGGTCGCCAGCCACACTCCATCGTTGGCATCTCCGGAAGACAACGTAACATTAGCAAAACCTGCGGTTGCCTGGCCATCTATACTGCGAGCCGAAACATTCGGTGTTTCTGTGCCACTGTCGTTATCTGTGATTCGCATAGTCACTTCAAGCGTCGCTGAACCATTGGACACATCCACAGACTGACTACCTAATTGGAAGGATTGCAATACAGGCGGCTCACTATCGTTATTACCCGAGATAACGGTGAAAGAAGCATCATAGCCATTGCCCGGGCCAAAGAAATCCCAGGTATTTGAAGCTAAATCTGAAACCGGGAATATATTTACTTTCCAACTCCCTGCCAGCGCATTTTGTGGGATCGTAAGCACCGCTTTCCAGATCCCGTCATTTATCGTCCCTGAGTCGAGAGTGACAACGGCAAAACCTGCTGTACCTTCGTTGTCGGTGCCGGCCGCTGATATATTCGGCGTTTCAACGCCACTAGGATCTCTGAGACCTATATAAACCGTCACGGTCTGTGACGAACTGGTCACATCCACACTTTGTGTAGACATGGTAAACGACGTTAACTCTGGTGAGGTGAGATCTTCTCCAATGGCACTGAACGTAAACAGCACAAAAACAATGCTATATAACCTCTTCACAACAACTCCTGTCTTTTGGACGCACAACCTTTTAACTATGGTTGGTAATTACCCAGTTGGCAACCATAGAAAAAACAATGGGTATGGCCTTGCATACAAAAAATGCCCGCTGTTAAGCGGGCATTTTAATTCAGAAGTCACTACTGTGGGTTAACGTGCTACCCGCCAGGTATTGTTGGTGTTTCTCAACACTCCCCGGCCTTTGATTGAGGTGCCGTTCATCAGGTGAATGATGTTTCTGGCGGTGGTCTCATCCCGCCACAGGAAGTCGACCTTTCCATCACCGTCGTAATCACCAATATTGGCAATCTGCCAGTTTGTATCCGCTACGGTGTTGATCAACCGGCTTTCTCTTACCTGACCATTGTCCATGTAGTAAACCCAGTTTTCACCATCTACCTGGTTACGGAAGATAAGATCGTCGGTTCCGTCGCCATCCAGATCACCGGCACCGGCAATACTCCATTGCGTGTTTACGGTATTTAGAGTGTAGCGACTGCTAATAGCACCACCTTCCATTAACCAGATGTAGTTCACACCGTTACCGTTATGGCGCCAGATAATATCATCGTCACCATCACCGTCGATGTCTCCCACTGCTGCGATTTGGTAGTTAAGGTCTGTTACCCATAATGACGGCAGGCTCTGGCCGATATAACCGCTGTCCATCAGGTAGAACCAGGTATCTCCGCGAGCAGTATTGCGCCATATCACATCGCCGGTGCCATCGCCGTCAAAGTCTCCACTACCTGCAACAATCCAGGAACCGCCAGTTACATAGTTGAGCGAATAACGACTCTTAATTGATGGGCCGTCCATGAGGTAAACAAAGTTTTGTCCTGAGGTATTGTTACGCCAGAAGATATCTGATTTACCATCGGCATCGTAATCGCCCTGACCAACCATGTCCCACTCATTAGACGCAACCACATTGATTGGGGTTGCCGATGACATAAAGGCGCCATCCATTGTCCACAGGAAGTTCCAGCCTTTGGCGTAGCTGCGCCATAGTAGATCTGACTTACCGTCACCATCCACATCATTTGGTGCAACATAACCAAGTGGAGAAGCATCCAAAATATCGATAATGCCATCGCCATCGTCGTCGTTATCCGCATTGTTACCAATACCATCTCCGTCGGTGTCTAACCACTCAGATGGGTTAGTTGGGAATGCGTCAACAGTATCCAGATAGCCATCACCGTCATCATCAGTGTCGGCGTTGTTCCCGATACCATCGTTATCGGTATCAAACCACTCGGTAGGATCCTGCGGGAACGCGTCAATACCATCAGGGTAACCATCCTGATCGGTATCGGTAGACGTTGAAACGCCAGGGAAGACAATGTCATCAATCCAGGCAACATCTTCATTAGAAGATACGGAACCATCTTTATCGTACTCCCACGTGAAGGTGTGCTCACCTGCAGTGACCGTATGAGTAAACTGTGCAGCAGACACACTGCCACTCCAGCGATCTATGAGGTTGCCATCCACATAGAAATTGAGGTAATCGTAACCACCTTCGGAGCTGACTTTGTAATTAAACGTCATATCACCATCTGATGTGGTAGCCGTCAGTGTAAAGCTACTGGTCTGAGAATCGTTCAAAGCTTGTGGCGCCATCAGACTATATGTACCGGTAATTGGCAAATAATCACTAACAGCCCAGGCTAAATCTCCGCCATTCGTGTAGGCAACATTGCCAACGGCACCGGTTTCAAAGTCGACGTTTTGCGACGATGGTGCCGCACAGCTTATAAAACTGCGCTGGTCACTACTGATCACTTTACCCCTTACTACAGTGTTGATAACCGCCGTATGAGATAAAGAGTCGGCAAAGATGTCATTGAAGCGAATCAGATACTGACTTTGTAAAATGTCAGACAGCGTGGTGTAGATTTGTGCCAGTTCTGTACCATCCGGCGCGTAGTAGTAGATGCCGAAAGTGGCATCTGCCAATGCTTGCAGCGTTACTGCATCCGCCCCACCAAGACCTACAGTGAACAAAGGTACATCAGCCTGGTTTGCTATTGCTGTAACTGAACTCAGTGTTTGAGAACTGGTTGTATCTTCACCATCTGACAGCACAATAATGGCTTTACGACCGGTTACACCACTCAGCTCCTGAACTGCTACATTAATCGCATCGAATAATGAGGTTGAACCACCCGCCCCACTGAAGGCACCGTCTATCGCTGTGTTTAATAACGTAGCGTCGTTTGTGACCGATTGAGAGACAGCGACAGAGTCTGCAAATTTAACAACAACACCGGCATCATCTGCCAGTTTATTCGCGACAATCAGTTTTGCCGCTTCTTCCATATCGAGCACATCCTGTGCGGACATCGAACCACTGTAGTCCATTACCACTGCAAAAGTGGTATTAGATGAACCACTCTGGACCTGTTCAACGCTATTAATGGTTGCACCAGCGCCATCAAGGAACAGATCGAAGCTGTTGATACCAAGGCCATTCAACGGTTGGCCGTCCTGGTCGTAAATAGTCACAACGGCTTCAAGCACCGGACACTGGAATTCTACAATCTGGTTGATACCGGTTGTGTAGTCTTTACAGCTGTCATACGTTGCAGTGGTGATACCGCGGTCATCACTGGTATCAACCCTGAGTTCAGCCACATTGCCTGTTAGCCCCTCTGTTGGATCGGTAAAGGTCACCACATACTGGCTTTGAATGCTGGTAGCGATACTTTGGTAAATCTGCTGCAACTGCGTGGAATCAGGTGAATAGTAACTCTGGCCGCCAGTTCTTGCTGCCAGTTGTGTCATTGCCTGTTGGTCGCCCGATCCCAGGGTTACCGTGTAAACAGCAATACCTAACTGATTTGCGTAAGCCACGACATCATCAAAGGTGTAACTTGAGTCATTATCAGAGCCATCACTCATGGCCACAACAACCTGCTGGCCAGCCTGACCGGCTACGTTAGCCAATGCAAGGTAAACGCTATCGTATAGTGAAGTGCTACCGCCACCACTGTAGCTCGCGGTTGCGGCAAGTGCTGCAGCGTTGAGGTCACTGGTGAACGGCTGAGTAACATCAACATCACTGCCAAACTTGATAATGCTTGCTTGATCCCCCGCCTGCATAAGTGAAATAAACTGACTGGCGGCAGTTTCCATGTCGCTGATATCTGTTGATGACATGGAGCCACTGTAGTCCATAGTAAAGGCGACATTCAATACCGTGCTTAGCGAGTCTGAAAGTAAACTTACATCATTAATGCTAACGGGCTGACCGTTAACAGTTAATGTGAAGTTGCTTTGAGTTAAACCGGTAATATTGGTTCTTGAGCTATCGGTAACCGATACCACCATGCTCATATCAGGACATTGCCCTGTAGAAGTAATGCTGCTGATAGACGCAAGTAATGATGCCGTTTGTTGATTAGCCACATCGCCAAACAAGCCGGTATTATTAACGTTACCGTGTGCTTTTGGCCACACGCTGGTAGCCAGCGACGAACCCGTATCGAAGGCGAACAGATCGTTACTATCGTTACCTACATATAAGGTACCGTCCGAAATAATCGTTGCTGAGCCGTCATAATCATAAGAGCTGTTTGCATAAGACCATTTTAAGGTGCCATCTGGATTGATCGCATAAAATACATTGTCTCGCGAGCCGACATAGACAGTACCATCAGCATCAATAGCCGGAGTAGCCTTAACGTTATAGCCTGTAGCGAAAACCCATTTTACTGCACCAGAAGAGTCAAACGCGTAAATATTATAGTCATCGTTACCCACATAAATTGTGCCGTCTGGTGCTATTGCTGCACTTACCGTAAAGTTACCGCCTGCGGTATACGACCATTTCAGTGAGCCATCAGGGTTTATCGCATAAAAATTATCATCATAGCCACCGACATACACAGTACCATCTGCGCCTATTGCCGGAGCAGCAGTGAAATAAGAAGGCGCATCGTATGTCCACTTCACTGTACCGTCTGGGTTAAAGGCATATACCAGGCTGTCTTCTGATGCTACGTAAATAGTCCCGTCACTGGCGATAGCAGGTGAACCAGAAAAGTCGCCAGAAGCACTATAAGTCCATAGTTGCTGACCGTTTGCGCTGTCTACAGCGTATAAGTAGTTGGATTCATCTCCTACATACAACACACCATCAGAAGACAGTGCAGGGGCAGAAATAATGTCATTGGCAACATCCAAAACCCACTTTTGGGTTCCGTCGGGATTTACCGCATAAAGCTTATTAGCATTATTGCCAAAGTAGATTGTGCCATCCGGGCCGATAACCGGGCTTGCACTGTACACATAATTTCCATCATCAAAACGCCATAGCTCTGCACCAGCAGATGAAAGTGCAATAAGCCCGTCACTTCTGGTTGTAACATAAATGGTTCCGTCCTCGCTTACTGCCGGAGTAGAATCGATATCCGATCCTAAGTCGACAGACCATTTAAGATCACCGGCTGCCCCATAGGCCGAACCTATACTGAGCACTCCTATCAGAAAACAATAAAGGATACGTTTCATGCTAAGCGTCCCTGTTTAGTCAATTATTAAAGGTTTGGAATTATCGTATTGCTCTACTTCGTAAGAAACAGTGGAGCCATTTACAACATAATTACTGGTTAAAATTTCTCTTTTCCCATCTGACTCTTGCCATGCCCGAGGCTTGGACATTGTCAGGCTTTCACCATTTTGCAAGGTAACCTGAAGGTCGCCTTCAACAGTTTTCTCAATAGTAGCGTTGGGAATATTTATCTGAATGTCGGTGTAATCACCGCCTGGCTGAACCTGAAAATCGGTATCTACACGACCTGCATCAACATACTCAACCACATCTATTTGTGGGTAGACATCTACATGTTTTTTAAAACCATAATCAAGTAACTTGCTTTGCGAGGCGTTTGAAAGCTGTGCGGATATCAGGGTGTCGCTTTCAGGGTTTGCGTTGACCAGGTCAGCATTAACAGCACGATTTGTGTTACCGGAGGCGTAACTTATAACCAGTTTATCAGTACGACGGTTTGCGTTTTCATTATTGTCGTCTTCATCTGTTAACTGGTGCTCTTTAGCTTCGTCTTCAGTTTGTACAAGCGTCGATGCTTCCGGATTATTGTGAGTCTCTAGCTGCGAGACGGAATTGTCCGATAAAGTAACGGCAGTGTCGTTGCCGGTGTATTCTTTTGAAGTTGGGGGGGCTGTCTGGCCGGAGGATTTATTATTCTCAGTACCGTTCCATATCAAAACAGTTACAAAAACAAACACTATGACAACGCTTATTCCCTTAAGCATGAAAACTTCCCAACAGCTTTTAGTACGACTAGTATGCAATGTTTATATGAAATGTATGAATAGTCAAGGAGTGATGACAAATTGGCACTTTAGTATAAGTTAATTCCCCATTTTCGCTTCCAAACGATTACTCTTGCGACTATTTCAGTGGAGTTCACCGCACACTTTATAGCGTTAAGTCTTTTCTGGCTTAGATAATTCAAAATCAGATGACGCAGATTTTGAGCTGTGAAACCAAATAATATTGGTTTCTGATAGGGCTCTTTATAAATACAAATATGCCCGCTTATTAGCAGGCATAATATCTCAATAATTTTGGCTTTAGGTTAGCGTGCTACCCGCCAGGTATTGTTGGTGTTTCTCAACACTCCCCGGCCTTTGATTGAGGTGCCGTTCATCAGGTGAATGATGTTTCTGGCGGTGGTCTCATCCCGCCACAGGAAGTCGACCTTTCCATCACCGTCGTAATCACCAATATTGGCAATCTGCCAGTTTGTATCCGCTACGGTGTTGATCAACCGGCTTTCTCTTACCTGACCATTGTCCATGTAGTAAACCCAGTTTTCACCATCTACCTGGTTACGGAAGATAAGATCGTCGGTTCCGTCGCCATCCAGATCACCGGCACCGGCAATACTCCATTGCGTGTTTACGGTATTTAGAGTGTAGCGACTGCTAATAGCACCACCTTCCATTAACCAGATGTAGTTCACACCGTTACCGTTATGGCGCCAGATAATATCATCGTCACCATCACCGTCGATGTCTCCGACTGCTGCGATTTGGTAGTTAAGGTCTGTTACCCATAATGACGGCAGGCTCTGGCCGATATAACCGCTGTCCATCAGGTAGAACCAGGTGTCACCGCGAGCAGTGTTGCGCCATATCACGTCGCCGGTGCCATCACCGTCAAAGTCTCCACTACCTGCAACAATCCAGGAGCCGCCAGTCACATAGTTCAGCGAATAACGACTCTTAATTGATGGGCCGTTCATCAGGTAAACAAAGTTTTGTCCTGAGGTATTGTTACGCCAGAAGATATCCGATTTACCATCAGCATCGTAATCGCCCTGACCAACCATGTCCCACTCATTAGAAGCAACCACATTGATTGGGGTTGCCGATGACATAAAGACGCCATCCATTGTCCACAGGAAGTTCCAGCCTTTGGCGTAGCTGCGCCACAATAAATCCGATTTGCCATCGCCGTCGACATCGTTGCGCACTCGGGTAGTTGAATAAGTTGTCGCTGACCAGTTATTGCGGTTAACCGGTATATCCCCATCGCGATAGCTGTCACCTAAATCGGGGATCCCTGCCCATGCCCACACGGAGCAATCTGAACCTGAGAACTCGAGACAGTTTCCGTTGTTGCTATCGACGTAGTATGAAATTAAAAAACCACCTTCAGGACCAAAGGCACAATCGCCGCCACCGTTATCATAGGTGTAAGTAAAGCCTTGTACACACACCCAGAAATCCAAAACATCACCAGAAAGACTCATTTTGGGAGTGTCTGCCGGATCCGCCGCCCTAACAGCCGCATCAGACGTTACCACATAGTCATAACCACCCAAACTAGCACTCACCAAATTTGAGATGACAATAGTATCATTATCGTCCATAAGATAGCCTTCTACGATGCCTTGAAGAACATGGCCTGCTGTACCACGCTCATTGGCATCGTAGGTATAAGAGAAACTAAACAATTCAGCTGTTGAATCTGTTCTCAGAGCATCTAAAGGGTAGCCATCCACACTGTCTATTACGCCATCACCATCGGTATCGGCATTCGCCGGACTAGTGCCCTGTTCAAACTCTGAATAATTGGTTAGCCCATCACCGTCTTTATCAAAGGCAGCATCATTACCATCCAAGTGATTCAGCCCGTAGGCCGCTTCGTATTCATCCGGCATACCGTCGTTATCATCATCATCATCTTCTGAATCCGCATAACCGTCACCGTCGTTATCGCCATCGAGACCACCGTTTCGATACATTTCGGTGTAATCGCTAAGATTCTCTCGCCCTATATAATTTAACCTACTATTTAGGAAGAAACCTGATACATGATTACCGTTCAACCGGGCAACGATATATTCTATTACCCAAGTGGTGCCATCTTCATCAGTAATAAGCGGTATCCAATAGCGAATTTGTGATTCAAAAGAACCGGCTATTCCGTCTGCCCTGAGCATATCCATTTCAATGCCAGTAGCAGTTAATTCCCACGCTTTAGTCTGGTTGAAGTGGTACAAGTGCTCATCTTCGCAAAATATGGTTCTGGTGTATGTACCATCATTATTAAACAGGGATGCCACGATATTTTCGCACTTTCGCTGACCGTTCTCGTCAAAGTCCGCTGTCGTTTTTGCGGCTATGCCCGACATCTGTATAAATGGAAATGTCGTTACAAGCTGGCTTGCAAAATCACCTGCACTGCTATCGACAATAACCATTTCGTCTGCAAATAAATACTCCGTGCCATCTGCCATCTGCCCGTTGACCAGAACAGTCCATGCTGAATCATTTATTTGTTCTAAAAATGAGTAACTAAATGTATTGCCGTTTATAGACAGCGTTAACCCCTCTGCATCTGTTAGCAGTGAGTAATTCTGTTGTAACACAGTGGATGTGGTGGATGACGCATTGACAGAATTCCAAAACAGATCCTGAAAATAGCCGTGATGCTCAGAGCCCCAGTAATTTGTGTAGTTGGCAATAAACGGTAATGATATAAATTTTTCGGAAAGTTCCGGCACAGGCGAAGAGGTGATACCGAATTTAAGTTTAATCCCTCGCTCGACTTTATTCCCGGCAAACTCTGGTTGAGTAGAGCCAATCCATCCCCCGTCTAAATAATCGATAACGTTTTGCGGAATATGAAGTCGTTCTTTGGTTTGCGTTGCGATATCCACCGTCATTTCATTTTCGGCAAATAACACTGGGGAAACTGACACCTGAATCACCTCAACTTCCGTTTGGAATGTTACTGATGGAGTAATCAGAATTCCCTGATCCAAGGCTGCAACTAATTGATCAGCGACATCCTGCCCCCACTTCTCAGCAAAACCAGGCTCAGTGATGTCCAAAGATAAAACAGGTGACGATATATGACCGTGTTTATATGTTTGGACTAAGTCAGTATTATCGACCTGTAAATTAACGGCTAACTTTTGCGCAGGAGAATATTCAACAAGATAGACACTCGCGTTAATGAACCAGTCGCCATTTTCATTTTTTTCGAGGACGAAAGTGGGTGGCACCGAAAGGCCATCTATAGCCTCGGAATCATACCCTAAGATAAGCGACTCGTTTTCAATTACTTCCTGTATGTTGCTATACGTTGCTGCGTTTGCTGTATGTTGTACTGCTATCGCAATAAAAAGCAGGTAGAACGCTCGCATTAAAACGAGAGCATTTCGGTTACGCATGACGACTTCCTTGTATATTGAAATTTTATTTTTCTCGTAAATTCAAACTGAATTTAGAGTAACACCTAACCATGCATCTCTACACTCATGACTACTTATTTAGCGTCAGAAAACTCTGCCAGTAGTGACTCAATAAGTCGATGGTTATCTGCATACAACCCCTCACTTTCCAGCAGTTCAATAATCTTAGTACATTCTTCTTCATTCAAAATGAAGCGCTTGCCTATTGATAAGGCTGGTGAAGATTCTACACAACTAATTACAGATTTTGCCCAATCAACATCATCTTGCAGTTCTAGTCTGAGTGTTTCGACGGCATATTGGCTAAACGGATAAGAACTACCAGACCAGATACGAAAGTTTCTCAGAGCACGCATTGCATCAAAAAAGGCTCGCCTTTGAACTTCCGTTGGCAATAGCTTATTGGCAATCAGCATGGCTATCAGGGCATGGCCCCCCATAGAACGATTATATACTCTGGCCGTATCATCTGCCGATGAGTAAACACTTACCAACTCACAAAAACGCTCGACTAAAGGCTTTGTTCCTGCATAGGGTAATACTGAGATTTCACCATCGCTGGCCGCTTTACACCAACGTTCATACACGGGTCGAAGCCTTAGATGATTCGCTTTTTGTTTAAGAAACTCATCTGGTTCCAGGTTTAAACCGATAACAGGGTCTTTAACATCCTGATTATAAACAGATGAGGCTCTTTCTACGGCATTTCGGTAAACCATGATAACCGAGAGCTTTAAGTGAAAACGTGCCATTATTTCGCGGATAACTTCCATAAAGTCAGGCTGGCAGATTTCTGAGCTGATTAGGATGTCTTTATCAGTTGCTGCAATTTCATCGAATAACTGTGACTTAAGGGTGTCCCATTCTGGAATATCAATCACCCCGTATTTACGCAAACCTCGCGCTGCAAAAATCAATTTATGATGAGAGCCGTCGGGCCATTGACCGGTTTGCGGATAATGTAAGTTGCTAAACTGCTGGGATTTAAAAAATGCCTGGATGGCGCTGGTGCCTGTCTTGGCGGGGCCAACGTGTAAGAATAAAGTTCTAGTCATCCTAACCTGTCATACTGCTTTACAATTATTGGGTGATGTTAACACAGTCAGATGTATTGCAGATAGACAGCGAATACAGAAGAATAGTCCACTACGCTAAGCAAGTTCTGTTTAGCGCTATGACGTTTTTGGTTAGAGTATCGAATCAAAAAGCCCCATCAGAGATGGGGCTTTAGCATATTTTAAATGTACCTACTGAGCTACCTTCCAGGTATCATCGGTATTTCTCAATACCCCACGACTCTTCACTGTTGTTCCATCCATTAAATGGATAAGGTTTCGGGCGTTAGCTTCATGGCGCCACAGGAAGTCCGCCTTGCCATCACCATCGAAATCACCAATGTTAGCAATTTGCCAGTTGATATCGGCAACGGTGCTGATCATGGTGCTTTCTCTTATCTGCCCGGCTTCCATGAAATACACCCAGTTATCGCCGCTAACCTGATTACGCAGGATGATGTCGTCGGTACCATCACCGTCAAGATCGCCAGCGCCCACTATTTGCCAGTCGGTATTGGCAGTATTCAGTGTATACCGGCTCGCTATAGCACCGTTTTCGATTACCCAGATATAGTTAATCCCGGTGATAGAGTTGCGCCATACTATGTCTTCATCTTCGTCACCATCAATATCACCGGTAGCTACGATTTGATAATTGAGGTCGGTTACCCACAGCGAAGGAAGACTGTCGCGAATAACGCCACCTTCCATCAGGTAAATCCAGGTATCACCGCGAACAATGTTGCGCCACACTACATCGCCTGAACCATCGCCGTCAAAATCACCACTACCGGCTACTACCCAGCTTCCTCCTGTAACGTAATTCAAGGAGTAGCGATTAATGATGGATGGGCCATCCATGAGATAAACAAAATTCTGGCCAGACGTATTGTTGCGCCAGAAAATGTCTGACTTGCCATCGGCGTTATAGTCACCGTTGCCCACCATGTCCCAATCATTGGAAGCCACCACGTTGATTGGCGTGGCTGATGACATATTCACGCCATCCATTTCCCATAAGAAATTCCAGCCTTTGTCGTAACTACGCCACAGCAAATCTGACTTGCCATCGCCGTTTACATCGTTTTTAACTAAACGATGTTTACTGGCATCAAACGGGTAAGCATCTTCCGTATCCGGATAACCGTCATTATCGTCATCTTCGTCGAGCAGATCTGAAATGAGATCGCCATCAAAATCATCAGGGGTGCTGGTATCGTCTGTTGGGCTTTTGTCATTGGCGTATTCATCGTAGTTTGAATAGCCGTCGTTATCAGCATCATAGCTGGCATCTGCGGAGTCCAGCCAGTTCATATAGGGCATGTAGCGAATTTCCCACCAGTCAGGTATCCCATCTCCGTCTGTATCTTCCATAGCATTAACAGTAATTAAATCACCCGCCGGTGCTACATGCATGATCGCCTGGGTTAAATTAGGCGAGCTATCTGTAAATAACATGTAGTTAGATATTAGCAACTTCCCGCCGAACAGGCTGCCGGATGCCGTTTGCGTGAAGGATTTTGCTTCCTGATGTCCGGCATCCAGGTTCCCCATTTCCCAACGAGCCCATTCGCCTGAATCACAACTGTTGGTGCAGCCTCCTGTCATACCGGTATTTGCCGCAGTTGTGTATTGTGAAGTGAGCGCAAACATCCTGACGTTTGCCAGTTGGGTTTGGCTAAGTACACTGGCGGTTAGCGTTGTATCCAGCACACTGTAGGGCACCAGGGGTGCAGAATAGTCAGCATCTACATCCAGTGAGAATGGCGAGCTACCGGCTACTGTGGTGGCAATGCTGCTGCCAGTAGACTGATGAATATTATTTCCACTATCGAGGCTGGCATGAAGCTTCAATACCTCGCCCGGTATAATATTACTGTCAACCAGTAAAGAAACAGATAGCTGCCCCCCTTTGTTGGGTGCAATATCGCCCAGCGGCCAATATACGGTTCCATTTACTATTTCGTAAGTTCCACTGGCTTGCTGGAGCGTATAGCCCATCGGCAGTGGCAAACTAAGTAATGCATTTTCATAGGTGTCACTGGTTGTATTACCATACGAAAAGGTAAATTCCTGCGTTTCTCCTGGCTCAACAATACTGCTTGTCGTGGTTAAAGCCACATCCATAACGGTTGTATCTCTGGCGATAAGGGTTGGGCGTGTTCCGAGCCAATACTTACCACTGGCATCACGCACGGCCACATGGCTTTCTAAAGGCTCCCCAACAATAGGACTTGATGAATAGAGTGGAATAGTAATAACACTCGACTCACCGGGGCTAAGCGTACCGATTTCCCAGCGCGCCCATTCATATGCATCACATTCGTTTGTGCAGCCACTGCTAATGCGAGGCAAGGCGTTGCTAAAATTGGTTCTTAAGCCGGTTTTCATCCACACCTGAATACCCGCGATATCCAGCATACCTTTATTGGCTACGGTATAGTGATAGTAGGTATATAGACCATTCTGGTGCATTTCCTTGGACATTGTGGTGGTTAAGGTAAGATCAAGGTTGTCTCTGATCACCACTGAATCTGTTGAGCGTTGAATTCGGTCTGGATTCAGCAGCATCGATTCGAGCGTAACCACACTGCCCTCGGATAAATCACTACCAACCTGCAGTTTGACAGTTCGAAGATTACCTACTCCGGGGTTCACTGTGCCTAGCTCCCAGCTCACTTCATCGCCAGAGAAATCACCATTATCGCTGCTAGACAGATAAGTCATACCCGCTGGGATTGGCATTACCAGTGTTCCATTTGTTACAGCATCTGCACCGGTATTTCCATATGCGAGCTGATATTCCACCACTTCACCCGGTTCCAGCATTTGTTTGTCTGGCGACATGCTTAGCTGCATACCTGCCTCACGCTGATTGACGACTGTTGGTCTCAAACTCAGCGTATAGCGGCCCGAACCTTCAGTGACCAAAGCGTGGCTTTCCAAAGGCTCCCCGAATACGTTAGATGTCATCCCTACTGGCACAGTAATGATCCTGGACTCGCCAGGTGCGAGGGTACCAAACTCCCAACGTCCCCATTCGCCAGGATCACAGTCGTTGGTACATCCACCGGTTAATACAGGGCTCACCTGTCGATATGAGGTGCGGCTGGCAGTATTGATATACAGAGACACATCCGAAATATCCAAAGCCCCCTCATTGGCAATAACGTATTTAAAGTAAGCGAAATGGTTGTACTGTCGCTGATCTCCAATCACGGTGGCGGTAAATGTCAGGTCAACGTTGTTTCGCACCACCAGAGAATCCGTTGAACGTTGCAACCTTTTTGTGGTTTCGAGCCAGGCTTCAGTTTCCAGCACATCACCATTATTTAAGTCAGCATTACTTAGAAAAGTTACAAACCGGGTACTACCTATGGCCGGATTCATCGTGTTTAGCGTCCAGACAACATTACCGTCAATAACATTGCCACCATCAGTGCTGCTGACGTAAGTCATATTCTCAGGAACAGGCATTTTCAGCGTTAACCCCGTAACAGCATCCGTACCGGTATTCCCTACACTGATTTTATAGCGTACTTCTTCATTCGCACCTATTACCTGCTTTTCAGGTGAGAGTACCACTTGCATGCCCTCTTCTGCTTCGGTCAGAAAAGCAGGTTTTGCACCTAAAAAGTAGCGCCCGCTGGCCTCAGTAACCATCAGCATAGACTCTACCGGTGAGCCTGCCGATGCTCCGGATGTATACACAGGAACCACGATGACCTTAGAGTCACCTGCCGCAATGTCTCCTAATTCCCAACGAGCCCATTCATTGGCATCACACGAGTTGGTGCAACCGCCGGAAATCCCTGGTCGTGGAATGCTAAAATATTGTGTTGCGCTGTTGCGTTGAAAAACTTTAACGTCGTTTACAGTAAGGGCACTGTTATTAGCAACCACATAGCGCATGTAGGCATAACTTCCGGGCTGCTTGTATTCATTGATGATAGTACTAGTGAACGTTAAGCCAGCATCATTATAAGTCACTACCGACTCTTCAGATTCTACCAATGTGGTGCTGTTGCTGATAAAGCTCGCTGAGACTTCATCGATATCTGCATTGCTTGACCCAGGATTGTTCTGCAATGAAAACAGTAACTTTCCACCGCTTGCTGTATTAAGAGCATTGAGGTGCCAGGTAATTTTTCCGCTGCTGAATGAGCCTCCATCAGAAGCATTAACAAAGCTCATTCCATCAGGCACAATCACTTCGATAGAAGGGGAAGCAAGACCATAGGTACCAATATTGCCGTAAGTCACCTCAAAGTTTACTTGCTCGCCAGCCGATGCCAGTTGTTTATTGGCTCCAAGATGCATTGCCACAACCGGATCATTGGCAATGGTTGATGTCGCCGTATTGACTATTGAGCTGGCAAGCCCGTCATAATCCAGAGTGGTTGTCAGCGACACATCACTCCCTGATGTTAACGATCCTGACGTGTAAAAGGGTATAACAATAACTTTGTAGGTACCCGGCGCTATTGAGCCTAACTCCCATCGGGCCGTCTCCCAGGAATCGCAGGCGTTGGTACATCCACCAGAAATACCTGGTAAGGCGCCACTGAAATAACTGTCGGCAGAAACATTAGCGTAAAGCACAACATTTGTTTTTGTGCTGGAATCATCATTGGCAACAATGACTCTGTGATAAATATACTGACCGGCTGCGGTGGTGTTACTAGTTTTCGTAACACTCACCTGCATGGCAAATGTCGGGCTTACAAAGGCCAGACAACACAGTCCGAAAAGGACTTTAGTAAAATAAATCAAAACTACAGTACGACAGCTTTCCATGTGTAACCTCACAATTGCTGGATGGATTTCAGTGACCCCGCCGGAGCACAATCGATACTGCTGATTGCAAACTCGATAAGACGTAAACAACATTTCCGGGGAGAGGATTCCCATTGCTGCATAATCACTCCTGAAATACATTGTTCACTTTTAATACACTACAGAGTTTGCTATGTTTTTATATAGAGAGGTAAGCGTACTTAAAGAGCGATATAGATATTTAACCTGCTGATTTGACTATCATTACCAAGGACGGGTTGAGATGAGTGAAGGGAAACGTGTAAGAGGCGTAAAAGCATCTCGCAGTAAGTTAGAAAAAGCATTACTTAATGCCGGTATTCGCTCTCAGGCCGAACTGGCTCAGCTTATTGCTGAGCGGGAAGGCTTGGCTACCCCGCCAAAAGATCTGGTAAGCCGGACATTTCGGCAAAACAACGTTTCTCATAATACCATTGCCAGAATAGCGCAGATATTAGATGTAGCACCTCATACCCTGTACCTTACCCAGAATGAAGTAGAAGTCGCTACAGAAGCGGATGAGGTGATTGACAATCAAAGCAGCTCTGCGCTGGTTTCTCCAACTCAGGAGATGAATGAGAAACCCGTACCCAATCCTGCCGAAAAGAACAAATCCATGTTCAAGCTTGCTAACCGCTACATAGCGATGGCCGCCCTGCTAAGTATCGGTCTTATCGCAATATTTTGGCCTGGTCAGGATGAGCAGTCAGAGATTCCCCCCCTGTTAGCTAAAGAGCCCTACAGGCAGGTCATGATAATTCCGCCTGCTGAACCAGTTTTTGAAGCACTGCTATTAAAACTCGAAGAGGACCTGAAACCAAACTATAAAGTAGCTACGGTTGCGATGACCCAATTGGCTACAGCCACCTCTCCTATAGATATTCCCGAGAAATTTGGGGTGGACTTTGCCCTTGATATCGAAGTGATTGAGAAGGGCATTTTCAAAGGGGTTGTGATTTATGTGTACACAAAAACCACCAAAACTTTACTGACCAGCTATGCAGATGTCACCTATAGTGATGAACCAGAAAACATCGCGCACATCAGCGAGTCCACCCTTGAGGAGTTCAATCGATATGTAGTGACGAACAACTATTCGAGTGCTTACTTCAACAAACAAGCCCTAATCAATTACCTCGCAAGTAAGGAAAACCTGGCCAAAGGGCTCAGCGAAATAAACGTAAGCAGGGCACTCGAACTAGTTCACTTAGTGTTAGATGAATATCCTGACAGCGATATTGCAAACGCCCACCTCTGCAATTTATATGCGCAAAAGGTGTATTTGAGCTCCGACCCGACTTATTTTGAAAGGGCAAATTCGGCGTGCCAGAAAGCCTCATCAATTGCGCCTCATGCGGCGGAAACGCACTTTGCATTTGGGCAATTAATGCGCCGCCAGAATAGTATTAGTGAAGCTATTGCTCATTATAAACAGGCTATAAGCAACCAACCCAGCTTTGTACAGCCTCGACTGGGATTAACAGAGAGCTACATAAAGCAATTTTTACAAACCCAGGATAGCAGTTACCTGGAATTGGCAAGGAAAACCATCAGCGAAGCCGAAACACTCCAGCCAAATAACTGGCAAGTCCCTTTTATTTCGGCGCGGATCAGCTTTTTTAGTGGCGACACAAACACCGCAATTCAAAAGTTCGAGCAAAGTCTTAGTTTGGAGAAAACATTAAATACACTTGGCAACATCGGTTCACTATATTTTTGTACTGGCGATATTGATAAAGCTTATGCAAAATACAAGCAGTTGGAAGAAGAGTTCGGCCCTTCCCCTATGTCTGATCACTTGTTAGCCTCAACTAGTTTTTACAATCAGCGCTATCAGGAGTCCATCGACTATAATTTACGGAGCCTGGAACGCCAGGAGATGAGCAACAGTGATGGACTTTATCAAACCTGGATCAATTTGGGTGAGGCTTACCTGGCTAATGGGCAAACAGAAAAAGCCCGAGATGCTTATTCAAAATCAATTCAACAAGCCGAATTGTCAGGACAACTTGAAGATAAAAATGTCCTGGCGCAGCAACTTTATGCCCACATCAGCATTCTAAAAATTGACGAAAAACTAGATCAAAACCAAAAAGAATACCTAGCAAAAAACTTGGAAAAAATTCAAGCCAACATTGCCGACCCGGGTGCAGTATTAAGGTCGATGTTGATTTGGATAGAGCTGGGTGAAATGGCCAGAGCCAAAGCTCTCAGAGATAGTCTGGTTATGCAGTGTAAGGGGTACGCTGAGCATCCGTCCATAGCCAAACTCTATTCATCTTTGCAGGCAAATATCGACAATTAAGGGGGCAACAAAACGCTTTTGCCGCCCCACAATTAGAGTGCCGGTTTAACGAGTACTGTAAAGGCCCACAGAAGCGAAGATTTCTTTAAATGCCTTCACGCCATAATCGAAGGAGTATTGACTTTCCACCAGCGCGAGCTCGTTTTGTGCAAAACGTTCCCAAAGTGCACTGTCGTCATATAACTTGATAATGGCTTCTACCCATTCTTCGGGCTTATCAGCAATTAGCGTACTGATATTGTGGGTAAGGCCAGTGCCTTCGGCGGCTATTTCAGACAATACGGTAGGCAGTCCATATGCCATGGACTCGAGCACCTTACCTTTAATTCCCGCTCCTGATAACAGTGGCGCAATGAACACTCTGTGATTATGATAGACATCGTCAAGATGCTCGGCGAAGCCAATCATCTTCACGTTATCGTTCTCGAGCGCTTTCACGCTATCCGGCATGTTTGAGCCAAAGATATTGATAACGATATCCGGGCGAGCCTTAGCGAGAATTGGCGATATTTGTTCAACGATGAACTCAACCGCTTCCACGTTGGGCAGATGGTTAAAACCTCCAAGGAAAGCTACCCCTTGTCTGCTATCAAATGCTGGCCCTGGATTTTTCTGCTCAAGCACCCATGGGGTAATGTGCAGCTTTTCCGCTTCCAGAATGTGGCTGGTAATAACGGCCTGCTCTGTAGCATTGTAGGTAAGAATAGCATCTGATTTTTCACACACTGCCAGTTCGTGTTCACGCGTTTGCATGGCGTTTTCCAACATTTCTTCATCACGCCCATTTTTGAGGGCGGTACGCATCTCACGCAGGAAGTGTAAATCGGCATTATTAAACAGTACCGGTTTACCCGCTTCCTTGATCTGATCAATATAACGCTCGGCAATGTAATAGCGGGTAATATATACCGCATCCATTTCATCGAGTCGGCGTTCGAGTAGTTCTTGCATCGACAGATAGAACGGAGAATACAGCACTTCAACGCCCATTTTTTGCAATGCAACGGTGTATTTACCCATGTGCGCCAGATTCTCAGCAACAAAAGTCACTTTAAAGCCGAGCGCCTGTATAAGCTTTATTTCCTGGATGGCAGCGTAACTGCCGGCATCTTTGTTTGGTTGCGGGCTGGCATAATCGATCACCAGAACACGTTGGTCGATATTTTGGTCTTTGACCAGATGTAATTTTCCGTGATCCGGGCGGCCATTATGCTTAAACGCGTGGAACCACTTACTACGGAACGTCTTTTCATTGATAATCTGATAACGCTTAAGGCCTTTTGTTACATCAGTACCATGGCTTTGCCCTTCAAAGTGAACCACTTCCGACGTGGGGACATAGAGCGTTTTAAAGCCTGCTTCGCGCACCTTAAATGACAGATCCGTATCTTCATAATAACAAGGGGCGAGTTCTTCGCTGAATCTGCCGACTTGCTCCCATATGGATTTGGGAATACACATGGCTGCCCCGGTAACATAATCAACCTCGCGCGTATAATTAAACTCTGGCTGCAGTGGGTTGGCATCACGCCCGACATTCCAGGGCTCGCCATTACCCCAAACGGTACCACCAGCTTCTTGCAGGGAGCCGTCCAGGTTTAAAAGCTTGGAGCCAGTTAAGCCTACCGAGTTATCTTTTTCATGTTGCTCAATGAGCTCATCAATCCAGAAAGAGCTTACTTCAGTGTCGTTATTCAAAAAGATGATGTATTTACCGCGAGCAATTTCTGTAGCTCGGTTACAGCTTTTCAAAAAGCGCAGGTTTTCCTCGTTTCTCGACACCACGAGATTTTCAATGATGGTTTCAGCTTCTGCAGTTTCGTCTGTTGAGCAGTCGTCAGCCAGAATCACTTCGTAACTGGTTTTATTATATGCCAGGGCAATAGAGGCAATACAGTGGTAAGTAAGATTGAATTTGTTATACGCAGGAACAACGACCGACACTTTTGGCGCATCAAACTCAGGGAGCGAGAAGGCGGGAAATTTAGTTCGGTTTTCGTACGATTCGGTCACTACCTGATGGACTGTCATCACATCATGTAATGTTTGGCGTGCCTCCCCGTCATCAATGGCCTTTAGCTGACGGGTTAATGATTCATAGCGCTTATCGGCCTGTGCAGGTAAAGACATAAACCCAGGCGTATTAACGCTTTCTTTAAGAAACTGCCAGGGCGTCACGAAGGGCTTTAATTTAGCGTAGCTTGCACTGATTTTTTTAGGGTAGCCTTTAATGCCAATCTCAAGTAAATGGCGTTGGTTATCCATTACTGAGGAAGGCAGCCAGATATTTTCTTCATGCGTAGTCTGATTGGTATTGATGGCCTTACGGCACACTTCTTTATTATCGCTGAATACCACCAGCGTTTTATCTCCAATCGGTTTATCGGACTGAAGAAGATACTTCAGCTCAGTACCATTAATATATTTTACTGTCAGGTGGAATTGTTGTCCTAACAGGTTTACTTCAAATTTATTTGTGGTTATGGCTACCGATGACGTAAATTCCTTAAGTGTGATGATCTCGCCATGTACCAATTCATCACCATTTATATCTATCAGAAAAGAGTGCTTCCCTTCGTGGATATCTGCGTCTTTTAGATCAGGGCGAAACTTGTCGGCAATGCCCTGCCCAATAAGCTTCTCGCCGCAATAAACTCCCACTTCCAATGGTGTAGCATCTGCTTTATTTGCGGCCCAGCCAGACAACTGGCTATTTTCCAAAATATCTATTCCACCAATAAAGTTGCTAGGTTGCTCACTCATTAGCCATTCCTTATTAAACTAAAATTAATTCTTTCTCTCGGCGGATGAAAATTATACTCGAAGTAATTCCACGACTTCATCAGCCTGCCCTATTAATAAATCCTTGGTCGTAACGCAAATCATCAGGTCGGCTATATGTTTATCGTTCACGAAAATTCGACATTTATTCAGCCCTTCGTCGAAATGTCGCCAGTACAATCTGAATTGAAAACCAGAATTCAACGGGCCTTTACCAGAAGACGAAACATCGACTCTGGGCATGGAAGCTCTGGCCTCGCCCACCAGGTTATCACTCCGGAAAATTTGTACATTAGCAGGAGTATGTACGCCGCCTTCCTGTTCACCAGCAACCCAGCCTGCAAAGTGGTTTATATTGATATGATCAGCGTGAAAAGACCGGGCATTTTTATCGATATATTTGATAAAACTCTGGCGTTTACCCGGTTTTACCATTCCGGAACGAATTAGCTTTTGCTTGAGGCGAGACAGTATCCTGAACATCTGGTTTCTTATTACTTTTGTTAATCACACAATGGTAAACACTGCGGCGCTTATGCTCAACTCCTGAATACCGAATGTAAGCAATTAAAAGCCTTTAAGCATGGTTTTAATCTTTGTCACGAACGCCGCCAATGTGAAGCGGTTTTTTTTACGGTCACGTAGCCGCTGTTCACCTATAACTTGGGCACAAACACCATACAACTCAGGTTGCTTCTTAATGCTTTGCTTATGCTCACAAAGCGATTTGTCTAACTTTTCTTTATCTACTCCTGAATGCTCCAAAAACTGAAGTAGCAAGCTCTGAAAAACATCTTCACTAATGCCTTGTTTTCTGAACTCGCGATTATCCTGGGCGGCTAAGTTTTTTAAAAATACTGCGCCGTATTGCAACTTATACTTCTCAACAAAACGTAACATCTGGGGCTGGATGTTTTGCCTTACTCTGGCCCGCTTCACATCACTTAATAAAGAAAAGCTATCCAGGCCGTTTTTATACCCCTGACAAAACCGGTCGAGCAAATGGTGTAACGGCGTATCAGGCAGTTGATTAAACCACCTTTTAAACTCTAGCGCTTCAAAAACATAAGAGGGGTTAATATTGGCAGGCTGAGGTTGAGATATTTTTGTAATGTTCAATGCTTCACAAAAATCACTTACTACATCCTGATTAGTAAAACGATGTCTGTCATATGCCCTAAGAACGAATCGGGATATTCCAAACCGCCTGATAAGTTTATCCAGATAGTCCAGAGTGCCGGTTTTTGGTGAGTCAGGAACATCAAAAACCTCCGTTTGATAATGACGCTTAACCCCCTGATTATAACCTGACTCCATAGTTTCCAATGGATCCCGCACGTAAGCCAGGGCTACCGCATCTGGGATCGCTACAAATAGTGGCTCGAGACGCTTAAAGAAAAATTCGGAAGATAACAACAATGTGTGTGCACCAGCCATTTCCGCATCAGCCAGGCATTGTTCAAGTTTTTTGGCTGCAAAGGTCAGTGAGCGGTCTTCATTTCGCTCAAATACAGCTTCTACGTTACCCGAACTTACGCCATTAGTATCCACTGTGTGTGGTGGATAAAATATACCTTCTTTGGCAAGCAATTCGTTGCAGTTTTGCAATAACCAATTCTGAATCGCTGAACTACCGGTTTTCGGTGGGCCTAAGTGAATAATAACTTTAAGGGACATACCTGTTTTTACAACGGTTAAACTGCCGGTATGTTCCCTTTATTTAATCCGCCTTGCAAGCGCTTATCAGGCCGCAATATGCTCTCTGCTACCAATTAGACCTGTGTGCAACTGGCGCAATGCAGGGTTAATCTCAACGTTACTGCGTGAGAGCAGTGAAATATACTTATCCAACAACGCTGCTCTGCGCAGGTCGTATTTTTCGCCGTCAAAGTTAACTTTCTGAAGTACATCTTCCAATGGCGCATTAGCCATTATCTGGTTGCTCATGACATAGGGCAACTGCATCAAATCTGCCAGTTCATGCGTTCGCGAGTCGTGAGGGAATAAAATACAGGGTGTTTTGGTTTGCCACGCCAGCATATTTCCATGCATTCGTGTACCGACAGACAAATCCACACTGCGTAACTGGTTCATCCATTCTGCGGCTGAGAAAAACACCTTGAACTGGCTTTTCACAAACTGCTTAAAATCTGCCGGTGACAATTGCGGACACAATATATTATGAATGCGGTTTATAGTGCCCTGCTCCACAGCAGAGAAATCGCCATTGGCCATTTTAACTAAAGCTTCCGGAGCCTGATTCACATACATTGCGTTGCGCTGCTGCCCCCAGTTAAAAGCTGTCCGCATTAAATCAGTCATAGACTCAGTAATATCCAGATTAAGCGCTAGCGTATCGATTTGTGACAAACTTCTTAGCTGACGTTCCTGCTGTATGCCGAGGTTTTCTTCATAAGATATAAAGTTTGACGGGCAGCCAATCACTTCAACATTGTTTACCCCGTTAGCCTGCATAACTTCAGCAGTAAACTCTCCTCGCACGCCCACACTTACCGCGCGTTCGGAAATCACCTTCATAAAGCGCTTTGATCCCGGTTTAAACTGAGGCTTTTCGCTGATGTTTTTAGCCTGAACCCCCAGCCCACAGATAATCAGCGGTAAATCAGCCTTTTCAAATAAGTCGGCCAAAATACCCATATCCCAATCCGGATTGAGTTGATTGGCGGCAGGAAAAACAACAACATCAAAATGATTTTTTAAAAATTCGGGCTTTACGCCCCAACCAAGGAAAGACTTATTCCCTTCAATGTGCCGGTTCATTGCATACCAGAAGGCTAAATTCCCCGTGTTTAAGCCACATTCTTTGAAAAGCTGCTCTGAAGTTTTTTCGAAGCAGCCATTGATGGCTCCCGGCTGTCCGATAACGGCAATTCGCTTGTGTGGCATAGTTGCACCTGAATAACGTGTAAAACGTTAGAGTACTGCGCCAACATGACGGTTAAACTACACCTAATTGACGTATTTTTGACAGCTATATGACAGCTCTATTCCATGACTAGTAAGATGGCGCCAGCCTTGCGAATCGCTCGATTGACTGACAGATTACCAGGTCGGGCTTATACTTTTTTACCATGCCGATGTTCATATCCGGTGCCCAGATAAACATGACTTCGGCAAAATAATGGACAAACCACCAGGTTAACTGATGCGCATTGATGCCCTTTTCAAAAAAAGAATTACCAAACACCAGCACGCGCTTTTTACTCACCGGGGTATTGTTACGCCAGTGATAAGTTCTTCCTATATGTCTTTTATCAGGTGGAATAAAGGATGTTACCAATTCAGGTTTAGATGACTTTACAGGAAATCTGGACGGCGACACATCGTGTTCCGAAAATTTATAAGGGGAGAACTTTTTGCCAAGGTCACCACACATTGTTCGCAGCCGGTTAAATTCAGGCTGAGAAACAGGCGCTAGCTTAAGGTGCTCTATAATAGCCTCAAATACTCGCCAGCATCCATGACTATTGAGGTGGCTGTCCGTCTTAAAAAAGTAATCTGTGCTGAGGTCATCGCTGAGCGCCTCCGACACAGAAAACCAACCGGGTAAATCTTGTGCTTCAAGGTACCTTAATAACGGTGAAGCCCCGTTTATTTCCCGGTAATAACTGCCAGGAATGACACTTTGTTTTTCAGGAATGACCATCTGCAAGAATTGGCTGTCATATTGCTGCAGTTGCGTAAAGCGCTTTGAAATGATGGCCCGCCAACTCTCTGCAAGGTCTTCATTGAGTGGTGCATCATGATCAAAAAGTTTATCAACCTTGTTCGAACCACCATACAAAAACAGGTGTCCATCCTTGCCTGTGACAGCAGTTTCGTAATGAGATTTAATCCCTGCTGGCAGTAAAAATTCTGAAACCGAATCACTTAATTCATGATGTTTGCCTGTCTTTAGAGACTCACTAATTAACTCGGGCTGCTGTATGGATATTTCTTGCAGCATAGCATTGGCAAATACGAGATTATAAAAATGTGATTCACTTTTAATACCAGCCAGCTCGTTCTCTCTTCCGGGCATTAAAGGAATTGTATAGAAATCACTTCCCTGGCGATAGATTACTGAGGCTTCGGCAGTGTCTTTTAAACGTGGTTTTAAAAAGAGCCGAAAACCATAAAGGTTATCCTTTTTGTAGTCACTGAGGCCAGGGCGGTGGCATAACTCAACTCGCTCTACCCAATTTTTTCCCTGATACATTACTATAAAACTTTGCGGCTCGGGATTATCACTGGGGCTGGTAACAAGCCACCCGATGACTTGTTTACGAGTGCATCGTTCAATAATGCCATGAATACCTTTAAATTCCGGGGCTCTTTTGGACAGCCTGTTGAGTAGCTTTTTTAGCATAAATTGCCTTTATTTTTATTCCACAACGGACACTACCACTAAACCTTTACAACGAACTTAAAGCTCAAGGTTTAGAATCTGTTTTTAGGTGTATATACTGCGCAGAAATATAGCGCTCATTTTCACTTTTTATCACAGGTTTTGAGTGGTAACACCTGGTTCATTCCTGCTCTGCGTTATTACACACTATGGAAAGATTAAATGCGATTTATTATTCACCTGGGTTTAGGAAAGACCGGCTCCACTTCTATTCAACATCACTTTCGTCAACATTTCGAGACTTTGCAGCAACAAGGTGTTTTATATGCTGGGCTTAGATTTGAAACACTGGGTAAAACGGAATCGTGGCAACGTGGCGCAGGCACTTATACCAAGCTAAGCGAAACAGAACTTACCAATCAGTTTAAACACTTTGCCACACAATATGTGTCTTATGCAGAATCCATTAATGCACACACTATTGTATTATCAAATGAAACCTTCTCTGCCCAACTTAGCCGGCTAAAACCTTTCTTTGACTGGCTTGTGGCAAGTTTTGAAGTGGAGTTCTCTGTGTATGTGCGAGATATCGATTCTTGGTTAGTTTCCGCCTACGAACAATGGGGGCTCAAAGACACCTCTAAAAGCCGGAATGTAATGACGTTTGAAGAATTCGCAAAATCTGGCAGGCACCGTATCGCCGGAGACTGTTTAAACCAATTGGCTTCCTTTGGTTATCTGGCTCGAACGCACATTAAAAATATGCACCACGCTAAGAATAAAGATGTTACTGAAGATTTCTTTTCAACTTTTAACCTGCCTCTTATTGCACCTCCGCAGAAAACAAACGAAGCAACGAATAAGCGTCAACGAGCATTTTTCTATTTATCTAACTTACACAGAAAAAGGAAATTAAAAGTAAGCTCTACATTAAGGAAAGAGAAAGCTCTGCACAGATCCGGGCCCCATCATCAGAAGTTTGTCACACAGTGCAGACCGACTCAGGATGCCTTTATAGAAGAAAGTATGCTGAAAGAGAAACAGCGAGTGAACCGTTTCCTTCCTGCTGACGAAAAACTGCCAGATGATGTGAAGTTTAAAACCGTGGACAACAACATTGATGCGTTTACGTTCAACCTCATGGATTCTCACATTAAGTATGAGCACTTGCTAGAGGAGCTTGATAGTGAATTGCTTATAGAGTCAGCATCAAAATTAGAATGTATCGACCTCAAACTCAGCTTAAAGTTATTGAAATTAGCCCGAATAAGACGACCTAATGGCAAAGTCATCAATGATAAAATTGAAGCATACGAAGCTTTACTCGCTAATGGCCACAAAGCAAAAGAACAGAGAGGAAGGCTGAAGAAAATTCTGTCTGCAGCGCTCAGTAGCCTGAGAAAAAGTGCCTAACCGACAAACCGTTTGGCAATTTGCCTGAGCTTACTGCCAAGCGTCTTTTTTTTCTGAAACCTGCTAAAGAGATCCACTAAAGCCTGGTCGTCTTTTCCGCAATCTTGCTGGCGAAGAGCCTGACATATTCGTTGGTACAGGTCGGGATTAGCCAGACTCAACTGACGACTGATCACCTCAATGGCGTTTGGCAAATTGTCTTGCGATACCACGGCCAGGTGCTCACGTTTACTTACCGCATTTAACAGCATTCTGGCATTTTTTATATGGTGCTGAGTATGAAATAGCCTCAAATTCTGAATACATTGTTTTAAATGGCGGGCTTTTTTATCCTCAGGCAATAAAGAATAATCAGCAATGCCAACTGCCATTATCTGCAGTACCTGATCAATTTCTGCATCGAGTTCGGTTAACGTAAAACGGTTTAGCCAGCGTTTTGTTTCAAGCGCTTCAAATGTATATGAAGGGTTGGTCTTTTCATTCTCAACCGGATAATCAAGTTTTAATACAGCAAGAAAATCTGCTACCAGATTAAATGATTCATTCGACTGCAAGTAAGCCCGAAAATAGAACTTCTGCCGTGGGAGCTCGGTGGCAAGTCTGGATAAGCGGTCCAGAGTCGTGGTATGCAGATTGTGACTGAAAACCAATTGTTCGGCCTTACCATGGCGTTTAACACTCTGGTTGTAGACCGATTCAAAAGTTTCTATAGGACAGCGGACATAAGCAATAAAGCGCACCTTGGTAAAGGCTTCAGCCAATGCCTCAACATGATAGAAAAAATGCTCAGAAGAAAGCAGTAATATTTGCTGCTCACTGCGCTCAAATTCACTTAGCAGCGCCTCAACCTTGTTCTTATCAAGGTTGAACTTACCAGACTCTTCGGATAATACCGTGTGAACATGGCCGGAACTTATGCCATTAGGCCCCAATTCATAGGTTGGATACATGATCCCATGACCACTCAGCCACTCGCGATGCCCGAGCAACCACTTCTGAATGGCGGATGTGCCGGTTTTCGGCGGCCCAATGTGGATCCAGACCTGTTTTGCCAAGCGACTTTACCTCAATAACACTTTTATTGACTTAACAGGCCAGCCCTGTTGGCCCGATCAGAAATACAGGAAAGCGAAGTCTTGTTTTGCCTTACCCCAGTTAAACGACCATAGTGGATCAGGTTTACGCCAGCCAGGGCCATAATTAACCATTAATAGTCGTTCAGGATTAGCAGGTAAATAAAAGGTTACACCATCATGCTGTAATGTCTGAAGAGGTAGTACGTCGGCTGTCACTATCTCCTTGCGACTGATGGGGTTCATACTGCAGTAATCCCCCTCAATAAACCCTGTAAAAATATCGAGGTTCTGACCACCAGGTGTAGAGCACCAAAGATGCGCTATGCCTGAGGGCTTCACATTACATTTTTTTGATTGCAGGAATGTGACGATGTTATCGCGCTCTTCGAGTATCTTTTTCTCATCGCTTTCTTTACTAATATAGCAAATATCAACGTCATCATCGTGGGCAATAAACTGTCCATCCCGAACAATGCCTAATAGTGTACCGGAAGAAATAAATGCGGGTACGCCAAACTCTTCATTCAACCATTTCAACAATTGACCCAGCTCGGATGCGACTTTCTTTTTCTCCGATGCACTGCGCATCTCAAAAGTACGCATGAGGCCGTGAGGTCCAAGGGCCAATCCCTTGTCCTTAAGTAACTCGTTTACACATTTCTGGTATTCAAGCGCCTGAGTATGATTACCGGATTTTTTTAGCTGGCTAATTAACACCTGACTTGGTCCAGGATCGAGTATCATTGCATGCAACAACGCTTTTTCTACGTTCCCCGGAATACTTCCCTTAAAGGTTTTAAGTACAGACCAGTTATCGAATAATTCATGCCACGTATGCAGGTCTTGCGAAACTTCTACCCGCAGGCTCAATGCCCGGGTAAAAAATTCCCCCTCGCGATTATAGATAACAATCTTATCCAGGTTCCGAATGGTCATCAGATCAACAATGATCCAGGGATTTCGCTCTCTTTGGGTGTGGAAGCCACAACCACCGTTCTTCTTACCGTTTACAAACCCTCTGCCATCATACTTTTCTTCGTTGTTGTAAGTGGAGCTAATAATGGTTTGCTTATTTGGTGCGATATTTCGCCCGTCTTTGTTGAAGATCTCAATAGTATCCAGATGAAAGGACACCTCGGTCTGAAGACTTAAGCGAACAAACCTGGCTTTTCTGTCAGTTTGGATTACCAATGGATCTTTACTCTTGGCGCCTTTGAATTCGCGCAGAGGATTGCTCGCTATATGTTCTTTGAGCGCTGCCAGAGACTCTTCACTTAGTAACGGCTCCTGAGAGTCGGTATCCTGTTCTTCAGGCGGCTTACTTTTAAAAAACTTAATCATAAATAATATCTACTTGGCTTATAGCTCAAATGTTGGATCGGGGGTTACCCAGCCAGGCCCATAGCGATCCTTTAAAAAGCCTTCCACTTTACCAGGAATATTAAAGGTCGCCCCTTTAAACTCTAAGGTGGTAAGCGGTTCAAATAATGTTCGGTTTACTTCTCTGGTCTTATATCCTTCCATATGCGTCCAGACCTTTTTAGGTTTATCGGCAATGCGATATATAAAGAATAAGTCCATGTCAAAGTCTTCAAAATAACAATGCATATTGAGGCTACTGGGAGTAGGCAAACGGCACTTGACTCCGGCTTTTTCAAACTCAATGAGCCACTGTTCTGAAGCCTGTCTATAGTTCAGCCCTTCAGGTAAGTCGACAACCACAGCCAGATCAACATCGTCATCGTGAGGTAAGAAGTCACCGTCTCGATAAATACCGAGAAGTGTTCCATAACAAAGGAAGGCGTCGAGACCAAACTGCGATTTAATAAAATCGCAGAAGCGTTTCATTCTGCTTGCCAGGAAAGCTGAATCTATTTCTTGGAGTGGCACTACCAGGCCATGCCTTGCGTAAGTAACACGGGGAATAAAGGAGGCGCTTTGTGCGCCATTCTCGATACCTTCAAAAAATACCGGCAGCAGATTTCGCTGACCATTAAACAATGCTTTCACAGCCCGGGCATGGGAAATTCGATAAGTCGCCATAAAATGCCCAAGCCGGTCACTAAATGGGGCTGTCCATTGTTTCCCAAGCAACCATTCCATTACCTCAATGATATTTAGCCTGGCCTGCATGTTTTCCAATGTGGAATCGAGTGTAACCCAGTTTTTACCGTCTTCACTTGTTTGAATAATGCGTTGAACAAAAGCACTGGCACTGTAGTAACCGCCATGCCAGAACGTTAATTCATTAACCTGTTCTGGTAATAGTTCGCCCTGAAATATATGCACGCCCTGTAACATCCAGTTTTCTGACTTCAGGTTGAAGATGCCTTCATCAAATTTACTGGCTGCATTGGTTTGTAACGAACTTTGCTGACCGTTACATTCGACGCACAACTCAAATGGGCGGGATGACTTCTGTGCAAAGGCCACCACTCTGAAAAATCTATTGCCCTTAGGTACGGATAGTTTAAGACCATTCTCTTTAGAATCAGCCAGATCAGGTGTGTTAATGCTGATTAGCTCATCTGCTTTCACTAAATCTGCCAACAGCTGTGATTGCACTTCGGTTTTAGACTCTTTGGCAGTAAGCCATTCGACAAACAGGCTCTCAATAGAGTTACCGAGCGCTTCGTGGCCATTACTAATAAGGTAGTCTATGACCCCCTTGATTTTACTTAAGCCACTGTCCGAAAAAGCCTGAGTCGCATCTTTACTTATAACTCTTGAATATCTGAGTAACCGTTTTCCATTATCAGCATAAGCACTAACAACCATGCCTCTCGAACGAATACCCCAGGTATCCTTGCGGTTACAAAATTCGATTGACTCAACCTCTACCGGTTCCGGGAAAGTTATCTGCCACCAGGGCTTTAACTCACGTCTGGAGTGGGCAGAAACGGTATTACGCTCATCACCTTTAATTGCCGCTTCAGGGTCTGGTAAAACATCTGAAACAGAGCTCATCTCGCATTTAGAAGGGCCATCGTATCTGACCAGCTGACCATCTGCGGTCTTCACCCAAACGCCAAAGAAATTAAAATTAAGGATCTCCGGCGCCTCATTGATTAGCTCAATCTTAATTGAACTCACCGCCTTCTGTACCCGAATGTAGTAAGGGCCAATATTTCTCAGCGGCCCGTATACAAAACCTGGTAGCCTGCTAATTAAGGGAAGACCTTCGACAACGTTGGTTTGTAGAGAATTTTCTTGATTGATTAGGCTTGCTAAGCGTTTTCCATTTGCGGGTCTATCTGTCCATCGAGAAAGCAGGGCCGTTTTCTTCGCCCACTTTTTTAACGTTTGCATAAATCCTTATCATTTCTATACAGAAGAGGTTCAATAGTATCTTACCGCAATAAAAATGTCATAAGGATTTCACAAACTTTTAGTATCGCTTAGTCACGATAAATATATTCTCTGATGCTCTGCAACACAGTCATCCAGAGAAAGTACGGGCTGAATATTTTGCTGTAGTTCGTCCCTTATCTCCGGTGACAAAACACAACGCTCTATCACATTTGCCAGATCAGCGGGATTGCCATGCCGGAAATGGATGCCATCCACACCATCTTTTACTTTTTCGCTCATACCACCAATATTACTTACTATTAATGGTACTTTGCAGGCCAGCGCTTCCTGAATCACCATAGGTGAGTTTTCCCACCATACCGAGGGGACAATCGCCCAATCGACAGCATTGAGCAATTCTGGCATCTCGTGTTGCTCGTAAGCCCCCTGGAAGACTACAGCCTTACCTACTTTATCTAATAGTGCTTTAACTGCTTGCTGATAGCTCCCCTCCTGTTGATCCAGATTTGCACCATGGATTTCTACCCGCACTTTTTTACGTATGGATTTCGGTAATAAGGCCACAGCTTTTAGCAATATATCGATGCCCTTATAGGGGTTAACCTGACCGAAAAAGGCGAAGGTATGTTTAACCGAATCATGAAGCTTCAGTACTTTTTGAGAGAAGGCAATGTGTCCTTGCGGATGACCGTTCTCGATAACCGTGACTTTGTTTTCATCAAGACCCCAGTCTACATATCGTTGCTTTAAAAAATGCGAGGGGGATATAAAGTGATCAACTGCAGCAAAATGCGTTTTTATATACTTCTCTCTCAGGAAGAAATCACCCGGCTGGAGGGAGTTGAAACAATTGTGACAATCTCTGGCGCTGGCTCCGTAGCATAGTTTTCCGTTAGTCTTCAGCATCAAACCTTTGTTATGGCAAATAGCCAGGTATTCATGCAAAGTCAGAATTACTCTAGCTTCAGGTAAGGTATTACGTATCTCTGTTAAGATTTCTATACCTAGCAGGAAATAGTGATGCAAATGCACCACGTCAGGCTTAATTAACTGCAGCAGATCCCTGAATTCCTGCCATAAATGACGGGTTTTAAGATTAGAAAATAAAAAGCTGTCATCCATGGTGGTATGAAACAGAATTTCTCTCTCGTCCTTACGGGATGAAAATGCTGCCCCCCCGTGCGGGGTTTGAGCTGTTCGGGCAAGAAAAAATACATCTTCTCCCTGCTTCTTCATCGCATTGTAAAGGTTATACGCAGCTACTTCGGCCCCACCTTTATTAAAATCTGGGTGGCCATGAGAAATAATTAAAGTTCTTTTACCTGACATACTCACTATGCAATTTCCTCAAGCAAAGAAGACCACTTGTTCATTTGATGAACCCCATTCACCAGAGTAAGTTTAAATTTCCAATCACCCTGATCTACCAGGTTTTGTGAGAGCCTTTCGAGGTGATACAACCGGACAGTAGATGAGCAATAAATTTTCAGATCTTTATCGATAACCTTTAAGCAAAGGTCGGAATCCTCAAAATCACCTAACACATAAAGTGGGTCGAATCCTCCGATTTCTTGATAAAGCGATTTATCCATAAACATACAAGCGCCAGTAGTAATTGGCACCTCAAAAACAGGTTCCTGATTCAATAAAGCCACAGGCACACCTTTATAGGGATGATGATTCATCAGAATACCTGGATAATGAGAGTCATGTCTGAACTCCATACCAGCATGTTGCACAGTATCATCTTCATAAATCAGGGTAGCACCCAGAATGCCACAATCTGGTGTCGCGCTATGTTGCCTATTTAGCTCTGACAGCCAACCTGATCGCGATGGCAGAATATCAGAATTAAGTAAGAGTAATTTTTCCCCACGGGCATGACTTACGCCCAGATTATTCGCACCAGAGAAACCACGATTGAAATCAGAATAAACAACTTTGAAAGGAAATTTAAAAATTTGATAAACACCAAATGCCGTAATATTCACCATACGGCTAATCTCAGGATCGTCTACTACAAATATCACTTCGACATTGCGGAATTCGTTATCCGACGAAAATTGTGCAATTTGATGCTGAATAAAATCAAATCTCCCGTAGATCGGAATAACTATCGAAATCTCCGGGTTTTCCAGCTCATCACCTAATACCTGAACTTCGCTAGAGGTAAATTTCGCTATTCTTGCCTTCCAGATTTTTTGAATTTCAGGTAGCACATGATTCTGAGTTACCGAGAAAAAATCTTCATCATGAACGTTGATGCCATCCAGAATCCGCTTAATTTTTTGCACATCTTTGTCTAGGCTGCGCGATATTTTGGGTGCAGCAATAGCCTTTTCGTCAACATCAAACCCCATGCGTAGCAAAAAGTTAATGGCTTTATCTCTGTCGGTTGCAACATGTGCCAGTATTTCAGAAGGGCTCCCTGCAATACCATAACGTTGCTCACTAACCGGAAAGTGATGATTGTCTGACACCAGCTTAGTGTCATTCAGTTGTGCGATAGTACCATCGAAAATCAATAGAAAGCCGAAGCAGCACTGGGAGCTGGAAAGCCCCATAGAATTCACCACATCCTGTCGTTCAAATATGAGCAATTCAGAATCCACTCCCTCTACGATAAGGGATGAGCTTGACAATGGTGACTGGCGGTCCACAAGCCACCCACAAACAATCACTTTGTCGTCCTGACTGCATACCCAATCGATATTGAGTACTCGCTGTTTTGAGAGACGTTTAGCGACGCCTGGTAATCTGGCTTTTATTATTTTTTTGACAGTAGATTTCATTGCAAATAACTCTGGCGTTAAATTTTTCTTAGCAGATCGACTAAGTGATCCGCTACGTTCTTCGCTTCGTGTAGCTTTTCGGCGTTAATTTCGCGGATAACGGTTTTTAACTCAGTAGTAGAAATATCTTTAGTTCTTGGGAGATACAGCACTTTGACTATGTCATCCAGATCATCAAATTTTCCGGCCCAATCATCACCGATAGCGAAAATTTCTGCTTGTTCGCGGATTATATCTTCTCGCTTCTGTTCCCAGGTATTCTCCTGAAAGACATCATCTACATAACGACATGAAAGTAAGATTTCTTTTCTATCTGCGAATGGAATGATTACCTTTTTACCTTTAACCTTATTAAATTCGTCAGAGGATAAACCAACAACAAGTCTGTCTCCGAGCTCCCTGATTCTTTTTAATAATCGGACGTGGCCCACATGAAATAAATCAAACGTACCATATGTGATTACTGTCCTCATTGATGATAAATTCCTAATCGCTATTTTAGTTACCATGATACAACATCAAACTGTCCGCCATACAGGAGTTAAGCAATTTGATGTTGAATAAAAACTTCTTTATTTAACTTCTTTTAAGAAGGGACAAGCTCTGAGCAGTGCAACGGCGTCGAACTTAATTGGTCTGCCGTCAAAATCGAAATGTTCATGTAGTACTGAGACCTCCAAGCCAAGTCGCTTAACATCATAGGTCTGACCATAACGAACTTTGTCTACCGACAGGAAGTAATCAAAAAACTTAAATTCACCACCTTTAGGCGTTTTGGAGCTCAACCAGGCATTTGGAATGCCGTAGGTATCAGCAATAATAAGACCATGCAAAGATGATGTAATGATGGCCTTGCAGGATTTCATCTCACGGATAACTCGTTCAATATCGCCAGTTCCGAGGTCTATAAGTTTAACCCCTTTACCAGGCTTTACGTTCAACCATTCTTTTTCTGACCATCTGAGTACAACTCCCACTTCATGCTCCACCTTTACCTCAGGGTTGTACACCAATGGTGAGAGCAAGGCAGGGTCGCCATAAATTGCAGGGCAACTGACACCATTATTTTGTACAAGACAGCGAGTAAGTGGACCGCGAACAGCATGATATTTTGCATTATTACTAATTTGGCCAGACTGCTCTGTACCAAAGGAACCTGAACCCCATACGATTGAAGTGTCCTGTGCTCTGGAGAGAATGGAACCTGTTGAAATATAAGTCGGCTTTTTCAATAGCTTCTTATTTGGCTCAGTACCAACACGAACCAACTTCGTTTCAATACCGGTAAGTTTGGTTACTAACCAAGGTGATAACAAGTCGCCAAAATTTGGATTCAGCACCCAATAAGTCAATGGGATCATCTCATCTTCTAGCAATAAATTCTCGTGATCTACTTCGAATCTTTTTAAAGGATTTTCTTGCTGTGGTTGGCTGGTTTGTTGTTTAGATTTGAAAAAACGGTTGAACATATAACTATTAGACTTAACTGACAAAAAGAAATCAGGTTATCAAAATTTGTCCCAGACGTCATAACTATCATGAATATGAAGGCTTCTTTTTAATGGACAGTGTGACTCCAATAAGAATTCTTGGCGGTCAACTATCCATCAAAGTAAAGTCCTAATGTGACATAGACAAGTAGACCATAAGCTAGTCGTTGATAAAACGGCAGCCCTAATTTTTGATTTGCAGATTCAGTAACTAGGTACAGTTCAATCTAAAATACACTCGCAATACAATTTAATCTCCACTTCACGAAGGAGAAAGTAATGTACGAACTAAACTTAACAGAGCAAGAAGCCGTATCTGGTGGCAACCCACTTTTAGTCTATGTAGTAAATTTAGTAGTCGGGGGTATCGTTTATGATGGCTTAAAAGCCGCTTACGAAGAGCTCTCAAACACAGAGTATGGCGAGACAACTGGTGGAAATATGCAACGTGGTAATTAGTTGGCTACTTTGATTGTAATCATAATGGCCATACAGCTGTCCATTGTCGTTGTATAATCCCAAAAGCAGGCCGAAACCAAAAAGCGGTTGGTTGCAGCAAGGCCTTTATTCAATCATCAACTAACCCAAATTGATAAAAATGAAGACTGCAGATTCCCAAAGACATGCACTTTACCTTTATCTAGCTATCGCTTCGTTGATAGTTTGCATTATTTTTCAGACTCTATACAGGTCGTTTATTCTAAATAGCCAGATTTACGACTTTGGAATAGCCGGCTCGTCAGTCAGTTTTTGGGGCCCATTGTGTGCAATGTTCTACTTTTACTATCGCGATGCTTCAGCAAAAACCTTATCTATTGCCATAACAGCGGTGCTTGGTGCTTCAATCTATGAATGTATCCAACCTTTTTTCAAACTGGGTTACTTCGACTGGTCAGATATAATCGCTTCCTGCCTGGCTGGGCTGTTTTTTCCCTTGATTGTTAACATATTAGTTAAGACTGGAGTGACAGATTAGTTATAACAGAAGATATGACTTCTCATTATATGCAACTCATAAAACAAAAAACCCGCCAACGGCGGGTTTTTTAATCGAATCGGTTAAGCGTTCGCTTAGCCGTTATCGAGTAATTGCTTACTCTTCAGTTGCTTCTACTGCTTCTTCTTCAGCTTCTACAACCGGGCGGTCAACTAACTCAACGTATGCCATTGGCGCGTTGTCGCCAGCACGGAAACCGCATTTTAAAATGCGAAGATAACCGCCTGGGCGAGTTTCATAACGAGGACCAAGCTCGTTGAACAGTTTACCTACTACTTCTTTATCACCAGTGCGAGCCATTGCCAGACGACGATTTGCAACGCTGTCTTGCTTAGCCAGAGTGATAAGAGGCTCAATTACGCGACGTAATTCTTTCGCTTTTGGTAACGTCGTTTTGATCACTTCGTGCTTGACCAAAGAAC
>Ga0213831_1000191_pt1 | contig 69820 bp, 62 predicted proteins | sample SWATP12_FD_163421 | JGI IMG/M metagenome (GOLD analysis project Ga0213831, IMG submission 163421) | Coastal seawater microbial communities from Marineland, Florida, United States - SWA TP1 #2 | ecosystem: Environmental > Aquatic > Marine > Coastal | place: USA: Florida | collected 2016-08-06 | reverse complement strand
CAATGCAGGAGCATATTGTCCTTATTGATTTTAACAAGGGAACAACCATTCTCTGCAATCAATGCCTTGCCTATACACTTTTTCATTCTCGCTGAATGACCAATTCTTTATGCAGATTGGTATAAAAGTACTGGCTTTACCCTATGTGTAGTGTGTTGTTCTTTTAAAGCTTATTGTTGAATTAAGGTGCTAAGGCTACTCGCGTCGCGTTCATGTGAAACATAGAACGTAGGAGCAGATAAAAACGAGTAATATCTGCTCCACTCTATTTGATTGCTTACATGGCGTCGTATTCGTCCTGCCAGAAGAACTTTTCTTCACCAAACGCAGGTTTTAAGTCATCTAACCAGGTAGCCGTTTCGTCGTATCTGGCAAAAAATGGACGCTGAACCCAATCCGGATTTCGAGCTTGTATGAATCGTAAAACAAAGACCTTTTCACCATTAATTTCGGTCACACCTGAAACTTCTACTTTGCCTGGTCCCGCACTCATAGAAGGTCCACGTACGGTGCGGCTAACGCCAGATACTTGTTTATACGCTTCTCTAAATATTTCCCAGGTCTTATAAAGCGGCAGCTCAAAATAACGTTTAGCCCCCGTATCACGTTCAATGAACATGTAGTACGGGATCATGCCCATTTGGGTCTGCTCTTTCCACATTTCTGCCCACATGTCTGGATCTGCATTGATGTTGTTTAAAAGTGGCGCCTGTGTACGAATTTGTGCGCCCGTTTCACGAATTAGCGCAATCGCATTTCTCGTTACATCCGTGCGTAGTTCCTGTAGGTGATTAACATGGGCCATTATCGACACATGTTTGCCCGCTTTAACCAAACGTTTTAATAAGGCAAGTAACTCTTCCGAGTCCTTGTCTGTTACGTAACGGTGTGGCCAGAAAGTCAATGATTTAGTGCCGATTCGAATGGTACGAATGTGGTCGAACTCAGGTTGAGTCAGTGCATCTAAATAGTTAGCTAACTTTTCAGTACGCATTACCATAGGATCACCGCCCGTCACCAACAAATCCGTCACTTCGGTGTGTTCTTTCAAATAACTGTGCAATTCTTCAGCGTCGTTATTATTGAATCGTGTTGCCTTACCTACAAACTGAGCCCAGCGGAAACAGAAAGTACAATAAGAATGACAATATTGGCCCTGAGATGGGAAAAACAAAACGGTTTCTTTGTACTTATGTTGCATCCCGTTGATGGGCTTGCCATCAACATGCGGTACGTTTTTGTCCATTTGCCCGGCTGGATGTGGATTTAAATCTAGACGAATTTCCTGCGCTAACTCCAGCACTTGCTCGGCTGTTGGGTCTGTCTTTAACAACGCGGCCATTTTTTCATAAGAGGCATCGTCCAACATGCCACGTTGTGGAAATGTCAGCTGGAATACAGGATCATTGGGAACTTTGTCCCAGTCGATCAAATTATCAATAACAAACTGATTTACTCGAAATGGGAATACGCTAGCAACAACGCGCATTTCAAAACGCAAAGAATCAGGCATTTGTTGCAGTGCTTCTATTTTATCGATTTGCCTGTGCTGATAACTTTGAAATCTAGGCTCTTTAAACGCCTCTGCGGGTTGAATTTGAACGGTTTGTTGCACTTTTTGAATTCCCCTTGGCTTTCAATGTAGAGTTTTCATAAAAGCGCGGGAGAATAACATATTGAGTTCAGGTCGACTAATGTTCGACAGGGGGTTACTGTAACGAAAACGTAACAGCGTCTGAGAATTAAGCAGCCTGAATTAGCAAGTCACCAAATAACGTTGAATAACTTTTTGATTATCAACAAATTCAGATACTAATACGCCACCATTATTTATGATCGTTCTAGCTGATGACTCGTTTTCTTTATAACAATGGATATGAATTTTTTGACTCCCCATTTTGACTAAGTATTCAATCGACAATTGCATCAAGTAGTTACCCAATCCTCTGCCACGGCAAGACGGCCTGATACCTAACCCTATATGGCCCCCACAAAACTCAATGTTTTCGTTTAGAAAGTGCCTGACATTCGTGACGCCAACAATTTTTCCTCCATCAACTAACCATAGGGTTGTATTTGGCACCTTGTCTGCGGGCAGATTTACACCGCTTGAAAAGTCATTCAGTTGAGTTAGTAGCTGATTGCAGTCTTCAAATTCCAAATCCAAAGTAAACGGGTAACGTTCTTCATCTCCCAATTCCCGAATATAATCTAGATAACTCAAATAATATCTTTCTGAAGGTTCAACTAATCTCACTAATTAACCTTTTGTTTTGAATACAAGTGTATATGATTCCGCGACCTTACCGAATTTACTCTTAAAGCCTTGGTGTTTTTCCGAGTTAAAACCAAGCGCATAAACCGTATCTTTTTGAAGTTTTACCGGGATCACAAAAGTTTTATTGTCATTTGCATAACGCACCTGACCTACAACCTCCGGAAAACGAACGCCATCCAGATTGACTACAGACCACATTCTATCTGTCATCATTTCCTGACTAAAAGTAACACGGATCTCCTTGGTATTTGTATCAATATCCTCACTTCCAGAAATAGGAGACGTCGCAGTGACAACCGGATTAAAGTTGTCTAACGCTCCCTCACCCGGAGAGCCCTCGGCGACAAGTGAACTCTTACTGATAACTGCTGATTCGGCCATTGCTGTTTGACAAACTAAACACAACGCCATTAATACGAACTTTTTACGAATTATCATGCCTACCTTCCTTGCTAACAATCATATAAACAAACGATAAATAAGATAGCAGTTCCAAATGACTTTTCCAACATAGTGACAACCCTTTGAAATAATTCAAAATCCGAAGCAGTGCCAAGCACAGCAAAATGTGAACCAAAATTCGCTTTATTCCATAAAACGACTGGTGTAAAATTAACCACATCGAGTTTTAAAAGGTAAAAACAGAATGAAAAAAACGGTTTTGGCTATTGTTATTAGTTTGTCGGCGTTATTCTTAAACGGGTGTACTAATCAATCATTGCCATATGAAAATGAATCAGCAAACAATAATATTGTTGAATTTGCTCCAGGTGTCATTTCAACCAAAGAGTACTTTGAAATTAACGCCGTATTTAATCAAAAAGGCGACAAAGTTATCTTCGCACGTTGCAGCGACGACTTCAGCACATGCGCAATGTTGGAGTCCGAATTCAAGAATGGTCAATGGCAACAACCAATAACAATGCCATTTTCTGGTGAATATTTGGATGCGGATCCATATTTCGACCAGAGCTTTCAGAACCTTTATTACATATCAAAAAGGCCTATATCTCCCGGTGGTAAAGAAACTAAAAACGTTAACTTATGGCGTGTCGCTAAGAAAGACGGCGAATGGCAAGAGCCCGAATACCTGAAGGATATTAGCTCACCAGATATGGACCTATACCCGTCAATTACCAGTAATGGAGACCTGTACTTTCCTTCATTTCGCGACAATAAACGTCAAATGTACGTAGCTAAAGCTAATGGCAAAGGTTTTGACAAACCGACGCCATTGTCGACCGAAATGTTTGGTAAAGAAGGTCAAATCGGTGACAGCGTGGTACTTCCAGATGGCAATACCATTATTTTCAGCATGCGTCGCCACGACAGTGTTGGCAAAGGAGACTTATATGTGTCTCATAAAATAGATGGTAACTGGACGGTTGCTAAGTCACTAGGTGAAAAAGTAAATTCTGCCGATCACGAATTTACTCCAATTGTTTCGCCAGATGGTCAATATCTGTTTTTCACTCGTATTGAACAAGGTAAAGGCAACATCTATCAAATCTCACTAGATGCCCTACCAATGTAGAAGTTAGAGATTTAGCTGAATAAGCCAATAGGAGTTCTCCTGTTGGCTTTTTGTTTTCGCTATTTGCGCCATGTTACGAACGGCGAGAGATTCCGAGGTATGCAACCACAACGTAAATCGGGAATACATAAAGGTTATTAAACCAATAACTCATATTCATATCTCCAAGATCACTACACATACCTAGTGCTTCAATACAGTATGAATTTGCGTAAATAGATGCAGCTATTAGAAGAATGGTCAACACTAAAGAAAACCCAATAGCTAAAAATAACTTAGTGCTATTCCGCTTTGCGTAAACCCGCAAAAATGCAACCCAACACAATGGGATTCCATACAAGGCTATGATCCAGCTAATCAGATTTTCCATTGTTTGTGCAATGCCTCGAGATGATGAGCATAATTCAATCGTTTTTAATTAATCTATACGTCCGCACGGCGTTGATTGTTGAACATTAGTAAAGTACTTGCAGCCGTTTAATCAATTGTTGCGAGATCAAAAGTTATAAAAATAGACGTTCAGTAAGTAAATGCCTAGCTTGAATAGCGTGTTATAGCGAATCATTCTCTGTCTTTTTTTCACTTTTAAAGCTATTAGGTGTAAGGCCTTCTTTAAGTATTTTATCTAATTCAGCACTTTTCTTTGAACCGTCGCCAATCTCATTTTGACCCAATTTTCTTTCTTTGGCTTTCTCTAGGTTTTTCAACGAAGGTTGAAAGATAGACATTATATCGGTAATCACAATATATCTCCCTGAATTAATTATTGTTGTAATATTAACCTTTGCTGTAGGGGCAATAATATAAATATCAAATTATTCGAAAATTGAACTCTTCTGTGAACAGCCACTATCTAGTATGGAGCCTTGGTTTATAACATACTCCATAATAAACCTATCTTTATTATGTCTGACAACCTTAAAACCTCGTCGCTCGTAAAGCGCTACGTTATGTTCTTCACAGCTTAGATATAAAATGGGTATGTTTAGCGCTGCAGCTTTGTCTTTGGCAAACTCAATCAACCTAGTAGAAATCCCTTTTCCCCTATGTTCCGCTGGCACAAAAATACCATCCAGCCAGTATTTGTAGTCTGGATATTCAGGTAACTCGCGGTATTTTATTTCGCCAGCCCCTATGACTTCCTCTTCAAATGTTATGTAAAAAGCCACAGGAACTGCGTCTCTATTAATTCCTAATAATACTTTTGCTTGGATAGTTTCCACTGAAGTGGCAGGGTCTTTATGGCCCCATTCATCGAAATACCACTCGGCAATGGTTTCCACAACTTTAGGCTGATCCGCTAATAATGAAACTTGCATGTGATGTAAATTACTCCCAACCACATTAAAACACTGGCACTTGCGGGACATAGTAAATTGTTTGCGTTGCAATAAACATTAAATAATTGTTATTCACCAGCGGCCTATTCGCGTTTTCAAAACGCTCGAACATCCGTCTTTTTTATTAAAGCTGTTAACTACAAATATCAACTACTTAACTCCTGCTGTCGCGTAACTTGTAACAGGTTTATCGTAATTTTATGTTGGCTTTCTATTGTATTAATCAATGAATCGATTTCATCCCAACTGCCTTCGGTACTCCTTTCCAGCGACTCGCAATATTCCCCTAAACTCATCCCCCCTAAATTACGAGCTGAGGTTTTAAATTTATGAGCGACATCCTGTATCTTGTTAAATTCATTATCAGAACGATAACTCTTAATTTCATCCAGCATTTTTCCAGAATCCTCAAAAAACCGGTCGATAATTTTGACTAAGACACTTTCCTCTCCGGCTCTTTGCAAACTGCGAATATTCTCGAGTCGGTTTTCATCCAGCTCTATTTCTCTTTCGAGCTGGGGAGTATCGCCTGACAGTTCGATACCTGCAGTTTGTTGCGCTTTATGCACCACTTCGGGTTCTGGTACCGCTTCGACGATTTGCTGGCTTTCCAGAATTTGTTTTTCTTGTGGAAGATGAGCGTTTAGTTTCTCCACCAACTCAGCGATGGCATAGGGTTTACTAAGGTAGTCGTCCATTCCTGCATCCAGGCACTTTTGCTTTTCATTTCCTAAGATATGCGCTGTTAATGCAACAATAGGGGTAGGAGCTAACTCAACAGATTCCTCATAGCTTCTAATATTTCGCGTCGCCGAATACCCATCCATAACCGGCATTTGGCAGTCCATTAATACAACATCAAACACCCCATCTTTTAATGCTTCAAGTGCGGATTGGCCATTATCCACAATTTCAAAATTACAACCGAGTTTGGATAAAACTGCATAACCGTACTCCTGATTGGTCAGGTTATCATCCGCTAATAAGACACGAACCGGTTGAGCAAGACTAAAGCTAATATTCTGGGGCTGGTCTTCAACATCTGGTTGATAAGACATATCAAAAAATGCACATTGCAGAATATGGAACAGTTCCGAAGTACAAATAGGTCTGGGGTGGTGATATACATTTTCACCGAGCGTAAACTCGGCCTCACCGATCAATATGATTTTTACATTATCATTATTAATAAACTGACTGATTTGAAGTTCAGCTCGTTCAAAAACCCCCTGACTCATATCCGCCATTTCAATCAGGACAGCGTTAATGTCTTCAGGAATTTGCTGATTTTGTCCAGCTGTTCGAAAAGCCATGAAACTCACAAAACTAAAACAGTCCAAATCCCAGTATTCACAATATTGATTGATTGTCTGAACTTCTGGCAATAAATCGCTGATGACCACAATTTTGAACTTGGTAAAACAACCTTGCTGGCTGAAACCGGGTAACGGCTGTTCAGCCAGAATTGGCAAGTCAAATTGAAGAGTAAAACACGAACCTTTACTTTCCTCACTCATGACGGAAATGTCCCCCCCCATCTTAGATAGAATCAACCGAGAAATGGACAAACCTAGCCCCGTTCCACCGTAATCTCTGGTAGTTGTGCTATCGGCTTGTTGAAAAGATTCAAAAATGGAGTCTAACTTGTCCTGGGGTATGCCTATGCCAGTATCACTGATATCGAGTTGTACCTGCACAACTTGTTGCGTTGCTCTCGTACGGCACTTCACTTTTACATAACCTTTGTGAGTAAACTTAATCGCATTTCCAACTAAGTTTGTGATGACCTGGTTTAACCTCAAATTATCAAATACAAGAACTTCATTCGGACATATGGGAAAATCGAATATAAGCTGAATATTTTTTTCCTGCGCCTTGTTAAACAATAACCCCAATGTCGACTCTATTTCATTCCGCAAAACATAAGGAGCTGGGCTCAACGACAGGTGTCCCTGTTCAATTTTCGCATAATCAAGAACATCGTTAATTATGTGCAATAGACTCTTGGCAGAACGGCCTATGGTATTTACATAATGTGTTTGCTGTGCCCCCATTGCACTGTCCCTTAACAATTCAGTCATCCCTAAAATGCCTTGCATTGGGGTTCTGATTTCATGACTCATATTGGCCAAGAACTGCGTTTTTGCCACATTTGCCGACTCGGCTTGTTGTTTAGCAATTCGCAATTCTCTTACATTTTGCTCAAGTTTAGATTTTGCCGATATTAAACTTTGCGTTTGTCTCTCCACCTCTTCCTGCAACTGTTGACTGTAATTTTCTAGCTCAGAGGTCCACTTTTGGGCCATTTTGATCAGCTCGTTGAGTCCCGACTGCAGATTGCCAAATTCATCTTTTTCAACCGTTTCTATTTCCAGTGAGTAGTCTTTGTTCTGAATGACTTGTTCGATAAAAACGGAAGTGTTCAAAATTGGAGTTGTTAAGTTCTTGGCAAACGACCGTGAGATAAGGCCCGCTAATATTAAAACGACAATAAATTGAATCATCGCTTGCTGTAACTTTTGTGAAACCAATTCATCGTACATTTGACCGCTTGAGAGGATTAACAAGTGTCCGAGGAACTCTCCCTCTTCAGTCCTAAGCTCGTTCACTAACAAACGATTATCTTGGTAATCAAATAACACCGAGGGGGATTTAGAGTGCAGAAACGAAGTGAGCGCATCAGTCGTCAACTTTGCACTTTCAGAGGCAACAAATAAGGCTTGCTCCGAATCAAATACAGCCACCCAGGTAATATTAGGATCATTGTCCAACCCGTCTAGTAATTGTTGAGCGGACTCTTGGTGACTAAATAATAATGAGGCAATAATGTTCTGTTCAAGTGACCGCGCTATACCACGCTGAAAAGTTACCTCACTCTGATTTAACACCTGGTATGATCCCAATAACCCTATTGCCATTGTCAACACTAGCACCGCCATACAAGACAACATGATAAACATCCAAACTCGAGATTGGATGGACTTTTGATACCAGACCGAAGGCATGTTATTCCCCCTTTATGTGAGACAAGCGCAATAACGCAGGCGAGAAAACAATGCCTACCCGCCGTGCCGACTTAGCAGCAATGATAAATTTTAGCTTACGATCGACCGTAAGAAATTGAACTATGCCCCCTTGTTTGTAAAAATTATTTCGCTCGCTGATACTTAAGATGGGTAATTTCTCTATCGCAGATAACAAATAAATGTGTTTGTCGTAATCTAAGTCCTGACTAAAATACAGCACATCGCATGCGGCTAACTCATCATCATTCGGAATTTTATTCTCAAACCGAGTCTTTTTCAGCCCGGACTTTTTCTTTTTCAGTTTAATGAACTCGGGCAGCGCTGAAAATTCCGCAGAACCAGCGATACAAAAATTAAACGGGGAATGCGGCGACTTCGGTGGCCAGTCAACATATCGAACGAAGTTTTTGATAAATCGCCATTGAAGCTCATGGGCTTCCATGCCTGCAGAAAACACATCACGAGGTGATATGAATATCAACAATAAGCTCAAGGTAACGAACAATCGAGTCATATTAAAACAACACTTCTAGACCAATACGAAACTCTTGTTGCGATAAACTTGCGTGACCTGTTGGGGACTCAGCAAACCATTGACGCTTGCCATCATTAAAGACATTAATTGCCTCAAGATTCAAAGTATAATTGGGGTTAAACTCATACCGATACAATAAATCCATCCGATTAATTTCAGGCTCTATCAGCTGCTCGTTATCGGAAAATTGTTGCAGGTCCGTTATATGTTTGAGCGATAGTTTAAAGGTATTGGATTCATCAATTTGCCAATAACCAAGAAAAGAGAACTGATGTCGGTAGTAAATCAAGCCTGTTGCCCCGACTACGATACCACTATCTTTAGTTTGAAAGTCCATATCCAAATAACTATATGAGAACTTCGCACTAATATCTTTGTTTAACGCCCAATCTCCGTATATCTCAAGCCCATGACTATCTGCGGAAATTCCGTTAGTGCCTAACATTCTTAAAACTATAGAGTCTTGAAGGGGACAATTCCGAACCGGTTGCTGGTTCGATTTGCAAATTTGTCCGTCATCTGTTGTCGCCCGAATATCATCAAATTCGGTAGCAAACACGGCAATATCTAAATTGAGTTTGGAATTGACATGACTGCGGAAACCGATTTCAAAACTGGTTGCCTTTTCCGCTTTTAACTGAGGGTTAGCAACAAAAGTAGCTTCCACCAACCAAGGTGAAGGGTTTAACTCTGTAAACGCTGGTATTCCACTTAACTGTACATCCATGTTGTGTTCAGCTATAGATGGCACTCGGGAACTATGGTTCACGCTTAACCAAAAACTCATATTGTCGGCTAGCTTGTTTACATACCTTAAATTCGGCAACCAATAAGTTTCATCAAAATTGCTGGTTCCCGAAATCGTTACCAAATCATGTTGGTGATTCTCCAATTTGGTTCCGAGTTCTAAGGCTTGATTATTGTCGATGTCATAATGCAATAATAAATAACCGCTATAAACGTAAGCACTCACATCAAGCTTATCTTGCGCAAATGAAAAGACCTCATCGGCGCCCACATCAATACTGTGTTTACGAGCACTCAGGCCGTAATTTGCTTGCCATTTCTCGTTAAAATTAAGAGTCTGATCAAACTCCAGATTTAACATCTGGTCAATCGCCTGATAACTAAACCCATCCCTTTCTTGCTCCTGAATGTGGATACCAAGAGAAAACTGGTTATCAGCGTCGACTATTTGCTGCCAGGCGCCACTTATGTTCCAACTGACATTATCTGTGACATTCACAGGTTCGGTGCTACCAATCGGTAAGATCATAATGTCTGAACTTTTCTGGTCGACATAGTCTGCAGAGAGTGTCCAACTGTCGCTACCAGAAAACCAGTCAAACTTGCCTCCAAAGGCTGTAGAACGCCATGAGTCGTAAACGCCGTCAGCGGGAACATCGAAAGAGTCAAACTCTTTTCGTTTTAAGTACACTCTGCCAAACGCCTGATCATCTAATTCAACCCCATGTCGCAGCCCGACATCGTGTTTTGTATTGCCTCCCGCTTTTACATAACCTTGGTTTGTCTGAGTATCGGCTGCCGATTCAGTGATGATGTTTATGATGCCATTGATTGCATTCGCTCCCCAGGTGCTGGAACCTGATCCCCTGATGACTTCGATTCGTTTAATGTCAGGCAAGTAGATATCCTGCATTTCCCAAAAGACTCCGGAAAACAACGGGCTAAACAAACTGCGTCCATCCACCATAACTAACAACTTGTTTGCAAACACGCCAGCAAAACCACGAGCGCCAATAGCAAAGGTATTAGAGCTCGCAGGCGCCACAAATAAGCCGGGCACTTGTTGCAACAAATCCGGCAAATTGCTTGCTCCCGACATTTTTATATCCTGTTTTGTAATGATATAAACGGCTGCTGGTATCTCATTTAATTCTTGAGTGAATTTAGTATTAGATAACACTTCAACCTGCATCAGATCATCAAGAGAGAACTCTAAGTCATCTATAGCTTCCATTTCTTCGGCTAACAATGAATGACTAAGGTTAAAGAGGATGGCAAGAATTAGTAACTTGCTGAGGTTAAGCGCTGACGAGTTCTTGATTTTCAACTTCCTGACAAAATGCAATGAAATCAGCCAACGCCATCGGCTTGGCCAATAAATATCCTTGAACAAAATCACAATTTAGCTCCTGTAAAAATGCAAACTGTTCACTGTTTTCAACCCCTTCAGCCACAACTTTCATGTCGAGCTGATGTGCCATAACCATCATAGAACGCACCAATTTCTGACTGCGCTCACTGTTAAGCGTAGAGACGAATAAACGATCTATTTTGAGTGTGTCTAAATCAAAATGACTTAAATAACTTAACGATGAGTAACCCGTGCCAAAGTCATCTAATGCCAACGAAAAGCCCATATTCTGAAGTTCAGTGAATTTTTCCAGTGTCTCTTCTGCGTGATGCATCAACACGTATTCCGTCACTTCCAATTCAAATTGCTGTGCGTTTAACCCAAGATTGTTTAGTACCCTCTGGCAATAACTGGGAAAGTCTTCTTTGGTTAAGAACATTTGCGGGGAAATGTTTATTGCTAGATTCACATCTAACCGATAGTTGTCCTGCAAATTTTTGGACATTTCACAAGTTTGCTCGAAAACCCACTTGCTTATTTCTATGATTAACCCGGACTGTTCAGCTATGGGTATGAACTCAGCAGGTGAAACCGTTCCTAGCTCTTCGTTATGCCATCTCAAAAGTACTTCACCTGCTAGGACGTCTGGGCGTGAAAGATGGACTTTAGGTTGCACCACCAATTCAAATTCATCAGAAGTAAGCGCTTGCCTAAGCTTATTTTCAAGCAAGTGTTTGCGTTTGGCTGATGCGTTAATCGATACGTCATAAAACGAAATTGGTAAGCTGGGATCCTTTTTATTCAGGTGCATCGCGGAGTCCGCTGCTGAAATCAGGCTCGCTGCATCAGCCGCATTTTCTGGGTAAAGACTACAACCTATGTACAAGTCAGCCACAAACTCTTCACTTTGGATCTCAAACTTGTGGTTCATCGAATCTTTGATCCGCTGAGCCACCAATTCTACATCCTTGATGTAGTTCACATCCCTTAAAACGACGGCAAATTCGTCTCCAGCAAAACGAGATAATTCACTTACATTGGGAGCACTTGCTCTGGATGTAAGATCGTAATCTCTAAGTTGTGAACTTATTCGATTGCCAATTGCGACAATAAGCTCATCGCCAACTGTCAGACCATAGGTATCATTGATTTTGGAAAACCCTTTGATATTAAAAAAGAGCAAAGCAATTTGACTGTTTCTGCGATGACCACTTGCGATATCTCTGGTCAATTGATCTTCCAGATATTTTCGATTGGGCAAACCGGTCAGTGTGTCATAAAGCACCAGATTCAGAATTTTTTCTTCATCTAACTTTCGCTGAGTAATATCACGAATGACCAACACAATTTCATCATCATCCAACTGAGCCTTTCTGCACTCCAGATAGAATTGCTCTTCACCTATTGAAATTTGATTTATGAAATCATTTTTCAAAACACTGCGCTCACTCTCACCGGCCATTAGCTCCATGTATTCAATTAACATGGTAATTACGGCGCAGTGCCTAAGCTCGTTAAGCTGCACATTGTTTTGCCGTAAATCGGTGAACAAGTAATGCTGCTTTCCCTGATGCAACTTTTTGACGTTAAATAGCGCATCAAAAATCACAATGCTGTCGGGTATTGCGTCATACAGGGTTTGCTCACTTCGGATTTGCGCTTTAACTCTTTGAACGGCTTGATTTCCTCGGTGCAAATACGCCAGTCTATGACTCAGAGTCGGCCAGGTAATGGGCTTAGTAATGAAGTCGTCTGCACCGCTGTGATAACTGCGTTCAATTGACTTAATATCATCCAAGCCAGTGATCATGATGATAGGTACGGTACCTTCTGGGTCCAGCGCTCGTAACTTTGAACATGCTTCATAACCGTCCATTTGCGGCATTTTCACATCTAACAAAATGAGGTCTGGGCGCTTCTGACGGAACACCTCTATCGCTTCTATCCCGGTTTCCACATGTTGAACATCAAAAACTGTTGGATCCAATGCATGAGAAACCATGTCATGCATCAGAGTATCGTCATCTGCAAGCAACACTGAGATTCGGTTTGGGTTAACACTACCTGTCATGAAATCCAATAAATTAGAGGTTTTTAGAAAAGATAGTTGATGAAAACTGTTTGTGCGAACCACTAAACAAATAATCTAAATGAATTTGACTATTATTGTTCTGAATTCGATTGTATTAACGCAGAGGCCAGTAAAAATGCCGCCCTCTGCGCTTTTTTTGCTGTCAGGAAATACTCGATTTAAGAGACTTAAGGACATCCATAGCGGTAATCACACCCACCAACATATCATCCTTTGTCACGAATAGACGATGTACATCATGCTCTAAGAGTAATTTGTAAGCAGTTATTACAGGCGCACAAAAACTCACTTTTAGAACCGCTGGCGTCATAATGCTGTTTACGGTGCAGTAGTCATTTGCTTTATTCTGGATACGGACAATTTCACTATTGGGTAAGTCACGATTAAAAGGCCCACAGTACTGTTCCACCATTTTGGCCACTTCCATCTCGGACGGTAATTTTGTTTCAAACCGGATAACATCGGATTGGGTAACCACACCAACTAGGCTTTCGTCTGCCGCCACAACCGGGGCCCCGCTTATATTGTGTTTTAAAAAGAATTGCGACAATTTACGAATGGACCACCCTTCATAGACGGTAAGTAAGTTTGTCGACATCACGTCTGATACGTTAAATGAAGTTAATTGCTCATCGATAGATTTTGTTTCTAATTCAAAAGTCATTGACCCGTCCTCTGTTGGCGACAGTGGCATTGTCTTTAAATGCAACCTCCACAGCTGCTACAACGCCAGTCTTGCTCGTTAACAGCCTGATAAAACCACTCGATGGTTTGTGTCTCCACTGGAATTCCGTGACTTTCAAACACATCCATTAACCAATGAATGTTGTCTTCCACCCACTCCTCCAGCGGAGCACCTTCTATAAACTCATCTTCATCTGGAAACAAGTAACTAAAATTGCCTCGAGTTCCCATGTCGTTTTCAGCCTGTTGTTTAGGTATGGCAAGGGGTAAACCGTTATACGTGATATACCACTGCCCAAGGCACAAGGTGTGCCCTTCTGCCGACCACTTCGCCGTAAATGGGTTCATCGTTGAACGTTCATACAAGTTAAGCTATTAAATCTAACTCGCCATGCGATAAAATTGGCGCATCGCTTCTACAGACTCAATACCTTTTTTGCTTACTTCAAGATTAAAAATTTTGCCGTTTTCAGGGGCTAGGATCCAACCGTGGATCTGCAACTCCTGGCCACGTTGCCAAGCTTGTTGCACTATTTTATTGTGAGCCAAATTTTCGACCTGCGCCATGACATTTAACTCACACATTCGATTTAATTTTTCAGAATCCCGCAGGGCTTCAATTTCTACCAGATTGTCAACATAGGTTTGTTTTATTGGCTGTATCCAATTATCGATAATGCCAAGATCATCATTACCCATAGAGGCTTGCACACCGCCACCGCAACTATAGCGACCACATACAATAATATGTTTCACCTTCAATACATCAATCGAGTATTTAAGGACTGACTGGCAATTGATATTTGAACTTTGCACGGAATTGGCGATGTTTCTATGTACAAATAACTCGCCCAGCTCCAAGCCTACAACCTTGTTAGCAGGAACACGAGCGTCAGAGCAATCTATCCATAAATAATCAGGTTGTTGACCTTTTGCTAAGTTTTGAAAAAACTCGCCATCTTGTTGGCATTTGCTTTCGGCCCACTTCTGGTTGTTTTCGAACAATTGTTCAATTTTGCACATGGGTTACATCTCCTAAATACTCAGTTGATTTTAGGAGTCTCGTAGATAAAAGACTATACAGTTAAAGGGTTAACCCTTTGTGAGTAGATGGGTCTTTGAGGTTCCTGAATCACAAAGAAATGGATCCCCAATATCGCCGGGGCGATTTGAGGATGACGCCAACATGGATGTTGGTGTGCCCCCAATCGAGTTGAGGGTGACGTGCGAAGTCATGGATGGCTAGGAGCGACCGCCTCATGGATGTTGGTGTGTCCCGGTTACATGGATGGCTAAGAGCGACCGCCTTCCTTCTCCACCGTCATTTCAGAATCGCCTTCATGGACGAAGGTGTGCCGCGGTCACATGGATGTGTAAGAGTGGCCGCCTAAGCGATATCTGAAACCCAGTTAAGTACAGAACTTAAAACTAGCCGCTCATCACTACTCAGGTTATTCCAGTTACTGGATCCCCAATATCGCTAGGGCGATTTGAGGATGACGCGTGACTTAATAGTTTTAACTGTGACCACAAACAAAAAAAGGCCACTCTGCTATTTCTATAAAAGAATAAACAAGAGTGGCCCATTTCGGAGACACGGTTATTGGAGTTTACTGCATCACACCAGGCTCAATATCGAAGGTAAAACCAGTGATATCAGCTTCCTCAATCAAAGTTTGAATATATTGTGCCGTCGCTTTGCGTTGTACTTTGTCGTTTAAATACTCTTCAACTTTGTCTTTTACATAGTCATACGGCAACGCTCTGCCATCGACTTTTCGGTCGATGATCACGATGTGGAAGCCATAACGAGTTTCGATTGGGAATTCGATCAACCCTTCTTCTGACGCAAACACGTGTTTTTCAAACTCAGGTACGGTTTGATCTTTTGAAATTTGACCTAAGTTGCCTTTTTGTTCTTTTGAAGGACAAGCTGAATGACGGGCTACCAAGTCATCAAACGCAGATGGCTCAACTTTTAAGATTTCAATTAACTTATCTGCCACTTCCTTCAGATTCATGCGCTCCGTGATGTCTTCCGGCGCAGCCGCTAAAAGGATGTGACGAACTTCTAACAGAGGTGAGGTAGTGAATTTAGTCTGATTCGCTTCGAAAAAACGTTGGCATTCTTCTTCGCTTGCTCTTGGCACTTCCACTTGCTGTTGAATTAGTGCTTTAAGACCCGCTGCTTCTTCAACCGAATTGGCACCAGCATCTTTAGGAATTAGGTTAAGTTCAATCGCTTTTTGTTTTAACAACTCACCGACAATTAACGCTTCAGCAGCTTTGATCATAGCTGCGCGTTTATTTTCCGCCGGGTGGAATTGCATTTCGGATAAAACGGAAGGTTCATCAATCAACACGCCGTTTACTTTGATTTCAGGTACTTCAGGCGCTTTTAATTCAGATGCCTGCATTGGCTCATAACCAAACTCTGCATGATATTTGCTGAAATTAGCGGCTGGGTTATCGATTGGTCCCTGCCCGTCATTTAGGATTTCTTCATGGCTATGGTTGTGATCAGAACAATTGTGATGCGCTTCTTGTTCAAACTCTGCTGCAGCATTGATGATCTTCATAGTTTTTCTCTCAGTTTTCAAATTTGTAGCTAAGGCCGAAATCAGCTAATAGGTGAATTCAGCCTTTAAGGTAGAAGAGCGGATCACATGTTCGATGATCCGCTTTAGTTTGGTTCAGCAATTAGCTTTTGCTGCGAACCACTTGATAGTTACGACGCATGTAGCGAACTGGTACAGACCAAACGTGTACTAGTCGGCTAAATGGGAACAAGATGAATAACGACATACCAAGGAAGATATGTAGTTTATAAATCACCCCCACAGAGGCTAGTGCGCTAGACGCTTGAACCGGATCTAAAGTCACTAGATTTTGTGCCCAGCTCATCATCTTCAACATGTCAGCACCGTCTAAGTGACCGAACGAGAACAGGATGCTCACTAAACCTAGGATTAATTGGATGTACAATAAAACCAGGATTAGGATGTCCATGTTAGTGCTTGTTGCACGAACTCTTGGATTCGTTAAGCGACGTTTCAACAAAATAGTCATTCCGTATAGACAGATAAGACCGAAGAAACCGCCCGCGCCCATCGCGATTAATTGCTTAGTTGGCGCGTCCAGGCCAATTGCATGCCAAACTTCGCCCGGTGTTAATAGACCAACAAAGTGACCTAATAAAACCATGATGATACCTACGTGGAAGGCCATCGAGCCTTTAACAATGCCCTTGCTTTCCAACATCTGGCTAGAGCCAGTCTTCCAGGTGTATTGTTCGCGGTCATAACGAACCATGCTGCCAACAAAAAACACGACAATTGCGATGTAAGGATATAAACCAAACAATAAGTGATTTAAATAATCCATAGTTATTTACCTCCAACGGATAATTGAGCGGTGGCGTCTTTTGCCAACGTTTCGTCAATGACCGTTTCCATAAAGTTAATTGGAACTTCTTGATCTCGACGTTGAGTTTCAGATGGTTTGTTGATGGCCGTACCACACACAGAACTTTCTGAATCCGGACCAAACTTGACCATTTCTTCTTCCCATACTTTGTCGATGGCTTCTTTAGTGTCGTCGCGCTTTTCGCCCTTCACCTGAGTCGCCAAGTCTTCAAAGTTAATTTCAGCTTTGGAAATGTTTACTAATGATTTGAATAGCGGCGCGTAGTCGCTGTTTCTTTGCGCTAAACGAACGTATAACAGCGCAAAGATGTGCGATACGTCTTGCATCCAGCCCGTGCCTGCTTCTTCACCTTGGGTCGCCACGAACTCCAAAAATAGCGGAATATAGTCCGGCAATTCACGAATGCCGATGTCCAACCCCGCTTCTTTGTAATGAGCGATTAGGTCAATCATCGCTTGACCACGATCACGGCTTTCGCCGTGAATGTGTTCAAACAACAATAAAGAAACAGAGCGGCCACGTTCGAATAAAGCATCGTAATCTGACTGCCAATCAAGAATATCCATTTTTGCCTGACCATTGACCAGACAGCGGCCCTGAATAAAGCTAAGCAAGCCAACTTTGTCTTCGTTGGATAGAAGTTCATCATTATTGATGACTTCTACCAACTCGTTACCCGCCTGGTACAGATCTTCTGTTGGATAATCGATTAGTCGAGAAATAAGATTTAGAATTTTCATAACGATAGCCTCTAACTCTTATTCGTCTAACAAGTTAACTGGAATAACTTGACGTTTAGTCTGGCTCTTACCACCAAAGATATTGGTGTCATTAGAGCCGGTTGCACAGCCATTACCAAATGTGAAACCACAACCAGACTTCATGTCGTAAGCATCAGTGGCGTAACTAGTCGAGCTAGTTGGCACTACAAAGCGGTCTTCGTAGTTGGCAATTGCCATTACCTGATACATTTCTTCAATTTGGTACTTGTTCAAGCCAACTTGCTCGATAACCGCCAAGTCTTCCAACTGGTCCACCTGCTCAGAACGTTTGAATGCACGCATTGCCAACATTCTTTCTAACGCATGGATAACCGGTTTTTCGTCACCTGCAGTTAACAAGTTCGCTAAGTACTTCATTGGAATACGTAGTGATTTCAAGTCTGGGATTACGCCATTTTGACCAACATGACCTGCTTCAATTGCAGATTGTACTGGGCTTAGTGGTGGCACATACCAAACCATAGGCAGTGTGCGATACTCAGGGTGAAGTGGTAATGCAATCTTCCATTCCATCGCCATCTTATAAACCGGAGATTCAATTGCCGCATCTAACCAGGCTTGTGAAATGCCTTCTTTACGAGCCGCAGCTTGAACCGCTTCATCGTTTGGATCTAGGAAGATGTCACATTGCGCTTGGTATAAGTCCTTTTCGTTAGCGACTGAAGCCGCTTCTTCGATGCGGTCGGCATCGTATAACAACACGCCTAAGTAACGGATACGACCTACACAAGTTTCTGAACAAACCGTTGGCTGACCAGATTCGATACGTGGGTAACAGAAAATACACTTCTCTGATTTACCAGTCTTCCAGTTGTAGTAGATTTTCTTATACGGACAACCGGAGACACACATTCTCCAACCACGGCATTTTTCCTGGTCAATAAGAACGATGCCGTCTTCTTCACGTTTATAGATGGCACCACTTGGGCAGCTTGCTACACAAGCTGGGTTCAAGCAGTGTTCACATAAACGCGGCAGGTACATCATGAAGGTTTTTTCAAACTCGCCGTAGATGTCGGCTTGTACCTGATCGAAGTTTTTATCCGCTTTACGATGTTTAAATTCCGTACCTAAAATTTCTTCCCAGTTCGGACCCCAGTTGATCTTCTCCATCGTTTGGCCAGAGATCAAAGAACGAGGACGAGCAACCGGTTGGTGTTTACTTTCACCCGCTTTATGCAAGTGCTGGTAATCAAAATCAAATGGTTCGTAGTAGTCGTCGATTTCCGGTAGGTCCGGGTTAGCGAAAATATTCGCTAACACGCGGCGTTTACCACCTTGTTTCGGCTCTAGTTTGCCCTTGTTATTGCGGACCCAACCACCGTTCCATTTGTCTTGGTTTTCCCACTCTTTTGGATAACCAATACCAGGTTTACTTTCTACGTTATTGAACCAGGCGTATTCAACACCTTCACGCGAGGTCCAAACGTTTTTACATGTAATTGAACAGGTATGGCAACCGATACATTTGTCTAGGTTTAGGACCATGCCTATTTGTGCACGTACTTTCATATAGAGCTCCTCTATACATTAATTCTGTTTGCGACGGCGCATATTTAGCTTCAGTACAAGGCGTGGCGATTTAGGTTTAGTCCGCTAAATCAAATTGCCACAACACAGTAATGTAGCTAAATAGGCCCGTCCCTTCGGGTTGTGGCCAAAAGCCTCAACCTCATCGTTATTCTTTTCGTAAAGAGCCCACTATTAATTTCAAAGAATGCCTTGACTTTGAGCCTTTTGGCCGACAACGCATATCAGAATTAATGAATAGATGAGCTCTTAACTCCTATACCTTAAACTCGTTCAGCTGTGCTTCTGTTTGGTCTGCGCCGCCATGTTTGGCTTCTTCGTCCAACCAGTCCACTTTTGCCATCTTACGTACAATTACGAATTCGTCTCGGTTACAACCAACCGTACCGTAGTAGTTGAAGCCGTATGATTGTTGGGCATAACCACCAATCATGTGAGTCGGTTTCATTACCGCACGAGTTACTGAGTTATGGATACCACCACGAGTTTCTGTGGTTTCCGCACCCGGTACGTTTACGATACGTTCCTGTGCGTGGTACATCATGCTCATACCTTCTGGAACACGTTGTGAAACCACCGCACGTGCTGCAATCGCACCGTTTACATTGAACACTTCAATCCAGTCGTTATCCACGATGCCTGCTTTTTCTGCGTCTACTTCAGACATCCAGACAATTGGGCCACCACGTGACAGGGTTAACATCAACAAGTTATCGGAATACGTTGAGTGAATACCCCATTTTTGGTGTGGAGTGATCCAGTTCAAGGCGATTTCCTTGTTGCCGTTTGGCTTCTTGTTCATCAAAGGTTGAACAGTCTTCAAGTTAATTGGTGGCTTGTACAGACACATGGTTTCACCAAAGTCGCGCATCCACTCGTGGTCTTGGTAGAATTGCTGACGACCGGTTACCGTTCTCCAAGGGATTTGCTCGTGAACGTTGGTGTAACCCGCGTTGTAAGATACGTGTTCATCTTCCAGACCTGACCAAGTTGGTGACGAGATGATCTTACGAGGCTGCGCTTGGATGTCGCGGAATCGGATCTTCTCTTCTTCTTTTGGTTTAGCCAGGTGTGTATGGTCAAGACCGGTAAACTCACCTAACGCATCCCACGCTTTAACGGCTACGGTACCGTTTGTTTCTGGTGCTAATGACAAGATAACTTCACAAGCGTCAATTGCTGAATCGATCTTAGGACGACCCGCGTTAGCACCTTCAACGTGTTTCTTGTTCAACTTACCAAGGAAATCGACTTCTTCCTGTGTATTCCAAGAAATACCCTTACCGCCGTTACCTTGCGTATCCAATGTTGGACCAAGCGACGTAAATCGTGCGTATGTATTTGGATAATCACGCTCTACTTCCACCATATTTGGCGCTGTCACACCAGGGATAAGGTCACATTCGCCTTTCCACCAAGCTTTAACACCAAATGGCTGAGCAATTTCTGCCGGTGTATCGTGCAGAATTGGAACCGTTACCAAATCTTTTACTTTGCCTAAGTGGCCGTCGGTTAATTCAGAGAATTTCTTCGCGATACCTTTGAAGATATCCCAGTCAGAACGTGCTTCCCATACCGGATCCACCGCTTTTGAAAGTGGGTGAATGAATGGGTGCATGTCTGACGTATTCATGTCGTCTTTTTCATACCAAGTCGCTGTTGGTAATACGATGTCTGAATACAAACAAGTGGTCGACATACGGAAGTCTAAAGTTACAAACAGGTCAACTTTACCTTCTGCACCTTTTTCTTCGAACTTCACGTCTTCAGGACGTTTGTCGCCCGCTTGACCTAAGTCTTTACCCATCAGGCCGTGTTTCGTGCCCAATAAGTGTTTAAGCATGTACTCGTGACCTTTACCCGACGAACCTAACAGGTTTGAACGCCAGATAAACATGTTGCGAGGGAAGTTTTGCGGATTGTCCGGCTCTTCACAAGCAAACTTCAAGCTGCCTTCTTTTAACTGCTTGACGGCATAGTCTTTTGGAGACATACCAGCGGCTTCTGCGTCTTTACATAAGTTAAGCGGGTTCATGCCTAACTGAGGTGCTGACGGTAACCAACCCATGCGCTCGGCACGAGAGTTAAAGTCGATGATGGAACCAGTCCATTTTTCTTTGTTAGCCAGTGGTGATACCACTTCAGCCATGTCTAACTTCTCATAACGCCATTGGCTCGCGTGGTTGTAGAAGAAAGACGTACCATTCATATGGCGAGGCGGCTTCTGCCAATCCAGACCAAATGCTAGCGGCTGCCAACCGGTTTGTGGGCGAAGTTTTTCCTGACCAACGTAGTGAGCCCAGCCACCACCTGATTGACCGATACAACCACACATCATCAACATGTTGATAAGACCGCGGTAGTTCATGTCCATGTGATACCAGTGGTTCAATGCAGCACCAACGATAACCATGGAGCGGCCTTTGGTCTTGTCTGCGTTGTCAGCAAATTCTTTAGCAACACGGATCACGTCTTGTGGACGACAACCAGTGATCTTCTCTTGCCATGCTGGTGTATAAGGTGCATCGTCTTCATAAGACTTAGCACAGTTGTTACAACCGTAACCGTTATCAACGCCGTAGTTAGCAAGCGTTAAGTCAAATACAGTAGTAACTAAAACTTCACTGCCATCGGCTAAAGTGATTTTCTTCGCAGGTACCTTACGGTTGATAATGTCAGCGTGTTCAGTGTGATCGAAGTAGTTGTGTTCGTGTGCATTGGCTTCAGTTGCAAAGTATGGGAATGCTACATCAACGATGCCATCATTTTGCTCTTTTAAGCTAACTTGCAACTTCAAATCATCGCCAGATTTACCATCAGTTTGCGTGATGTTCCACTTGCCTTTTTCACCCCATCGGTAACCAACAGAACCTGTTGGAGAAACGAGTTCGCCATTGGCTTCGTTAATTGCGATAGTTTTCCACTCAGGGTTGTTGTCTTGACCCAGGTTTTCAGCTAAGTCTGACGCACGTAAGAAACGACCTTGAATTAACTTGTCGCCGTCTTTTTCTAACATAACCAACATTGGGAAGTCAGTGGTGGTGCGAACGTAATTATTGAAGTACTCACTCTTACCTGTAGTGTGGTATTCCTTCAAGATAACGTGACCAAACGCCATGGCTAATGCCGCGTCGGTACCCTGCTTCGGTGCTAACCATTGGTCGGTTAGTTTCGAAAGCTCTGAGTAGTCAGAAGTGATAGATACCACTTTAGTACCCTTATAACGAACTTCCGTTAAGAAGTGCGCATCCGGCGTACGAGTTTGAGGAACATTAGAACCCCAAGCTATGATGTAGTTTGAGTTATACCAGTCAGCAGACTCTGGAACGTCCGTTTGCTCACCCCAGATTTGCGGAGAAGCTGGTGGTAAGTCACAGTACCAGTCGTAGAAACTTAAGCAGTTACCGCCGATTAATGATAGGTAACGCGCACCCGCTGCGTATGACACCATGGACATCGCAGGGATTGGTGAGAAACCAGCGATACGGTCAGGACCATATTCTTTTGCCGTATACACATTAGAAGCAGCGATAATTTCATTCACTTCGTTCCAATCAGCACGAACAAATCCACCCAAACCACGTTGTTGTTTGTAGGAGTTCGCTTTGTCCTTATCTTCAACGATTGAAGCCCAGGCTTTAACCGGGTCCGAACATTTCGCTTTTGCTTCACGCCATAGTTTAATCAAACGTTTACGAACTTTAGGGTACTTTAAGCGGTTTGCACTATAGATGTACCAAGAATATGATGCACCACGTGGACAGCCACGAGGTTCATGGTTTGGTAAGTCAGGACGAGTACGCGGGTAATCCGTTTGTTGGGTTTCCCAGGTTACTAATCCATCTTTGACGTAAATTTTCCAGCTACAAGAACCAGTACAGTTTACACCGTGAGTTGAACGTACAATTTTATCGTGTTGCCATCTGCGGCGGTATCCATCTTCCCAGCTACGGTCTTCATCTGTCGTGATGCCATGATCACCAGAAAAAGCTTCCGTTGATGGTTTGAAGAATCTCAGTTTGTCTAAAAAACGGCTCATGCCAGTCTCCTAACGCTAATTAGATACTGGATTATTGGCACAATATGGCTGGTTAAATTTGATTTGGATCAAGTTTCGAATCGTGGTTAAACCCTTAGGATTCACCATCTACCCACAAGGTGGTATAAGGGAAATAGGCGCATTTGCAGTAAAATAAGGACTAGAGAGGATTTAGGGGTAAATCTTTGTGGCAAAAGCGCAAAAAAGTGTCTTTAGGGGTACCCCCACCAGCGCCCAACAAATTGTATTAAGGTTTGGCATTCATGACAAAAGTTATTGATAAATTGTTTAATTCCATAGTCTTTCGAATCGGCTCCATGATGTTTTTAATTTCTATCGTGGCTATCTTCAGCATGTTCAGTTCCATGTTCATCAGTGAACTTGCCGATCATGATGCTTTAGCAATAAACCACGCGGGCTCGATTCGAATGCAGAGTTATAAAATTCTGTCTGACTTTGAATACAATCAGATCCTGAAAAACAAGAATGTGCCAGGCGTTCAGTCTTCCATCGAACACAACATATTAGAACTGAACCGCAAACTTAAAGCGCCAGTACTGCATCAAGCGCAGTACCGCCAATCTGATGGCATAATTGCACATAATATGACCGATGTGGACAACATGTGGCGAGCAGAAGTCCACCCTATGTTATTAACCATGTTGGAATCTGAAACAAGCGAACATGAGCAACTTATACAGCTTAAACAAACTGTTGATCGTTTTGTGGACAAGGTAGATCACCTGGTTTCTTTATTACAACACAACGCGGAACAACGTATTTTGTTGATTCGTATGATCCAGGGTGGTTCATTAATGTTAACCATCACACTGGTTGTTGTGATCATGATCCACCTTAGCCGCAGAGTTGAAAAACCACTTTCGGAATTGACCACATCTGCTAAACGAATTATCAACGGCGACTACACAGCACATACCCACATTCAACAAAATGACGAGCTAGGTTTTTTATCTAAAACCATGAACCAAATGGCCGACGCCATTGCCCAATCTCATTTGCAATTGGAAAAGCGAGTGGTTGAAAAGACCTCTGAGTTGCGGAAAAGCAACGATTCATTGGAGATCTTATATGAAGTTTCCATGTTGCTCAGTAAACCCGGTGATAAGTTAGACTTGGCACCAATTACCAATAAGCTTTCTCAAATAAGTGGTTTGGAAGACATTGACCTTTGCTTGATGACGAACGAAGGCTCTACGCCTTATGAACACATTATTACAGCCGATAGAGCCCCGCGCGAAAGCTGTGTAGCTGGCGATTGCGGTGATTGTGTCAGTAGCTGTGATACGGGCAGTACCGTTAGCGCCATCAAAGAACTCATGACTTTGCGTTACCCTTTGATGAAGGATTCGGTTAACTACGGGGTGTTGGTTTGTAGTTTGAACAAAGGTAGTTCGCTAGAGTCGTGGCAACATCAATTACTTCAATCGGTCACAACGCAAATTGCCACAGGACTGCACTTAAGACAACAAACCGCCCAACATAGACGTTACACCTTAACTAATGAGCGCACGGTCATCGCCAGAGAGTTACACGACTCGCTGGCCCAAGCTTTGTCTTACCTGAAGTTTCAGGTGACACGTTTACAGAAGTTACGTCAAAAAGACGCTAAACCCGAGCAAATAGACGCGGTGGTTGATGAGTTAAAGACAGGTCTAAGTTCGGCATACCGACAATTGCGTGAGTTACTTACTACCTTTAGATTAAAAATTGACGATGAGGGTCTAAAAACCGCATTTGAAAAAACCTTGGACTCTCTCAATGAACGTGCCGAAGGTCAAATCCAGTTTATTCTTGATTACCAAATAGGCGACCTGCCATTAACACCAAATGAAGAAATTCACTTGATGCAAATTGCCCGTGAAGCAACTCAAAACGTTTTGCATCACTCACAGGCGACAAAATCCAGCATAGCGGTTTTTGCGGACGAGTCACGTCGGATCCACTTGGTTGTAGAAGATAACGGCATTGGTATTCCTGATAACCCAGAGAAACTCAATCATTACGGAATGGCCATCATGCAAGAGCGCAGTGTGCACTTAGGCGGGGAAGTAACCGTTTCACAAGTGCAACCATCTGGAACTCGAATCGAACTAGTTTACTTACCTTCTTACGTAGTAGACGAACCAAGGAAGTTTGCGGTTTAGATTATTCGATCATTCCTTCACATCCCTGTGACCGGGACACACCAACATCCATCCGGCGGTCCCTCTTTCACGTCCATGTGACCACAACACACCGTCTTCCCTTTGGCGGTCGCTCTTTCACATCCCTGTGACCGCGACACACCAACATCCATGTTGGCGTCATCCCCTGCAAGCCTAGGCGAGACAAGGGATCCAGTTATGATTCTAATCGCTCATGACAAGTGTTGAGTTTAGGCTGCATAGTGACTGGGTTTCAGATATCGCTTAGGCGGCCTCTCTTTAACATCCATGTAGCCGAGGCACACCTTCATCCATGAAGGCGATTCTGAAATGACGGTAGAGGAGAACGCGGTCGCTCCTAACCATCCTTGGCTCCGCACATCACCCTCAGCTTGCCTGGGGGCACACCAACATCCATCCGGCGGTCCCTCTTTCACGTCCATGTGACCACAACACACCGTCTTCCCTTTGGCGGTCGCTCTTTCACATCCCTGTGACCGCGACACACCAACATCCATGTTGGCGTCATCCCCTGCAAGCCTAGGCGAGACAAGGGATCCAGTTATGATTCTAATCGCTCATGACAAGTGTTGAGTTTAGGCTGCATAGTGACTGGGTTTCAGATATCGCTTAGGCGGCCTCTCTTTAACATCCATGTAGCCGAGGCACACCTTCATCCATGAAGGCGATTCTGAAATGACGGTAGAGGAGAACGCGGTCGCTCCTAACCATCCTTGGCTCCGCACATCACCCTCAGCTTGCCTGGGGGCACACCAACATCCATCCGGCGGTCCCTCTTTCACGTCCATGTGATCGGGACACACCAACATCCATGTTGGCGTCATCCCCTGCGAGCCTAGGCGAGACAAGGGATCCAGTTATGTATTTATATTTTTGGTGTTTTGAATAATGCCATAATTTAACTTGCCACTGAATTTCGAATGTTGCTAAGGCATAACCCTATTTACCTTTTAAGGAACTTTTATTAAGGTATTTCAGCTTCAAAACTTGTAAAGAACAGCAAGGGCTGGTTTAGTACCACACTTAACATTGCTAACCAAAGAGGTAAATATGAAGGTTGCGCATAAAGTCGGCTTGGTGGTTTCCGTAATTTTGATCCTAACCATTAGTTTGTTATCTTTGAATCAATACAACGCCATGAAACAAAGTATCAAACAAAACGTCGACAGCTCTATTCGTGAAGTGAGTGGCAGCCTGAGTTTTCAAATATCAAATTGGTTAAATGGTAAAAAAGAGATGTTGAATCTCATCGCAGAAGCCATCGACCACAATTTTGACCCAACCTATATCCACGACTTATTTAACCGACCTCTGTTAAAAGAAGAATTTATTACTGTTTTTGGTGGATTAGATACGGACGGTAAAGCCATTCATAACGACCCGACCTGGGATACCAGCCAATGGGATGCCAGGCAAAGACCCTGGTATGCGGTTGCCAAAGCTAATAATACCGCAGTTCTTACCGACCCGTACATTGACTCAAACACAGGTGACATTATCATTTCTGTGGTCGCCAATTTTACAGACCAGGGCACATTTAAAGGCGCGTTTGGCGGTGACTTGAGCCTCAAAACCGTTTCTGATGCAGTGAACACGCTCCATTTCGGCGGTGCCGGTTATGCCTTTATCCTGAATAAAAACGGCAATATCATCAGTCACCCGCAAGGTAAATATAATGATAAACCTATTAACCAATTATTTGATGGCAAACGACCAGCACTTAGTAATACCCTGACCCAAATTGAACTGAAAAATAAAACCGTTCTGGTTTCATTTACGCCAATTAAAGAACTGACCAGCGTCGACTGGTACATTGGCGTAGTGCTGGATGAAGAGATCGTCATGAGTGAAGCATCCGCACTTGGTTTCAGAACCCTAATTGGCGGCATTTTTGGCATTATACTGGGTATTGCTGCTTTGATGGCAGTGATGAACAAAATTCTAAACCCTTTAAAACACCTAAATCACTCACTGATTGAAATTAACAGCGGAGAGGGCGACCTCACCCAACGATTACCCAATGATAGCGACGATGAATTCGGTTTAGTGGCAGAAGAATTTAATCAATTCACCAGCAAACTGCAAAAGCTCATTACAGAGATCAAAGATTTAAACGGTCAAATTTTACATTCATCTAGCCAAACCGCCGACGATTCAGCTATTTCAGCGAAACATCTGGAAGAGCAACTTTCTGAGCTAGATCAACTGGCTTCCGCGATTCTACAAATGTCAGCTAGTGCCAATGAAGTCGCTTCATATGCTCAACAAGCTGCAGACGCAACCAAACAAGCCGATCAAGAAGCGGAGACTGGCGTTGGAACCGTTTCACATTCGAGCGAGATGATTGCTCAATTGGCACACGAAATGGACGCAGCGGTGAAAACCGTTACCGACGTTGCGCATTTCAGCACTAATATCGAATCTATTTTGCAGGTCATCGCGGGCATAGCGGAACAAACCAATTTACTGGCATTAAACGCAGCGATTGAAGCTGCCCGTGCTGGCGAGTCTGGACGTGGTTTTGCTGTTGTCGCAGACGAAGTCCGCTCTCTTGCTTCGAGAACTCAGGATTCAACCAATGAAATCAGAGAAATGATCGAGCAACTGCAAACGGGTGTACGTAACGCCGAGCAACAGATACTGCAAAGCCGCGACAAAGCCAGTGTTACTGTTGACGAAGCAGCTGAGGCGAGCCAAACGTTGCAGAATATTCGTGAACGTATCGGCCAAATCAGTGACATGAATATGCAAATTGCGGCAGCGGCCGAGCAACAAAGTGTGACCAGTGAAGAAGTGAATCGTAATGCCACTAAAATACGAGACCTGAGCCAAAACTTAGTCGGCACAGCAGCCCATCAGGTGGAACAATGCCAGTCCATGGACCAACAAATTAACCTGCAAGATCAACACTTAGGTCAGTTTAAAGTTTAACCCCTAGTGAGGTTACGGTTGCTACACAAAAATTCTAGTAGCCGCCGTACCTTATAAAGTACTCAAGGAAGTTCTTCGTTTTATGGTATCCATCAGACCTTACACTAAAGAAGATTTCGCTGCTGTTCAGGCGATTTATCAGGAAGGCATAAACACGGGCAATGCCACCTTTCAACAACAGGCTAAATCAGAATCGGAGTGGGAGTCATCCATGTTACCGGAATGCCGTTTAGTGGCGGAACAAAACGGACAAATCGTCGGCTGGGCAGCCTTATCCTCTGTTTCATCGAGAGCCGTCTATGCTGGAGTTTGCGAAGTCAGTGTTTACGTAAAGGCTGTTGCGCAAGGCCTAGGGGTTGGACGAGCGCTATTACAGCGCTTGATAACGGAATCTGAATATCACGACATTTGGACTTTGCAAGCGGGAATATTCCCTGAGAATGAGGCCAGCATTAAACTACATGAAAAATGTGGCTTTCGTATTATTGGAATGAGAGAAAAAATTGGCCAAATGAATGGCATATGGCGAGACTCGGTATTTCTGGAGCGCAGAAGCACTAAGGCCGGAGTTTAAGGACTCGTTGCTTCAAATTCATTATTATTTCAAGCGATTAAAGGCCAACTAAAGTCACCTTACCTAATGCCAAATCAGCCAACTGAACCGAATAATCAATGCGTTTGTCCTCTTCCACTTTATACAGTATTTCCAACCTTTTAAATGGTCTTGGGACAAAACTCGCACTTTTTAAACGTAAACTCACTTTCGTTTTATAATCCACAAAAACCAGCGCAGAGTCGGCCAAGACTTTACGACATGCGTCCATCATTTCGACATCGATTACTTGATTTTTCACGCATTTTAAAATCTGCTCGTGAGTCACGTCTTTATTACATCTTGAGTAGATACAAGCTGCATAAATATCTAACATGGCGATGGCACGAATTCGTTTGTTATCCTTGTCTTCGAACATTGCCATGACACAGGGAATTTTGCTCTCATCAAATTTCTGAGTATGTATCGTCTGCACCTTAAGTGCATCGTCAATGTGCCTTTGAAGCAACCTTTCGAGCTGGTTCAGCTTAGGTAATGCCATCTCACCGTTAACTTCACTCATTGATTTGGCGATGATCTGGCTTTGTTCAACCATTTGCACTAAAGGTAGCAATTTGTCATGTAGGTCGGAATCGTCAAAAGGTTTGGACAAAACGAAACAGGCTCCTGCTTCCAACGCCTCCTCAATTTGCTTGTCGTCGTCAATCGTGGTGATCATCGCGACTTTGATGCCCATTTGACGTTTCATGATTTCTCTTAACAGTGACAACCCCGATATATCAGGCATATGCCAGTCCGTGAGAACAATAGCGGGGCTCCACTGCCCTATAATAGACAAAGCTTCAACCGCGTTGTTGGCTGCCCTTATGGACAAATTACGATAACCAAACTTCTGCAAACCACGTCGCACTATTTCCAATGTGGCTCTGCTGTCATCAACTATCAATATTCTCACGGTTAGCTATATACCTATCTTTCTTTTAATGTTAATTATAGGCAGTAAATAATCTCACAACTACACTTACTATCTGAGTTACAAGTTATTTTTAAGGCGAAGTATGAACATAGATCAATGGGTTCCAAGTAAAGTACTACAAATACTAGCGTTAGATCTTGGCCTGTTAATCCTCGCGGGTTGGTTTTTTATTTTACTGCTAATAATAAGAGAGTTTCGCCAATTTGCCCAAAAAGTCGGCTCAGGTCAACCAGATGATGGTACTTTAGCGATGTGTCAGAAAGCACTGGATGAAGCTATGTCCTTTGCTAACAACAATGCAGATACCTTAAATGAACTGATCCGCGTCCAACAACTTTTAGAAACTCAGGTTACAGACATTCGAGACTCGACACAAGACCATGTTAGCCCGGAAGAAAAAGCCCTCATCAGTGACTTGAACCAAAAGCTGGCAAAGTCCCACAAACTAATCAAAAAACTCAAAGGCGATTTAGATACTAGCGCTAAACGCCTGAAACGAACGAAGGAAAAACTATTTGCCCAATACGACACCGTTGAACGGCTGCGTAAAGAGAAAAAAGAAGTAGAACAAAGGTATGATCGCCTTGAACAAGAATATCAGACTGTCGCGACCTCCACAGGAAATGTGAAAGAACTCGAACGTGAACACCAAATAGAGAAACAGAATATTCTAGCCGCACTTAGCCAGTATAAACGCCAGGTAGAAGAGCAAGAAGGTGTGATTCGACAGTTATTAGAAGAAGGCGCACAGGCGGGAAATACCAGTTCCAAATCGATGCAAAAAGAGCTGGCAGAAGCACAGGAACAATTGCGACACATGACCAAAGAAAAAGATTTTGTTGAAGCTAAGTTTATTGAGCTTTTAAACAAAACTGAAGGCAAAGGTTAGACAGAAACAAGGGCTAGCTAGCCCCAATACAAAAAGTAAATCGTCGCCTTCAGTTGCAGTGCTTTACGATGCCACCATCGGCTAACTCAAAGAGCAAGACCCCCTTAGTTTCAAAGGGGGAAGTGAGTGCGCTTCACTGCGTTGATATTTCGTGGTTATTTTCTCGCGAGTTTGTTTTCCGCAAAACGTTCAAACATTTCAACTTGCTGGTTAGATAAGCAGCGTTTAGGAACGGGTGCCATACCACGTTTTCTGCCTACGATAAGATACGCATCTTTTAAAACCCACACCCGGCGCAAACTATCCCAGCTTATTGTGCTCATTCCACGGCTGGTTTTTCGGGTTAGACAAGATTCAGAAAACTCGTAGGTACATTTACTATCACGTTGAACTTTCAGCCAAAATACTAAAGAAAGAATAAAATTGGATGTTGTGTCAAAAAACTTGTGACTTATCCACTTTTTTCCCCATTCCAAAGCTAACATCTGTTTAGTAATAGCCAAATATTCTTCTCTTTTGTATTCAACTGAAACGGTAAACATGCATCCCTCCTCAATAAAAAGACGAATACAAACCATAGTCGAAAATTTTGGAAATTACCTAAATCAATACCATTTGTTTGTAACAATAAATGTAAAAAGAAACATTTTATTCAATGAGCGGTTTAACCTTTTGAAAAATGCTTTCATTCATATTTTGTCCCCCAAGAAAGGACTCCCTAGGTGTGTAATTTATCCAATCGGTTTGTTTAACTATTTTTAGCTCTTTATTGAACTCCTGAGTCATCACAAATAACCAAGGCCCCATTTCTTTGCCGTTATATCTAAACTTATGAAAGTAACCTTCGGTAACCACTTGGTTTTCTGATATTACTTGGCCTGTAATTGTCAAAATTTCCGAGCCTGCCAACAATTCAAATTCACCTTGATGCCAGTCCAGAAAACGTCTCACTTCCGATTTTCCCTTTTGATGAATACCGTAGATTACATCCATTAGCTCAGCTTCTTGTGCATAAAACGACATGAACTTTTGAAAGTCTTTGCGCTGTTTGTAGGTCGAAAAGTAAGACTGTACCACCGACTCCAATTTTGAGGACTCGTCATTAAATAATGATTTCGCCGTGCACCCTGTCAATCCTAAAACCACAATCAGCAAAAATAAAAAACGCATAAACCAACCCTTTAATTACCTGGTATTTTCTAACGATTTAGTGACCAGTTTCCTAACCTAAATGCGCTTAGTTAATACATTACCTGTTACAATTGCTTTTGTTGGTTTCGTTAACATTCGTACCCCCTTGGCGAATGGAACTTCTATAAATCGATACGAAACGTATGCTACTAAAACACTCAAGGAGACAAACAAGATTAATTTAAGCTCAGTAACCATACTGAATTCGTTTAACAAGATAATCAGCGGCATATGCAACAAATATAATGAAAAAGAAATTTTGCCGATAAAGTCCCCTAGTTTATTCACGAGAAATGGGTTGTTATCAGGTACCATATACACAACACTAAAAAATACCGCAGACATCACTAACAACACCTCGTAGTTTAACCACATTCTATATTTGGCCGCGGAATTAACCGGAGAAAAATCTGGGTATAAAACTGGAATTAAAAGTAGCGTAAGTACATACCAATTACTTTTCAAATAGTCGGGCACCTTGACAGATTTGTAGTGCATCCCAAGCAACATGCCGATCAGAAAATAAGGCAAACTCCTGAAAAGGTGTATGTCATAGGAAACACCATAAACTTCTCCGTGTGGACGAGGAAAATTCAAAAAGAACAACAATATTAAAACCGCAACGACCAAAAGGTGAACATAACCAAATCGCCACTGCCCTATTGCCCATAGGCCCGCAAATAGCAGATAAAACTGAATCTCCGGGGCTATCGTCCATAACACACTTTCTCCTTTCAAAAACAATATGTGCGAAACCAGATAATTCAAATCATTAATCTGGTACAGTCCCTCAAGACCAATAAACGGCAAAATGAACGAAACGAACACTACCAGAAAATATAAGGGCACTACTCTTGCTACCCGAGCAACAAAATAATAACGAAGGTTACTTTTACTGAACTTGTTGTCCATATACAAATAAGACATCAGAAACCCGCTCAACATGAAAAACAACATTACGCCATATTGCCCTACCGGTCCGCCTAACATGCCATCAAGCCAGAACGTTTTATCACTAAAATGCGTGATAAGCACGATGAAAGCCGCGAGACCACGCAATGTATTAAGTTTACGTATTTCAACTTGTTTGGATTGCATAACTTCTTACCCAAATTTAGCCTGTAGGCAATTCACTTATTATTTCGTTTACGATGGAAGTAACAGACCCTTTACTGTTTATGATCAGGTCACAATTGTTGCGAACTGATTGCACACAGCCTTGGTATATTTCTCTTAGGTGGTCTTCGTATTTACTTAAATACGACTTGATAGAATGAGTGGAGAACTTAACCGATTGCTCAATATTTCGCTGAATAATTCTGGCCAAACATAACTCCAAGGGAATATCTAACAACACAACATAATCAACCTTAGGTCCAATACATGCGCGCTGGCGGCCAAATGGCTCTTCGATAAAGATGAACTTAGGCTCATCTTCCAACAAGGCGTCCAGTTTAGATAACATGGTCACTGTTTTTATTTGAGAAACATCTGCCCCTTCTTCATACCATGCCTTCATATTTTCGGGATAAGTGTTATGTTCTACATGGTCATCAAAAAGCAGGCTTGGACAATTGAAGAGCTTAGCTAACTCGTTCACTACGGTTGTTTTTCCGGCACCAGAAGCACCGCTAATTGCGATGACTTTTGTTGAGATCGTGTGCAAATTGGTTACCGTCGTAATAGAAAATGTTGCAGGACGTTAACATTGCCTTTCATTTGGTTCAAATATGAAAGGCCAAACACGTGCTAGATGAGTTAAACGAAAAAGTATAATTGCACAATTAGACAAGCAGAATGAGCAGAGTTAAAAATGAACCAGAATTAAAACTCTGGTTCGTCTAAATAAACTTCAACACCGTCCTGAATATTTCGGAAAAAGTAGTCTGATATAAAGGCCTGGTGCGTACCCGCCACCTTGTTAGAGCTTAATTGACGTAATGTTCCGTAAAGAACAAACTGCTCTCCATAACTTTCAATACTGGTTTCTAGAATAAGCTCCTCACCAGTAAATTTCCCTCTTGGCTTCCTGCCATCAAAAACCATAAAGCCGTAATCTTGCATCTGTGCCGCGATCAAGGAAGTAACTAGTTCTTTACCTCCATCGGGGTTAGCCACATCCGCGACCTTTAATTTCATTGGCCGGACAACGAGTGGTGCCATATATAAATCCGGCGTCATATTGGCAATGAGATCCATAACAAAATGGTCAACGGTGCGATTAAGTTCTTTATACTGATTTGGCGCCGTGTTGCTCTTGATAAATTGATGATTCAATTCGCGGAATACTTGATAGTTGTTTTCCACGCTATTTTGAATTTGCTTTTTCTTGCTCGCCTGTACCAAGGCTATGCTAGGTTGTTTAAAACGTTCAGAGAAATTAATCCTTTGTCCCCCAGTCATGGGCGGCGCAATTTGAGGTTTATCCTGAGGCGAAGTTTCCTTTGTCATCGGAGCTTCGTCATCCTTATTATCTGCTACCTCTCCTGAAGTCTGTTCAATGACGGTCGTTTCCCCTTCCATTCTCATAGTCGTGTTTGGATCGACTTCCATCTCCGCCATGGCACTTTTTTCCATCAAGTCTTGACGTTGTTTCTCTTCTTCTAACTGCTGTTCTTTCGGATCAATTTCTTCTGAAAACCAACCTAAAAAACCATCCCCAGAGGATGCACAACCCTGCAACATAAAAGCGCTGAACAAAATGCTAATAGTCAGTTTTTTCATAATGTTACACCTGCCTTAACACTTAAGAGCCAATAATGGCATGTTTTTCACTCACAGGAATGATGGAGTCTAAAACAAAGTAAGGAATGACTTTTTTACTACTGGCAACCACACGTTTGTTCATGAAATTAACAATCCGAGCGTTAACGACCAAACCACGTTTGTTATACATGAGTGTGCCCGTTAACACGTATCTCATTGAGTCCGCGAGATTTAGTTCTGAAGTATCCCTCGAAAATACATAATCACCGTCGGATTTAACATCTACGCCGCCCGCCACTTTATAATCGATTACTGGAATACCATTTTGTTGTAATTCGAAAATAAACGTTTCAGCCAACATATTCCCCAACTGATTTACCGATGAAAGGTCTTCGGTGAACTCAACAAAAGAGGTGACGCCAACGACCGTTGACTCTACTGGCACACTCAGGCTCTCCAACATATGTGTCGCCATCTGCTCTACATATTCTCCTAACAGTACACTGTTATTTGATGCAACCAAGGGATGACTATGGTTAATTGGTGGCATTTGAATATCATCATATTGTTGCTGCGGCGTTACTTGTGACTGATTGCAATCCACAACCATTCCCATCTGTGAAACGCAAATTTGCTGCACACTTTGACTTGGTTGAGAAGAGACTTGAGGATTTGCCGCATTTCGTTCTTCTTCAAACATGGCACAAGCTTGCAATCCAATAACAAAGCCTGCACCTATAAGTAATCTACATACGGTGGAACATTTCATGACTTGCCCCCTATTCACCGCCAGAAGTCACGGCGATACCATCATTCAAATTACTGGAAATCAGTGAATTTATGACACTTGCAGGTAAAAAACCTTGTGATGACGCAACCACAGCTTTCGACTGCAATCCAATGATACGTGCATTAACCATGTATCCCGCTAAGTGTTTTACTAAAGTACCCGCAACGACGTATTTGATTGGCAGTTCGCCAGTTAACTCCAGATAATCTTTGCTTAAGATGAAATCGCCGGTTGGTGAAACTCGTACGTAGTCCGTAGTTTTGAAATCTAATACAGGAATACCAAACTTATGCACTTCGTGTATGAAGCTCTCTGCGATCTGTTTGCCCACTAAATCGGCCTGCTCATAGTCGCTATCTAAAAAGACAAACGACGTCACGGCCATCGGCGTAGATGCATTAACATATTGCATATTACCGACTAACTCATGCATTAAACCTCTTACATAATAATTGATATTTTTCGCGCTCATGGCTTTATTAGGTTTACGCTGTGCCAATCGGCCCATTTTGTTTAATAGTTGATCGCGGTAGTTTTGCTGAAATCGAACGCTGGAGTCCGCTGGTGCCAAATTTGGATCCGCAGTCATACTGACATACTCAATTTGTTGAGAGTCAGATGTCATTTCAACTTGTTCTGTTGAACTTTTTTCTTCATCTGGAAATACATTCCAATCTTCAAACGTAGCGCAACCTGAAAGCAATAACGAAGCAAAAATGCCTGATAATAAAAATTTCATAATAAGCTCCTAATATTCACCACGGTATAATTGATTATCTTTCATTTGCACTTTTGAATGGCTCCACATGCTATTGATCGGCAAATAATCGGTGGCAGCGGCAATAATTGTTTTATCAAATACCCGAATTAACCTAACGTTTACCACTAAACTGTTTTGTTGCTGCATATAAGTACCCGTTAACATATAGTCAGCATTAATTCTGGGGTCTAGCTTTTCCACGTCGCGCGACAACATAATGTCAGCAGATGGCGTAACCTGTACGTTAGACAAGGTTTTGAACTCAACGATATTTAATCCCGCCTGTGCAGCAAATGTGGCAAAACTTTCTTGAATTTGAATACCATAGGGAAGCAAGCCTGCATTTTTTTCACCGCCAATTGTATTTGCTGGTAAAAAAGTGCCAACAACCATGGGTCGTGAAACATCAAATGCATTTGTTGTGTCAAATAATTGTCTGGCTAATTTCTCTACATGGTAATGCACCGATCCTTCGGTCGTTGAAGGCGAGTAAGCTACACGCTCTGAAGATGGCGCGCTTAGCTGCTTGTAAGCCTCTAATTGCTCGTTAATGGACGAACAACCAGTCAGTAATATTACGGGTATTAAACTGGCGTATTTCATATCTCATTCGGACCGGTTTATCATTTTATAAAGATCCAAAGCAATATAGATGCCAATCTATTTGAACGCTTGCGGAAAGCTTGAAGATAAAAGGCAGGATTCAATTAATCAAGATTGACCTATATATTGCAATTGCCTTAGTCCCATTAACTAATTCCCGGCATAGATTAGCAACTATCCTGCCATCAAATGGAGATTATTCGAACTCTTGTGATTGCGGTAAATCATCGATTATTTCATGCCAAGGAGCTTTGTTGGCAACAAAGACATGCCGCGTAGGCTTAACTTTTGGATCGGTATCCAGAGTGCCAAGTGGAAACCCTAACACTTCAGGGTGCGCATCAAACTTGGTATATAGGCTGGAACCACACTCAGAGCAAAAGCCTTTGTGTTCGCCGGGAGAAGACTCGTAGAACTTGATGAACTCCTCTCCTTGTGTAGTTTTCCAACTACTGGTTAGGACCTTAGCTCTCGTCCGAAACGCCGAAGCGTGCAATTTGCGACACATACTGCAGTGGCAATTCAGCACATCTTCAAGCTCCCCGTCTATTTCATATTGAACCTTACGACATAAACAGCTGCCTTTATTGATCACCTTGCTCTCCCTTTTGCGCTTGTCTTTTTATTACCAATAAGCATAAAACGTTCTCCAAGTGATCAATAAAGTTCCTTTTTTCATAACATATGTAATTAATACTTAGCTGTTCTTTTCTTTTAAGTGCAAATGGCCTGGCTTTTCCCAGGCATGTTCATCGGCCTCATGTTCCCAGCTCTGATCTTGCTCTAACATTCTCGCCATAAACTCACGGCCCTCAATGGAGTGATTAATAAAGAACTTCTCATCTTCCTCGGTGGCAAGTGCCAAATCAGCAACTAACTGGTCGTCATGGCGCTTAAATAAGCGACTGGCACGCCAAGCCGTGTTAGTGCGCCAACCTAGTTCACTCATTACCTTTGCACCTAACTCCAAACCGGCTGCCAGAGTTTCTCTTTCTATGGCAGTCACGCCTGCTTTTAATAACTCAGTGGCATGTGGACGATTAATGGCTCTTACCAGTATTTTCAGATGAGGAAAGTGACTTTGCACTGTTTCAACGATTCGCATACTCTGTTCCACATCGTCCACAGCGATGACAATTACCTTTGCGTGTTCTGCGCCCGCAGAGTGTAAAAGTTCAGTTCTTTCCCCTTCACCAAAATACACCTTGTAGTTGTATTTTCTTACCATGTCGATCTGGCTGGCATCATGATCCAAGATGGTAGAGGTGATCTTATTCGCGGTCAGTAATCGCCCCACCGCCTGACCAAAACGTCCAAAACCAACAATAATGACTTCATTTTCGTCGTGCTGAATGGCCTCCGATTCCGGTTCTTTTTGCTGCCCTTCTAACATAGGTTGAACCAGCTTTTCGTTGATGATCAAAAATAGCGGTGTAAACAACATGGAAAGGGCCACGACTAATACCAATTGTCCGACAATTGCTTCAGGCAATACATTCACACTCAAAGCAAAGGCAAATAAAACAAACGCAAACTCACCGCCTTGCGCCAATACAAAAGCGAAGGTAAAGCGATCCGGTTTGGCAAACTTGCTCGCCGCACCAAGCGCAAACAAAATCACAAACTTAATCAATACCAAAACAAACGTCAGCGCTAATAAACCATACGGGTTAGCCAACAATAAGTTAAAATCGATGCTTGCCCCCACCGAGATAAAAAATAAGCCCAATAACAATCCTTTAAATGGCTCAATATTGCTTTCCAACTCATGTCGATAGTCACTTTCCGCGAGTACCACGCCTGCTAAAAATGTTCCTAAAGCCGGCGATAAACCTATGGCCTGCATTGCAAGTGCAACCCCTATTACCAATAACAGGGCTGTCGCGGTAAATACTTCACGCAGTTGACTCTGTGCAATAAAACTAAAAATGGGGTTCATCAAAAAACGACCGCCAACGACAATCCCCGCAATAACCCCGGCAGACAACAAGCCTTGTTGCCAGCCCTGCAATGAGGAGGCACCATGAGCAGAAGTGCTGTCACCAACGGTGCCAACAGCCAATAGTGGCAACATCGCTAACATAGGGATCACTGCAATGTCTTGAAACAAGAGTACAGCGAACGAACCTTGTCCGGCGGTTGATTTCATTAACCCTTTTTCCTGCAAACTTTGCAATGCAATAGCGGTCGAACTTAACGCTAAGATCATGCCTATAGCCAATGCCTGCTGCCACGGTAAATCAAACGCTAATGCAACCGCTGCCAAAGCTAGACTGGTTAGCAGCACCTGCAATCCACCACTGCCCAAGATTGGCATTCGCATTCGCCACAGCAAACTAGGTTTTAACTCAAGACCCACTAAAAACAGCATCATTACCACGCCAAACTCGGCGAAATGCATCACGTCAGTTTGGTCCCCCACCAGCTGCAGGACAAATGGTCCAATTAACACACCTGCAACTAGGTACCCCAATACCGATCCTAAACCCAACCGCTTAGCAATAGGGACCGACACGACCGCTGCCAACAAGTATATAAAAGCATCCGCCAGAATATTATGTTCCATCAGCTTTGCTCCCATCTTTCATTCATTAACTGCCACTCTAATGAGATTACTAACTCGCCACTTACAAGTTCGGACAACACTTGTTGGTAATTTTCTACCTGCTTATCAAGGCTTTGCCGTTCCTGTCCCAGAACTCGAGCACTGTGCAGAACAAACGGCGGTAGAAACTCCATCTGGCAAAGATGAGCCGTTTGATCAAAAGGTGTTAACAGCTCACGCATAGAAAACCGATTGTGCCCGGTTTGACAATAGGCAACCTTGCTGCCGCCCGTCGTGATCACCGACAACCACTTTTTGTCTTTTAACGCCTGCCCTAATGGGCCATACGCGTAATTATATTGCAGCACTAAATCGAACCACTCCTTTAACAGAGATGGCGCGCTGTACCAGTAAAACGGATGCTGAAATACGATCGTATCGTACTGTTCAATCAATTTTTGTTCGTGTTCTATATCTATGATGCCGTCGCTGTACGTTTCATATAGATCATGAACGTCCACGCCAGGTACATCCAAAGCTCCGGTAAACAGAGCCTTATTTATCGCCGATTGATGCAAATTGGGGTGAACCAAAATGACTAAGACAGATTGATTTATTTTTTTATCTACCATGAATTCTGAAACCTACTGTTTAATATGCGCCCAACTCAGCCATGACAAAATCAATGAAAACTCTCACCTTCGCCGACATGTGTTTTCGACTGGCATAAACCAGATAAACGTTGATCTCTAATGGCACACAGTCATCAAACAAGGTAACTAACTTCCCGGTTTCCAACTCGTCAGACAGGTTAAACATCGGCATGCGAGTAATGCCCTGGCCATTTACACACAGTTCTAATTCCAACTCAGGGCTGTTGGTCATCACATGACTGTTTAAATTTACAACCACTTCGCTACCGTCTTTTTCATAGTAAGTCCAAGTATTTGGGCTTTTTAAATTGCTATATGAAATCGTCTTGTGCCTGACAAGCTCACTCGGGTGCGCGGGGGTGCCATGTTTTTCAAGGTACTCAGGTGAGGCCAGAGTGACGCCTTTTGCCGACATGAAACGCCGACACACTAAACTGGAGTCGTCTAATTGCATGGTTGCTCGAATGACGACATCGAAACCATCCGCCACCACATCCACTTTTCTGTCATTTAAGTCCACATTGAGTTGGATTTGTGGGTACTTTTCCATGAATTTTGCCATGATTGGCCTGAGTCTGGATAAACCAAAACTGGTGGGACAAGAAATTTTTAACTCCCCCTGTGGCTCCATTTGACGACCACTCAAAGCGTGTTCAGCCTGTTGCGCATCATTGATAATTTGTTGGCACTGATCAAAGTACAACTGACCTTCCGGTGTCAGGCTGATGGATCGCGTTGTTCGATTCATCAATCTCACACCGAGCCGTTCTTCAAGTTTGTTAATTTCTTTACTTATGTATGAGGTTGAGTGACCGCTGGAGTCAGCTGCCTTAGTGAAACTACCTGACTTAATTACTTCATTAAAAATAACGATACCATCCAGCAACTTACCGTTAAAAGCCATAGTTCAAATCCAGTTTATTTTGTGTGTTTTCACTATAGCCATTAATACCCATTTTGGAAATAGTCATTATAAATATTCAACAATTACAAACTATATGGACAAAATGATTTTATTTATTAAAGGATGTTTTTTGCACACAAATCGAACTTTATGAAATAGAGTTGATCTAACTTCCATCTAATAGAGTACACCTAAGTAATTAGTTAATAAGAGCCAATTATGAAGTTAGGTTTATTTCCATTACCTGTGTTTCTCTTGCCTCAGGGCGTGACCAAACTCAGGATTTTTGAACAAAGATACATACGCTTAGTGCAGGAGTCTGCCGGTGATATAGGGTTTGTCATTGCTTCCCCTCATATGACATTTGACCCGCCTAGCGCTGCCAACAACTGGGGCAGCTGGGTTAAGATCATCGATTTTTGCATGGGGGACGATGGACTATTACTAATAGATGTTAAATGCCAGTCCATGGTTAAAATAAACTCGATGGAAATAGAGTCTGACGGTTTAAAAAAAGGCGATGTCAGTTTGTATTCACATTGGGTGGACGCATCCTTTACGCCAATGCAACAAGACGCCCATACGATTCAGAAACAATTACACTTGTTGTTTCAACAAAATCCACAACTATCTGAGCTTTATGAAAAAAAACACTTCTCTTCCCTAGTCTGGGTGTGTCAAAGGTGGTTAGAGCTACTACCCTTAAAACCAAATGAACAAAACTTATTTGTACAATCAGATTCATTTGATCAATGTTATCAATTTTTACGATCTGTCATTTTAGAGTGATCCATTTTTTCAAAGTAACGTATTAATGGTTAACGCAACTAAATTGAGACCGAGTGATGACCCTCATAGTATCTGGTTATGCCAAGAGGACGGAGTCTAATAACATCGACAACATAACAGCGACCCCGAGTGGTCAAAGACTGAGTGCCCAACTGTCTGCTTGTATGAAAGCTGTGGCACAGGACCGTGATAAAAACGCTTTTGCGACTATATTCAAACACTTTGCGCCAAAGATATCCCGTCTCGCCAGCCAGAAGCTGGGGACCGAAGCCGCCGGGTTGGATGTGACTCAGGAAACCATGTCCAGAGTCTGGCGAAAAGCGCATATGTATAACCCCGAAAGAGGCGCAGCAACTACTTGGATATATACCGTCATGCGCAATGTCATATTTGATCAATTGCGCAAGCAATCCGGAAATCATATCGAATCGCTCAGTGATGACATCTGGCCATTGGAACAGGTGTTGCAAACGGAAGATGATTTTGAAGATCACCTCATGTCTCGCAGGCTGAACCATCTGGTAGAAAAATTACCGACCAATCAAAAAGAAGTTTTGAAAGCAGTGTATTACCAACAACTCACCCATGAACAACTCGCGGCACAACTAAATCTGCCAATAGGCACAGTTAAGTCCAGAATTCGATTGGCCGTGAATAAACTGAAACAACAATTGGGAGAGCGAGATGATTAAATTTCACCCAAACCATCAGATGCTGACTCAATTTGCAGAAGGACAACTTCCTGGCTCCTTGGCTATAGCGGTATCCATTCACATCGAAATGTGCCCCCAGTGTCAAAAGCAAGTACAAGGTTTGACTTATGACGCGGCCAACTTGAGTTTCGATTTGGATGAACAAAACGATGTAATGGAAGTTATGGATGACTTTGAACAGATGTTTGAACATATCGTTTCTGACGATCAGGTCGCTCACTCACCTATGCAAAAGCAATTGCAAATTAAAGTCAAAGACCAATCATTTGAGTTACCAAGAGCTTTGCACAATGTCCCTATGAGTAATTGGTTAAACTTGGGCAAGCTCTCTCGTTCCAGTTTAGATTTAGATGAAGGCAAAATTCACAGCCACTTATTACATATTGGAGCGGGCGGTGAAGTACCTTGTCATACACACAAAGGTTTTGAGCTCACCTTAATACTTGATGGCAGTTTCGAAGATGAAATGGGCCGTTACGAAAAAGGCGACTTCATTTTGTTAGATAACCAACACAATCATCAACCCAAAACCGAAAATGGCTGTTTGTGTTACACCGTCGCGGATGATGCCCTGCACTTCACTCAAGGGATCCACCGACTGTTTAACCCTATAAGTAACTTGATTTATTAATTCTGGAGGAAACACCATGAAGATTTTAATTGGCATTAGTGCGTGTTTAACAGGCGAAGCGGTGAGATACGATAAAAGCCACAAACGCTCAAACTTCTGTATGAACGAGTTATCTAAACACGTTGAATTTAAGCCTGTATGCCCCGAAGTGGCAATTGGCATGAATGTACCCAGACCAACAATTAGACAAGTAAAACAAGGCAAAGAAATAAGAGTCACCCAGTCTAATGGAACCGGAGATGTAACAGACAAGTTGCGCCAATTCGGAGAAAACGTAGCCGCTAACTCCAGTCACTTAAGCGGCTTCATATTTACGGCCAAAAGTCCAAGTTGCGGCATGGAACGCGTGAAGGTGTATCATCAAGACGAAGAGGGCAATATTATCGGCAGTGAAAGCACAGGTGTTGGCTTATTTGCAGCGGAAATAATGAAACATAACCCTGCGTTACCTTGTGAAGAAAATGGCCGATTAAACGACCCTATTATAAAAGAGAACTTCATCTTGCGTGTATTTGCTTACCACCACTGGCTGAGCATTACTAAAAACGACATGAGCAAACACAAACTCATTCAATTCCATAGCCAATATAAGTACTTATTATTAAGCCACAGCCAAAGAACTTACCGAGAATTAGGGCGACTATTAGCCACGAGTAAACAAGACTTGGTAGAGTTATGCCAAACCTACATAGTCCAATTTATGACAGCACTCAAACAAAAAGCCACCAGACGCAGTCACTGTAATACGCTTCAGCATATTCAAGGTTACTTCTCAAAGTACCTGGATAAACAACAAAAGATGGAACTTACACAACAAATCCATGACTATCGCGAAGGATTAACGCCTCTGGTGGCACCTTTGACGTTAATCAAACATTACCTAATGTTGCATCCTAATCAATATCTGGCTCGACAGAGATATCTGGAACCTTACCCAGCCGAGCTACGCTTACGTTATGGTTATTAACTAAGCTCAATTGAGTCACAAGATCAGAAAAATTGAGATAGAAACAGAGCCTAAAACAGAACAAAACATGATCATATATTGGTTTAGAAACGACATTCGTCTGCACGACAATCCCGCGCTGTTTCAGGCTTTAAAGCAGTCTCAGCGCGATAAGTCACCGTTAGTCACTGTTTTCATTAATACCCCGGAACAGTGGCGAAAACATCATCGTTCCAAACGGCAAATAGATTTCCTACACAGGCATATTAACGCGACCAAATCGGAACTAGAAAACTACCATATCCCCTTATTGTGGTTAGAAGCAGACGACTTCAAACAACAGACTGCAATGGTATTCAAGCTTGCCCAGCAACTCCACTGCCACGACCTGTTCATAAATGAGGAGTTGGAAGTTAATGAAACACAGCGAGATAAAGAGCTCGAACTTTTATTGGCTGCTCAGGGTACAAAACTGCATAGCAGCGAATCAGACGTCATTGTGCCAAAAGGCTCCCTGTTAAACCAACAAGGGCAGATGTACCGGGTATTCACCCCATTCAAAAAAGCATGGTTAAAATACGCGGACCGTCACCCAATCGAATTAAAAGATTGCCAACCTTTATTGACACAATACGCCGCAGAATTTTGCAAATCAAAACGATTCAAAGATTCGATGTTGCCTGAACTAACACAATTTCAGTACCAAACAAGTGCCCTAACGCAAAGTTGGCCAATATATAACAGCCAACAATCCGCGCAGAACATAGACTTTTTTGCATCTGGCATTTTCCACTATGATGACAAAAGAGATTTTCCGGCACAAAATGCAACATCCAACTTATCACCGTATTTAGCCATAGGAGCCTTAAGTAGCCGCGCCTTATTCCAAGGTTTACCCCAATACAAAGACATATTACCGGCTTCGGAGAGGGCATCCATTGACACCTGGCGAAACCAATTAATATGGCGTGACTTTTATCGTCATTTGCTGTTTCACTTTCCAACGTTATCAAAAGGTGCTTGCTTTCAAGAGAAGTATCAGTCATTACCATGGCCAAATTCTAACAAACTATTTGATGCCTGGTGTAATGGCAAAACGGGCTATCCGCTGGTTGACGCCGCTATGATGCAATTAAAGACGACAGGCTGGATGCACAACCGACTGCGTATGATAGTGGCAAGTTTTCTAACCAAACACCTTTTGGTGGATTGGCGACTTGGCGAAAAATACTTCAGTCAACAACTCATAGACATCGATCTAGCCAACAATAACGGTGGTTGGCAATGGGCCGCGAGTACCGGATGTGATGCACAACCCTACTTCCGAATTTTTAATCCTATTACCCAGAGTAAAAAATTTGATCCAAATGGCGAATTTATTCGTATCTATTTACCTATGCTTAACCAAGTGCCAGATAACAAAGTACATTTTCCTCATGAGTATATGGAAGAAAACAAGTTAGAAGGTTACTGGCCCGCGGTGGTAGAACATAAACAAGCCAGAGAAAATGCGCTGGCTTTTTATCAAATTTAGATTATTGGCGAACCATGAATAACGCGATAGACATAAACAGCAATACAACCGAAGCGAACTGGGTCGAGCATTTTGTGAATAATTTCAACTCACTCAATGCCCAAAACCTCAATAACCTTCAAGATATTTATCATAACGATATTGTGTTTACCGATCCCGTCCATCGTATTGAAGGTTACGATGAGTTGTTATCTTATTTTAGCCACCTCTACCAGAATCTAATCCATAGCCACTTCGATGTTCATCATAAAATAGTTCAAGCTAACGAAGCCGCAATATATTGGACAATGGAACTAAGCCACCAAAGACTAAACAAAGGTCAGCCTTTTTCTGTAGAAGGTCACAGCCATATTAAACATAAAAACGGACTAATCATTTACCATAGAGATTACTTTGATTTTGGCCAAATGGTTTATGAACAATTGCCCTTAGTTGGAAGCCTCGTTAAGTTGATTAAGTCAAGGGTGGCCAAATGAATATCCTTATTACAGGGGCCAGTTCAGGTATCGGTCAGGCCCTTGCCAAACAATATTTATCTTTAGGCCATGCGTTATTTGCCTGCGGCAGAAACGAGTCCAGATTGCAACAACTCAGCCAGTATGGAGACGTAACACCTCTGATATTTGACGTCAATAATCTGCAACAGATGAGAACGGCGATTCAGGATCTTCCAGAATTGGACTTGGTCATTTTAAATGCTGGCGATTGCGAGTACATAAAAGATGCCACTAAATTTGATGGCCAACTGTTTGAACGAATAGTGCAAACCAACTTAGTTTCTCTTGGTCATATAATCGAGTTAGTGCTACCAAAATTGTTAGCCTCTCAAAAGCAACCTGTGCTTGCTTTAATAGGTTCCAGCGTGACCAATCTGCCCTTTTCTCAGGCCGAAGCTTATGGCGCGTCTAAAGCTGGTTTAGCTTATTTGGCTGACAGCCTTTACCTAGATTTAAAACCTCACGGCATCCATGTCTGCAAAGTCTCACCAGGCTTTGTGAGCACACCGCTTACCGATAAAAATACATTTGAAATGCCCTTTATCATTTCGGCTGACAAGGCGGCTCAAAGGATTGTTAAAGGGTTAACAAACTACCAGAGGCATATTCAGTTCCCCAAAAGGCTTATCTGGACGCTAAAACTATTAAGCCTCTTGCCACGAAACTGGTGGTTTAAGTTGAGCAATCAAGCCAAACGCAGCACAACCGATATGACCTCAGGAAATGGAATAAAATCATGAAAAATATCGCAATTATAGGTTCAGGGATCTCGGGGTTAACCACGGCATATCTGCTAAGCAAACATCACAATGTTAAGGTTTTTGAAAAAAACGATTACATTGGTGGGCATACCGCCACTGTCAACGTACCCTTAGATGGAAAGACCTATCAAATAGATACAGGATTTATCGTTTTTAATGACCGTACGTACCCAAACTTCCAAAAGTTATTAACGAAACTTGACGTTGCCGCACAACCTACGGAGATGAGTTTTAGCGTTCAAAATAAACAGACAGGACTCGAGTATAACGGCAACAACTTAAACAGCCTTTTTGCTCAAAGACAGAACTTGTTTAGCTTGAAGTTCTGGCGTCTATTAAAACACATCATCCGGTTTAATCGTTTATGTAAATCCTTGTACCACAAACGTCAAATACCTAAAGGAGAAACCTTAGGCAGCTTCCTGGATGAGCATGGGTTTAACCAATTCTTTTGCCAAAACTACATACTGCCGATGGCTGCGGCAATTTGGTCATCCAGTCTAAATCAAACCAGGCAATTTGAATTGCAGTTTTTCATCCGATTTTTCTATCACCATGGCTTGTTAAACATTCAAGACCGCCCACAGTGGTATGTGATCCCTGGTGGTTCAAAAAACTACATACCACCTTTAATCGAGCCCTTTAAATCTCAGATAGAACTGAATACCGAATTAACCGGCGTATCACGCTCCAAGGATAGAGTCACCTTACACTTTGAAAATGAGCATACTGAGGACTTCGATGAGGTGGTTTTTGCCTGCCACTCCGATCAGGCCTTGGCATTATTAACCGCACCAACTAAACAAGAGAGGGCCATTTTAAAAGCACTGCCCTATGTAAAAAATCATGTGGTATTGCATACCGACACCAGCCTACTCCCTGAAAACCGGCTTGCCTGGGCAAGCTGGAATTATCAGCTTCTCGGCGACGATAATCGACTTGCAAGTGTCACCTATAACATGAACATTCTTCAAGGCATAAAAAGTGACACCACATTTTGCGTCACTCTAAATCAACCAGAAGCAATTTCAAAAAAACATATTCTGCAAGAGTTTGAATACGACCACCCCGTTTTTAATCAGATTTCACAGCAAGCCCAGCTAAGGAGAAACGAGATTTGTGGGAAAAATCGAACTCATTTTGTCGGTGCTTATTGGTACAACGGGTTTCATGAAGATGGCGTTAAAAGCGCACTCGATGTCGCACGCCGATTTGGAGCTGAGTTATGACCTTATTGATTCAAAACAGTGGTATATACCAGGGAGTTGTCAGCCATAGACGATTTACTCCAAAAACACATTCGTTTAACTACTCCATGAGTATGTTCTGTTTAGATGTTGATGAATTAGCGGATTGTTTTTCAGCGTCGAAACTTTTTGGTGAGCGTTGGTTCCATCCATTTAGATTCAAACAAAACGATTACATTAAGGGTGAATCGGGTCAACTGAAAGAACGCATCCTCAAAAAAGTGGCGGTATTAAGCAAAAAAAGTCAGCTAAGTTCGAAAGTTGAAAAAATTCGAATGCTAGTACAGCCACGTTGTTTCTCTTTTTATTTCAGTCCAATTAATTTCTATTTTTGTTATGGCCCAGATGAAGGCGAAGAAAGCTGCTTGTGCATGTTAGCGGAAGTAAGCAACACACCTTGGAACGAAAGGCATTATTATTTGTTGGAGTCGTTTCAGAATAATCAGGGCCAAAAAAATAACAAGGACTTTCACGTGTCCCCCTTTATGGAAATGGACATGATGTATCACTGGAATATTCAGCCACCCGCTGAACGTTTTGCAGTACAAATACAGAATAAAAGTAAAACAAGCGACAACACACCGACCTTTATTGCCAGTTTGAAAATGACGCATTCACCGCTGAACAAATCAACATTGGCAAGATTGCTTCGCAAGCAACCTGTGATGACCGTAAAAATTGTAGGTGCAATTTATTGGCAAGCATTAAAAATATTCTTGAAAGGGGTGCCGTTTATTGGGTATCCAAAATCAACCGCCCAATCCGACCGTATTTCTTAAGTGAGGTTAGTTATGGAAAAAACCGTCTCTCCAACGACTCAAAATGCCTTAACCTGGCGTCAAGTAATGAACAGAAAACTTGTTTTTTCCTTATTAAACAAGATAGAAAAAGTGCATCTACGGCTAACAGAGGACTTTGCTACAAGCACGACCTACTATGAATTTGGTCCGGCAGATTCATCCCTAAGTGCAGAAATCCGAATACACGATGTTAAAGCGTACCAATGTTTGATTTCAGGCGGCAGCATAGGCGCAGCGGAAGCCTACATAGAACACCTTTGGTCAAGCCCAAACCTAACACGATTAATTGAAGCCTTTGTGCTGTGCCAGGAACAATTGGATGCCCTGGAAAACAAAACGCCGTGGTTACAGAAAATCAAGAATAACTGGTTCCACTGGCGCAATAAAAACAGCAATCAACAAGCCAAGAAAAATATCCTGGCCCATTACGATTTAGGCAATGAGTTATATCAACGATTTTTAGATCCGGAAATGATGTACTCCTCAGCCATTTACCCGGATCCCCATTGTGATCTTGATCAGGCACAACTTCATAAACTGGATTTGATTTGTCAGCGACTCGAGCTTACTAAAGAGGACCATTTGATCGAAATCGGAACTGGCTGGGGCGGCTTAGCCATTTATGCCGCCACCAAATACGGCTGTAAAGTTACCACGACAACGATTTCTGATGCGCAGTACCAATTTGCATTAGACCGTGTGAAAAGTTTAGGGCTGGAAGACAAAATTACCTTACTCAAACAAGATTATCGTTTATTAGAAGGCAAATACGACAAGCTGGTCTCGGTCGAGATGATCGAGGCGGTCGGGCATCAGTATTACAGTACGTTTTTCAATAAATGTAATTCATTACTGAAATCCGGCGGCAAAATGTTAATTCAAGCTATTACCATCGCCGATCAGCGTTTTGAACACTACAAAAACAATGTCGACTTTATCCAACGTTATATTTTTCCAGGCGGTTGTTTGCCGAGTATTGAAGTTATGGCTCAACACCTGCGCAAAGACACGCAAATGGTTGTGCATGAGCTGCATGACATCGGCTTGGACTACGCCAAGACGTTAGCGCACTGGCGTCATCGTTTTCATCTAAATTGGCATGAGTTGAAACAACTGGGTTTTGACGAGCCGTTCAAGCGATTGTGGGAATTTTATCTGAGTTATTGTGAAGGGGCATTTTTGCAACGAGCCACTAGCACAGTTCACCTAATCGCTCGTAAATAAGTAAAGTGTGTTAATCTTGTTAACGGCGGATTTGAACAACAAATCCGTCCAAACCTATCGATTTTAGTTGTTCCATAACCAGTTCGGCTTGCTCTTTTGTTTCGTATCGCCCAAAACTAAGTTTGGTTGCCTGCCCGACTAAACGAGTTACTAATTCAGCCTGATTCAATCCCCATTTAAAAACAAAAGGCTCAATAGAACGAACGTCATTAAAGCTCCCTACTTGCACACTGTAAAACCGATTTAGGTTTGTTCTATCCGGCTTGGCTGTTTTTATCGGTGCAGGAGGTACCGCTTCAAATTCTTCATCTGGATCTGGCTGCCGCTGAATAGCACTTAACTTGGCTTGATCAACCGGTGCCGACTCTACCGCTAACTTTTGTGCCAGTAATCGCTGTTGGGTTTTAGGATCATTCACGGCCTCTGGATTTAACTGCTTGGCGGCTTGCGCCTGATTTTGCCGCCGCACATTATCTAATACCTTACGTTGCCTGCGCGTATTATTGTCACCAAAGGTAAATCTCAGACCAAGACTCACCGTATTGGATGATGCCAGTTCATCGACACCAGCATCGTGTACAACTGCACTATACACTTCTAGCCTATCGTCAAAACGATATCCAAACGTCATACTCGCAAACCCTTGGGTATCGCCAACTTCAATTTGATTTTCTTTCTGATCACTTAGATTGACCGCCGCTCCTAACTCAGGAGTCATAGACCAGTGTTGACCTTGCCAACGGTATGCAATGCCTAACCTGAGGTTAGACAAACTCTGTTTTTCAACAGTTAAGTCTTCAGACGTATCAACTGGCTCAAGATAGTCCACAGCCAAACTGGTTTCTAATCCACTATAACGAAATGGTCGATATAACAAAGACAGTTTGCTGACCGCCACTTCATGTTCATTATTATATCCAGCGTCCAGTTTAAAATAGAATCGAGTTAATGGATAATCGGATGCAGCAAGGCTCGACAGCGGCATACCGCTAGTCGATATAAGCAACAGAAATAGAGTGCGCTTAAGCATTTTAACATCCAAAATGTTGTCGGTTGAGCAATGGCCTATTATAGTTAACGATCACAGGACCTAGCTTTAACCATAGGAAATTATGCTAACTTCGCCAAATAGATAGCATTTATTCCTTCGACACATCTGGAAACAGGACAGACAGAGTGAAACGGATCAATAATGTTTCAAAACTGAAACTCATTGAGTTTCTAAATCGCGTTCCTTTATTTAAAGGACTGAGTCCCAGGGAGCGTGATGAAGTGGCCGCCTTGCCTCGTCTGGTCGTGTTATTGGAAAGAAATGAGACTTTTATTAAGCGAGGGGATTACGATTCCAGCTTCTATATTCTGTTAAACGGTGAAGCAGAAGTCACGATTCAAAAGAAACACGTGGCTACCGTTTCGCCAGGACACTTTATTGGTGAAGTCGGTTTTATGTGTAATGAACCAAGAAGCGCAACCGTCACCAGTGTTTCCGAAATTATTGCGCTGAGGATCACGAAAGAACTTTTTGACAAATTGCCCATCAAAGTTCGTGAAGGTATAAAAAATAAGATCATTTCTGGATTAGTTGACCGTGTCGTTAATCAAAACACACGGATCGTTGATCTGGAAGATCAAGTGGCTGAATACGAAGAAGCCCAAAAAGAAGCAGAAGAAGAACTGGAGGCAGAGGCAGAAGGTCGCAAACCGCACCCAGTCGACTTAAGAAAATAGGAATAATAATAATGAAAACTAAGATGGGAAAGCTGGCGAACGCGCTACTACTACTTACTACTATGAATGCATGTGCAGATACACCTAAAAGTCAAACGACGCTAGTATTTAAATCCAGCGGTGATAAACAATGTCTACAAGTTGGTCGCACTCTGGAGCAGAGTCGCAAAGAGCTTTTAGATAAGGGAGTTAAAGCCGATGAAGGTTTTTGCGCTGTTCGTACTGACAAGGCCTACCCAATGGTTTGTGGCGGTGGAACCCCCGATATTCATATGTTCAATATTGATACCAGTCAGCTAGAATCAGCACAAGAAGCAGGTTACAAACCCATTGCTAAAGTGCCCTATAAAAAATCCAAGTGTCGCACCACTAAACCAGCTGACAACACTATGTAAAAAGTCCGAGTTTGTTTTTGTCATCAGCCCTAATTACTTAAGCGAATTGGTATAGCGATTTAGCTAATGGCTGATGACAGTTCAAACAAATCATTATGGTAATCAAATTACCTTAAAGTACTGCTCAAAGCCTTCTAGTAAGAAGCTCTTGCTGCGCAATTGGAACCTATCCGTCAAAACCTGACTCTTAAGAACTCTATCAACACGAAACATACGCGGTGCAAGACGCAAATGATCCCAGCCCACAACATACCAAACAGGCCAATTCAGTAAAAAGTAGTGGGGCTCTATAATCCGCTCGGTCACCTCGCCTTTTTCTGACCGATACTCAATAAGGACTTGCCGTAAGTCAAAAAAGCCCGCCGACAACTCGTTTGTGAATTTAGCCGCGCTAGCCTCATATGTCTTTATCACTTCTGGTGTTGCGGCTTTGCCAACCAAAACACGCTGCCGCAATTTATTGATGTTACCGCGCTGCTTGTGTGGAAACGCATTACCGATTTTCTGACGAACTGACGTCACGCAATTTGAAAGTAAAGGCGTATTTAATGATTCAGTAACAACAAGTGATACTATCAAATTAAGCACCTCTTCATTAGTTAGCATTAACTTACTAACACCATAAGTCCCACTTAATGTGACTCCGCCACCTACGCCCTGTTCCGTATCAATAGGATAACCTTGCTGTTTAAGGAGTTGTATGTCTCTTAATACGGTTCGTTTGCTAACGGCAAATTCCACACCTAACGCATCTGTTGTCCATAGCTGGTCGCCACGTAACAACGCAAGCATTCGGTCCAGTCTGTCTTGTCTGTTCTTGAAGTCTGATTTCATATTAATTAATAACAATAGAGCTATTGGTGACATATAACGTCACCTTTAAACCTATCATAATTAGCGAACCCAAAACAGCCAACAGGCAATGAATATAAGGAAAGGTTATGAACTTTAACACCAACATTAATGCAGACAAATCTATCGAAGTCGTGCACACAAAATTTAAGAGTGAGTTTAAGTATCAAGAGCAACACAGTGCCATGTTGCAACTTAATGATGTAGTTAAACAATTGAACGGATTTAACTCACGCACTTTTTATTTCAGCGAAGAATTAGGAAGCTGGGTGGATTTTGTCATTTGGGAGAACGAGCAAGACGCCAAAGAAGCGGCCGCAACGATCATGCAAAATCCAACAGCACTTGAAGTTTTTTCCATGATCAATGAAGAAGAAACCATTTTCAGCCACTACGGCCTTAAAGGCGGAATCGAAAAGTAAAAAATGACTTTATCTGTCTTACATTATGTGATCGGTTTATGCCGTTCACATAAACTAAAAAGACTTTCTTAGCTCTTTACCAATACGCTTTATAGCTAATAAGCGCTCACCAACAATAGGGTGATTGAAGCTCAATCGCAAGCAATTCTGGTAGTTTTTGCTAGGTGAAAACAACGAACCCGGTGTCAGAATGATCTGGTGTTCTAACATCCGCGCATACAGTTTGTCACAGTCTAATTTTGTATCTAACTCTACCCACAAACACAGACCGCCTTGTGGCAAGGTATACTTTAGCTCAGAAGGCCAGTATTGCAGTAAAGCAGTAATAAGTTGGTTTCGCTGTTCTAACAAACTACGTTTAAACGCCGCCAGATGCCGCCGGTAATGCCCCGTTCGCAAAAAATCAGCGACACCTTGCTGAACCGCTTTGTTGCCAGCTAATTGTACAGACAACTTCATCCTGACAATTTTATTAAAATCGACCTGGTTATATACCCAACCCACACGTAAATCTCGCGATAAAGACTTAGAAAAACTACCACATAAAATAACCCGATTTTCGGTGTCGTAATACGCCAGTGGTTTGCTCTCCTGATGAAAGCCCAACTCGCCGTATATGTCGTCCTCTATCAAAGTAATTTCATGGTGATTCGCCAGTTTAACTAATTCTTGTTTTGCATCTTCCGCCATTGACGCCCCCGTCGGCGTCGCAAAATTAGGCGTAACGATGCAAGCTTCAATTTTATGATCTTCGAGGACTTCTTTAAACTTCTCGAGATCCATCCCGGTTCGCGGTGATGCCGGGATCTCAATAATATTTAATTTCAATTGCTCCAGTAACTGTAGAACTCCATAAAAACCGGGGCTTTCCACTGCGACATTATCGCCAGGCTGGCATCGACTGCTCAGCGCTAAAAACAAAGCATTCTGACAACCTGACGTCATACAAAGGTAATCGGTATTAAGCAACAAACCGCGACTTTTATACCGGGCTGCGATTTGTTGTTTTAAACTTAATTCGCCGTCAGGCCGGTCGTAATACATGGCTTTATTTTCTGCATTCAACTTTTGCGCTCTGGATAGACAACGATTTAACTCGATTTGATGACTGGGTTGGTAACTTTGCTCTGTATGGGGCGTAAGATCAAATGCCGCGCCTTTGGCCATGATGGTATGAAATACCTCAGGTAAACTAACTTCACTGGGAACCATGGAGATGTGCTTCATTTCAGGCAGCATTTGTGTCGTATGCGGCTTACTTACAAAATACCCCAACCTGGGTTTAGAAACGATGAAGCCATTCGCTTCCAACTCATTTAAGGCCCTGATCACCGTGTTTTTAGAATAACCAAACTGATCCACCAACTGCCTAATGGCAGGTAACTTATCACCTTCTTTCATCCGCCCGGTAACGATAGAATTTTCCAGTGTTGACTGTAAGTCAGAAAACTTGGTCATCTTTCAGCTCTGTACCCACTCATTTTTAACAAACCTGTATCTGTACCCAAACCTATCACAATTTAAAATATCGCTCAAACAAAGACCCCGAGTGCGAAGTTATGGCTACCTCAAATCAACCCGATCCCTCTCTTGTAATATTTCAAACCCCGAACATTGACAGAAAAATTTACGTTAAGGAGCAAACCGGTCAGTTTCAAAAAATCAGACGCCTGTTAGCTTGGACACTGATGATATTGTTCATTGGCTTGCCGTTTATCCAATATAATGGGGATCAGGCGATTTTGTTCGATGTCGCAGCCCAAACCCTAACTCTGTTTAACATAACCCTCTACCCTCAAGACATGATGATTTTTGTTTTTGTCTTTATCTTTTCTGCCTTTTTACTATTTTACGTTTCCACCAAGTATGGACGGGTATGGTGCGGATTTACCTGCCCTCAAACGATTTGGTCTTTTTGGTTCATGTGGGTAGAGAACCGCTTAGAAGGTAATGTGCAGCAACGAAAACAATTGGATAAGGCGCCTTGGTCTGGCTCCAAGTTGTTTAAAAAGACGACGAAACATCTTACTTGGAGTGTAATTTCAGTCTTAACCGCAACCGTTTTTATGTCCTACTTTGTGCCGGCCACCGATATCTATAAACAATTAATGACGTTTTCGATGTCGGGCGCTATTTCTGCTTGGGTCGGTTTTTTTGCCCTATGTACGTACCTTAACGCCGGATTGGTTAGGGAAAAAATGTGCCAGCACATGTGTCCCTATGCTCGATTTCAATCGGTCATGTTAAACAGCCAAACCAAACTTATCACGTACGATACTCAGCGTGGTGAATCTCGAGGTCCGCGAAAATTGAAACAAGCAACACCAGAACACTTAGGAGACTGTGTTGACTGCAAACTTTGTGTGCATGTTTGTCCTGTTGGCATAGATATTCGGGATGGTTTGCAATTTGATTGCATTAATTGTGGTTTGTGCATTGATGCCTGTGACCAAACCATGGAGAAGTTTAACTATGTTAAAGGTTTGATCCGATTTAATGCCAAAAAGACACAATCGAAAGTTAAAGACTACAGTTACATTCTTTTAATGGTTTTGACAATGGCCGCCTCTGTAATGTGGTTGCAGCAACGAGAGTTATTCGAGTTAACCGTGCTAAAAGACAGAAACGTGTTATATCGAACCAATGTTGAAGGCTTGGTTGAGAATTCGTTTCAGCTGGAATTACTAAACAAGTCCAATAAAGAGCAAACCGTATTTTTGCAGTTAAGAGATTTGCCTGGGTTCACTTTGTCTCCTACAAGCGCAATTGTGTTAAAGCCTAACGAGTCAAAGAGCCAGATAGTGACAGTAACAGCACCTGAGTCTCACGATCGTTTGTTGACTAAATTTGAATTTGAATTAGTGAATGCTGGCCAAACCGTCTTATTAGATAGGAAAGCCACCTTCCAGCAAGGTGGTCTTTAGTCCACTTGAAAACCCTTTGTTCCTCAGGGAGTTTCAGTGTCCCCACGCTGTGCTCCCTTTTTTTCATTTTGTGGCGTTGCGAGATGCTTTATTAACACGGCAGCGGCGTTTGAAAATGTTCCACCAAGTTGTTAATACTGGATGGTTAAGAACGACCGCCAAAAAGGGTGTTGGCGCGCTGTCCTATTCGTCACCTCGAGAAATCGGAAAGCTACTTCAACTGGTGAGTAATCAACTGGATTCCCAATATCGCTTAGGCGATTTGGGAATGACGCCTTCATGGATGAAGGTGTGCCCCCAGTCAAGCTGAGGGTGACGTGCGGTGCCATGGATGGCTTGAGCGACCGCCACATGGATGTTGGTGTGCCCCCAGTCAAGCTGAGGGTGACGTACGGTGCCAAGGATGGCCTGGAACGGCCGCCGCATGGATGTTGGTGTGCCCCCAGTCAAGCTGAGGGTGACGTACGGTGCCATGGATGGCTTAGAGCGACCGCCACATGGATGAAGGTGTGTCGCGGTGCCATGGATGGCTTAGAGCGACTGCCACATGGATGAAGGTGTGCCGTGTGGCCATGGATGGCTTAGAGCGACCGCCGCTCCTTCCTCGGCGTCACCCTCGCGAACGCGGGGGCCCAGAAATACCGCTCACAACAAAACATCATCCACATTAACTTGAAGTTTTTCTAGTTTTGTAACTTTGGCCCACATTCCTGTCGGCGTACCATCATCTTCGCGCAACAAGTACACTTCGAGCTCTATTGGATAAGTTGACCCATTCGCGTCTATGTATTCCTTTTGATATTTTGCATAACCGCTGTTAAACACTTCCCTGGTTACTTTACTGTTTTCAAAAACCGTCCAACGTTCAGGTGTAATATCCTGATAACAAAAACACTTTAGTTGCTCTAGTGAATAACCAGTAAGCTCACAAAACAACTCATTCGCCAGAGTTATCTGGCCCATCTTATCGGTAGCCACCACAGCAACCTTGTTTTGCTCAAAGTGCTTTTGAAATTCAGCGTCCAATACAAATCCCTCTTTTACCCTCACCGATTCGGTACGTTTTTTACACAACCAATATACGCCACCAATACTCATCTGACCATAACTTTTTGGCTAGGCTATATATTCTCTCCCCATTTCCTCTGTATCCTACTGTCCCGTTTAGGTGTCGATTTCATCCCTTCAATTCTGATCAATTGTTCGACGACATTTTAGGTAACGGTACCTCATGTAAAAGTTATTGGTGGAATTGAAAGTTCCCAAACGATGTTTATCCTTATCACAGAAAACATTGTCCCAACGCCTTTTAATAAAGATGGTGGTTTGACGGCGTTTATCGAATGCGTGTATCTGTTTTACAGGTTACCAACGTCGTAATTTGTGGTCAGAGTAACTGTGGTGCGTTAAAAGCTGCGATGAACCCGAATAGTGTTAACGCTCTTTAAAATCTGGATTGAACATAGCCGTGTTGCAAAAAAAGCGGTTAAGCACAAACATGAGAGTTTAAAACTCCAGCATTAACCTACACGGTTGGCTATACGATATTGAATCTGGCAAAGTAGAAAGTTACGATCCGCTTAAAGATTAATTCGTCGAGTTATAATTTGTCCCAACCAAAATTACATCCTCGTAATCGGCACCTTGCAATAAAAGGTGCCAGTTACGACTTTGACTTACTCTGCAAAGCAAACCCTGAACTTTCTCCTTACGTTTTCAAAAATGACTTTGGAAATGTAAGTATCGACTTTGCTAATGATATCGCAGTTAAAGAACTGAACCGGGCGTTACTACTAGCATTTTATGGACTAGATTTTTGGGATCTGCCAAATCAGTTTCTTTGTCCGCCAGTCCCTGGCCGCGTTGACTATGTTCATTATCTGGCAGACCTCATCCAATCCTCGACAGGTATTTCATCACCCAAGGATAAACGAGTCAAAGGATTAGACGTAGGCACGGGTGCAAACTTGATTTACCCCATCGTAGGCAGTTATGAATATGACTGGTCGTTTGTAGGCTCCGATATAGACAAGATATCAATTAACTGCGCAAAACAAATTATCCAGTTCAACCCAAGACTCAGATCTAAGTTGAAAACCCGAATGCAAACGAATTCATCGGATATTTTCAACGGTATCATTAAACAATCCGACCGTTTTACGTTTAGCATGTGTAATCCGCCATTTCATGCATCACAACATGAAGCGGAACAAGGCACAAAACGGAAAAACCAAAACCTGAGCAAACACAAGCCAGCGACTAATGACAAACTAAACTTTGGTGGTCGTAGTAATGAACTTTGGTGCCCAGGTGGTGAACGTCAATTTGTGTCAACAATGATAGAGCAGAGTCGAGAGTTTAAAGAGCAAGTATTGTGGTTTACTTCTCTGATTTCAAAAAAAGAATCTCTGCCAACCATTTACAAAGAATTAAATAAAGTCAAAGCAACAAAAGTTGAAACCATCAAGATGGCACAAGGCAATAAAATCAGTCGATTTGTTGCCTGGAGTTTCCAAACTGAAGAACAAATGCTGTCCTGGTTTGATTAAATACTCATTTCAATGACAAGTGGCTTTGACAAATTAGGAGAAGTCCCTTGTTTAGTTTGAGAGCCAATTTAAAAAAGACTAACGTGATCCGTACAGCCATCCTTGCCAGTTTCACCATCGCCGTATCCGCATGCTCACCGGAGCAAGTAAAACTTACTCAAAAGCCGAAGTCCGAACTAAGCCAACTCGCTTCTGCAGAAGTTTTTGACAATGGCCACTGGTTAGACTCACAACACGTCGCCATCAACCTGCCTGAGCAAAGCAGTACAGTTGAGCTTATCACGACACATTCGAGCGGCGAATCCGTAAAAACAAAATTGGTTTCGGCACAGTGGCCAATCAATCTTCGAAACAAGTTTCCTCATTTAGCCGATTACAAGCTGTTGACCTTACCTGCAGGCATTAATGTCAAGCCACTGTTAAAAGGTCAGAATCAACTGCTGATCACAACAAAATCGCAAAACCTATTAAGTGATGTACAAATCTACGGTGTTTTGGATGACGTTTATACATCAGGCGCAAATGACGCGAACGAAATAATGGACTTTGGTGCCACGGTTTTAAATAACAAAGTTCAGTTTAAACTCTGGGCACCGACGGCGACCGATGTCGAGTTATTACTGTTTGATAAAAACAAACAACCAATTTCAACTATCTCAATGTCAGAAGACTCAGCGACAGGAACTTGGCAAGCTGACGGAGAAAAATCATTAGAATTTGGGTTCTATCAATATCAATTGAAGGTATTCCATCCGCTAACGGACAAGTTTGAAACCGTAATGACGACCGATCCTTATAGTTTAAGCCTGTCTACAAACAGTAAGTTCAGCCAGATCATCGATCTAAATCATCACAAAACCAAACCTGAAGGTTGGGATACTCACAAGATCCCGATCGTTGAAAATCCTGAAGATCTGATCTTGTATGAAACCCACATTCGAGATTTCAGTGCCAGCGACAAACACTTATCCGACATGGCATACCGCGGTAAATACAAAGCCTTTACAGAAACTGAGTCCAGCGGTATGAAGCATCTGCTGAAATTAAGAGATGCGGGACTCAATACCGTACACCTGTTGCCGACCTATGACATTTCTACGGTTGACGAAAACCCGCAACAGCACATTGCCTTAGATGACTCCATAGGCAAAGTTTGTGAGTTCTATCCTGAATTGGACATCTGCGCCAGCACAGCCGATAAATCGACAACACTAAGAAATGTGTTGGCTTCTTATGATCCAAGAAGCGGCGATGCACAGGCATTAATCGAACAGATACGTGGTAAAGATGACTATAACTGGGGTTATGATCCTTATCATTACACCGTACCTGAAGGCAGCTACGCTTTAGCACCAGACGGCGAAACCCGTATCGTTGAATTCAGAGAAATGGTGGCCAACCTGCATAGTTTGGGTTTCCGAGTGATCATGGATGTTGTGTATAACCATACGTTTGAGTCGGGCTTAGGCGAAAAATCCGTATTAGATAAAGTCGTTCCTGGTTATTACCACAGGTACAACATTCGCACTGGCGAAATAGAAACCTCTACCTGTTGTGATAACAGCGCCACCGAGCATGCAATGATGGAAAAGCTAATGAATGACTCTTTAGTCACTTGGGCTCGCGACCATAAGATCGATGGCTTCCGGTTTGACTTAATGGGCCACCAACCGAAGGATGCAATGCTACGCGCTCGCGAGGCTGTGCGTGCGGTAGACCCAGATACTTACTTTTACGGTGAAGGCTGGAATTTTGGCGAAGTGGCAAATAACGCTCAGTTTGTTCAGGCGAGCCAAAATGAGTTAGGCGGCACGGAAATCGGCACCTTTACCGATCGTTTACGTGACGCGATACGCGGTGGTAACTTCATGACAAATGCCGATGGCTTACGTCGAGACCAAGGAATAGGCAACGGTCTTTACGTGGTGCCCAATGACCTGCAAGACGAAACCCGTCAAGCCGATCATTATTACAACTCCATGGACATTGTTCGTCTTGGTCTTGCTGCTAACTTAAGAAAATTTGAGTTAGAAAACATTATGGGCGAAACCATAGATGGCAGCCAAGTGTTATATGGTGGTAACCCTGCTGGCTACGCGCAGGATCCAGCGGATACGATTAACTATGTATCAAAACACGATAACCAGACTCTGTGGGATAATCACCAGTATCGTTTACCCTATGACATGCCAACCAGCCAACGTGTGAGACTTCATAACATGAGCCTTGCATATCCATTAATGGCACAAGGCATCCCGTTTTTACACATGGGCTCTGAACTGATGCGTTCAAAATCGTTTTTACGTGACAGTTACGATTATGGCGACTGGTTTAACGCGGTAGATTTCAATTATCAGTCCAATAATTATGACGTAGGTTTACCACCTGAAGTAAAAGACAGAGACAACTGGCCTACCATTCAAAGGCTTTTAAAACACAGTAAACTAAATGATGACGTAACGCCTGAGCAAATTGAATTTGCAGCCAATGTGTTTGCCGATTTTATTAAAATTCGCTCCAGCTCAAAGTTATTTAGATTAACCGAAGGACAGGATGTCTTAGACCGAGTGACTTTCCTAAATGACGGAAAAGATCACAAGCCGGGTTTAATTGTGATGCAGATCAGCGACACCACCAAACAAGACTTGGATAAAGACTACGAAAATATTGTTGTGATATTTAATAACAATCCTGAGTCTCGACAAGTAGTCGTTACCAACGCTGAGCAATACCAGTTGCATCCGGTTCAACAAAATGGAGCAGATAACATCGTCAAACAGGCGTTAAGCGCCAATGGTAGTTTAACCGTACCAGGTTTTACCACGGCAGTGTTTGTGCAGTAACTTTGAACACTAATCAAGGCCTGTTTATCAGGCCTTTTACTGAGCTTTATGATATTACACCTCGCGGTTTCAGTTCAGTAACTCATTTTCTAAAAGGACTTTAAATGAACTTAAAATACTTATTTTCCATGGTGTTGGGTGCTTTGATAAGTGCACTTTGTTTTTCTTTGCTAAACGATACCAACGTAAATAATCCAATAAAGCAAACTCCCAAGGTCGAAGCCCCCTCAGTCCAGGTACAAACCGACACGCCTTCACACAACGCCAATTTCCAATCACCAACACCAGCTGATAATTTGCCAACACTGGACTCCGACCTAAAAGCGGAGGTTGACCGCTTAAATTCTTTGGTCAGCTCGCTCAGATTGCAACTTGAGTTTTTAAAAAGTGCTAATAAATCGCTTCTCAGCGCAAAGTCGTTTGAAGAAAAAATAATTAGTACAAAAATGCAAATAGAGTCGAAAATGCCTGATTCTGAGTGGTCAGATTCGGACATTGAAAATAGCTACTTAGCGCCTTTTGATCAGATAATTAAAAGATCTAAGGGACTTGCCAGAGAGAAATATCATGCATTTCAGTATGAACCTATAGATCAGGAATGGGCGTCGACATTAGAAACTAAAATTCGCGACTTCTTTACGCTCAACGAATTTGGTTATTTGGTCGAAATCAAAATGTTGAATTGCAAGACTTTCCGTTGTCAGATTGGAGTCCTGGTATCTGAACCTGAAGGTAAACCTTGGAAAAGAATATTTGACCAAATGACGCTTGAACCTTGGTTCGTATTTCATACGTACTCAAGCTCACCAATCGTTGATCGTGATTATAAAGTGATTGGAAACTTCTTCTTTCTTGAAGGTTTTCCGCAAATTCAAGATGAAGACAATGATAATGTGACTGAGTAAAGAGCATGAATTTTAAACGGTAACACTCTTATTTGAAACTTGGAGCAAAAGCTATTAAGCCGAAAAAAGAGTGTAAAGAATGGTGATTCGAGTGCAGACAGGAAATTGAAATCAATTGGTCCTGCTCGAGTCTCGCCCCACCAGTCATCCCGTCACGAACACCACCCACCCGTCATCCCGTCACGAACACCACCCACCCGTCATCCCGTCACGAACACCACCCACCCGTCATCCCGTCACGAACACCACCCATCCGTCATCCCGTCACGAACGGAGTGAGATGCGGGATCCAGAGCTATATTCTCAAGTTATGATTCAGGTTCGGTTTCTAAATGGATCCCTGCTCTCGCCGTAGGCTCCACTGGGATGACGGCTCTTTCGTTATCCCGTCTCAAATATCCTTTCACTCAGTCTTCCTGCCACGTACAACGCCCTGCCCGTCATCCGTCACGAACATCACCCACCCGTCATCCCGTCACGAACGAAGTGAGATGCGGGATCCAGAGCAATATTCTCAAGTTGTGATGCAGGTTCGGTTTCTAAATGGATCCCTGCTCTCGCCGTAGGCTCCACTGGGATGACGCCTCTTTCGTTATCCCGTCTCAATTATCCTTTCACTCAGTCATCCCGTCACGAACGGAGTAAGATGCTGGATCCAGAGCTATATTCGATTCAGGTTCGGTTTCTAAATGGATCCCTGCTCTCGCCGTAGGCTCCACTGGGATGACGGTTCTTTCGTTATCCCGTCACGAACGAAGTGAGATGCGGGATCCAGCTTCAGTTCCAACACAAGTTCCCATTCCACTTCCAGCTCACAAATCTAAAACCCTGTTGGATTTTGTAAAAACAACGTCACTAATTTCATCGTCACGCCATGACTGTCAGCCAACTTCCTTACGCCAGCTTTTAACTGCCTTATCTTATTCTGATCGTAAACGCGGTCTTGCTGGAAAACCATCAAAAATTTGCCCCTTGTATCTGCCTCCGCCAATACCAAACACGTTTTCTCCCATTTGGCTAATTCTTCCCCCCTTCACTTCCACCTGTTGAGTTTTCAATACATTTCCAGTTTCGACATCAACAACATGAACATTGATGACTAAATAATCTGAAGTCCGTTCTACAGGTGTCGGTCGCTCAATCAAAGTGCAACCTGCAACAAATAAAAGAGTAAGCCAAATGCAACTGGCGTTAAGCAATTTAACCATATCGTTATCTCATGAGAGCAATCTTGGAGTTCTAAGCAAAGGCTATTCGTTACAAGGTAAAATAAAGGTAAATTTTGAGAAGTTACGGCAAAAATTGCACAAAGTTAACACAAAGTGCTGTTAATTTGTTCCTTTATTAAATACACTCCCAACTTGAGCTCGCCTTACACCACTCCTTTAGGAGCTCGTCAAAATAATAAAAACTATAAAATTCAAAACGCCAGTTTTGAAAGATTTGACGTGGATAAAACAATGATAAGAAAAACAACAAAAAAGGCGTTGTTAGCTTCAACCCTGTCTGTCGTACTCTCAAACCAAAGTTATGCCAATGTGATCATCACCGAATACATAGAAGGCAGCAGCAATAACAAAGCCATTGAAATCTCCAATCTAGGACAAGAATCGGTCGATCTTAGCCAGCAGCAATACGAACTGTCACTGTATGCTAATGGGTCGACTTCGCCTAGCTCAAGCCAATTCCTAACTGGCGTTCTGGCACCGCGCCAAAGCCTGGTTTTGTATCACGCGAATGCTGGTTCAAATTTTCGTATCGAAGGCGGCATCTCATCTGATGTAGTCAACTTTAATGGCGACGATACATTGTTATTGAAACAGGGCCAAACCGTTGTCGATAGCTTTGGAAAACTTGGACAAGATCCTGGCTCTGCCTGGAGCAGTAATGGTTTTTCGTCTAAAGATAAAACGCTGCGACGAAAATTTAGTGTTACCTCCGGCGACACGGCTACAACAGATACGTTTCCAGGCAGTTCACACGATTGGGTGACATTTGCAAAAAACACCTATGACGGACTGGGCTGTCCTGGAGAACAAGCATGCGACGAACTCAGTTCAGTTTTGATCACCGAATATGTAGAAGGCAGCGGCAATAATAAGGCACTAGAGCTGACCAACATCAGTAACAATACCGTTAATCTAGGTTCTGACAATTATAAACTTGAGCTCTACACTAACGGTAATACTGTCGCGAGTCAGACAGAATGGTTGTCAGGCTCATTAGAGTCAGGTAAGAGTTTAGTCGTTTATAATGCTTCAGCAGCAAGCGAATTTGTTTTTAGCGCTCCAAATGGTGTCGCCTCAACAGTGACTTATTTCAATGGTGATGATGCGATTGTGCTCAGAAAAGGCAATGACATCATCGACAGTATTGGCCGTGTGGGAGAAGACCCTGGCAGCGCGTGGCAAGACAGCAGCAACCAAGACTTTTCAACCGCGAACAAAACCTTGCGCCGAAAGAGTCATGTCATTCAAGGAGATACCAATAGTACGGATAGTTTCCCTAACAACGTCAATCAATGGATAGTATTCGCTCAAGATACGTCTGACGGTTTAGGTTGTGAGGGCGAAGGCAAATGCTCCGATGAAGGCTCAGGTACTGGTGAGACAGGTGGCGAGCAAGTTTGTGTTAACTGTCCAGCCATTACCAAAGTGGCCAGTTTAGCCAATTACGCTGAAGCAGATTATTACGCAACTGCACTCGCTGCTAGCCCTACTAGTTTAAGAAATGCCATTAATTCAATCATTTCAGCCAATCAAAAACAGCTAACCTATTCCGAAGTATGGAGTGTTTTAACCTACGCTGACGAAGATCCAAATAACGCCAATAACGTCATCGAGATATACTCAGGTAAGTCCATCGCAAAATTCTCGAATGGCAGTGGTGCACAAGCATCAAATCCAGATGCATGGAACCGTGAACACATTTGGGCAAAAAGTCATGGCTTCCCGGATCGTTCACAAATGGCGTATACCGATGCCCACCATCTTCGTCCCGCAGATATTTCCATCAACGCTACGCGCAGCAATTTTGACTTTGCCGAAGGCGGTATCGCGCTAACCGAAGCCCCAGCCAACCGTTATGACGAAACCCTGAGAACCTGGGAGCCGCGTGATGCAGTAAAAGGTGATGTTGCTCGTATGATGTTTTACATGGATATTCGTTATGAGGGCGCCGCCGCTGACAATACACCCGATCTGATATTGGTCGATCGCATTGGTACAGAAAACGGCACGCCAGAGTTTGGTAAACTTTGTACTCTATACCAGTGGCATCTAACTGATCCTGTGGATGTTTCGGAACGCCAACGCAATAATACGGTTTATGAATATCAGGGAAATCGTAACCCTTTCGTTGATCGTCCAGACTGGCTCAACACTTTGTACGGCAACAAGTGTAGTAATTAAGCTAAGGCCTTGCGGGTAAAACCCGCAAGGCAAATACCTGCCCTGTTAGTCAAATAGAAATTAAAAATCAAACTTCAATACCTAGACTACCAATTAAATTAATACACCATAACAAAACCCTCACATTAAAAATCTGGCCATTTGGTCAAATTTTAGTTGGCACTGTCATCCCTTTGTAATAATGTACCCATATCATACACACCTTCAGAAGCGAGGTTGAAACTCACAACAAAACTTGAATCGACTTTACAACTGATACAAGAGCTCACCCACACCACTCCTTTAGGAGCTCGGCAAAACATCAATACAAAAATGTGTTGTTCGGTCACGCATGGCTGAACGTTTTACTATGGAAAAAACAATGATAAAAACAATAACGCGTAAAACGTTGTTAGCTTCGGCATTATCTGTGTTATTACCAGCGAGCTCTTTCGCTAACGTACTGATCACAGAATATGTTGAAGGCAGCAGTAACAATAAAGCAATTGAGATTTCGAATCTGGGCTCAGATACCGTCGATTTAGCGGCACAAGAGTACAAGGTCGAGTTATTCAACAATGGAAGAACCGAGGCGGGCTACTCCCTCTCTTTAACCGGTACTCTGGCACCCAATGCCAGTTTTGTGATTTATAACAGCTCCGCGGCCCCGGATTTTGTGTTTGAAGCGCCAAATGGTGTGTCCTCCACCGTTACCTATTTTAATGGTGATGACGCCTTTGTATTAACTAAGGCGGGCGTTGTAGTCGACAGTTTTGGTCGTGTGGGCGAAGATCCTGGCTCAGCCTGGACCGATCCTAATAATAGTGATTTCACCACAAAAGATCGTACCTTACGTCGACTAAACTCAGTTTTGTCTGGTGACTCGGTTCAAGATGATGAGTTTCCAGGCTCTAGTAATCAGTGGGTAACCTTATCAAAAGACACAGCTGATGGTCTGGGATGTCCTGGTGAAGCAGCCTGTGCAGCAGAACCTCTTGTCGGTGTATTGATCATTTCTGAGTACATAGAAGGTAGCAGTAATAACAAAGCGCTGGAGTTAACCAACATAGGTAATGGACCGCTAGAGTTAGATACGGATACGTATGAGCTAGCCCTATATTCAAACGGTTCTGATCAACCGGGTAATACGGAAATCCTGACAGGTACACTAGAACCGCAAGAGTCCATCGTTGTCTATAATGCCGGTGCATCAGAAGACTTCGTTTTCGAAGCACCAAAAGGTGTCGCTTCAACTGTAACTTACTTCAATGGTGACGATGCCATCGTTTTGACTAAAAATGGTGAAGTGATTGATAGCTTTGGTCAAGTTGGCGTCGACCCGGGAGCGGCCTGGACGGATGCCAATAACAGCGAATTTTCTACCGCTAATAAGACTCTTAGACGTAAAAATTCTGTGACCGAAGGCGATATCAATCACACCGATGAATTCCCTGGTACTGAAAACCAGTGGTTAGTATTCGATCAAAATACGTCTAACGGTTTAGGCTGTGGTGGCGAAGAGGCTTGCCCGGATACTGGCAACCCGACTAATCCACCAGGAAACCCTGATGCAGGCATACTTATCACCGAATACGTGGAAGGATCAAGCAACAATAAGGCTATTGAGATTTCTAACTTAAGTGATGCCAATGTCGATTTGGCCGCTGAAGGTTATCGACTGGAAGCATTTAATAATGGCGGAACCGATGTCAGTAATAGCTTAAATCTTTACGGTATCCTAGTTCCAAATTCCAGCATCGTTGTTTACAACGGTGGTGCCGTTGCCGACGTGCAAAAGCCCGCACCACAAGGCATTGCTTCAAATGTCACCTACTTTAATGGCGATGATGCATTAGTCTTAACAAAAAATGGTGTCGTCGTAGATAGCTTAGGTCAAAAAGGCTTCGACCCTGGCTCTGAATGGTTGGACGATAATGACGCTAACTTCTCAACAAAAGACACGACTTTGCGTCGTAAAGCGTCCATCTTAACCGGGGATGTAACGGTTGATGACACCTTCCCTGGCACAGACAATGAATGGGTATCTTTTGATACTAATACGTTTGACGGATTGGGTTGTGTCGGCGAAAGCGCTTGTACTGGCAACGAACCTCAACCATTACCGGGAGAAGGTGCTCCAGGCGGTGGTGATGGAGGCTCCACACCGGGCGATGGTTTATGTTTGAATTGTCCGGATATCACAAAAGTAGCGGACGCGAACTTGTTTGTTGATGGTGATTATTATGCAGACGCCCTAAATGCTGACACCAACGAGTTACGTGCAAAAGTAAATGCGATTATCTCAACCAACCATAAGAAACTGACTTATTCTGAAGTCTGGAGTGTTTTGACTCACTCAGATGAAGATCCTGCAAATCCGGACAACATTATTGAGATTTACACAGGCAACTCTATCGCCAAATGGTCAAACGGCAGTGGTAGCCAATCCTCTAACCCTGACGCTTGGAACCGTGAACACGTATGGAGTAAAAGCCATGGATTCCCGAACCGCAGTCAGTACGGTTACACCGATGCGCACCACCTTCGCCCAGCCGATGCATCGATGAACTCAACACGAAGCAATTATGACTTCGACAATGGCGGTGTTCCGGTTTCTGAGTCACCAGAGAACTTTTATGACACTAGCCTTCGGACTTGGGAACCTCGTGACGCTGTGAAAGGTGATGTTGCTCGTATGATGTTCTATATGGACGTACGTTATGAAGGAATTAACGGTGAAGATACGCCAGATCTGGTGTTAGTTGATAACATTGGTACAGAAAACGGCTCACCGACATTTGGCAAGCTTTGTACTTTATACCAATGGCATTTAACCGATACGGTTGATGAAATGGAAATGCAACGCAATGACGCTGTCTATGAGTATCAGGGCAACCGTAACCCATTCATTGATCACCCAGAGTGGGCAAATGCGATATTTGGTCCAGCATGTGGTGACGCGGGCACGGTTGAGCCAGTTAACGAAGCACCTGTTATTGATATCTATGGCAAAGACAGATTTTTAGAAGGCGAAGTTGTTTATTTCAATGCCACTAAGACAACCGATCCGGAAGGTGACGACTTAACGTTCACCTGGACGAAGGTGTCAGGCCCAGAAGTCACCTTCCAGGGCGATCGTCCTCAACTGACATTTATGACGCCAGATGTACGTCAAGACACACCAATGGAATTTGAGTTATCCGTTTCAGATGGCACAAATACCGTAACTGAACGAGTGACCTTCACTGTGGAATTTGTACCAAAAGCCGGATCTTTCGGATTATGGGCCTTGTTGTTGGTTCCTGTGGTTGCGTTCCGACGTCGTGTTAATTAACTTGTTTTTAAGCAAGAAGTAACGGCACCGAAATTCGGTGCCTATCTCCCAACAAAAACAACCAATAAAAACGCCAGCATTTGCTTAGCGCCACTCGTTTAAGAACGAGTGGCGCTTTTTCTTTTATATCTAGCTGGATATTTTTGTGTTTTCGCCAGAACAGACCTTGGATATGATTTTCGTTTTCTTTTCTCAGGTAAAATAAGCCGTTTTCCGTTATCTCTTAGTTCTTTAAGCTTCTTAGGAACTGTGCCTGGGCTGCGGCCTGAACACCATAAAAACTCAT
>Ga0213831_1000186_pt1 | contig 70770 bp, 60 predicted proteins | sample SWATP12_FD_163421 | JGI IMG/M metagenome (GOLD analysis project Ga0213831, IMG submission 163421) | Coastal seawater microbial communities from Marineland, Florida, United States - SWA TP1 #2 | ecosystem: Environmental > Aquatic > Marine > Coastal | place: USA: Florida | collected 2016-08-06 | reverse complement strand
CAGTCAACAAAAGCTTAGTAGCGTCGCCAGACAACTCAACGAAAGGCCGAGAAAGACGTTAGACTATGAAACACCAGCTCAGAGATTTAATCAGTGTGTTGCAGCCATCGATTGAACTCACAGCGAATAGCGGACACCAGATGGTCGGATTGTAATCGTCAGTTAAAGACAATGAAGTCCTCTACATCAGACTTCAACTTTATCAATTAAGGAACGAAATGAGGAGCGTCTGCTAAGCCAAATTGAACATATAAAGCGCCTGTTTAGAGCAAAGCGTGATTTCGATTGAGGGGCTTAATACAAAACAACATTAAACGAAGCTGATAATCCCATGATTTGAGTGGCCAGGGCAAACCTGCGTCTACGTTCAATTTTCTAGTCTATTGGACAGGTAAAAGTCGATATTTCAATCTCTTAGAGCAGTTATATTTTAGCCAAAATTACTTCGAAACAGTAACGAACCTGCACTAAGGTAATACTGTAACGAAGTATAGGAGATAGTTTTAATCGTTCTTATACGTCCGATATACCGGCGGATTTGACAGGTCGTCGAGCTGGCTGATCGGCTTTGGTATGTTGGGAAAGGCGGAACTGGCCTTTGTCGTCATGGACATTGCTTATGTTCAACACCATATCCTTACCCAAGAGGCATTTTACACACTGATGTTGGTGGCTTTTTACTCAATGTGTCGGTACCTTTAACCATTGTCGGGTGGAAATCGTATGCCGAAAAACACGCTATTCCAGATGGGTGAGTAGCGGCTTGTTTTCGGTTCTTTAAACCTTGACATTTGGCGCAACGTTAAGCCATACTTTTGTAAATAAACCTGTTTTCCGACTGTGGTTAGTGGCAAAACCTAACGCAAATGCGTCGGAAGGAGAAATAATGAGTTATTCAAACACCGAATACAGCGAAGATAACTGGGGTATTTACTAGCCCGTTTTTGAGTTGTGTGAGTTATAAAGAAAGGGGCTTTAGGCCCCTTTCTTCTTGCATTACAGGGAAATTAGTGAGTTTTCAGTATATTGAAGATTTTTTTATTCATATCACCGCATTGGATTTGAGCCTGTTAGGTGATTCAATGTTGTATGCTCTGCGTTATACCGCGAAAAATAATCCTACCGTTTTTGTAGGATTGCTGGCTTTTTTTGTGGCCCTGTGGGGGGTATCAAGCAATAGGCGTGCGTCCCGACATAAAAATTCTATCGATTTTCAAACCAATTTGTCGCATAACGAAAAAATTCTGGAAATGCGGGAAATTGCACTCAGTATCGCTCTTGATGAAAAAAAACGAGCCAAGCATGGGGGCCGGCCTGGGTATATCTCAATATCGGATTATGTCAGTCCAACCTTGGCTCGAAGCAAAAATGGTATCGCCATAATGCGATTCTTAAACGAATGGGAACGCGCTGCCAACGGTATTTTTAAAGATGTTTACGATGAACATTTTTTATATCAGGTGTATGGCACAACGGTACTGGGGATTTATGAACTTTTTTATGATTACATCAGCAGTGTGCAGCAACAAAATCCACGGGCCTATTTGCAGTATTCGAAATTGTATTGTAAGTGGCGCGCAATGCGTATTCGACAAGAAAGAAAAACAGGACAGTTAACCAAACTTAAACTGAATGACAAAACTGCTGCGATTGAGCTGAAAAAAATTAAAAAAGTGCAGAAATTACTGCGAACCTACGACTAGGGAGGCTGCGAAATTGATGCCGATCAAACAAGCAACATACAAAAAGTATATGCATTATTTAGTAAAGGCCAGCCGTAATCTATTGGCTGAGGTAAGCTATAAACATAACAAGGCCAAGCACATCGCCCACAAGAAGCGCGGTCTGTATCTCGCTGCGCTCAGCCCGTGTTGGCGGCGATGATGTCCGCTTTAGCAAATTTATTACTTCCAGTGTGAGTTTGGTGGTTTTATGGAGATGACTGCTTTTGACCAAGAAGAGACGTTTTCAGTATGAAACTATAATACTCGAACTACGTGCAGCTTACGCGATAGTTGGCATCTGGGTATTTTACTTTAATTCTTTGGATGCTCAACTGACAATGGATCATCGTGGTTTATTTTCTAGTCTGGTAGGTGACTTTATTACTTTCCCGCAGTAGAGGTTTAAGCTAGCAGAAAAAGATGTTTAAAGATCGTTGTCGGCGTCGCCGACACTGGCAAAAGGAGGCTGTGCAACCCCCTCTGGACTCCCCGCAGCTAATATCAGTGAAGATGACAACGCTAAAGAAGGCCTAATACTTGTTCTTTCTTCTAATTCAATAGAGCTCCCTTTAACGGGGGATCGCAAAGCCGGTTTTTTAGAATATAGGCGTCTTACTCAGGTTGTCATACCCCAGTTATGGCGTTCATTGAGCATGGTTACCATGGCTTGTGTGAGAGTGTCGCCAAGTTCTTTGCGATTTTCCCAGGTTTGGCTGAGCTCAATTTCTACCGGCATGTTGTTTTGCATACCAACCATAATGCCGGTTTTATTCTGTTCCACACAGCGTACCGCGTTTACCCCCAACAACGTTGCCAGCATCCGGTCCTGACTCACCGGTGAGCCGCCTCGCTGAATATGGCCAAGGATAACCGGTCGAACTTCACCGCCGGTCAGCTCTTCCAGCTGCACGCCTAATTCGGCAATACCTTCAGGCCACAGGTTTTCGGTTAATACAATTATAAAACTCTCATGCCCATAGCGCTGGCGATGAATAGAGAGTTGCTGATGAATATCCTTGAGTGTCGTTTCTGCATCGGTGAACAGTTCGGGTAATATCACGTAGTTTGCCGCGCCGGAAAGCGCGGCACTGGCGCCCAGAAATCCGGCATGGCGGCCCATTACCTCAACCAGAAAAATACGCTCAAAGGCATCGGCGGTATCCCTGACTTTATCAATCGAGTCCATGGCTGTTTCGATGGCAGTGTAATACCCGATGGTGGCATCGGTGCCGTAAATGTCATTATCTATGGTGCCGGGCAGGCCAATAACCTGTCCGTCCCAGAAGTTACTCAGGTGCTTAGCGCCATGAAAAGAACCGTCACCACCAATCACCAGCAGGGCATCAATGGCAAGCTCATCCAGATGTTTAGCGGCCAGTTTGGCTGAGACGTCCTGTTTGAATTCCTTGCAGCGAGCACTGCGCAAAATGGTACCGCCGCGTTGAATAATATTGTGCACCTTTTTACTGTCAAGCTTACGCCAGTTAGCGGCCAGCAGGCCATTAAAACCGTGCTCAAAGCCAATCACAGTATGTCCAGCGCCTTCACTGGCTACTACCACCGCCCGAATACAGGCGTTCATCCCCGGAGCATCGCCGCCGGAGGTCAGTACCGCAATTCTTTTATTGGTCATAATGCGCTCCTTTACAATTTGATACAAATACACCAATAACGCAGTGTGAATTTGTCATCGCTTATGCAGTCCAAGTATGAGTATTATGTTGTTATACCACGTAAAATCACAGTCAGATTGGTGGCAGAGGGCTGAAATACAAAGCCCGGCGATCGGGAACAGCCATCAGCACGTAATGATAGATTGTCAGGTATAGCCACGCGTGCCAAGTGTAAATTGACAGGAAGTGACAATGAAAAAAGGTTTGTTGATTGCGATCATCATTTTTCTAAGCGGATGTTCGACAAAGTTTACCTACAATAATTTGGATTGGTTAATTCATTGGTATATCGATGATTACGTATCGTTATCGGATAATCAGGAAGCACTGTTTGATGAATATTTTGCCGACTGGCAAAGCTGGCATCGCAGTGAAGAGCTTGGTAAGTACATCGAGCACCTTAAATCCCTGAAAGCGGACTTAGACAGCGAAGAACTCAGCGCTGCACAAATTGAGGGGCATTTGCTCGACAGTCGTCAACACTGGGAGCGACTGCGCGATCGCGTTAGCCCGGAGCTGGCAGACATGGCTGCCAAGTTAACCGACGAACAGGTGAGTTCGCTATTTGAAGAATTGCGCGAAGAGAATGACGACATTCGTGAGTCGCTGGAAGAATTTAAGGAACTGTCTCCTGAAGAGCAGGCCGAAGAACGACTCGACGATATGGAAGAGGGCGTAAGCGAGTTCATCGGTCGCCTCAATGCCAGTCAGAAAGCCATCGTTAAAGGTTATGCGTCACAGTTTACCAGTACCCGGGCATTGTGGCTCACTTATCGTCAGGATTTCCAGCAGGCGGCCCGGGAAATGATCGACAATCGCGCGGCAAATCCAACGTTTAAACAAGACTTTGTTGCGCTGATGACCCATCCAGATAAATTTCGTAGTGAAGCCTTTATGAAGCTGCGAAATGACAATACCCGAATCTATGCCAAAATGGCTGAAGAATTGTTTTATACCCTGGATAAAAAGCAAAAAAGAAAGCTAATCAGTAAGATTGACGATATGATTGAGGACTTTGAATACCTCATGAGTAATGATTAGTTGGAAAGTAGTTACCGGCCGCTCTATGGCTTTTGTTTGTCTTTGCTTACTGCAGTGCTGTGGGGAATTTTACCCCTGTTTCTTAAGGTCTGCCTGCAGGTTATGGACAGTCAGACCATCACCCTTTATCGGTTTGTAGCGGCTGCCATCCTGGTGGGCGGCTGGTTGTTTTATCGTCGCCACATACCTAACTTCTTTCGCTACCCTAAAGCTGTCATTATTCTGGCCGTGGCCTGCACCCTGATGCTGGTGATTAACTACGTCTTTAACGTACTCGGGCTTAAGTATCTCAGCCCCGGCAGCGTGCAGGTATTCATGCAGGTGGCGCCATTCGCCTTGATGGTTGGCGGTATTGTTTTATACAAAGAGAAATTCAGCCGCTTGCAGCTATGGGGCGCGTCGTCTTTGCTGTTCGGGCTTGGTTTGTTTTTCAATCAACGCTTACCGCAGATTATTGCTTCAGAAACTGAAGATACGCTGGGTGTTGTGTTTGTTATTATTGCCGCCGTGACCTGGGCCGGCTATGCCTTGTGTCAGAAGTCTTTGATGAAAACCATGTCGGCCATGCAACTCACGCTGATCATTTATATCATTGGCAGCATCATGCTGCTGCCATTTACACATCTTCAGGCCATTACCGAAATGAACGCGGTACAAGGCTGGGCGTTGTTGTTTTGTTGTTTAAATACCTTTGTTGCTTATGGCGCTTTCACCGAGGCCATGCGTGTATGGTATGCCTCGCGGGTAAGCGCAGTGATTGCCACCGCGCCAGTGTTTACCTTTATCTCTGTTGCCGTCGCTGAGTATATTTATCCCAGCGGCTTTGAACAGCCACCCTTAGGGGCGTTGGCTGTGTTAGGGGCGGTAATGGTGATAGGCGGCTCAGTAATGGCTGCGCTGGGCCGCGGTGCCCGTTAGTTATCCTTGTTTACCGGTTTTGGGGCAGGCTGACCAATGGGTTGTTCGCCGCCCTTACAAATGGTGTCGTAATCATCCCGATAGTAACGGAAATTAACACACTCATTTTCATACCTTTGCCGGGCGGTCAGCGCCATCTGCGGATTTTTAGGGTTTCTGATGGCTTTCTGTAGTACTTCGCATTGCTGAGCCTGAGCTTTAACCTCCAGGATATCTTCACACAGGTTGGACTGGCTTGCACAACCCGACAACCAGCCTGAGCCAACCAGAACGGCAGTAACCAATAAACAGTGTTTTTGCATGACATCTTATCCTTTGTGAGGAGCGGTAAATACAGCGGCTACAGGGTAGCAATGCCTAAGCGCAGCAATTCATCCCTTAAACCATCAAACTTGCTTTGGTGTTGCTCCCGCATGGGCGCATGGTTCAGTATCTTATACACCTGACGGGCCTCTTTGATCATCGCGCCGTCGTCTTTTCCATCGTTACCCATCAGCTTAATAAGGCATTGTAATAAGTTTAGCGCAATACCCGCATTTACCGGTGAAAGTTCCAGTGCGCTGTTAAATGCAGCTTTCGCCTCGGCATATTTTTCCTGCTGATAAAGCTGAATACCGCGGCGGTTAATATGGGTATATTGCTGCTCGCTTTCCTTAACCTGTTTGGACATCGACCGCACCAGCATACGGCTGCTGTCGTCCAGTTCGGTATTTTGGCTGGCAAGGGTTTGCAGCAGTTGGTTTACTTCTTCAAATTCGCCGAGGTCGACCATTAATTGCATGCTTGAGGGTGCCAGTGAGGCAGGGTATAACTCAAACTGTTTCTCGATGGCCATCTGACTGTCCATAAGCGATCGTTTGGCGTTAATCAGTTTGCCGTCGATGGCATCCACCCGGGCGTGCATGATCTGATCGAATATATCCAGGCTAAATGGCTCTTCCAGCCGGGTCAGCGCCTCATCATGGCTGGCACGCTGCAACTGCAATAGCGCTTCTTGCTGAAACCGGTGTCGCTGAGTTTTACTTTCTGCCGCTTCCGCCGCATCCAGCAAACTGGATATATGATTACACCAGTAATTAACCTGTTTAAATATGGTGTTTTTGGATAACTGCCAGGTTGCTTTAGTGGCTTCAGTGAGTAACTCATAGTCATTATTGTCCCTGGCAATACGACTGGCCAGGATCTGACGTTGCAGTGAATACGGTGAGTTTTTAATGGCCCGGCGAATATCTTCCAGTGCTTCTTCGGGAAGTTGGGAGGCGGATTTTGCCTGAGCAAGAATATCCAGCGCTTCCGGATCAAACTGGTTAAGTGCCAGTACTTTATTGGCGCACTGAATGGCATCACTAAATTTGCGCATGGCCAGATAGGTTTTACCCAGGGCCAGTTGTGCCCACTGCGTGGGTAACTGGTCTGAATGACTGTTTAACAGGGCCAGCGCTTTCTCGTACTGATTTTCATGCCACAGGATCTCCAGACGGATTTCCAAAGCCATACGCTGATAAGGTGCAGGCATATCCTCTAGTTTATCGAGCGCCTCTGTCGCCGCCGTGAATTCCTGTTTGCTCAATGCCTGCAGTACGTTTAAAAAATACTGCTTACGTTGCCAGGATTTATTCAGCCGGCTTTTTAACTGCGCCTGGGAGAAGGGCTTTAACAGATAATCATCGGGTTTGTGCTCCAATGAGCCCAGCACGATGGGGCGTGTGGCATCGGCGCTGATAAGCAGAAATACGGCGCCGGCGGATACCATTTTGCGATATTGCAGTTCCTGATACAGCTCAAAGCCGTTTTTCTTATTCGTGCCGAGATGCAGGTCACAAACAATAATATCGACTCTGTGGTTGCGGCAAAAGCGAATCGCCTGGTCGGCACTGGTTGCCGTCATGACATCCTTGGCGCCGAGGTTGGTTAATAATCCTTTTAACAGAATAAGGAAGGGACGCTGATCTTCTACAATCAGAATATTAACGTCCTGATAGGGCACTCCCAAAGGCCGCTCCCATTAAACGCGAAACTGTTCGATAATATACTAAAGGATAATGGGTATATGCCGATTAAGCTAGTAAGTCGTTAATACCTATGAATGATTTTGCAACCAGATACCATTACTCAGACATCTTTTGATGTTCAGAATGTCACTTCTTCACTACCGCTCAACAAAGCGGTGGGGGGCAGTGCTGCGTTGTTTTCATTATATCTGGCAATCAGTGAGGCCAAGGGCGATGAGCCTGTCAGGTGGTCGTCAGCCCCGGAACAGGTTGGTGATCCGGATTTTCCGGCCAGATTAAATCACTACCGTCGCAGCCCTCTGGCATCGACATCTGAACACGTAGACAGCTATTTAAAATGGCAGTCTGGTCTGAGCCGGTCATTTAGTAATGAGCACATTCGCCTGTGGCAGGCCATCAGCCCGGATCCATTAAGTTTTCATAACAACAGTAAGCGGCTGGAACCTGAAGTCAAACAAAATTGCCCTTATCGCACTCAACTCGCCTGGGTGAGTGAAAAAGCGTCGCAAATCAGAGAGCCTGACGCTACCTTGCTGGCTGATACCATTCCTGCCTCCCAGACTATTGCAGTTTAAACTCCGCTATATCCTCCTGCGGGTTTTCGCATGGCGATTTTTTTGCTATATTCCGCGCGCATTTTTGCTCTGGTTTTACGTTCCAACTCGCAAAGGTTAAAAAATATGAGTCAGTATGTTGTATGCGCGCTATACAAATTTGTTGCGCTTGAAGATTATAAAGCTATCCGCCAGCCGCTTACCGATGTTATGGAAGCGAATCAAATTAAAGGCACCCTATTATTGGCAGCCGAGGGCATTAACGGCACCGTGTCTGGTGCGCAGCAAGGCATAGATAACCTGCTGGCCTGGTTAAATAGCGATGAACGCTTTAACCCGATTTCCTACAAAATATCCTTCCACGACACCCAGCCGTTTTACCGTACTAAAGTAAAACTTAAAAAAGAAATTGTAACCATGGGGGTGGAAGGCATTGATCCGCGTCGTACCGTTGGGACTTACGTGAAACCTGCAGAGTGGAACGCCCTTATCAGCGATCCTGATGTGGTACTCATTGATACCCGTAACGATTATGAAATTGAAATTGGTACCTTCAAAAATGCGGTGAATCCCAATACCAAAACCTTTCGTGAATTTCCGGATTATGTGAAAGAAAATCTCGATCCGGCGAAAAATAAAAAGGTCGCTATGTTCTGTACCGGTGGGATCCGCTGCGAAAAGTCTACTGCGTATTTAAAAGAGCAGGGGTTTGAGGAAGTTTATCACCTTGAGGGCGGAATTCTGCAGTACCTCGAGGATGTGCCAAAAGAAGAGACCATGTGGGAAGGCGACTGCTTTGTCTTTGATAATCGCGTAGCGGTTAATCACGATCTGGAAAAGAGTGCCTACGATCAGTGCTATGCTTGTCGTTTACCTATTACTGAAGCCGATAAGCAAAGCGATAAATACGAAAGCGGCGTAAGCTGCCCACATTGTTTTGGTACGCATAGCGAAGAACAGATTGAGCGCTTCCGTGAACGGGAGAAGCAAATTAATCTGGCCCGCGAGCGCAACGAGGAACACGTTGGTACTGAGGCTCGTGATGCGATGGAAGCCCGTCGCAAGGCCAAGGCAGAAGAGCAGCGTTTACGTGCTTTGCAGGCGCAAAAACAAGTTAAGTCGTAGACATTCGGTAGAGCTGGGGTTACACTCCATCTCACCGGAAACCGACAGGGAATCAGACAGTGTCTACTGAATTAACACCCGAAAAAGTAGAAGCGATTCAAAAAGATTTTAGCTTCTTTGACCGTGATGGTAACGGTCAGATCGACCTGCAGGAATTTATTGAGTTATTAACGGTAATTTCACCTAAAACCAAAGTCAGCCACGTTGAAGAAGGTTTTAAACTTATCGATGAAAACCACGATGGTTTTATCGACTTCGAAGAATTTCTTGCCTGGTGGCAGGAGTGCTGGTGGGAATACTAAGCCCGATTCAGAAAAAGCCGCTACCCAGCGGCTTTTTTATGTCATCTCAAACCTCTTAAAATACTACTATATTACCTCAGAAGTCCTTTTGAGTTGCTCATCTCATCATACCAGCCATTAAACCGATAATCTGCTGTCAATCATTTTCATAGATTTAACAAAAATAAATAAGTTTTTACTGTAAAACCAGGTTGACACCTTTATGTGTTGTATATATTTTAATCTTTAATCGTTGTATCTGATTGTTATACATGTTGGTTGTGAAGTAAAAAAAACAAGGCTGTTTTGATTTTCGCACAGGGAAAACCCAAGGTGTTTGGCAGAAATTTCGTGGTTTGGTTATGTACATCAAACCCGTTTCTTAACATTCTGTCTGGCTGCAATCTTTTGTGAATACTCTGCAAAAAATTAGAACGAGGACTGGCAATCACGTTGCCAGTTTACTGGTTGTTTCTTTCATTTTTACTACCTGCCTGTATGAATAGTGATGCCGGTAAAGGCTGCGAAAGCCTTATATTGCCCGGTATAAATAATCTAATAATAAATGCAGCTTAGCGGTGGTTAATTATCTCCTGTTGTGGATTAGCAGAATAGTTGCTTAAAAATTTAATCGGTGGATTTTCTGCTTGGAAATTTCAGCTGATTAGATATGTGCATCAGCGCACGGCATCAAAGCCGGCGTATGTTGCAGAAAAGCAAAAACAAACCGGCAAAGGATCAAACATAAGATTCGTAAACGGTATTCAGGTCCCAGGGGCCAATACACAAGGAATGGAGGTAAGAACATGTTTAGACTTCAGCATTTGTCGAAATCTAAACACATTGAAAAGCATCAATGTGAAAGGCTGGTCAAACGGCCTGATAAACAACAACCAGGGTGCACAAAGACTGCACTTAGTCTTGCAATGCTCGCACTTAGTGCATCAGTAAGCGCCGAAGAAATAACACTTAAATCTATTGCGCAACACGACGGGATCGTTAATGAAAGCCCGGCGTTGAATAATACCGGAGGTTTTGCACAACCCAATCGCAGCGGTTTGGCGGCATTGAGTATTGGCGATCTGGCTGATACCCGTCAGGTGAAAACCATCGTTTCCTTCGATACTTCACAAATCCCTCTTGGCGCAGAAATTACCGATGCGGTGCTGCGTATGCGGCACGCCCGCTCACCTGGTGCAAGCCCATTTGATGTGCTCGCCCCCTGTATCATCGACGTTAACAGCGGTGGATTTAACGGCAACCTTGCATTGGAGTCAGAAGATTTTGATGCACCTGCAACCACTACTGCTGCAGGAACGTTAAGCGCGGTGGTGCGCACCAACGAGTGGTCAGAAGCGAGCCTTAGCAGCGCCGGATTAGGTGCAATCAACCGCAGTGGATTTACCCAGATAAGGGCGTATTGTACGGTTGAAGATAACGGTGACGGTACCCAGAATACGGCAAATTTTGCTTCTGGTGAAACTGCTCAATACGCGCCTGAACTGATAATTTCTTACACCGAAGAGGTTGTAGAAGTTCCACACTCTATCGCGCGAATCTGGAATGAAGAATTGCTCGACTCTATCCGCTTGGACTTCGCCCGTCCTACCGTGCATGCGCGCAATCTGTATCATACATCGGCTGCCATGTGGGATGCCTGGGCGGCATACGAGGATGGTGTGGGACAAGTCATTCACCATGAAAAAATGGCCCCGGTCGATGACGTGGAAGCGGCTCGGGCTGAAGCCATCAGTTATGCCATGTATCGAATTCTTACATGGCGTTTTGCGCCGTCTCCGGGTGCTGCTGAACGGCTACCAGCCTTTGATGCACGGATGGAAGAATTGGGGTACGACAAAGACTTTACTTCAACGGAAGGTGACTCTCCGGCGGCGCTGGGTAATCGTATCGCGGCAACCGTTATTGAATTTGGCCTTGAAGATTACTCTAACGAGCAGGCCAATTTTGCCAATGTTTACTACGAGTCGATAAATCCGCCATTACTCCCGGAATTCCCGGGTAATCCTGATTTGGTGGATCCCGATCGCTGGCAGCCGCTGTCACTGGAGTTTTTCGTTGACCAGAGTGGCAACCTGATACCCGGTGGTTCACTTGATTTTCTGAGTCCTGAATGGGGTCATGTTACGCCATTTGCTTTAACCGATGATGACCTTACTATTTACAGCCGGGATGGTCATGACTACTACGTATATCATGATCCGGGTGCGCCACCTGCATTCGGTACAGAAGATTACCGCGCGGGCTTCCAGCAAGTACTGGAATGGAGTGGTGAGCTTGACCCTGCTGATGGCGTAATGATCGATATCAGTCCGGCGTCGCGAGGCAATAATACATTGGGTACCAATGACGGTCAGGGACGTGATATTAACCCGGTTACCGGTTTGCCATATGAACAACAGCTCGTACCTGCCGGTGATTATTACCGCGTATTAGCTGAGTTCTGGGCCGATGGTCCGGATTCCGAAACACCTCCTGGTCACTGGTTCTCGGTGGCAAATTATGTGGTGGACCATGAGATGCACGTTAGTCAGTTTGGTGGTCAGGGGTCTGTCCTTGATGCGCTGGAATATGATGTGAAAATGTATCTGGCGCTCGGTGGTGCTATGCATGACTCGGCAATTTCTGCATGGGGTGTTAAAGGCTGGTACGATTATATTCGTCCGGTTTCTGCCATTCGCCATATGTGTGATCTTGGCCAGTCATCAGATCCTTCCGGACCAAGTTATGACCCGGGCGGCATAGGTCTGGTGCCGGGTAAAATCGAAGTGGTAACGGCTGAGTCAATTCTGCCGGGCGGAGTGCATGAACATCTCGCCGGTGAGAATAACGAAAATATTGGCAAGATTGCAGCCTATGCGTGGAAAGGACCTGATTATATAGAGGACCCGGAAACCACTACCGCGGGTGCCGACTGGATCCTGTGTGAAAACTGGTGGCCTTATCAACGCCCGAGTTTTGTAACACCACCTTTTGCCGGTTACGTGTCTGGTCACAGTACCTTCAGTCGGGCCGCTGCTGAGGTAATGACGCTGGTTACCGGTGATGAGTTCTTCCCGGGTGGGATGGGAACCTTTGATGCTCCGCAAAATGAATTCCTGGTATTTGAGGAAGGCCCGAGTGTAGACCTTCAATTACAGTGGGCTACCTATCGCGATGCCTCTGATGAAACCAGTATTTCGCGAATATACGGTGGTATTCACCCTACCGCAGATGACATTCCTGGTCGTCTGATGGGGGCTGAAATTGGCCCTGATGCCTTCAACCATGCAATGCGGTACTTCACTGGAGATTTAGGTATCTTACCTACCATCGAACTGACCACTGATATTGCCGGTCAGGTCTATCAGCCTGGTGAGAGTGTGGTGTTCTCAGCTATGGCGGCTGACTCTGATGAGTTGGATTTATCTGCTGATATCGTCTGGACTTCATCCGTTGACGGCATTTTGGGCGCCGGTTCTGAAATTACCATCGCCAGTTTATCGGCCGGAGTACATGTGATCACCGCAACTGTCACTGACAGTAACGGGCAAAGCACGGAACTGGTATTTGAAATAGCCATTGGCAGTCAGTTGCCGACCATTGAATTAATTGGGCCTGCTGATGATACCCTTGTTACAGCCGGTGACGAGATAGTATTTACGGCAACCGCCGATGACTTTGAACAGGGCGATATTTCTGCCGATATCATGTGGTTATCTGATATCGACGGGATGTTTGCCACCACTGGCAGTGCATCGGTAACAACCTTATCGCCGGGACAGCATACCATAACGGCGATTGTGCAGGATGCAGATGGCAATGAGGCTGCGCAAACCATTTTTCTCACTGTATACGGCATACTCGAGGATCCGGGGGCCAGTGTGACACTGACTTCGAACCCAATTGAAGATGGTTTTGTAGTGGAATCAGCCGAAAACAGCGATAGCGGTGGTGTAGCAATTCCGTTCCTTTCTAACGGTGGGGCACTGCGTCTGGGTGATAATCATCTTAATCAACAGATTAAGTTGATTACTTCATTTGCTATCCCGCAGGGAACAACCATTTCCTCTGCAACGCTTTATCTTACACGTGGTGGTGGTGTTGGCGCCAGCCCGCTGGATTTACTTGGCCCTTGTACTGTTGATGTTCACAGCACCGGTTTCAGTAACGATCCGCGTATTCACGCCAGCGATTTCGAGGCCGCACCAACGGTGGCTAATGTCGGTGAGCTTACAACGCCTGCTTCTGGTGATGTATTTGTTGCTGAAATTTCTGCACAGGGTGTGGCCGCGATAATGGCAGGGCAGTCTGCACAATTCCGGCTGAGTTGTTCACTGGATGACAACAACGACGGACTGGAAAACTCCATAGGTTTCTACTCCGGTGAAAGCAGTGACGTAGCCTTGCAACCACAACTGGTACTCAGTGCTTCAGGTAATGGCACGAATACAGCGCCATCAGTAGCGATTGTCCAGCCTGATGATGAGTTGCGAGTGGCTCTCGGCGATCCGGTAATGTTTGATGCCAGTGCCATGGATAACGAGGACGGTGACTTATCGTCAATGATTATCTGGCGCTCGAGTATTGACGGCATCATTGGTGAAGGCAGTATCTTCTCACTGTCGACCCTTAGTCAGGGCTCTCATACCATTACAGCTGAAGCGCTGGACTCAGAATTTGTTCCCGGACGCGCCACAATCACAATTCACGTTGGTGTGGATCTGACACCGTTATTTACTGACGCAACGGTTCTGTCTGGCCTCGACGCTATACCTGGCGCAATAGGCCTGGCGGCCGGAGACTACGATAACGATGGCTGTGTGGATTTAGCCGTAACTCCGCGCAACGTCACTGAAACTGTGCTTCTGTATAAGAGTAATTGCGATGGCACCTTCACCAATGTGACGACTCAGGCCAATATGCTTACCTCTGGTGGCGCTGGCTCAGGTCTGGCATGGGGCGACTTCGACAACGATGGTTTACTCGACCTGTACGTAGCTAACCAGTCAAACCTGAATACGCGCAGTGAGTTGTGGCATAACCAGGGTGACGGTACCTTCGTTGATGTAGCAGATTCGATGGCTATACCCGGCAACACCGGTGCTATTGGTGTAGTCTGGAATGACTTTGACGGTGATAACGACCTGGATATTTTCGTAGCTGGCCGTTACGGTGATGTCCCGGCGGATAGCCTTTACCAGAATGACGGCGGTAGTTTCTTCGATGTAGCGCCGTTTATGGGAATCGATGGCATTAATACTGGTTCGGGACCTGATCGCCTGACCTATATGGGCGCCTGGGCGGATTTCGACGGTGACCTTATGCAGGACTTATGGTTGTCGGTCGATTTCGGCGCAGATGTATTGTATCGCAACGTCGACGGTATGCTGGTTGATGAAAGCGATGCTGCTGGAATCACAGCTACTTCTGCGACCCATGGTATGGGCATTGCTGTAGGCGATCCTAATGGTGACGGCTGTCTGGATGTACTCGTCACCAACAACGGTTCACAACGCTCAACCGATCCGGCACCATCGCCGCTACATGCCAATAACTGTGACGGTACTTTCACCGACATTACGGCCAGTGTTGGCGTGCTGATGCGTAACGTAACCGAGTGGGGGGCTAACTTTGTGGACTTTGATAACGACGGCGATGAAGATTTAAGTATTGTTGCCGGTGGTATCTCTAACGAAGAATATGCCAACGTGCTTTATCAGAATGTGGCCAGCGGTCCCGGAGACGTGCAATTTGCCGATGTCACTGGTGCTACAGGCACATCGGGTATGGGTAATTCACGGGGTTCAATCTGGTTCGACTATGATGAAGACGGTGATATGGACTGGCTGATTGCTAATTCCAACGGCGTTATTCTGTTGCGTAATGATGGCCCCACAGGGAATTACTTCTCGGTGAAACTGGCCGGTGTGGTAAGTAACAGCTATGGTGTTGGCGCCCGAATTGAAGTGACGGTTGGCAACAGAACCATGATCAGGTATCTGCAGGCCGGTTCAAGTTTTGCTTCTGCCGAAGAACTTGAAGCTGCTTTTGGTATTGGTGAAGCTGATTCTATCGACCAAATTGTGGTGAAATGGCCTAGTGGAATCGTTGATACCTTACGCGGCCCTATTAGCGCTAACAGTCAGTTGTTGATTGCTGAAGGTGATTATCAGTAAAGAGTGTTAACTGATATCTGGCTGGTGAATGCCATGAGCCAAATAAAAATCCGGTAATCGTGATTACCGGATTTTTTATGTGTACGTTATAAAGGCCATCCGTCCTTTATTCTTCTTCGTCCTGGGGAGGCGGTGTGGCTTTTTTACGCATTGGCATATGACCGATATCCTCTCCGGTCATCGTTCTTACCCGCTGAGTTTTCTTAACCGGCTGTTCAGTGTTGCCTTCTGCACCTTTATGCTTTTTCGCTGCTTTTTTCGGTTTAGCAGGTTTAGGTTTAATACCGCTGAATTTAGAGGGTAAACTCTCGTGCTGCTGCGGCTCCAGTGGATAGGCGAGTTGCTGTTTTAGCGCTGAAAAGCTTTGCCAGTCCCGTTTACCAACAAACGATACTGCAGCGCCCTGATTACCCGCCCGGCCGGTGCGGCCAATTCGATGGATATATTCCTCAGGATGTTTGGGCATGTCATAGTTAATGACCAGGCCTACTTTAGACAAATCAAGCCCTCGGGAGGCTACGTCGGTGGTAACCAGAATATCAAACTGACCGCGGGCAAATTCATTCATCACCAACGAGCGTTTTGACTGGGCGTAATCGCCCCTGAGTGGCTGAGAGGTGCGCGTAGGTAAGCTTTCACCCAGCATGGTACTGAGGCGCTCTGCATCATCCCGTGTGGCGGTAAATACAATCGCCTGGTTATAGGTGTTATTGGTTAACTGATCGCAGAGCAGGGCATCTTTATGCTCAATGCTCTCGGCAAAATACAGGGTTTGGGTGATGTCAGTATGTTCTGCCGTGGCGCTGCCAATAGCTACCCGCACCGGAGCTTTGAGTAAAGCATCCAGCACATGATTGAGTTCAACGTGATCCATGGTGGCCGAGAACAACATGGTTTGTCGTTTACGGTGATCGGCCTTACGGTTAATCATATTCAGCGCCTGGGCAAAGCCCAAATCGAGCATGCGGTCGGCTTCATCAAAAATCAGCATTTCCAGGCCGTTAATAAAGAAGCTTTTATCTTCTAAATGATCCGCAACCCGGCCCGGTGTGCCCACAATAATAGGCGGGTTGCGGCGCAACGCCTTGGTTTGATCGTTATAATTATCGCCGCCCACGATTAACGCTGTGGCCAGGTTTTTCTTCTGGCACAACCATTTTGCTTCACCAAACACCTGTTTGGCCAGCTCGCGGGTAGGGGCAAGAATAAGAATACGGGGATCTTGTCGGCTTAACGCTTTTTGGGTGAGCAAGCGATGCACGGCGGGAATTAAAAACGCCAGAGTCTTACCTGAGCCGGTTTTCGAGGAGGCAATAATATCCTTACCCAACAGGGCCGGCAGAATGGTTTTTTCCTGAACTTCGGTGAGTTCGGTAAAGCCTTTATCTTCTATGCGGCTAATAAGGGTATGGTGTACAGGTAAGTCAGTAATTAACAAGGTTGCTTCGCTCCGGTTTAGATCCGCGCCTATTATCCCTGATTACGTACCTGAGTAAAGTCACCAGCCAAAAAGAAAAGGGGCAAACCGTATTGTACGGTTGCCCCTTTGTCAGCTCTTAAGCGTATTACAATGAGGCGAAGGCCATTTCCGGCACATCACCTTCTACCACCAGCTTACCGGCGGTTTTTTCTTTGATCTCATCTACCGTAACGCCAGGCGCTCGTTCGCGCAGGTAAAACGCACCGTCTTTCACTTCCAGTACCGCTAAGTCGGTAATGATACGGGTAATACAGTTAACCCCGGTTAATGGCAGGGTACATTCCTGCAATAATTTAGAGTTACCGTGCTTGTCGGCGTGGGTCATGGTGACAATAATGTTTTTCGCTCCGGCCACCAAGTCCATGGCGCCGCCCATACCCTTGATAAGCTTGCCCGGGATCATCCACGAGGCGATATTACCATTTACATCCACTTCAAATGCACCGAGCACGGTAAAGTCCACGTGCCCGCCACGGATCATGGCAAAGCTTTCTGCTGAGCTGAAAATGGAGGCGCCGGTAATGGCCGTCACGGTCTCTTTACCCGCATTGATCATATCCGCGTCGAGTTCATCCTCGGTAGGATACCGGCCCATACCCAGTAAGCCATTTTCTGACTGTAGCATTACGCTGATACCGTCAGGGACATAGTTCGCGGCCAGTGTAGGGATACCAATTCCCAGGTTTACATAGTTACCGTCCTGAAATTCCTGCGCCACGCGCATCGCAATCTGATCTCTTGTTAATGCCATGACTGCCTCCTATTTAGCCGTTACGCGACGTTCGATACGTTTTTCAAACGTACCCTGGATAACCCGATCCACATAAATGCCCGGCGTGTGAATGTGAGCCGGATCTAATGTACCCGGTTCTACAATTTCTTCCACTTCCACTACGGTGATTTTACCGGCTGTTGCGGCCATTGGATTAAAATTCTGTGCGGTGTGACGATAAATACAGTTACCGTAACGGTCTGCTTTCCACGCTTTCACAATAGCGAAGTCACCGGTAATAGACTCCTCAAGAATATAGGGGCGGCCATTAAATTCTTTGACTTCTTTACCTTCACCTACCGGCGTACCGTAACCGGTTGCGGTATAAAATGCCGGGATTCCTGCACCGCCAGCGCGCATTTTTTCGGCCAGCGTACCTTGTGGGGTGAGTTCGACTTCCAGCTCACCGTTAAGCAGTTGCTGTTCAAACAAGGCGTTTTCACCCACGTAAGATGAAATCATTTTTTTGATTTGCTTATCTTCGAGCAGAATGCCCAGGCCAAAGCCATCAACACCACAGTTATTGGATACGATTGTCAGCCCTTTGGTGCCCATTTTTTTAATTTGGGCAATGCTGCCCTCGGGAATTCCACACAGGCCAAAGCCACCTGCGATGACGGTCATGTTATCTTCTAACCCTTCCATCGCGGCTTCGTAACTGGATACGACTTTATCGAAACCAGACATAGCATACTCTCCTTTAAGTAATGAACACAGCTAGTATCAATCAGGGTTAAAATTTTGTAAAATTGATTAAATATCACTTTTGATAAATAAAATTTATTAATATGAGTATCTCGTACCGCAATATGCAGGCATTTTTATGTGTGGCGGAATCTGCAACCTTTGCCGAAGCTGCTGAAAAACTGTTTGTTACCCAACCCGCGTTATCCAGTTCTATTAAAAAGATGGAAGAGCAACTCGGTGGACAACTGTTTAGCCGCACAACACGCCGGGTGCAGCTTACCCCGGAAGGTGAAACTTTTTTACCCCATGCGCGGCGTTTACTTCACGACTGGGATGACGCGGTGGAGGGAGTACAGAATCTTTTTGCCATGGCGCAGGGGCGGCTGGCTGTTGCAGCGATGCCTTCCTTTGCTGAGTCTAAATTGCCGGGCATTCTGGTGAGATTTCATCAGCAATTCAGTAATATCCGGGTGCGGGTACTCGATGTGATCATGGAAGAAACCCTTCAGGCAGTGCTGTCTGGCCGTGTAGATATCGGCTTTTGCTTTGAGCCTGAAAGCAAGGATAACCTGGAATTTTTTCCGTTATTTACCGACCGTTTTGTGGCCGTTATGCCGGCCGATCATCCACTGGGTGCCAGCCGGACCATTACCCTTGAAGACATTGTTAGTCAGCCGTTTATTTCTCCCAACCGTGGCTCTAGTGTACGGCAATGGACAGAGGTGATGACAGCCGAGTATGGGCAGCTCAATATTGTGGCAGAAACGGGCCAGTACGGCACCATTGGCCAGCTCATTGCGCACGGTATGGGGATCTCTGTGGTGCCTTCGTTGTGCCTCGAACAAATGCTACGTAAAGGACTTATTTGTCGTGACATTGAAGGCAGTCCGCTGGTGAAACGGGTAGGGATGGTGCGGGCCAATCGCGGTGCGATGGCGGTGGCAGCGCAAACGCTGTGGCAACAGGTAGTAACAGATTACTCTACAAATTTGTAAATTGAATCAGTGAGTTAAATTGGGCAAGGTAAGAAAAAATCGAATACGGAATGCTTATGACCACATCCATGACTCTTGCGGCGGCGCGTCGCCATATCGCTGATGCTATCACTAAATCAGAACAGCTTGGCATCAAAGTGTGTATAGCCATTGTTGACAGCGGTGCCCATTTGGTGGCTTTTGAACGAATGGACGGCGCTTTTCTAGGATCAGTGGATATTGCCATTAAAAAAGCCCGAACCTCTGCTTTGTTTCCGCTGGAATCGGGCCAGCTGGGTGCACTGATCCGCAGTGAACAGCTCACCGGCTTTGAGTTGTCGAATGACAACCTGATGGGCTTTAATGGGGGTGTACCAATCTTCGCCGGTGATAATCAAATTGGCGCGATTGGTATTTCTGGCGGCAGTGCCGAGGAAGACTTAGCGATAGCGCGGGCGGCTTTGGCATAAACCGTGGGCCATACCAGCCCACAGGTGTATATTGGTTAGCGACACACGCTTTGTAAGTGAGCCAGGCCAAACTTTGCATCTTCAAATGGCTGTGCAGTTACGTCTACCTCGACATAACGATTTTGGATATTGTGTTCATCCAGATAGGCCAGAATCGGTGTAAAGTCGATGCCGCCCTGACCGGGGGCTTTTACCTGTAGCGCTTCTGGCATCAGCTCATCTGTTTCATCAGGATTGACGCTGATACTGTAGTCCCGGTCTTTCATATGACAGCCAATTACGCGATTGCCATATTTTTTTAGTGCTTCGAGAGGTGCAATATCGGCAACGGCCACCCAGCCCAAATCCAACTGCAGTTTTACGTAATTCGGATCCGTGTTTTCCATTAGCCAGTCGAGTATGGTTTTTCCTTCTACCTCAGTAAATTCCATGTGATGGTTATGGTAAGCAAAACCAAAACCCTGATCGTGGAATTTTTTACCACGCAGGTTAATTCTGTCGGCCATCTGCAGCACCTTATCGGCGGTATCTGGCACAGCGATGCTGACTTTTCCGTTGTTAAAAGCCAGTAACTCTTGTGCCAGCGGCTCTATAAAGTAGTCAATGCCCAGTTTGCTGGCCAGTTCATGGGTATGATTCGCATCATCAAGCTTTCCACTTACATGGGCAGTGGGGGTTTTGAGATTAACTGCTTTTAAGGCGCTGGCTATTTCATCTATCGACAGTCCAAAAAAGGGGGCTCCGGGTATGCCAATAAAGCCGCCTAAACCAAAGGGTTCGACCTGCGTAAATCCCATAGCGGCTATGCGTGCCAGTGTGCCTTTCGGATCTTTGGCAAAGCTCTCTCTGAACATGTAGAGTTGAACACCATAGTCAGCGCTGCTGTTGCAAGCTGCTGCGGGTTTCTGGTCTGAACAGGACCACAATAAAGGTGAGCCGGCGAGGGTGGCTAATGCTGCGCTGGATTTTAAAAAATGACGACGGCCAAATGCCATGTACTACTCCGCAATACTGGTTTAGATAACTGACAGTAGCACAGAATTAATGTAACGAAAATGTAAAAGTTAGGGGGGTTAACAAATTATATTTGTAGCGTACCAGATGTCACTTCGTCGCCGCATACGCCTGTGGCAAATGCAGAGACGGGTTACCATTTTTTCTTGGGCGCAAATAATTCGTCCAGTTCGTCGCGTTCTTCTTCGCGACGCTTAGCGCGGTCCTGGGCATTGGCGTTCTTGAGATTTTCCTGAATGTCTTTTAACTGTTGGTTGAGCCATTCCAGGCGGGACTGAACAAATTCATCCGGCTGGGTTTGGGCTTCAAGTGCGGCAATGGCTTTCTCGTAATACTGACGGGCAGAGCCAAGCATATTGGTTTGCTGAGCCCCACGCCCACGGCGAATGAGTGTTTCAACATTTACTTTTAACTGCAATCGCTCAAGTATTTTGTCTTGCTCCAGATAGGTACTGCCGTCAACTTTACCTTTACTTCTCTCGCTGCGCAGCATGACTCGCAGCTTTTTAACCGCCTGAATATACTGAATAATCATTTTGTCGGTTTCAGGCAGTGCAAACTGGTTATTATTCTCCGGCTCAATATCAATGGATTTAATGCGGGCGCTGATGTCTTCGAGGTGCTGTTTAATATCCGGTGAGTTAGGATTGAGCTCGTGGGTAACCTGCAATGCTCGTTGAATACGTTTGAGCAATATTTTAATCAGCCCTTGCGAGATAGGCATCTGCGAGGTCGCCATCAGGACATTTTCAGTTTCATCGATAATCGTGCGCTGCTTGGCTACTTCGGCCCGGCGCTCGGCATCGATCTTCGCTTTGTACTGTTGATAGGCATTGACCACAATGGCCAGTACTACCAGCACTACTATCAGTACAATGATGATTATAAATGTCATTCAGTGCTTCCCGTCTTAGTATTGCTTTTATCTTTGTTATTGGTTTATCGGCCCGAACTCAGGGGATTTTAACTTCAAATACGCCACCACCTAAAGTTCCACCGTTAGACAGGGTAATAAAACCCTGTTTTTCACCCTTTGCATGTGCTCTGGCAATCAGATGCGCAAAATACAAGCCCAGACCTGTGCGGCCCTGAGTTACGTTAAAATCTGAGGGTTTGGTATCCACGGTAACCAGCATATGATCCGGATAGCCAGTACCGTCGTCCTCTACTTTAACAACTAAATAGCCATCTTGTTGATACGCATTGATAATAATGTCTGATTTACCATATCGAAGCGCATTGATCAAAACATCATTAATTAACAGGTACATAAGATCTGCATCAAGATACCAGGCCAGCTCTTCCGTGCACTGATTTTTAATCGAAATGTTTTTTTGTGATGCATAGAGCTGATTGGACAGCACAATATCTTCGAGTAATTCATTCATAAAACACTGGTCAATCATCACCGGCAGGGTTTCGCGATTGGCCCGGTAAAGCGATAATATTTGTACCAGCCCGGTGTTCATGCGGTTGGCTTCGTAATGTAAATCAACAATCTGACTGCGAGTCTCGGTAAGCTCCGGCGGAAGTGTGGAAACGATTTGTTCAACCGACTGCACTAACAGATTCAGTGAGTTTTTCATATCGTGTACCGCTGCCGCCAGTACAGTTGAAAAATCAAACTGTGAGTCTGTAGAGAGTTCAGCGTTGTTGTTTTCCTCAGAACGGGTTGTCATTTCTGTTACTTCCAATTGTTCTCAGACTTGCTTATGCTAGTATCCAACATAATAATAACTAATTCCTCTACTTTTGCATAAGCATGCGACTTAGCCTGAGTTCAGATTTGTATTCTGCTCAGGCTCTAGCGTCTGAGTGTGCGTTGGCGGTTGTCAGGTTTACGCGTGGATATACAATGAAATTACAACAATTAAGATACATTGTCGAAGTACAGAACAATAACCTTAACGTATCAGCCACTGCTGAAAGCTTATTTACCTCACAACCCGGCATCAGTAAGCAGGTCCGAATGCTCGAAGATGAGCTCGGCGTGCAGATCTTCGGGCGCAGCGGTAAGCATTTAACCCATGTGACGCCTGCGGGCAACGAGGTAATCAACATTGCCCGTGAGATCCTCAATAAAGTCGAGAGTATCAAAGCGGTCGCCCGCGAACACAACCTGCCTGATCAGGGCAAACTCAATATAGCCACTACCCATACCCAGGCCAGATACGCCTTACCGGATGTAATTAAAGGCTTTATGAACAAATATCCCAAAGTCTCCCTGCATATGCACCAGGGCACGCCATCGCAAATCAGCGATCTGGCAGCTAAAGGTGAGGCAGACTTTGCTATTGCTACTGAGTCCCTTCACTTATACAACGACCTGGTGATGCTGCCGTGCTACCACTGGAACCGCAGCGTTATTGTTAATAAAGACCACCCATTGGCAAAGAAAACCTCTATCACCATTGAAGATGTAGCGCAGTATCCGCTGGTAACTTATGTATTTGGTTTTACCGGCCGCTCAGAGCTTGACCATGCCTTCGAGAAAGCCGGGTTAACACCTAAAATAGTGTTTACTGCCACCGACGCAGATGTCATTAAAACCTATGTGAGGCTGGGGGTCGGCATAGGTGTTATTGCCTCCATGGCGGTTAGCGAAGAACTCGATGCCGACCTGGTTAAAATAGATGCCAGCCATATGTTTGAATACAGCACCACCAAAATTGGATTCCGCAAAGGCTCTTTTCTGCGCAGTTACATGTTTGATTTTATCGAACGTTTTGCGCCGCATCTGACCAAAGACAAAGTGGAAAAGGCAATGATGCTGAAAAACAACGATGAAGTTGAGCGTATGTTTAAAGGACATACATTACCGGTTAAATAACCCGGCTCGCCGAATTGGATAGCAAAGGTTTATCAGGGAAGGTGGCTGTGGCAATAAAACAAATGGTGTTGACTGTAACGGTGGCGCTAGCTTGCAGCGCCTGTCAAACCTCTGAGAGTCAGTACCAAGCCATCGAAGTGACCGGTTTCAGCGATGTCATTAAGCACTGGAACGATCAGAACCATCGCGACCCGCAGCCGCGCTATGCGCTTCATCAAATACGCTTGATTGCCGATAATATAATACGTTATCAACGAGCGAACGGTGGCTGGCCGGAAAACATTAACCCGTTAAGGATCATGTCTGAGCAGGAAATCGCCCGCCAGGCTGCACTGTATTCCGCCACGGATACCAGCTTTGATAACCGCAATGTGTACCCGCAAATCCGCTATCTGGCTGAAGCATATCAACAAACCCGTGATGAGACATATCAACAAGCCGTCATTCGCGGCCTGCGATTTATTTTATCAGCCCAGCTGGCCAATGGTGGCTTTACTCACTCTCCGCCAAGCACCGAAGGTTATTATGGCCACATTACCATAATGGATGATGTGATGGCCGGCGTGCTCGGTTTGTTACAGGAAATCAAACTCGGCAGTCAGCGTTTTGATTTTTTACCTGCCGATTTAGTACAACAGTTAAGTGAAGCGCATCGCCGGGGCGATGCGTTAATCCTCGATCTACAGGTAAAAACGGACGGTGAGCTGACCATCTGGGCCGGGCAGTACGATGCAAACAGTTTGTTACCTGCCAAGGGCCGTGCTTTTGAATTAGCTTCGCTGGTAAGCCGGGAAAGTGTGGATGTGGTGCGTTATTTAATGAGCGATCCTGCGCCTTCTGCCAGAAAACGTCAGGCTATTAATCGTGCCATGGCGTGGTTTAAGAATAATGCGTTAACCGGTATTGACATGGTGCAGGTTGAAGCAGAGCCGGTGAGATACAAGTACCATACCTCAGCGTGGGACAGGGTGATGGTTGCCACAGAGAATAGCCCGCCTATCTGGGCAAGGTTTTACGATTTAAGCACCCATAAGCCTTTACTGGCTAACCGGCAAGGGCAGCGGGTAGAGTCACTGGCGCAAATCTCCCGGGAGCGGCGAACCGGTTACGACTGGTACGGGCGTTGGCCAGCGCCGCTGTTAGCCGATGAATATAAAGCCTGGCAGCATAAACACGCTGCCGACGGCATTAACACTCAATAATATTTACCGCGAGACCACCCCGGGCGGTTTCTTTGTATTTAGTTTTCATATCGGCGCCGGTATCCCGCATGGTTTTAATTACTTTATCGAGAGATACTTTTTGCTCGCCGGTACCACGCAGGGCGAGTCGGGATGCATTAATGGCTTTAATGGCTCCCATGGCATTACGCTCGATACAGGGCACCTGTACCAGGCCGCCCACCGGATCACAGGTGAGGCCAAGGTTGTGCTCCATACCAATTTCAGCTGCACATTCGACTGCCGCGATATTGCCGCCTAATACTTCTGTTAAAGCCCCGGCAGCCATAGAGCACGCAACACCCACTTCGCCCTGACAGCCTACCTCAGCACCGGAAATAGAGGCATTTTCTTTGTATAAAATGCCGATTGCTCCGGCGGTTAATAAAAAGCGACTGGCAATGTCTTTATCAACCGGGCGAACAAATTTGTCGACGTATTTTAGTACAGCCGGAATGATCCCCGCGGCACCATTGGTCGGCGCGGTAACTACCCGGCCGCCGGCAGCATTTTCTTCGTTTACGGCCAGGGCAAACAGGTTAACCCAATCCAGAGGTTGCATGGGATCGCCGCTGTATTCGGTCATCAGCCGGTGGTAGAGAGAAGGCGCGCGGCGCATGACTTTTAGTCCGCCGGGTAAAATACCTTCACTCTCGATACCGCGTTCGATACAGGCATCCATAGTCATCCACAGTTCCTGTAAGCGGGTTTTTATGTCTTTACCCGGGTGGAGCGCCTGTTCATTTTTGAGCATTAACGCGCTGATACTTAAGCCTTGTTCTTTGCACAGGCTCAGCAACTGGCTGGCGGTACGAAAACTAAAGGGGACGGTGTTGCTGATCTGTTTGGCTTCCTGCCTGGCCTCATCCCACTGATCGTCACGTACAATAAAGCCACCACCAATAGAATAGTAGGTTTGTGACAAAAGCAGGTGTTCGCCATCAAAGGCATGTAAAGTCATGGCGTTAGCGTGGCGGGGCAGGGTTTTACGCCGATGAAACACAATGGCTTTAGTGCGCCCAAAGCGAATAGTTTTTTCGCCACCAAGATTAAGGGTTTCATTAGCGTCTATATCAGCCAGCCAGGCGTCGATACTGTCGACATCAATGGTTTCAGGGCGCTCACCGAGTAAACCCAGAATAACCGCTTTGCCGCTGCCGTGACCTTTTCCGGTCTGGCCCAGTGAGCCGAATAACTCGGTGGTTACATGGGTAACCCGATTGATGATCTGTTGGCTTTTAAGTTCATCAACAAATTCCGCGGCCGCGTTCATCGGGCCAACGGTATGCGAGCTGGATGGGCCAATGCCCACACTGAACATATCAAATACACTAATCATTAGATGCGTTTACCATTATTGTAATTATCATTCCATTTTGCCCGTGTACGGGCACCAGAACAAACCAGTTAAGCTAATGGTAGCATGAGAATTTCTATTGATAAGCCGCGCGCTGATTGTGTGGCAATTAATTGTTGTCAGTAAAAATTGACGCCAGGTTGCGCAACAAGGCAGCTGTAGCCCCCCAAATCATGCGATTTTTCCAGGGAATAAAGTGAACCGGGTTGGTGAGCGGCCCGCGATGAAAATGCTCGGTGATATAATTATTGGTATCCAGCAGAAACGCCAGTGGCACCTCAAAGGTGTCGCTCACCTCATTGCTATCGATAATGATATTGAAGTCAGGCTTAACAATCGCGACAACGGCAGTGATACAAAAGCCGGTGATAGTGCGGTGCTCCGGCATCACGCCGATCACCTGGCAATTTTGCCGGGGCAGGCCAATTTCTTCCCAGGCTTCACGCAGGGCAGTGTCTATTAAATCTTTATCCTGCTCTTCCTGTTTCCCGCCGGGAAAACTAATTTGCCCGGGGTGGTGAGCCAGGTGTAAGGCTCGTTGAGTGAGCAGTACCGTAAGTCCCTCCGGTCGGTCGATAAGCGGCACCAGAACGCCTGCTGCACGCCCGGCATGAGAAAGCGGGTAATCATCACTCACTGCCAACGGCGGCGACGAATGAAAGCGGTGCAGAAAAGCGGCCTTATTCACAACCAGCCTCCAGCACCGGCAGGATACGAGCGACCTTATCCAGGGTTTCCTGATATTCTTCTGCCGCATTGGAGTCGAGCACAATACCACCGCCGGCCCAGCAAAACAGCTGATTTTGCTCACCCAGCAAGGTGCGGATACAAATACTTGAGTCCAGATCGTTCTTTAAGCCCAGGTACATAAAGCTGCCACAATAAATGCCACGGCGATTAGGCTCTAACTCCTCAATAATTTCCATCGCGCGAATTTTGGGCGCGCCGGTAATAGAGCCGCCGGGGAAACAGCCGGCAAGCAAATCCAGAGGGTGGCTGCCCGGGGCCAGTTTACTGGTGATCCTGGTGACCATATGATGCACCGCCGGGTAGCTTTCAAGCTTGAACAACTCAGGCACCTGCAGGCTGCCAGGCACACTGTGTTTGCTGATATCATTGCGCAGCAAATCAACAATCATCAGGTTTTCGGCCCGGTCTTTCTCGGCAGTTAACAGCGATTGGGCACTGGCGGTATCTTCGGCCGCGGTATCAAAACGGGGCCGGGTTCCTTTAATCGGCTTGGTTTCAATAACGCCGTTACGGCACTGAATAAAGCGCTCTGGTGACAAACTTAGTATGGCGCTGTCGGCAACGCGCATAAACGCTGAAAAGGGCACGCTATTAGCCTGAGTGAGGGTACGGTAAGCCGTCCACAAACAGCCTTCGTAGCTGGTAGTAAAGCGTTGCGCAAAATTCACCTGGTAGCAGTCACCGGCCACCAGATAATCATGCACGGCAGACAAGGCTTCGCTGTACTGCAACTGAGTCATGTTACTTTGCCAGCCACCTTTAATAGTAAAAGGCGCAGAAGGACTGGTTAACCATTGGTTAAAATCAGGTACGGCAACGTTGCTGGTGTGACAAAAATACCAGCAGTCTTCCTGAACGTCATGAATAAGTGCCCGGTTGTAGATCCCCAGGGCCATCTCCGGGCACTGGTATTCGTCGCGGTTAAGGGCCGGCAGATTCTCGTAATCGCGGCCCAGATCGTAACTGCAAAACCCGGCCAGTCCGACCACCAAAGGAAGCTCTGTATAACGCTTACTCATGGTATCGAGCGTAATACTGTGCTGAAACGCCGTGAAATAGCGTTTTGCCGTGTCCAGCGGTGATTCAGTTGAGCAGGCAACGGTTTCCAGTGTGTCATCCTGCGCCTGAACTACAGTTGTGCCCGCTTTGGTGGTGATGGTGAGGGACGGAGACCACAAGGCAATATCGAAGCGGCTATTGCTTTGCGTAGAGGTGCCGGAATCGTATAACAAACTCCAGTTATCCCCGGCTACCTGTTGAAAAACGGCCTGCAGGGGCGTGTTAGCCGGTAGTGTTACCGGGATGATATGCAGCGTCTCTGTCGGAAATGAAAATCGGGACTGTGGCATTCAATTCTTTTCTTGTATTTATCACTAACAAATTAACGGCAAGCCTGCTGCTACCGGCAGAGTGCGTTCACTCCACCAAAGTCGCAGATGGTTTTAATGGTGCCAGTTGTCGACATGCGGTAGTATACGGATTCTTCGTCTAGATGACTATGTGAGCCTAAAAATAAGAGGACGCCATGACCGTAATTCGTCAACAAGACTTTATCGATAGCATCGAAGATGCATTGCAGTTCATTTCCTATTACCACCCACTTGATTATGTGAAGGCTGTAGAACAGGCCTATCTCAAGGAAGAAAGCCAGGCAGCAAAAGATGCCATGGCGCAAATCCTGATTAACTCACGTATGTCAGCCGAGGGTAAACGGCCGTTGTGTCAGGACACAGGGATTGTTACCTGTTTCGTGAAAATCGGCATGGGCGTAAGCTGGGATAAAACCGACATGACCGTTCAGCAAATGGTTGATGAAGGTACCCGTCGTGCTTATCTGAACCCGGACAACCCGCTGCGGGCTTCTATCGTTGAAGATCCTGCCGGTGCCCGTAAGAACACCAAAGACAATACGCCAGCGGTAGTGCATATCGACACCGTCCCGGGCGATAAAATTGAAGTGATGATCGCGGCCAAAGGCGGCGGCTCAGAAAACAAATCAAAAATGGTAATGCTAAACCCCAGCGACGACATTGTTGAATGGGTACTGAAAACCTTACCAACCATGGGTGCCGGCTGGTGTCCACCGGGTATGCTTGGCCTGGGTATTGGTGGTACGGCCGAAAAAGCAGCGGTACTGGCCAAAGAAAGCCTGATGGATCCGGTAGACATTCAGGAACTCATTGAACGCGGTCCGCAAACCACCGATGAAAAACTGCGGGTGGAAATTTACGAACGCGTAAACAAATTAGGTATCGGTGCACAGGGCCTCGGTGGTTTAACAACCGTGGTTGATGTGAAAATTAAATCGGTACCTACTCACGCCGCGTCTAAGCCGGTTGCGATGATCCCGAACTGCGCGGCAACCCGCCATGCCCACTTCCACCTTGACGGAAGCGGCCCGGCAGACCTAAAAGCGCCGAAGCTCGAAGAATGGCCGGAAGTAACCTGGGAAGTCAGCGAAAACACTCGTCGTGTAAACATGGACGAAGTGACCAAGGAAGACATTAAAGAATGGAAAGTGGGCGAAACCGTACTGCTGTCTGGCAAGATGTTGACCGGCCGTGATGCCGCGCATAAACGTATTCAGACCATGCTTGAAAATGGTGAGGGCTTACCGGATGGCGTGGATCTTAACGGCAAGTTTATTTACTACGTTGGTCCGGTTGATGCGGTAGGTGACGAAGTAGTTGGCCCGGCCGGCCCGACTACCGCAACCCGCATGGATAAGTTTACCGACATGATGCTGGAAAAAACCGGTATTGCGGGCATGATTGGTAAAGCCGAACGTGGCCCGGCAACCGTTGAATCGATTGCCAAGCATGAGTCAGTTTATCTGATGGCAGTGGGCGGGGCAGCTTACCTGGTATCGAAAGCGATTAAGAAAGCCCGTGTAGTGGCTTTTGAAGATTTAGGGATGGAAGCTATCTACGAGTTTGAAGTAGAAGACATGCCGGTAACCGTAGCGGTAGATTCCACCGGTGCCAACGCTCACCAGACAGGCCCGGCTATCTGGAAAGCGAAAATTGCTGAACTGGACGAAGCACTGTCTAAATAACCAGCGTTTAATACCGAATAAGCGATTCTTCGCTTAAACCGAAGTCAAAAACGGGTAACATGAGTTACCCGTTTTTTTATTGAAGTCATTCAGCTTGGTAATGGAACACCTTAATATTATTATTCCTGCTGGCACAGCACTGCTGGCGTTAATTATTGGCCTGGTAATCGGCCGCTTTCAGGGCAGCGCGCAGGCACAACAGGCTTTGTCGGAGCAACAGTTAATCGCCCAGCAACTGGAGCAGGCACAACATTATCTGGACGCTGTACAACAAAGAGCCCGGCAGGATATCAACGAGCTTAAACAACAGCTCTCATCACTTCAGATCTCGCTGCAGGAACAATCGGCTAAAGCGGCGCTACTACCAGAAACTCAGCAACAGCGTGAGCAATTACAACGGGATCTGAAAGCCCTGCAGGCCGATTATTCGCAGCTAAAAGCTGCCAGTGACGCAAGGCAGGCCGCCTTTGACGTAGCAGAGAAGTCCCACGAAGAAAAGCTCGCCACCCTGCAACAAGCCGAAAAACGCTTACAGGAACAATTTGAAAATCTGGCGAACCGTATTTTTCAGCAAAAAGCGGAAAGCTTTGGTAATGAAAGTAAAACCCGCCTGGACGCGCTACTCAACCCGTTAAGAGATCAGATTGAAGGCTTCAAGAAGCAGGTTACCGATCAATACGTGAAAGAGGGGCAGGAACGAGCCTCGCTGAAAACTGAAATTCTGGGCTTAAAAGCGTTAAATCAGCAAATCACTGAAGACGCAGCTGCGCTGACCCGCGCCTTAAAAGGTGACAATAAGCAGCAGGGTAACTGGGGCGAAGTGGTGCTGGAACGTATCTTAAAAGAATCAGGACTGCGCGAAGGCCACGAATTTGAGACTCAGGTTTCTGCCCGCAATGAACAGGGCAAATTACAGCAGCCGGATGTCGTGGTTCATCTGCCTAATGACAAAGATGTGATCATCGACTCCAAAGTGAGCCTGGCGGCTTACGAAAGGTATTTTAACAGTGACAATGACGAAGAGCGGGCGCGCCAGTTAAAAGAACATGTCAACTCATTGCGTACCCATATTAAAGCGCTCGGGGCTAAAGATTACCACGAGCTGGAAGCCATTCGCTCGCTGGACTACGTACTGATGTTTATTCCGGTAGAACCTGCATTTTTGTTGGCGGTAGAAAGCGATCCTGAACTGGTCACGCTGGCGCTGAATAACAACATAATGCTGGTTTCGCCGACCAACCTGCTGGTAGCACTGCGCACCATTAACAACATCTGGCAGTACGAATACCAAAATCAGAATGCTCAGAAAATCGCGCAGCATGCCGCTAAGCTTTACGATAAGTTTGCTGGCTTCGTGAGCGATATGGAAAAAATTGGCAAAGCAGTAGAAAGTACCCAGAAGCATTATGATGCGGCGCTGAATAAATTAACCAGCGGGCGGGGTAATCTGGTGCGTCAGATTGAGCAATTCCGTGCACTCGGTGTGCAACCCAGCAAGCGTCTGGCCGATACCCGTGATGATGAAGCTGATGAGCAGGATTAAGTCAGATAGCTCGCTTTACTGCCAGCCATCACAGCCTGATTTCTGCCATTGGCTTTGGCCCGGTACAGGGCATCATCGGCCAGTTTAAGCAACTGGTCCGGGTACCGGGCCTGGCTTGCTTCTACACAACCAATACTGATAGTGAGAGGGTCGGCGGCGTCAGTCCATTTAGTTTCGCGTAATGACTGACATATCTTATCGGCAATGAGTTTGGCTTCGCTTAAAGACTGATCAGCTAACAGTACAATAAATTCCTCCCCACCAAAACGGGCAACTAAGTCGGATTGCCTGACTTGCTGTTTAAGCTGTCTGGCAGTATGCACAATGGCTTTGTCGCCGGCGCTGTGTCCAAAGGTATCGTTGATAAGCTTAAAATTATCGATGTCGAGCATCAGAATACTGAAGGGCCGTTGATAACGCTGAAAGAGCGAGAACTGGTATTCCAGTTGTGACTGAAACGCCCGGCGATTAAGTAACCCGGTAAGCTGATCGTGCTCGGCCAGATATTTCATGCGAACGATTAACCGCGAAATGGTAGTGCCCACTGCCGTGGTATTGATCAGGATAATTAGTACAACCTGCATCCATAACATAAGCGATGGATTGTAAGGCGAAAAGAATAAACTGTTTTGCGGGATAGGCACCGCAAATGCCCAAAACGTAAGCTTACCGATCACCATTGTGATGATCAGTACGTCTGCCAGACACAAAATGCCGGCAATACTGGCAGAAAAAGCCGCGTGCAGCGCTTTAAATTTCATTTTGAGGGTGACCAGCATCACCACAATAACCATTACCAAACTTAGTACAGCTACCGTTTCAGGCGTTATCCAGCCAGGTAAAAACAGAACATACGCCACACTCACCAGAATAATCATTAAACTAAACCATTTAGGATCGATGGTTAATCGAAACAGGTGACGAAGTGCAAGGTTATAGATAATAAATGAAATCAGTAATATGATATCGGCAATCACCCACAAAAAAAGTGTGGGATTGTCGGGATGACGAAAATCGAGTAACAGAGCCAGGGCAAATAACAGGTTGGCCAGCGCAAAGCGGATACTGCTGTTGTGGTACAACTGCAGTGGTTTTGCAATAACTATCCAGCCAATACTGAACAACAGCGTCAGCAAGATATTGACTTTGTTTAACTCGATACTGGTTGAAAGGAGAGTATCCATCAAAATGCCATCAGCTCGACATACCTTCAGTTTAGCGCAACTGTCGTTATTTATTATTGAAGCAGATCATTAACCAACCGACTGCACAGGAGCAGGGAATGAGCGTTCTATCCACCGTTGTAAAAACCATGCGTCCGCCGTTTTTATTGCTGGTAGTGAGTTGTCTGACACTCAGCTTTGGCTTTGTTAACTTTTTAAATATAGACGGTTCCTGGTTTTTATTCAGTTTAATTGTCGTTTGTGGCCTGTGTGCTCACATCGCCGTGAATATGCTCAACGAATATGTGGATTGCACCAGCAAACTGGACTTTGCTACTAACCGTACCCCCTTCAGTGGCGGTAGCGGGGCACTGGTAAGCGAACCATCAGTGGCAGGGCTGGTTAAATACATTGGTATTGCCTTTGTACTGCTTACCATTGTGTCGGGGATTATGGTGCTGCGCCACTCGCCCGAAGCCTGGATGTCATTATTTGCTATGGGCGTACTGGGTGTTGTGATTGTGGTGAGTTATACGCCGGTGCTTAATCGTTATCCCTGGTTATGCCTGGTGGCACCAGGTCTGGGTTTTGGAGTGCTGATGTCCTATGGTAGCTATGTGGCGGTTAGCGGCTCACATAACATAACCATGCTGCTGTTGGCGTTGATCCCCACCTTGCTCACCAACAATCTGTTGTTACTCAATCAATTTCCCGATGCAGCCAGTGACGCAGAGCATGGCCGCAACCATGTGCTTATTGAATACGGTTATGCGTTTTCTGCCAGGCTATACTTAGCACAATGGTTACTCACCATACTGGTGGTTGTATTAACCGTTATGCTTTTTAGTTTGCCCTGGTACAGCCTTGTTTGTTTGTTACCTATGCTGCCAGGCTGGCGAATCTATCAACAAGCCAAACAGTTTGAACAGCCTGACAAAGGCTTTCTGGCGGCAATGGGTCAGAATGTGATGATGACCCTGGCAACTCCATTACTATTAGGAGTGGTACTGTGTGTGGCCGGTTAAACGTTACCGATAGCCCGGGTGTGAGGCAATTGTGCGACCAGTTGGAAATTAGCTTCTGGCCGGAAGAGGGAATGCGATTTAGCCGTTTTGTACGCGCCACTGAAAGAGTTACCATCGTGCTTGAACAACAGGGGAAAAGGGTAGCGCGGAATGCCATCTGGTGGTTATTACTGGAACCAGAACACAGTACCGGCATTATGCATTTCAAACCGTCCCGGTACACATCGTTTAATACCCGTTACGACAAACTCAACGTGCCGCGAAGTGCGGGATATCACTCCTTTCGTCAGCATCGCTGTATCATTCCGGTAGCCGGTTTTGGCGAATCGCAAAAAGTCGGCAGTCAAATGACTTACCACGATATGATTGCCGAACCCGATGCCCAACTGGCCATGGGCGGCTTGTATCGTGAATGGCACGGTCACGACAGCCACGGTAACGAGTTTGTGGAAACCTCGTGCTCGGTGGTTACGCTACCGCCACACCAAAAATTAATGGATGTTCATCAAAAGTCCACGCCGTTAATGTTATCGCTAAAAGATAACAGCCTGCAGCGGTGGCTGGATGCAGACACTACCGAGCCACAGGCACTTGAAGATTTATTAGTACCGAAAATACGCCACCATTTTAAAGTACAGCCCATTAATAAACCTTCACTCTATCAGCCTGCCGGAGCGTCATTTGATCTTGAACCGGATTAATTAGCTAAATCGATTTACGGACCATAAAGTTTTTAACACTTGAGTTTGTGATCCCGGTAATAGGTACATGGTTAATGGAGTTAAACACAACTGAAAGGAGTCAGTGATGACTGAAGAAAAAATCAGGAAAATAGTTAAACGCTACCATATCATTTCAGGATTGTGGTTAACCGCCTTTATTCTGTTTGCAATATTCCTCAATTCGCAATTGCTTAAATCAAATTTAGACCTACATTATGAGCTTGGTGTTGAGTATGTGTCTGGTGATCAGGGATATATCTGGGGAGCGTTAATTTTCGGCTTGTACACGCTATTACACCTGTTTTTTTATTCTATCGAGAAAATATTGCTTTACATACATGCAGAAAACAGCTCTTCGAGTTAGATTGCTGTTCTTATTTGAATAAGAAGTAACAGGATTTCAACGGTTTAACGAGCATAAGAGAGTTGATGATTTAGTGGCGCTAGACGGAGTTGCAGACTTAATAGAGGTAGTGGCCAGATTTATTGGGCGACTCTTCACCGAAGTGTTGATCGAATTTCTATGCAAAGGAATGGGTTATCTTATCTGCCGCAAATTTAATCAAGACATAGATCCAGATGGCTTCATGGTGCTCATTTTTGGTTTGTTATTTTGGGTAATCATTATAGTTTCGGCAGTCCTAATCTATGACATATTGGTTCAACAAATCGCAATTGATAAGTGCCTGGATAACGGCGGTAGCTTCAACCATCAAGTAAAAGAATGTCGTCGCTATGAGTAAAGAACGTAATAGGAATGGATATGACTCATAATTTCAAATTAACACTTCATGGGGTCATTTCGGTAATTGCAGGGTGTGTTTTTATTTATCTGGCAATGTTGCTTCATGGGGTAGGTGCAGCTATTTATGTTCCGGAGTCAGTTCTCAGGCCCATGTATATGTTTTCTCCAACCTTTGCCTTATTTCTCGTAACCTTTGCTACCGTTGGCATACCGATGGCAATCTGCTTCGGCATGTATACATGGCTGTTAAAAATATTCATAAAAACGATTAATTATTATTTAATAGCGGTTCCGTATTTTGTGTTCTTAGTGTCTGGATTTTTGCAGTATGAAGTGTCGGGCAACGATTATGGCTTTTCCATATCACAAGGTATCGCTAATAATTTACCACTTTTGCTAAGTGTTTACTTGTTTGGTAAATCAGGTGAAACACGTAGCGGTGCATAAGAAGGCCCCGAAGGCACAATTGTTCTGAGAATGCCGGTTTAACGATGAAATTAAAATGCTGTTGTAAATATAAAAACTGGAAATTTTCAGGTTCGGTCAGTTTGCTGGACATGTTTGGGCTTACTATTCTGCTAGCTTTCTACTTGTTTGCTATTTCCGCAATGAGCATTGTTGTGGGGAGTCTTTTTTATTCAATCTTTATGGCCTTTTTTGAGTTTGGCCCATTCAGGTTTTTGATAGAGTTTGGCGTTGAGTTCGCGCTTTTTATCGTGTTCTTAATAAAGTCACTGGGCAAGTTTCTGCATGCTTGCAGTTATTTACTCAACTACAGGTTAACCATCAGACAGAGTTGTTCAGTATGTGGCAGCGCCAATACCTTGCTGGATGTGCCGAAAAATACCGATCCTTTTTAGGGCAATTAATTTCGGGCAGTATAACTAAAAATGCCACAGTCCGAGCCATGCTTCAGATCATTTATAAAAGAAGTTCAGCTCATCGCAACGTTTGCCTTACAGGGAATTTATGTCAAAAGTTACATTAAAGGGGTTTATTTTAGTGCCTGCGTCAGAGCTTGAAGTGGTGAAGCAGGCGTTGGTAAAGCATAAACAGCTGACGCTGGAAGAGCCTGGCTGCATTACTTTTAAAGTTGTGGAAAATAAAAACGACCCGCTTCGTTTTGATGTGTATGAAGAGTTCACGAGTCAAAGCGCTTTTGAGCAACATCAGCAAAGAGTAAGAGATTCTGACTGGGGCAAGGTTACCGTTAACGTTGAACGTCATTATCAAATTTTTAAATAAACGGTTGTTGCTTAATTTTCCTGGCAACCTTTCCCATGCATCGCCACTATCTTCCAGACAATATCTATAAACCCCTAAATAACAACATTTTGTAAGAATTCTTGTGGTCTTCACCCAGCATTATAAAAAGTTGATATAGTCTGTTGAAATAATCACGTTAACCAGCCTGTCTTAATAATATCAGTGTCTGAACGTTCTGCCTGTGGCGTGGCCCCCCGAGAGTCTTATTAGTATTTCGCGCCAATAGCGTGACAAAGTCAGGCCTTTTTCATTGCAAATCAGGAAGAGCATTTATAAAAGGAGTTTTAAGTGAGAGTCTTTAAATGGCTGGTGTCGTCTGTACTTCTGATTGCCGTTGTTATTGTGGCCGTTGGCTACCTGTATCTGTACATCCTTTCTACCGGACCAGAAACAACCGAAGCAAAACCTTTTGCCATAGGTAAAGACAGCTTCGTCATTAACGCCTATAAACATACCGATCGCAAAACCATCAGAGTCTGGACATACAAACCAGCAAATTGGAAGCCTGAAAAGCCGGTACTGTTTGTTATGCATGGCATGGGCAGAAATGCGGAGGATTATCTCGATGCATGGACAGAGCTTGCCGAGCAAAAAGGAATTATGCTGGTTGCCCCCGAATTTGCCAGTAAATTCTACCGGGTCATCACCAATGACTATCAGGAAGGAAATTTAGAAAGTTATTTTGGCTGGCGAAACCCGGAAAGTGAGTGGGCTTTTACCGTGGTAGAAAATGTTTTTGACCATGTGAATAACGTAAACGGACTTTCTCTTGATGGTTACCATATCTTCGGGCATTCGGCCGGTGGTCAGTTTGTTCAGCGTATGGTGGCAATGAAGCCCGGTTCTCGGATTAAAAAAGCCATAGCAGCTAACGCCGGCACATATTCTTTTATGCAGGATACGGTGCCTTATCCTTATGGCCTGGGTACGGTCAACACCAATCTGCAAGGTGCTTTTGCTAAACATCTGGTTGTGCTGCTTGGTGAGCTGGACAACAATGCCCAACAAGGGCGGCTAGACCAAACCAAAATGGCAATGGAGCAGGGGGCTAATAGATTAGAACGGGGCTCAAACTTTTTTCAAACATCTAAAACCGTAGCCAGTAATAACGACCTCGATTTTAACTGGCAGATACTGTTAGTGCCTGATGTTGGCCATGAGTATAAACGGATGTCTGAAGCGGCGGCACAGCTCTTTTGATTAAGCTATTCAGGATGCGCTCAGCCACTGGTAATTAAGGAGAAAACATGAGTAATACGGGAAAGCTGTTCTTTTTTTGCGGCAAAATGGGTGCGGGTAAATCCACTCGCTCCAGGCTTGTAGCGCAAGATAATAATGCGGTGGTGATTGCAGAAGATGATTGGCTCACAGCGCATTATCCTGGGCTGATTCAAACCTTTGACGATTACATCAAATACTCAACGCTTATTCGGCCATTTGTAAAAAGCCATGTGCAGAGCCTACTTAACACAGGCGTAAATGTTGTGATGGATTTCCCTGCCAACACTGTAAAACAAAGAGCCTGGTTTACATCGCTGTGCACCGAAACACACAGTGAACACGAACTCTGGTATTTAGATGTTTCTGATGACAAATGCTTAGCGCAAATTGCTCAACGTCGCCTTGAACAGCCGCAAAGAGCTAAATTTGATACAGAAGCGGTATTTCATCAGGTCACCCGTTACTTTGAAGCGCCAACTAACAGCGAGAATCTCAATATAGTGCGCGTGCCATGATACGACTACACGTTGCCCGTTTTGTAACCCACGACGTTATATATTTTAAGGTTTTAGAAATGAATAAAATTCTGTTCGCGCTAGCGCTTACATTAATTTCCCTTTCGTCTTCAGCAGCAACCAACAGATATGACATGGTGGCGAAAGAGTATGAACAATTTGCGCTCAAGGCAAATGTGGTAGAAGGCGCTAAAATGCAGGGCGTTTGCCTGGTGCAGTTAAAAGAACTAACGTTCAAAAAGAAAAATGAATTCGATCCAATCTCTGAATGGGTAAACTATCGTTCGGTATCCTTACTCGAACAGTATTCTCCGTGCGAGGTGCTTATTATGTTAGAAGTGGCAAACGATATGATCCGGGGTGAAAAGCAGTAAACAGATGGATTTACTTCTGAACATGCGCTTACGGATTAAAAAATAATCGTGGAAATTCTATTAATTCCGTTGGGCATTATTGCTTTCTTCTTAGTTTTGCCGTTTGGCCTGGCTAGATGGACAGCGTCTGAAAAAGCTCAGCATGCACATCTTGTTATTGGCTTTAAGTCTGCGTTGCCTCATTTAAGAAGTTTCCTGGGCATCGGTTTAATGCCATTGCTAGCCATCATCTGGAGCTACGATGCGTTTGCTAATCAGTATTTAAGTGCGGCTATCTTCTCTGCTACATTTTACCTTCTGGTGTTAATGCATGATGAGACCAAGGCGTGCTTTAAGACGTTCCGGCAGTTTAGATATATTACTCATGGCTATGTAGTATCGGGGTTATTGGTTTGCTTGTTTGTTTTTAATCTCGTTGGCGGCCTGATTTTAATACTCGCTTGCTTGTATTGGTTTTTACAGTGTTTGATATTTCTCGGTAAAAGCAGACAAAGCGCCAGCTAGCAACTAAGGACAGATAATGATAGTTATTTACGGAATTAACAAACATCTCAACCCGATAAAGCGCGAATTATCTGATGCTATTCACGCCTGCATGCAATCGGTTTTGGGTATGCCTGAAGATAAACGCGCCCATCGCTTTGTGCCACTTGATGAAGGTGACTTTTTCTACCCGGGTGGCAGAACCAAGTCGTACACTGTTATCGAAATCAATATGATGAAGGGCAGAACGCCGGAAACACAAAAGGCGTTGATCAAAGCGTTATTCAAGACCATTTCCTCTACTGTGGGTATTTTGCCTGTGGATATTGAAATTACCATCAAGGAGCAGGAAAAATATCAATGGGGATTTCGTGGTATGACGGGTGACGAAGCGGCGGACTTACAATATAAAGTGGATGTCTGATAACTTCTAACGGCCTGCACTAGCAGCGCCTGGTTAGGTACCGGCATTTCACTTTTTACTACAGGGCATTCGTTTGTTTGCATTATTATTTTTAGTCGCCAGCTTTGCGGGCAATTTTACGGGTTTTCGGATTACCCTTAGATTACTGAAGGTAACTGAGCAGCTAAATAAACGGAGCCTTTTGCTGACCTGCGCTTTTCTAACAGTACAGGTCATTTCGGGCTTGCTGATTTACTATTCGGGCCTGGTCGAGCCCGCCGGCACGGTTTTGTCGATAGTGATATTCAGTTTTGTGTTAAGAAAATTTCTTGTTCTCAAACTTTGGCAGTTAATTGTTATTCCCATTGGCGTTTCTTTGCTATCGTCGTTTATTCTGGCGGTAACGTTACTACTCTATATGAGTCTTTTTGAGCAAGTTTCGCTGAGCTAATTAAGCGGTAATTTACAATCCATACTACGGGGCAGTTTAACAAAGGCTAAAGTCGTGATTAGCTATATGACAGAAACGGGATGAAAAGGATTATTCTTAATGAAGGTATGGTTTACTTTCCTGGTCGTCATGGTGACGATAGAAAAACTCGCCGGATTCCTAGGCATCACCTTTTTTGATATTTCTATATTTACGATTTCCTCATTACCCGATCTGTTTCACTATGCTACAAAGCTGATGGTTTTAGTGATTGTTTACCTGATAATCGATAAGATATTTGCCTCGTTAAATAAAACAAAACAGGCGGTATAGCCGCAGTTGAACAGGGAGTGAAAATAGGCGTGGTGAGTGGCCCTCAGTTGAAACAACATAACCGGGTGCAATTAAGCTTTCCCTCTGTTGTAAAGATATTCGCGGTGTTTGCGATATCTCTCGATCTATTCTTTAGCTGTTTTTATTTATTGTTCCCCAGCCCCTGGGATGTTTTTCATTGCCTTGTTGGCTATGCCCCTTCTTTTTATATTATTCGCAACATTAGGATACCCGTTCTTTGCCTTGTTAAACCGGCTTCGGGGTGGTTTGTTTTTAACGGTGTTACGTAACAAAGATCCCTCCGTCGGTAAGTCGTAAAGCTGTTCTGACCAGGCGGTATTTATTCGCTGTCGGGTAACTGTCGGCTGGTTGTCGTTACCCACTAAGCCCCACTGGTGTATAGTGTTACCGCATCTACAACAATAAGAGAGTATCTGTGAAATCATTAAGACTCACCCGGCACTGGTCGCAGGAGCAACTGGCACAATTAAGCCATTTAAACGTTCGCACAATCCAACGGGTAGAAAAGGGCGAGGGTGCTGGTTTAGAAACGCTCAAATCACTGGCATCAGTGTTCGAAATCTCTGTGGATGAGCTCAAGTTCGAGATTGAAAAGGATAATCACCCCGGGGGTGAAGAAGTTTTTAACTCTGACAACAGCATCACAATGCATAAACAGGCAAAAGAAAAAGTCAAAGCGATCAGATTTTTTTGCGCTTTCACAGCTTTTTTGATCACGGTATTTGTATTGTTTATGCTGCCAAATTATAACGGAGGTGAGAATACCGGGCCTTTGGTTGTGGTTTTCTTATCGTTTGCAACGCTAATCGCTGGCCTGGCGATTTATGTTTTTGAACCTTTTGGTGAAAACTGGGAGAAAGCTAAGGTCTCGAAAATAGTGCAACAGCAAAACGAAGAGCGTCGCTTGGAAAACAAACGCTAAGCCTCGGTGTTTAACACTTCACCAGGTCAGCTAGTCATTCACTGATAAGGGAGTGTCAGCCAGTAATGGAAATTATTTTAGTGCGTCATGGCCGACCACAAACAGCCGGTAATGCGCTACTGAATGCTGCGGGATTTGCCAACTGGGTGAAAAATTATAATCATTCATTGGTTTCAGAGCAGAGTCTACCCTGTAAGTTTAGTCAGGCGAAGTATAACGATCATTATCGTGTTTCGAGCGATCTGCCACGAGCCGTGCATAGTTGTTCAATATTTTCCGGTAGTCCGCCTCATTATCAGTCCAGGCTATTTCGTGAGATGGATATTCCTCGCTATAAACTGCCTTTCACCCTAAGGGCATGGAGCTGGGTTTATCTTAACCGCGTGTTATGGACGCTGGGTAAAAAAGGGCCTTTTGAGTCTTATACTCTGGCCAGAAAACGCGCAAAACTGGCCACCAGTGAGCTGATTGCTATTGCGCAGAAACACGATAAGGTCATCCTGTTTTCACACGGCTATCTGATTCTCCACATAAGAAAGCATTTACGCCGCTACGGACTAACGCAAATGCAAAAATCCAACAGTTACTGGGGGGTTTCGGCATTTAAAGAATAACTACAGTTTAGCCTTACACCTGTGATAGCCTCAATTTATCGGACGTGTAAGCAGGTCTTTTCGGGGCCTTATTAACAGAACCACATAAAGGAACCCACCATGACTTATGTAGATGGTTATGTAATCCCGGTGTTAGCAGAGAACAAAGACAAGTATATCGAGCAAGCTAAAATCGCCGCGAGCGTATTTAAGGAACATGGGGTCATCGAGATTTATGAGAATTGGGGAGATGATGTGCCCGAGGGCGAAGTCACCTCATTTTACAAGGCAGTGCAATGTAAAGAGGGAGAAGTGGTGATTTTTTCCTGGGCGGTGTGGCCATCTAAGGAAGCTCGGAATGAGGGCTGGAAGGCGTTAATGGAAGATCCGAGAATGAAACCCGATCCCGATAACCCCATGCCATTTGATGGCAAACGCCTTATCTACGGTGGATTCTCTACTATTGTTCACGAGTGAGCCGGGATTACTGTGTAGCCAATATTAATCGGCGATAAACGGAATTAACTAACAATGAATATCTGGAACACTCACCAACTGGCCGCAGACTTAGCCAGTGAAGTACTGAGTCAGAAACAAAAGGCTCAGTACTATATCGCCTGTTTTTATCTGCAGATAGCCTCCACGGTGTTGCCGATGTATTTTCTGGGCTATTCCTATTATCTGAATATTGTGACCTTTGCTTCCTATGTCGCAACACTTGCTGTGTTTCATGTGGGGGCTATGAGTGTTTATAAGGCGTGCTCTGGTTATAAGAAAGCCGGAGTACTCGATACTATTGTGGTTCTTAGCTTGCCGGTGTGCCTTAAAATACAACTGGTCTACTGGCTGTCTTATGCATTGATTGCGGTACTTTTTGCCGAACAACAGTCAGCGGCCTATGTGTGGCTGATATACAGCTTTGTAGCCATGCCGGTAATGGTCTGGTGTCAGTTTTATTTGATTAAAGAGGCCGTTCACCAAAATTATGCTTAGCAGGTGTATGAGTTAATCAAAAAAGGGAGCTGTTAAAAGCTCCCTTTTACTTATGTCAACCGTTTGGTTAGTGTGCCCGCTTTCTGCGGCGGCTGATTAACGCAACCATTAATCCACCGAGCCACACCAGTGACAGGCTGCCGCCACCGCCACTCGGGCGATTAGTCACGGTAACCGTTACCGTTTCGGTAACAGTGTTCTGACCATCCGTAGCGGTAACCGTAAAGCTTACTGAGGTGCTATCGTCGGTATCCGGCGCGGTAGAGCTGTAGGTAGAGCCCTGAATACCATTGATCGTAAACACAATCTCATCATCTTCAGGATCGGTTGCGCTGGCTCTTATGGTGATGGTTGAGCCCTCCTGCACGCTGGATGGCGCCGAAACGCTCAGTACCGGTGGCTGATTAGGCGTTACCGTAATGTTTGCCGTAGCGGTGTCGGTAAAGCCGTACTCATCGGTGGCCGTTATCCGTAAACGCAACGCTGTGCCAGCGTTAACTGAAGCGGGTGTTACCGTAACCACTTCGCCCGCCACGTTAATCGTGGCTGCCGGACCGCTCAGTTGCTCAACACTCAGGCTGACATTGTCGCCGTTGGCATCGGTAACCGAGATTGGCAGTACTGAGGCCTGTAATTCCGTCAGGCTAATGCTCGCCTGTTCACTGCCGTCTATCAGCAGTTCAGGAGCGGCGTGCATTTGCACTTCAGTATTCACTTCGCCAATTTCTTCCTGAGTCCCCGGAATATTAGGTACCTGTGATGCAACAGTCACTGCGAGCGAGCCAGTCAGATCGGCATTAGCGTCTACCAGCAGGCTGAAATCAAGATCTGCGGGGCCGGTAGCAGTGGTCGATGCTTGTGGCGTCAGACATATCACCGTTCCCGACTGAATAAGCGATTCCACTTCGCCACCTGGGTTATTGGCATTGGCAGAGTTAAAGGCCAGGGTGGTGCCCAGCTTACCGTTCTGGTCCTGCCAGCCCACGGTGCCAGCTAGAGACTCCGTACCACTGAGGACATTCCGGTAGGCATAAATCACAGTGGGTTCGCCGGGGCCGGCATGGTGATTAAGGATAACCTGCATATCGGCGCTATGTTCAGCAGATTGTAAGCCTTTCCATTCAACAACCGTTGTTGCGCCGTTATTAAGAGTCGCTACCGTGATCCCCGAGCCCGAGTCATCACTGAAAGACCAGTCACGCCATAATGGCGCTAATACTGCACCACTGTATGACTCATCGGCCAGCATACGGTTGATAGCAGGGAAGGGGTTTATAGCAGCCGATGCTGGTGTAATAAAACCTTTCGAAGACACCGCAATGCCATTCCATTGTTCGCCTAACACGTTAACCTCAACCGGGAAGGCGGCAAGTAGTTCACTGCCGGTGCCTTGTAAGGGCTGATAACCCAGTGCTGACAAGTCGATGTAGCCATCATTACTGTTGCTATCAACCCGGCACTGACCGTCCGTTTCGGGTGTGGTCACCGAATAGCCTGATACACCCGCTGTGACGTTCTGGGTAATCGACCAGGTGATGGTATCACCGTTCACAGCGCCACCATCTGTAACGCTGCCAGTAACCACGCTGGTACCTTCGGGAATGGTTACGTCAATTTCGTAGTTGCGATCTTCGCTACTCGTGTTGGCCAGTACATTTACCGTGTAATCCACCGTATCGCCCGGCGATACGCGATCGCTGCCATCTACTGCCAGCTGTACATCGTTTTCACCACGGATAATATCTACCGGAATGATCCCCAGATTATCCGGCGTTTGTGCACTGCTACCCAGGGCGACACTGGCGTAAAACCTATCGCCCGGAATGCTGCTGTCCAGCGACCACAATAAACGCATGTCGAAAGATTCGCGTAAGGCTACGGATGATGGAGCATCGATACTCAGAGAGCCGTCGCTGCTACTACCTACCAGGGCGTAGTCGAGGGTAAAGCTGTCTTGTTGCAAAGCACTGCCAGTAAAGTTGTGAACATAAATCCGGTAGGTGCCGGCGGGTGGCGAATCGATACTGATGTATTCATTCCAGCTGTAACCGGCGCTAAAGGCGAGAAGTTCATCTTCGTCAAAAATGCCGTCACTGTCATTGTCATAGGCAATATATAAGTCTAAATCCGGTGCACTGGATTCGGTGGTTTGTGCCACAAACCTTGGCGTGCCTTCCTCAACCACGACATCCAGGGTATATACACCGTCATTCAGGTTATCGTAAAAATCGCTGGGATCGCTGTCTTCGGCAACATTGCCCGAAACCTTGGTGCCCAGAGTCAGGCCCGTTACCTCGTAAGTGAAATCAGTAATTTCAATTGCCAACAGGTCTTCAAGGACCGCAGAATCCGCATCCCGATGACTGGTACGCTCTACAAAGTCCGGAAAGTTGCCGTTAGAAGCAACCACTGCAACAGGCATATGCTGGGGGTTATTATCATTACCACTAATGAGCACATCACCATATACCCAGTCGTTGTCAGCCACGTTCCAGGTACTTAGTGTGAAGGTTACGGTTTGCGACTGCCCTGCGGATAACGTCATACTGGCCGGCTGTGCTTCAAGGGCCAGACCGCTGTCCATATCATCCAGACCGAATGTCCAGGTGCCATTTCGGGTCGCGGTAAATGTGCGCTGCCAGGTACATTCGATCAGGCAGTTATTATCAACCAGGGCCGGAATATTAAGCGTCTTAGGCTCTCCGCCGCTGTTCGGATCCGCCGCCTCATAGTTAGCCTGAGTTTCTTCCATAATTAACCCGGCATTGGCCGCCGCGTCTATCTGAATACGACCGGCGCCCATATCCAGCCAGTTAGCCTGGGCGGTACTGCCGTTTAAACCAATATCGGTTTCGGCTGTCATCATTAGCGCCGAACGAATGGCATCAGCACTCCAACCCGGGTGCAATTCGCGCAGCAGTAGTGCGGCACCCGCGACATGGGGCGACGCCATGGATGTACCGTCCAGATAAGCATAGTCTGCTGGTGCAGGGCCGGTGGTTTCATGGCCATAATGCTCATCAGAATAGGCCGCATAAATATCTACGCCTGGTGCGCTTATCATCGGTAACAGCGTACTGAACTGAGTGTTAGGGCCCCGAGAGGAGAAGCTTGCGACCTTATCGGCAAGGGTGCTGTCTACTGAACGGATACCTGCTGTAGCAGTAATAGTAGCGCGGTGATTATTGCCAGAAGCCAGCCAGCTTTTTAGCCTGTCGCCATCGCTTGCGGCAATATGGATCCCGGGGATAACGTACTCGTCAGGCACCAGATTTTCGGCGCCGCCCTCTACGTTAGCCAGCACATAACCACCAGCACCGCCTTGCGACACATTAATGGCTTTTTGAATTCGGGCAATATCACCACGATCACATACGACTATCTCACCATTAAATGTGCCTGCCGGGTAGGGCTCAAGGCACTGAGCGGGATCCCCGTTGGGATCGTTTGCGTTAGGGTAGTCGCCTGCATACACAATATCAGCCGTAATAGCGCCGGTGTTACTTTGCCCACTGATGGTTGCGGGAGCACCAGAACCACCGGTGAAACTGCCAATGGATTTTGAAAGATCCAGGGTTCTGCCATGGGTGGTGGCGGCAACCGGAGTAAGCCAGGGCGACAGTTTATCGCTGGTCGATGCATCCGGGCCATCATTACCCGCAGAATGTGCTACAAAAATACCGGCGTTATTGGCTGACAACCAGGCTTCACTGAGTGTATTACCCCACACTTCGTCACCGCCGGAAATAGAATAGTTGATCGCGTCCACCACACCGCTGGCGATAGCATCATCAATGGCCGTAACTGCCAGGTTCGCGTAACAGCCGTTGTATTCATCGTCGTTTTCGCCAGGTAAACAAACCTGGAAGGAAATGATATTGGCGTGGGGCGCAATACCACTGATTTGATCAAAGGTGAATTCACCGGCATAGCCGTCGCTTTCTTCAAGATCGTACGCCAGTCCCACGGAGGGCACGTTGTATAAAATATTGCCTGCTGCGGTACCTGCCACGTGAGAGCCGTGGCCATTATAGTCCTCACCGTTGCGGGGCAGCCCCGGCGGGAACACGTCGGTGTCGGCATACTGGTTGGTAATTTGTGGATAGCTGTAAACACCAATCAGCTTATCGTTACATAAAGAGGGATAGCTGCCAGCACAGTCGCCCAGATAGTTGCCGCTGCCAAGAGGGTTGCTATGGGTGTAACCATCACCGCCGGTAGCGGCAAAAGAAGGGTGATCAGTATTAATGCCGGTATCAAATATAGCAACGACCGTACCTTCACCCAGTGCACTGGTGCCAGCCAGGGTAACACCGGCCCAAACGCCGGTTGCGCCGGTTAGTTCCGGGCTGGTATCAGAGCTGAGTTTAAGCTTGCGATCGGCCTCTACCGATTTTACACCGCTTAGTGCTTTGACTTTTTCTGCTTGTGCTGGAGTCAACTGTAGCACCATCCCGTTAATGGCAAACTGTAACTGGCGGGTGGCGCTGGCCTGACCGGTAATTTGCGCAATTTTACCCAGTACGGTTTGCTGGCGCTGTTGTAAGTACTCTCGATAAGCCGTGACGTGACTGGCCGAAGCATCCAGTTTACCGCGGTTGGCTTTGGCGACACTTGATGTCTGTAAACGGGTTTTCGGATTGGTTGCTGCCAAACCTTTTATGCCGCCGTTGTATTGAGCGACCGAAGGTTCATGCAACTGAATAATATAAGTTTGTGTACCATCAACCTGGTTTTTGATTTGGTTTGTTGTTGGGTTGAGGCGATGAATAGGTTTATTGACCGATGTCGGCGAGATTTGCTGAGCGGCTGCAACAGAGGCATTAGCCAGCAATATGGCACTAACAGCATGTGTGATCAATGATAATTGCTTCACATTAATACTCCATAGTGAAAAGAACGATGTCCTTGTTCTGTCGGGATTGTTTTTTTAACACAGCCGCGCGGGATATGTAATGCTCGTTATCGTATGTACGTGCCATGTAAGTAATTTGGACCGTTTTATCCTAAATAGTTTGTCTGAACTTAGCCTGAATTGCCCTGCATTTTTAAAGATTAAAATAATCATCCCAAATTATGTGATCCAATTAGGATGTTTAATTTAATAAAACGTAAACATATTGTTAATTTGGCAGGACGCTCCTGCCTCGGTTGGACTAGAGTGTACACAAACAATAAGGCGTTTTAGAGGAACCCTATGAACGACAGAAATCACCTGGGTAATGTGTCGGTGACACATGAGGTCAGGATAATAGAAAATGGGTTACTGGATATTCCGATGCTGGCCATACTGGATGCAGACGGTACGGTTTATCCGCAAGCCAAAGAGCCAGAAATCAATCAGCAACTGGCCATTAAGATGTATCACACCATGCTCTACACCCGCATGCTGGATGAGCGCATGGTTGCTGCCCAGCGCCAGGGCCGGATCAGTTTTTATCTGGCCAGTACCGGTGAGGAAGCCGCAGTAGTGGGTAGCGCCGCAGCGCTTTCGGCAGATGACATGATCATGAGTCAGTATCGCGAGCAGGGCGCCCTGGCGTTTCGCGGTTATACCTCTGCACAGTTTATGAATCAGATGTTTTCCAATCGCCTGGACCCCAACAAAGGGCGTCAGATGCCTATCCACTATGGCGATAAAGCCCTTAACTTTATGACCATTTCGTCACCCCTGGGCACGCAAATCCCACAGGCGGCAGGCTATGCCTATGGTCAGAAACTGGCGGGCAACGATGCATTAACTATCTGCTATTTTGGTGAAGGGGCCGCCTCTGAAGGTGATTTTCATGCCGGTCTTAATATGGCAGCGGTGCTTGACTGCCCGGTGATCTTTTTCTGCCGTAATAATGGTTATGCCATTTCTACTCCTGCTGAAGAGCAATTCGCCGGCGACGGAATTGCATCGCGGGGGATTGGCTATGGCGTGCGTACTATCCGGGTAGACGGCAATGATCCGCTGGCTGTTTACAGCGCCACGGTAAAAGCACGAGAGCTTGCTCTGTCAGCCTCGCAACCGGTATTGATTGAGGCCATGACCTACCGTTTGGCTGCGCACTCTACCTCAGACGACCCAAGCGGTTACCGCTCGAAAAAAGAAGAAGAAAAGTGGCGTCTGAAAGATCCATTAGAGCGTTTTAAAGTGTGGTTACTGAACAAAGGCTGGCTTAAGAAAGAGGACACTGAAAACTACCTTAAAGAAGTGCGCAGCGACATTCTTACCGCGCTGAAAGCGGCTGAAAAAGTCCCGGTAAATCCAATCAGCGATATTGTGGAAGACGTCTACAGCGAAGTGCCATGGCACCTTAAAGCACAGCGGGAAGCATTACTGGAGCATATTAAACGCTACCCGGATAAATATCCTAAAACAGCGGGCGAGGTAGGTAAGTAATGGCAAAGTTAAATTTACTTCAGGCAATTAATCAGGCCCTGATCACTGCCATGACCGAAGACCAAAAAGTTGTGGTGTTCGGCGAAGACGTGGGCCATTTTGGTGGCGTATTCCGCGCTACCAGTCATTTGCAGGAAAAGTTTGGTAAAGCCCGCTGTTTTAATACACCGCTTACCGAACAGGGCATTATTGGTTTTGCCAACGGCCTTGCGGCCCAGGGCAGTGTACCGGTAGCAGAGATCCAGTTTGGTGACTACATCTTTCCGGCCTTTGACCAGATCGTTAATGAAACCGCAAAGTTTCGCTATCGCTCCGGTGGCCAGTTTTCCTGTGGTTCACTCACCATCAGAACGCCTTACGGTGGTGGCATAGCGGGTGGTCATTACCATTCCCAGTCACCGGAAGCATTTTTCAGCCATATTCCCGGCCTGAAAGTCGTGGTACCACGCGATCCATACCAGGCCAAAGGTTTGCTACTGGGCGCAATCCGTGATGACAATCCGGTGTTATTTATGGAGCCGAAACGCCTTTATCGCGCCTCGGTGTGCGAAGTGCCCCAGGAAGATTATTCCATTGGCCTGGGCAAAGCCGAAGTGATTCAGGAAGGTAACGATATTACCTTGCTGGCCTGGGGCGCTCAGGTTGAGATTATTCAAAAAGCAGCAGCCATGGCGCTGGAGGATGGGGTGTCCTGCGAAATTATCGACCTGCGCAGCATATTACCCTGGGATGCGCATACCGTTGCCGAATCAGTAATGAAAACCGGCCGTTTGCTGATCAACCACGAAGCGCCGGTTACGTCGGGTTTTGGCAGTGAGATTGCTGCGCACATTCAGGAGCAGTGTTTCTTATACCTGGAAGCGCCGGTTACCCGGGTATGCGGCCTTGATACGCCGTATCCGCTGGCCCATGAAAAAGAATACATGCCAGACGAATACAAGACCTACGAAGCCCTTAAACGCATGCTGAACTACTGAGGTAAATATGACAGATTTTATTTTGCCTGATATTGGCGAAGGCGTTGTTGAGTGTGAACTACTCGAGTGGCTGGTCAGTGAAGGCGATACAGTAGAAGAAGATCAGCCGGTGGCCGAGGTAATGACCGACAAAGCCACGGTACAAATTCCTGCTATCCACAGTGGCGTGATCACCCGGTTGTATTATAAACCCGGCGATATTGCCAAAGTGCACGCGCCTCTGTTTGAACTTAAGCCTGCTAATGACGACAGCGGGGCTTCGCAGCAACAAGAGCCGGATGCACCTCAAGCATCTGAAAAACAGCCCGAGACGGCGCCATCTGATACCGCGGCCAGTGCCGTAGAAACGTTTATTCTGCCTGACATTGGTGAAGGCATTGTCGAATGTGAAATCGTAAAATGGCACATCGACGCCGGCGATTTTGTTGCCGAAGATGACGTAGTGGTGGAAGTGATGACCGACAAAGCCGTGGTGGAAATTCCCGCTAAGCATGCCGGTACGCTGGTGAGGCGTTATCATGAGGTCGGCCAGATTGCCAAAGTGCATGAGCCTTTGTTCGACTTGTCAGTAGAGCAGGAGGGTGCCGGGGTAACTTCAGGTGCAACCGCTGCCAGTATTGATACCGCTGTGCCAGCATCACAGCCTGCACAGACAAGCAAAACTGTGCCCGACGGTTTTCACGAAGGAGGATTTGAGCCGCCCAAAGTCATTGAAGGTAAGGTACCGGCCAGCCCGGCGGTCCGCCGCCTGGCAAAAGAGAATAACCTGGCCCTGCAGGACATTACGCCAACCGGTAAAAAAGGCCGGGTATTAAAACAGGATGTCCTTAATGCGCTGCAACAAGGCGATCACAGTTCGCCGCAACCTTCTAGTCAGACAGAAGGCCCAGCGACCGGAGAGCAGGCAAGCCGCACCGTGCCGTTAACGCCGGTACAAAAAGCCATGGCGAAACAGATGGTCCGCTCGGTAAGTACTATTCCGCACTTTACTGTGTCGGATGAGCTGGTGATGGATCCGCTTATCGCGCTTAAAGCGTCGTTAAAGGCACAGTTTGCTGAGGCGGATATCAAGCTGACCTTTATGCCGTTTTTCATTAAGGCGTTGTCTTTATGCTTAACCGAATTTCCGCAGTTTAACGCCCGTCTGAGTGAGGATGGCAACGCCATGACCTACTATGACGACCACAATATCGGCTTTGCGGTAGACAGCAGTGCCGGTTTACTGGTACCAAACATTAAACAGGTGCAGAACCTGAGTGTGCTGGAAATCGCTGAGGCCATGCAACGCATTGTTGCCGATGCCAGGCAGGGGAAATTGAGCAGTAGTGATTTAAAAGGCGGTACCATTAGCATTTCCAATGTGGGCGTGCTGGGTGGTACTACCGCTACGCCAATTATTAATTACCCTGAACTGGCCATTGTGGCGCTGGGTAAAATACAACAGCTGCCGCGTTTTGATGCCCAGCAACAGGTTATCAGTCAGTCTGTTATGCAGGTAAGCTGGTCGGCCGACCACCGGGTTATCGATGGGGCCACCATGGTAAGGTTTAACAATGTATGGCTGGATTATCTGTCTAATCCGCTCAAAATGTTAAGCAAACTCCGTTAACCCGCTATGGCACTGGTATCTTGGTGCCGCGGGCGATAAACTTGCGCGATTCGCGCAAGTTTCGCCTGTATTCGCGGTCGGCAGATCCTGATAACAGGTTTCAAGAGAGAGCACTATTTTGCTGAGTTACCAACACGGTTATCATGCCGGTAATCATGCCGACATCCTCAAACACCTCTGCTGGCAGGCAGTTATTAATCGTCTGAAGCAAAAAAACAAGCCGTTTAACCTGATTGATACCCACGGCGGCTCCGGCTGTTACAGTCTCGACTCAGAGCAGGCCAATAAAACCGGTGAGTACAAAGACGGCGTTGTGAAGCTGGATCAGTTCTCGCCGATGGATCCGTTACTGGTTGATTATCTGGCTGCGCTGGCGTTATACCGCAATAACAATAAATACCCGGGTTCACCGGTACTGGCTGCAGATTTACTGCGAACCAACGACGCATTGCATGTGATGGAATTACACCCCGGCGAATTTGCCAATCTAAAAGGGGTGCTTAAACGTCATAAAGGAGCGGGGCAGGTCCACAGTCACTTTCGTGACGGCCTGGAAGGTCTGGTCGCCTTATCGCCGCCTAAGCCTAACCGTGGCGCGGTGCTAATCGATCCGCCCTATGAGTCACACAGCGAATACCAGGCAGTGATAAACACGGTAAAAGAGTGCCTGAAACGCTGGCCGCAGGCGCAAATTCTGATTTGGTATCCGTTGTTGTCGGCCCGCGCTGGCGATAAAACGGGTGAATCAGAAGCCATGTGCCAGACCCTTGCCAGGCTTAATCATAATGTATTGCAGGTAGAACTACTGGCCCAGGATAAGGAGGCCGATACCGGTATGTATGGTTCAGGCGTGTGTTTTATTAACCCGGCCTGGCAAATCGACACCATTTTAACTAACAGCCTGACTGAGCTTTGCCCACGTTTAGGCACGCAATGCCAGCACAACGTGGTTTGGCTCAACCATACCGAGTCATGACCAGAAAAGGCATCCGCCACTTTTATATTCCTGAAGAACAGTCGGTGTATCTGCTTTCTCATGCGGATGCCAAAAAGCTTAAAGACTGGATTGCATTGTGTATTGCGCAGCTCGAAAGCCTTGGTTTTAGTGAGATAAGCCTGATTGGCAAAGGTGCGTATGGCTTTGCCTTTGGCGGACGCGATCAGGCCGGTGAAGAACTGGTGTTTAAATTTACCCGCATTACCCTGCCCGTGAGTATTCAGGACCGCCTTGAGGAAGAAGCGTTTATGCAGGGGCTGCTCAGGCACTCGCATATTCCGGCAGTGAAAGAGTTCTACCAACGGGGCAGGCAATCCATTCTGATGATGGAGCGGGCACCGGGGATTGACCTTGAGCAATACAGTCTGCGCGAGGGGCCCATTGGTCCGAGACTGATTGTTAAGATGGCCGTGCAACTGGGGAAAATCCTGCTGTATTTACGTCAGTTTGAGCTGGACGGCGGACACCGGCCTATCGTCCACGGCGACATTAAACCTTCTAACCTGGTGTGGGATGAAGCCAACGAACGCCTGAGCCTTATCGACTGGGGCTCCAGTGTATACGCACAGCTTGATGAACACCTGCAGCCGGTGCAAAACAATGTGCTCGATTTAATGTCCGGAGATATCCAGCAAACCAATGCCCGCCTGGGCGATATATACTTTATTGGCGATGCGCAGCTTAATGGTGAGCGCTCAAGTCCGCGCTTCGACGAGCAGGGGCTGGCTGGTACTTTGTATGCGTTGGCCTCCGGCCAGTCGGCGCGGTTTGCCCACCAGGTGATCCCGCCATCCTCGCTGGGATTACCGAAAATATTGTCAGACATTCTTACCTATATGCTCAGCGACAACGTTGCAGAACAGCACAATGGCGGCGACTATTTGCTGTCGCATCTTAAATTGCTGGAAAACCTGGTGTTTGCTAATGATACCACCGAGCGCTACGAATCCTTATTACCGGTGTGGGTAGCCAAAGAGCGCAAGAATATCGAATCGGTGGTATACAGTTCACGTAAGTCTTTTTTACGCCAGCAAAACGATCTCAGCGAGCAGCAGTCGGATGAACTCAGCCAGTTAAGCTATTTAAATGATGCGCAATTTGAGCGGTATTACAAAAATTACCTGGATGGCATGGGTGCCACCGAAAAAGGCTTTTTAGCGGCGGTTAGCCGCCTGGCCCGTTATCCGGTGGTAGGTGGTTTGGTTATTCACTGGCAGCCGGAAGGCGTATATATCGATTCGAGCCTGAATTTACAGGATCCTGCCAGGGAGCAGGCCTTCAAGCATGCTGTAAATACCGTGGTGACGCTGGCCCGGGCGATTCATCGTCAGGGGGTATTTAAATGCTGTTTGTTTGATGCCAAAAATACCCTGCATATTGAACGCGAGCAAATTAAATCGCCCTTTGTGGCCGGTGCCGCTACCGTTATTCCTTATGAAAAATCCAGTGTGTCACTGAGCACATCTGAAAGTCGCGTGCATTCTTATTTTGAAGACGGTGAAGATCCGGACGAGTTCCTCGCTTTACCGCCACAAATTATGCAGGCCATCAAAGCGCTTAATACTATTCATCACACCGGCTGTATCATTTTCGAGGCGCTTGAGACGCATCTGAAAATTCATAGTTACTATCGATTGCTTGATCATACGAAGGAAAATGAGTTTAATGCGTTACTGAAAGAAATCATTGATTCACTGCCACTCCTTACCGGTGAAGGCACCTGTGGTTTTATGAAGTTACCTTACAAAGACACGCGTTTTTTTGAGCATCGGGCAAAGTGTGCCGACAAATTTTATCCTCGCAATCCCCGAACGCGGTAGTCAGTCTGTTTGGCAGTGAACCTGTCTGTTTATCTATTTGGAGTTACTCTTGGAACAGCAAAACGAAGTTAAAGTTGCCTCTTTACTGGAATTAGAAACCCTGGAAAAGGGACTTTATCGTGGCCAGAGCTGGGATCTTGGCTTTCGTGCCTTATTTGGTGGTCAGGTATTAGGTCAGGCATTAAAGGCGGCGTGGGCAAGCGTACCTGAGGGCCGCGTTGCACATTCTTTTCACAGCTACTTTTTATTACCCGGTGATGCAAAGCAACCGGTCGTTTACGACGTAGAAATCGTGAGGGATGGGAAAAGCTTCTCTGCCCGGCGGGTAAAAGCCATTCAGAATGGCCGCAACATTTTTTATATGACTGCCTCATTTCAGCAACCGGAAGAGGGCATGCAGCATCAGTATGCCCAGATGCCTGATGTGCCTGCACCGGAAGAGGTGGAACCTGATATCAGAATGTACGAGCGCAACTACGAGAATATCGGCCGCAGAATGCGTGAAGCACTAAGCTACCATCGCCCTATAGATATACGTACCGTCGATGCCGTGCGTTCATTTACGTCAAAAAATGATAAGCCTGAGCGCTATACCTGGTTACGGGCAAACGAAGACCTTGGCGATTCACAGGCCATGCATCAGGCGGCGCTGGCCTATGCCAGTGACTATCATTTCTTAAGTACGTCGTTGCAGCCCCATGGCGTGCAAATTACCGACCGCAATCTGGCAATTGCCACTATCGACCACGCCATGTGGTTCCATCGCCCGATTAACATGAACGACTGGTTATTGTATTCCATGGAGAGTCCGGCCAGTGGTGGCGCCAGAGGTTTGGTACGAGGGCAGTTGTTTAATCAGCAGGGTGAACTGGTAGCGTCAACCATGCAGGAAGGCCTGATGCGGATCACTGACTGACCCCATAATTTTTGGCTCCTCTCAGAACATGATTGCATGAGTCAAACAGCTGCTGGCGTTATTGGCGCTGGCAGCAACGCACTGTCAAATTTTTGTTTGCCCATAAAAAATGCCCAGAACTTAAAAAGCTCCGGGCCTAGGGGAATGGCTCATTGCTGAGCCGTGCGCTAACTTTTACAAAGGGAGAAGTGAACAAATCGTCTTTGTAGATTTGTAATCATAGCTCAAAATCGTTCAATTAATAAACAATTTTTTTATTCTGTCTCATTTTTAATCAATTATAGATACTAACCAGTGATTTACGCCAGTCATTGAGCGTATAATTGACAGCGAATGCACAAAATATAACCAGTTTGTGCAATATTTATCCACAGGTAATGTGTATTAAAATTGTTCTATATACTTTCGTGTATCATTTGTTGGCTTTCCTATTCACTATGTGAATAATGATAATCAGCTAATCACCCCAAACTGTGATTGTGGTTTAGTAACCGAATTGCCAGAATAGCGCCCACAGGTTTACTTTACTGAGCAGGTATCATCAATGAAATCATACAGCAGTCATATTCCACCACAACGTACGTTAATGGGCCCGGGTCCGTCCGACGTGAGTCCCCGTGTGTTAAATGCCATGGCTCGCAGTACCGTGGGTCACCTCGATCCTGATTTTATTGGTTTGATGGATGAAACCAAAGAACTGTTGCAGTATGCCTTTAAAACTGAAAATGCCTTAACGATGCCGATATCCGCACCGGGCTCGGCCGGAATGGAAGCTGCGTTTGTTAACCTTATTGAGCCGGGCGACACAGTTATCGTTTGCATCAATGGTGTGTTTGGCATGCGGATGCGCGAAAATGTAGTGCGTAGCGGTGCCACGGCAGTAGTAGTTGAAGACGACTGGGGAACGCAAACGGATCTGAATAAGCTCGAAGACGCGTTAAAAGCCCACCCGGAAGCCAAAATCGTTGCCTTTGTACACGCCGAAACCTCTACCGGCGTGCGCAATGACGCTGAGAAAATGTGTGCGCTGGCCCGCCAGTATGACTGTCTGACCATTGTTGATGCGGTGACTTCGTTGGGCGGCATTGAACTGGCCGTTGACGACTGGCAAATTGATGCGATCTATTCAGGATCGCAAAAATGCTTAAGCTGTGTACCGGGTATTTCGCCGGTTTCTTTCAGCGATAAGGCCCTTGAGGTGATTAAAGGCCGTAAAACGCCTGTACAAAGCTGGTTTTTGGATATGAACCTGATTGTTGGTTACTGGGGCCAGGGCGGTAAGCGTGCTTATCACCACACAGCCCCGGTAAACAGTATTTATGCCTTGCACGAGTCACTGGTTATGTTGCACGAGGAAGGCCTTGAAAACGCCTGGCAACGCCACGCCACGCTGCATAATAAGCTGGTTGCCGGCCTTGAGGAACTGGGCATTGAAATGGCCGTTGATAAAGCCTGCCGTTTACCGCAGCTAAACGTAGTTCGTATCCCTGATGGAGTAGATGATGCAGAGGTTCGTGGCCGCCTGTTGAATGATTTTAATCTGGAAATTGGTGCAGGCCTGGGCGCCTTTGCCGGTAAAGTATGGCGAATTGGTTTGATGGGCGCGGCCTGTACCGACAAAAACGTCGACTTTTGTCTGGCTGCACTGAAGACGGTACTAAAATAATACCGGTTTAAGGTGACGTCCGCAGGACGACTAAAAAATTCCTGAATGTGAAGGCTGGCAAAATAAAAAATTGTTAATTGCCAGCCTTTAACGCTACTATCTCAGACTGTCGTGTCAGGTAACACCCGGGAAGGTGAGAACGACAGTGCATGAATATGCTTTCTCTGCTTTCCTGTCTTACGGTTTAACCTGTCCGCCCGTTGTTTACTCATTATTCAGGTTAATCATCTATGCTGCATCGAATTTGGCTTACCTTTATTGTCAGCGCATTTCTGGCGACCTTATATCAGGCTCTGTGGGGCGCAAACCCTGGTGGGTTTCAGGATGTAATGAATGCCGTAAGCAGCATGGCAACCCTGAGTGTAGAAATCGCCATTGGCCTGATAGGGGTGCTGGCATTCTGGCTGGGCATTTTTGAGGTGGCTGAAAAATCGGGCTTAATCAAGAAGTTTTCCCGGGTACTGGCACCGTTTTTATGCCGCATAATGCCTGACATTCCCCGCGACCATCCGGCGCTGGGCAGTATTACCATGAATATGTCGGCCAACCTGCTGGGTCTTGATAATGCGGCCACGCCGTTTGGTATTAAGGCTATGCAGGATATGCAAACCCTGGCGCCCAAAAAAGATACGCTGACCAACAGCCAGATCCTGTTTCTGGTATTGAATACCTCGTCGGTGACTTTATTTCCCATCGCGGTATTCCTGTACCGTGGCGAGCAGGGCGCGGCGCAGCCCACCGATGTGTTTATTCCTATTTTACTGGCGACCAGTGCGTCAACACTGGCAGGATTGATTGTTACCTGCCTGGTGCAGCGTATTAACCTGTTTAATCGTGTGGTGTTGCTGTATCTGGTTGGTGTGTTTGGCTTGCTGGCGGCGGTTATTTTGTATTTTGCCCAACTGGCCGCCTCTGAGCTGGCCAGTCAGTCGGCAATAGTGGCCAACAGCTTGTTGTTTACCTTTGTGGTCGGCGTGCTCATTTCCGGCTGGCGGGTAGGCAATAACACCTATGAGCAATTTGTTGATGGCGCCAAAAAGGGCTTTGAAGTGGCGGTGTCGCTCATTCCGTTCCTGCTGGCGATGTTAGTCGCTATTGGCATGTTACGCGCCAGTGGTGTTATGGATATTCTGGTCCAGATGATTGCTACCGCAGCAGGGTGGATGGGCTTTGATCCGCGCTTTGTGGATGCACTGCCCACCGCATTAATGAAACCATTGAGTGGCAGTGGTGCCCGGGCGCTGATGATTGAAACCATGCAGCACCATGGCGCAGACTCCTTTGCCGGGCGTTTATCATCAGTGATGCAGGGCTCTACCGAAACTACCTTCTATGTGCTGGCAGTGTATTTAGGCGCAGTTGGCATCAAACACTCCCGCTATGCCGTAGCCTGTTGTCTGGCAGCTGATGTGGCCGGTATTGCCACCGCCATTGTGGTGAGTTACTGGTTCTTCGGTTAACAGTTCAGGTTAGGTTAAGTGTTTCGTTGCCATACTGCGCAGGTCATTATAACTGGAGTTGTTTTATGAATTGGAAAGTCATTGCTTTTGCCGCGCTGGGTCTGGCGTTAAGTTTTCATTCTCAGGCAAACGATAAAACTTTACAGGTGTCTGGCCAGGGGATTGTAGCGGCGGCCCCGGATGCGTATACCCTGACCATGGTCATTGAAGAGCGTGGTGCGGTAGTGGGCAAACTTAACGAACAGGCCAATGCCAAACTGAATGCCGTAGTGAGCTTTTTATTGTCTCAGGGCGTTGCCGAGCAGCATATACAGTCAATGTCAGTTAATTTATCCCCGTGGTACGAGCATACGCCCAATGGCAGAGAGCATAAGGGTTTTATCCTGAGCAGGCAGGTACGCGTAACCTCAAATCAATTGCAAAACTACGATACAGTCCTCGATGGGGCCATGAAGCGCGGCATTAACCGTATCGATCAGTTTGAGTTTATTAACTCGAATCCTGAAAAAGTATACCGTGAGGCATTAATTGCCGCAGTGGATGATGCTAAAGACCGCGCCCGTCTTATCGCTAAGCAAATGGGCGTAACTATCGCCGGGGTCATTTCGATTAACGAATCCATGTCTTATAACCAACCGCCGGTTGGGGTAAGAATGCGTGTTCAACAGGAAGATGCTTTCAGTTTACCCGGCCAGACCGATACCTCGGCTGCGGTGAACGTTACCTTCGCTATCGAGAATTAATCATCCGGGCGATTATCATCGATTAACCTTTATTGAGGGAACTGCTACACTCTGCCGGTCTTGTCACTTTTCAATTGAGAATTATAGTTTGAACGACAGTAGCATTTACCCGCAATTAATTGAACAGGCGAAAAGCCTGATTGCCGGCGAAGCCGATTTAATTGCCAACCTGGCCAATTTAAGCGCGTTGCTTTATCACAATCTCGACGACGTTAACTGGGCCGGCTTTTATTTGTATAAAGAAGAGCAGTTAATACTGGGCCCGTTCCAGGGACTGCCAGCCTGTATTCGCATTCCAATGGGCAAAGGCGTATGTGGTACGGCGGCGCAAACCAATACCATCCAGCGAATTGACGACGTCCACGCGTTTCCCGGGCATATTGCCTGTGACGCCGCCTCAGAGTCAGAAATTGTTATCCCGATTGTGATAAACGATGAGTTGATTGGTGTACTGGACATCGATAGTCCCAAATTATCCCGCTTTAGTGCCGAAGATGAAGCGGGTCTGGTGGCCATTGTGGATGCTCTGGTGGCGGAATTATCATGAAACACATGGTGGATATTCAGGTGGTTCTGGCCACCTGGCAAGATATGGAAGATGTGTTTGAGGATCCGGATGAGGCCGCAGAACGGCTCAATACCGTGTTACACATGGTTTATGATCGCGCCGAAGAAGACATCGAAATCGAGCGTTTAGAGAAATTATTGGCCCATACCTGGTCAATTTGGCATCAGGATGACAATTTATTGTACGTAAATGATGATGATTTGCTTGATTGGGTTGACCATCTCTTAGCAACTTGGGATGATGCAGACAATCTGGATTAACACTGACACACATTGACATTGATGGAATCATCACAGAAGTTTAGTAACAGCAAAGAGGTTATCGCCTTTCTTGCCGAGACATTTCCTAATTGCTTTACCTTGGAAGGTGAAGCCAAACCCCTTAAAATTGGCATTTTTCAGGATCTTGCCGAGCGCCTCGCTGAAGAGGAGCGCGTAAGTAAAACGCTGCTGCGCTCGAGCCTGCGCCACTACACAAATAGCTGGCGCTATTTGTACAGCATCAAGAAAGGCAACTTTCGGGTTGATCTGGATGGCAATCAGGATGCGGCAATTGAAGAAGAACACGAAGAGCACGCCAAGAAACAGCTGGACGAGAGTAAAGCCAAAGCAGCCGAGAAACGTAAGCAGGCAGCGCAGGCAAATCGTAAGAAAGATGGCCGTTCATCTGCGGCGAATAGCGGTGATAAAGCGGGAAAATCTCCTGCCGGACGCTATAATAACGGAACTAAATCAAAAAATAGCAGACCAATTAAGACGCCCCCGGCCAAACTGTCTGATGCTGATTTAACCGTTGGTACATCAGTGACAGTAAAATTAGGCAAATCACCAATGCACGCGGTAATCACCGAAGTAGCAAAAGACGGTGTGCATGTTCAACTGGATACGGGGATGGTAGTAAAGGTTAATCCGCAAACACTGCGTTTAGCACGTTCTAAGAGGTAGTAATATGAAAGATATACTTCGCATTTCCGTTGCCAGTGCAATTCTTGCGTTAAGCGTTGGAGCCGGTGCGGTTACATCTGGCAATAGTGTCGAAGATCTGCCCATTCTCCAGCAAGAGCCGCAGCATTCCTCCGCGGCAAAGCGTATCAGTACGCTGTTCACTCGTGAACATTACAAACTGATCAAACTGGATGATTCGTTATCTGAGAAAGTGTATGACCGCTATCTCAAATCTCTCGACGGAAATCGAAATATCTTTTTAGCGTCCGATATTGCTGAATTTAACAAGCATCGGGATGAATTTGACGAAGCCATTCTGCGCGGTAACCTGCAAGTGGCTTACGACATGTTCAATCGCAACCTCGAATCGCGTATTAGTCGCTATGAATATGCCTTAACCCTGCTCGACGGTGAGTTTAACTTCGAGAAAGAGGGCGACAAGTTTTATTACGACCGAGAAGAAGCCGCCTGGCCTGTAGATCAGGCTGAGCTCGATGAGTTATGGCGTCAGCGCGTTAAATACGATGCGCTTAACCTGAAACTGGCTGGTAAAGAGCAGGATAAGATCAAAGAGTTGCTTACCAAGCGTTACGAGCGTGCCATAAAACGTCTTAAGCAAACTCAAAGCGAAGACGTGTTCCAGACGGTAATGAACTCATTTGCCCGGAGTATCGAAGCGCATACCAGTTATTTATCGCCGCGCAATGCAGAACGATTCCAGATGGATATGAATCTGTCGCTGGAAGGTATTGGTGCAGTGTTGCAGAGTGAAGATGACTTTACCGTTATCAAGAGCATTGTTCCGGGTGGTCCGGCTGATAAATCCAAGGCGATTAAACCGGAAGACAAAATTATTGGTGTCGCCCAGGAAGACGAAGAGTTTGTTGATGTCATTGGCTGGCGTCTGGACGACGTGGTTGAACTGATTAAAGGCCCGAAAGGCAGTGAAGTTCGCCTGCAGGTGCAAAAGGGCGCAACCGAAAGCACAACGGTGTCGGTAATAACCTTAATTCGTGACAAAATTAAACTGGAGGATCGTGCTGCCAAATCTGAAGTGTTCGTGCCTGACTCAGGCCCGCATCAGAATGAAAAGGTAGGCGTTATCTCTATCCCGAGCTTCTACAATAACCTTCATGTTGACGTGTTAAAGGAAATTAACGCGCTGAAGTCGGAAGAAGTTAAAGCGATTATCGTTGATTTACGTGGTAACGGCGGTGGTTCGTTATCAGAAGCCACGCTGGTTTCCGGTCTGTTTATTGAACAGGGGCCGGTTGTGCAGATCCGTTATGAAGGCGGTCGTATGAGCGTAAATCAGGATACTGACGGTAAAGTTGCCTATCAGGGGCCGCTCACTGTTCTGGTTGATCGCTACAGTGCCTCGGCATCTGAAATCTTTGCCGCTGCCATGCAGGATTATAACCGCGCGTTGATCATCGGTGAGCAAACCTTTGGTAAGGGTACGGTACAACAGCATAAAGGGTTAGGGCGTATCTACGACCTTTACGAAAACCCGCTGGGCAGCGTGCAGTACACCATCGCTAAGTTCTACCGCATCAACGGCGGTAGCACGCAACATAAAGGTGTTGTGCCGGATATTCCGTTCCCATCGCCAATCGATCCGGCAGAGTGGGGCGAAAGCCAGGAAGAAAACGCCTTGCCGTGGGATAGCATTAAACGTGCTAATTACACCACCTTTGGTGATACCCAGAGTGCACTGGATGTGCTGGCCGCTAAACACAACGCCCGCATAATGCAGGATCCTGAGTTTGGCTACATCCAGCAGGACATCGAAAAATATAAAGAAAATAAAGACAAAGACTTTATTTCACTGGTTGAGTCAGAACGACTGGCCGAGAAAAAAGACAACGAACAGCAAGCACTGACCCGTGCAAATGAGCGCTTATCCCGAATGGGACTACCGGTTGTTGAAGATCTTGAGGACCTGCCTGAAGAGCTTGAGGAATTGGATCCGTATCTGACGGAAGCCGCCAACATTACCCTTGATATGGTAAACACGGGGAAATACGCACTTACCCGTGGTTAGTAGTTCGCTTCTTTAAAGGGCTGACAGCACTGTCAGCCCTTTTTTCATTGCATCAGACACACAAATCACAAATACTAACGACAGTATTAAAATAACTATAAAACAATAATAAAGGGAACAACGTGTATGGCGGTTCGTGGTGAGTTTTCTTCTCGTATCGGATTTATACTGGCAGCTGCCGGCTCGGCTGTGGGACTGGGCAATATCTGGGGGTTTCCAACCCAGGTAGCCAGTAATGGCGGCGCAGCTTTTGTTTTGGTCTATCTGTTGCTGGCGTTTGCGCTGGCTTATCCGGTCTTAATGGCAGAGCTGGTTATCGGCCGCGCACACCGGGCCAATATGGTGGACTCACTGGGTCAGATCACCAGCAATCCGCTGGGTCGGCTTACCGGCCTTTGGGGCTGTGTTACGGTGTCGTTAATTCTTGCCTTTTATGCCATTGTCGGCGGCTGGATGATTGCCTTCTTTGCAGAATCGGCCAGCCGGCCAGTGGCTTCTCAGGCAGTGAGCGACTGGCTTACCAGTTATTCACTAAGCACCAACCTTATCTTTTGCGCGCTGTTTCTGAGCCTCACCTCTTACATTGTTCTTGGCGGCGTAAAAGCAGGTATTGAGCGTTGGTCTGTACGCCTTATGCCCACTCTGTTTATTCTGATGGGAATACTGATTGTCTATGTGAGCTTTCAGCCGGGCGCGAGCGAAGGCTGGGCTGCTTATCTGGTACCGGATTTTTCGGTGGTGCTCAATCCGGATTTGCTGATTGATGCCATGGGGCAGGCGTTTTTCTCCATGTCTCTCGGCGTTGGTACCATGCTGGTTTATGGTTCTTACATGAGTAAAAAAGAAGATTTACCGACCATTGGTGCCGCCGTAGCCCTGGTGGATATTGGTGTGGCGATTATTGCCGGTATGCTGATTATCCCGGCGATGTATGTAGCGCTGAATAATGGCGTGGAAATTTTCTCATCTACCGGTGAGCTGATTGCAGGCGACCAGTTGATTTTTACTGTGCTGCCAGCGTTATTTAATACCATTGGTCCGATTGGGGTTGTGGTGTCTACCGTGTTCTTTGCGCTTATGGTCATTGCCGCCCTGACCAGCTCTATTTCGATGCTGGAAGTGCCGGTGGCCTATTTGTCGGAAAGCCGCAATTTGTCCCGCCCAAAGGCAGTAATGATTGTTACAACCGTTATTTTTGCTGCCAGCGCATTGATCATCTTTAACTTTTCTACGCTGTTTGGTTTTGTTATCGCGCTGACCACTAAGTACAGCCAGCCGCTACTGGGCTTTGCCTTGTGTATCTTTGCCGGCTGGGTATGGAAGCGCAACGAAATACTGGCCGAGCTAAAGGTAAGTGCACCGGATATGGAGCAGCGTTTATTCTGGAAAATCTGGCCGTGGTACGTGAAGTTTGTCTGCCCGCTGGTCATTCTGCTGATGTTCTATCGTTCGGTTGTATAAGGAAATAACCATGACCAGAGAAATAAAACAACCGACGCTGTTAGATGCATTTATCCCGGTAATATCACTCATTCTGATGCTCGGTACCGCTGTGTACCTGTTCGCCGATAACTCCTCTTACGGGCCTAATCAGGTATCGCTGTTAATCGGTACTGGCCTGGCGGCGATTATTGGTATGAAGAATGGCCACCAATGGCACGATATTGAAAAAGGCATTATTCAGGGCATTTCGGTGTCGTTGGGCGCCTGTCTTATCCTGCTGGTTGTAGGCGCACTAATTGGCACCTGGATGCTGGCGGGTACAGTACCTACGTTAATTTACTACGGGCTTGAACTGCTAAACCCCAGTATGTTTTATGCTGCTACCTGTATCATCTGTGCCGTGGTGGCAATGAGTATTGGTAGTTCGTGGACAACCGCAGCAACCGTAGGTGTGGCACTAATGGGCGTTTCTGCCGGTATGGATATGTCAGCGGCAATTACCGCCGGTGCGATTATTTCCGGTGCGTACTTTGGCGATAAAATTTCGCCGTTATCAGAAACCACTAATCTGGCACCGGCAGTAGCTGGTACCGATTTGTTTGAACATATTCGCTACATGCTGTGGACGACTATTCCGAGCTTTGTACTGGCGTTGATTTTATTCGTTATCATCGGCCTCAGTGAATCAGGTGTGCAGTCTGCAGAGAAAATCCAGCAGATGCAGGTGTTACTGGATGATACTTTCAACATCAATATCTTTATGCTGGTTCCGCTGGTCGTACTGCTGACCCTGGCGGTCCGTAAAATGCCGGCTTTCCCGGCTGTAGGTATCGGGGCATTGTTAGGCGGCGTCTGGGCGTTGATTTTTCAGCCTGATGTTATTCAAACCATGAAGGACAGTGCGGATTCATTTTCCGTAGGCGCCCTTAAAGTGGTCTGGACCGCCTTATTCGACGGCGTAAGTTTTAATACCAGCGACGACAACCTTAACAGCCTGCTGAGCCGTGGCGGCATGTCTTCCATGCTCAATACTATCTGGCTGATAGTGTGTGCCATGTCATTTGGCGCGGTACTGGAGCGGGTAGGGTTACTCACCCGTGCCGTCGGCGCCATTTTACACGGTGCTAAAACTGCCGGTGCCATGGTGAGTCGCACAATTCTGACCTGTATCGGTACTAACCTGATCACTTCTGATCAGTATATGGCTATCGTTATGCCTGGTCGTATGTATAAGGATGAGTACGCCAAACGTGGCTTACATCAGCTAAACTTATCCCGAAGCCTGGAAGACGGCGGCACTATTACGTCTCCGCTCATTCCCTGGAATACCTGCGGTGCTTACATGCATGGCGTGTTAATGGTGCATCCGTTTGAATATATTTTCTTTGCCTTCTTTAACTTAATCAGTCCGGTTCTGGCGGTGATCTATGCTTATCTGGGAATTAAAATTCTCCGTCTTGAGCCACCGCAAGCCGTGACTGCAGCTAAATAAACATCTTGTTAGGAGATGCAATGACGCTAGTGGCTAAACGTCGCGAAGATTATCGCGCGCCCGAGTTTACAATTACTGATATTGCCCTGGACTTTACTCTTGATCCGTCTGCCACCAAAGTGGTCAGCGAACTTAAGGTTAAGCGCCAGGGCGCAGCCAATGCGCCGTTAGAGCTCGATGGCGAACATATGCAACTGTTGGAAGTTGCCATTGATGATTTACCTTTTGGTGACTATGAGCAAACCGATAGCGGCCTGGTGCTGAATAATGTACCGGATGCCTTTACGTTACGCATCGTGACGCAAATTAATCCGTCTGAGAATAAAGCGCTGGAAGGGCTATATCTGTCTAACGGCGTGTATTGCACGCAGTGTGAAGCCGAGGGTTTCCGCCGCATCACCTATTATCTTGACCGGCCTGATGTACTGGCCCGTTTTACGGTTAAAATAACCGGTGACAAAGCCAGCCTGCCAACCATGCTGGCCAATGGTAACCCTATTGAACAGGGCAGCAACGCCGATGGCAGCCACTGGATTTTATGGCAGGATCCGTTTCCTAAGCCAAGCTACCTGTTTGCTCTGGTCGCCGGTAGTTTTGATCAGTTAACCGATACCTTTGTAACGCAAAGCGGTAAGTCGGTGGCGCTTGAACTGTTTGTCGACAAAGGTAAACGCCAGCGTGGCGAATTTGCCCTGGAAGCGTTAAAACGTTCCATGCGGTGGGATGAAGAAGTGTTCGGCCTCGAGTATGACCTCGACATTTACATGATAGTCGCGGTGGACTTTTTCAACATGGGCGCCATGGAAAACAAAGGGCTGAATGTTTTTAACAGCAAGTTTGTACTGGCCGATCAGGCGTCTGCCACTGATGAAGACTTCTTTAATGTGGAGTCGGTTATCGCTCATGAGTACTTCCATAACTGGACCGGTAACCGCGTAACCTGCAGGGACTGGTTCCAGCTCAGTTTAAAAGAAGGCCTCACAGTTTTCCGCGATCAGCAATTTAGCAGCGATATGAGTTCACCGCTCAGTAACCGTATCAAGCAGGTTAGGGTGATGCGCGAGCACCAGTTTGCTGAGGATGCCAGTGCCATGAGTCACCCAATCCGCCCGGACGAAGTGATTGAAATGAACAACTTTTACACGGTGACGGTTTACGATAAGGGCGCTGAAGTCATCCGGATGATGCATACTCTGCTTGGTACAGACGGCTTTAGAGCCGGGATGGACGAATACTTCCGTCGCCATGATGGTCAGGCCGTCACCTGTGATGACTTTGTGTCTGCCATGCAGTCAGCAACCGATATTGATTTAACCCATTTCTCCCGCTGGTACAGTCAGTCAGGCACGCCTCGGGTAGAGGTTAAACGTGCTTACGAGGCAGCCAGCGATAAACTCACGGTAACGCTGACCCAGCAAAACCTGGCAACGGCAGACCAGGTAGAAAAACACGACTTGTATATCCCGCTGCAAATTGAGTTTCTGGCGGCAGATGGCCAGCACGTAGCGCCAGACAGTGGCATGTTCCGCGATAACCTGGTTATTCTGGATAAACCGGTGACTGAATTAACCTTTACCGGTAAAGGTGGTGAAATAACGCCGGTGGCGCTGGGCAATTTTTCGGCGCCGGTTAAGCTGACCTCCGATCTCACGCCACTAGAGTGGTTGCATACCTTCCGCTTTGCAGACGATGCTTTTAGCCGTTGGGATGCGATCCAGCAACTGTATAACTGGTGTATTGAACAATATTATCAGGGCAGCCCGCAACAGGTGGAAAAAGCCATCTGGCAGGGCCTCTATGAAGCCGTTGAAGCCAGTCAGGCTAATCCGGAAATTCTCGGTGAGTGTCTGGTGGTGCCAAGCTTTGAAACTCTGTGCCAGAGCCGTGAGAATATCGATGTACATGCTTTAAACGAAGCCAGACAAACCTTCAGTCATGATTTGGCTGAATTTATGTCTGATCTGTTACTGGTAATCTACCAAACTAATCAGTCAGACTCTTATACTTATGAGCCGGCTCAGGTCAGTTGCCGGCGGTGTAAGAATGTGGTGCTCACGCTGCTAGCTGAGTTGCCACTGGCTGAAACCCTAATCACCGAACAGTTTTCCGGTTCAGACAATATGTCAGACACACTGGGTGCGCTGAAAGCGGCACAACAGTTCGATTTAGTCTTGTTTAATAATCTGATGAATGAGTTTGAGCAACGCTGGCGCGACGATCCGCTGGTACTGGATAAGTGGTTTGGATTACATGCCACCTGCGATCGCAGCGATATCCTGGCGCAACTGACTCTGTTACGACAGCATCCGCAGTTCAGCCAGCAAAACCCTAACCGGGTTCGTGCGGTGATTGGCAGCTTTGCGTTTTACAACACCTCAGGTTTCCATGCCGATGATGGCAGTGGATACCGTTTCCTGACCGACTATCTGCTGGAACTGGATAAAACCAATCCGCAGGTGGCCTCGCGGTTAGTCACGCCATTAACCCAGTGGCAACACTTTGCTCCATCGCGTCAGGCTCTGATGCGACAGCAACTGTCCCGTTTGCTTGATGATGCCTCCTTGAGTAAGGATCTTTACGAAAAAGTCAGCAAAGCCCTGGCCTACGGACATGATTCATAGTACCGATAAAGTGTATTTTTTTTCGGTCAGTGAGCCATATCACCAGTGTCAGCTCCTTTACAGCGGCTCAATACCTGTAGTGGTATTGACCGCTGATTCTGGCGAGCGGGTGCAGGTTCCATCGGGCCGCATTCGCCAATTTATTGATAGTCGTGGTTTTTATGGCCGTTTCAGACTCGTGGTCAGCGCTCAAAATAAAATAAAATCTTTTGAGCGCATCGCCTGAATTTGAACTATAACTATCAAGCGGTTAAGAACGTTTTCACCAGACGCTATTTTTGTAACAGATTAAAAACACGGCTTTTTTTCAACTGGTACGATTAGTTCTTGCCATCTGTGTAAAATGATGTAATCATTTTGTTAAATAAACCGATGAGTTTGTCGTTTTATCAGCAGGTTACTGTTGAATCAGGAGTATAAAAATTATGATAACCAGGCTTAGCGCATTTAAGAAATCGCCTATCGCAGCTGGAATTTTTGCCTTTCTAGGTGCCGCCTCACTACCGGCTGGTGCCGCTTCATGGGACTTTGGAGATGTATCCGTATCGCTGGATACTAACCTGACACTTGCTACCAGTATTCGGGTTGAAGACCGCGACTACAGTTTAATTGGTAACAGTAACCACCCTCAATTTAATTGGTCTGGTTATAACGCTGCGACTAATGTTATCTATCCCAGTGGTGATGTTTGGGCGCTGGCTGATGGTGCCTATTCCAGTAATGGTGATTTGGGTAACCTGGCGCATGACTCAGGCGAAGCATTCTCAACCCAGATTTCCGGTAACCACGAATTAGACATTCGCTATGGCGATATCGGCTTTTTCGCCCGTGGTTTCTGGTTCTATGATTTTGAGCAAATGGACAATGACCGTCCATGGGATAACCCGATTACCGGCAATAATACCGAGCTTTGTGACGATCCTAAAGCTAAAGAATTATTGTGTACTGATGTACGTCTGCTGGACGCATTTTTCTATGGCGACTGGTGGATTGGCGATAACCCGCTAACCGTTCGTGTTGGTCAGCAGGTAGTAAGCTGGGGTGAGAGTACCTTTATTCAGCATGGTATCAATACCACTAACCCTGTGGATGTTACTCGTGCACGTACGCCTGGTGCAGAACTTAAAGAAGTTTTTATTCCGGTAGGCATGGTATTCGCGCAATTGGGGTTAACCCAGAACGTCAGCGTATCGGCCTATTATCAGTATGAGTGGGAGCGCAGTTGGTTACCGGTAGCCGGTAGTTACTTCGCCACCAATGACTTCGCCGGTGAGGGCGGTCAGGCGAATAATATCCAGCTTGGTTTCACCGGCAACCCGGATATCGATCTGGACTTCCTGTTGTCTTCACTGAACGGTCTGGGCGATGCCTTACGTGCGGGCGGTAATCCTGCAGTGCTAAGTCAGGCTTATCTGGCTCATCCAACCAAGGTGGCGATTCGCGGATATAGCGATGCTGCACACGTGGATGCAGACGATCAGGGCCAGTACGGTTTACGTCTAACCTGGTTCGCGGAAGCGCTGAATGAAACTGAAATGAGTTTCTATCACATTAATTACCATAGTCAGCGTCCTCTGATCTCTGGTAAAACCTCGAATTTTACCAGCGCAGCAATTGCTGAAGACCTGGCTTATATCGCAACGCATAATATCAATCGAGACAATATCACTGAGCTGCAGGCGTTCACTCAGGCTAAGTTCTATTACCCTGAAGACATTAAACTGTACGGTTTCAGCTTTAATACCAATATCGGTACCACGGCTCTTGCCGGTGAATTTGCCTATCGTCAGGATGAGCCGCTGCAGATTGACGACGTAGAATTACTCTATATGGGTATGCCCGAACAGTTAGCGAATGCAGGTTTGCGTCCTGATCTGGCCGGTATTTCCCAGTTAAATAATATCGACAGAGCCGTTGGCCCGGGTGAAACTGCCCAAGGTTATGTATTTTCTGATACCTGGCAGGCACAGTTTACCGTGTCTCATGTATTTGGTCCGGCACTGGGGACTGACAACCTGATCCTGTTGGGTGAAGCAGGGTATGTTAATATTGTTGACTTCCCGGACCCATCGGTTGTGCGTCTTAACGCACCGGGCACCGGCCGTACACCGTCGCTGGAGCCTACTGAAACAGGTAATCCGCGTACTGGTTTACACACAGGCTTATCAAACGGACCTGAAACTAACCCATTTGCTACGGATGATGCCTGGGGTTATC
>Ga0213831_1000184_pt1 | contig 71770 bp, 63 predicted proteins | sample SWATP12_FD_163421 | JGI IMG/M metagenome (GOLD analysis project Ga0213831, IMG submission 163421) | Coastal seawater microbial communities from Marineland, Florida, United States - SWA TP1 #2 | ecosystem: Environmental > Aquatic > Marine > Coastal | place: USA: Florida | collected 2016-08-06 | reverse complement strand
TGCCAAATCTATTGCTAATACACTAAAGTTAGTCATGGTCTTCTCCATTTTGATTGTTGAGTTAACACTACAATCATGGCACATAGATGCCGATTATGGGTGGAGGAGACCATTACATCGAACGGAATTTACCGTTATAGGAGTTCACATGAAATACACAAAAAAATACCGACATAATGTCGGTATTTTTAAATTTCAATTTTCAAGATACGAGTTACTTCATCATCGCGTCTCTAGCAGCTTTAAATTCAGTACCTTCATACCAGTTTGGCCATTCAGACGAATTAGCAAGCATATAGCCTGTTTCAAAGAACAGTTGCAACTCAGCAACTAACCCTTTCCAGCCCCAGTCTTCGCTATACTCGTCACACGCTTGGTGGTAGCACTTAGCCACCTCCGCTTCTACTCGTGTACCGATAGCTTGTTCTTCTTCGTTTAACCATTTAGAACCACCACCTGCACTCAATGCAGGTACGCCTTTTATCGCTAAACTGAAATGATCTGAACGGTAGTAGTAACCACGCTCAGGCGTTAATTCTGGCGTTAGTGTGCGATTCTGACGCTTAGCAGCTTTAGCTAAATATTTTTCTAATTCAGACTTACCGTAGCCAACAACCGTCACGTCAGTTTTCATGCCTGTAATGTCTAAACTATCCATATTGATTAAGCCAACGATCTTATCTAGCGGCATTGTTGGATGATTAGCAAAATAACGAGAACCTAATCGCCCTTGCTCTTCTGCAGTTACAGCGATAAAGGTTACAGAACGTTTAGGTGACTCAGGTAACGCCTTATACGCTTTCGCAATCTGCATCAAGCCAGCAGTACCCGTAGCATTGTCATGTGCACCATTGAAGACAACTTTCTTGCCATCAATTACCCCCGTGCCCAAATGATCCCAATGTCCCATATAAATCACATGCTCATCCGGTTTTTCAGTACCGCGAATCGTCGCAAGGACATTGTCAGATTTTGAAGATTCTACTTTATTCTCAACAGAAATAGCAGCTTCTAGTTTCAATGGTTGTGCTTTAAAACCTTTGGCTTTCGCTGCATTCTTGGATTTCTCAAAATCCATTCCAGCTTTTGCAAATAGTTCTTGTGTTTTCTCATGGTTGATCCACATCTCAACATCAAGTACTGGCTCATTACCCGCTGGTAAATGATATTGCGCTCCGGTCCAACTGCTTTCTATAACATTCCAGCCGTAACTGGCAGGTGCCGTTTCGTGGACAATTATCGCGCCCGCGGCTCCCTGACGAGCTGCCTCTTCATACTTATAAGTCCAGCGGCCATAATAAGTCATCGTGTTGCCTTCAAAAATTGCAGGATCTTGTGTTGCAAACCCTGGATCGTTTACAAGCACTACAACAGTTTTGCCTTTTACATCTACACCAGCATAATCGTTCCAATCATACTCCGGTGCGTTAATACCGTAACCAACGAATACCAACTCAGAATCATTTAGCGAAATATTCGCATCCATTTTGCGCGAGCTAGCAACAAAGTTTTTTGGAAAATCAAAGGCAATATCGCCAATCTTCAGCGTTGATGGCGTACTGGTTATGCTCACCATAGATACTGATTGCGTATAGCTATCACCATTACCAGGCAATAAACCCAGTGCTTTGAATTCATTAACTAACATGCCAGTTGTTAACTTTTCCTGTGGGCTTGAAGGCTCTCGTCCCGCAAACTCATCAGAAGATAATGTCTTAATTTGCTGTTTAAGCTCAGCTAAATCAAAAGAATGATAAGCTTTATCGAAACTTTCATTGGCCAAAGCTGTAGCGGAACTAAGTGCGAAGCACAATGCACCTAACGCTAATTTATTATTTTTCATGATATATGTGCGTCCTAGAATAGTAATTAAACCATTTTTCAATGATGTAAAATATCGCTGGTAGACTACAGCTAAAAATTTGATAGAGCCATAGCCAAAGTCAAATAAGGTAATACTATCGCGTTAATTATTCGATACATTTCGCTATAAAATTGACTTTAGTCACCGTAGTTAATAAAGTTTGCGCTCATTTAACACGTTAAACAGGGAAGCTTAATGAATTACCAATGTTCTATTTCGTCCATCGTGCTATTAATCAACACAGTCGCAACCGGCATCGCCAACGCCAATGAAATAAGCCTATCTCAACATATAGAAACCATTGTACAACCCGAGCCAATAAAGAGGATACACCCTAAGTACCCAATTAAGGCCGCTCGCCAGTCAAGAGAAGGATGGGCAAAATACAGCTTTATTATTGAAAAAGATGGCAGCGTTTCAAATATTGTAGTAAACGAGACCTCTGGTAGTAGTGACATAACTAAGGCAGGATTAAACGCTATCAAGCAATGGCAATATGAACCAGCCATGAAAGATGGCAAACCCGTTCAGCAGTGTAACAATACGGTGCAATTAGATTTCAAAATAGTAGGCAAAGGCGAAAAAGGGGTTACAAAAAAATTTCGGTCACGTTACAAAAAAGCAATGGATGCTATTGAAAACAATCAGTTAAAAGAAGCTCAAGTATTTCTTGAACAGATCAAACGATTTAAATATACCAACATAAATGAACATAATTTTTATCAACTTGCAGCTTTATTTTTATCTGAAAAGCAAGAAGATAAAAACAAACAGCTTTTTCATATAGACCAAATATCGCTCAAGGGCGACTACCTCACGGAAGAACTTAAACTGTCATTGCTTCAAAAAAAGATTGCTTTAGAACTAAGCACAAGAAAATTGGTCGCCGCATTTAATACCTACAGTGCACTAGCGGAGAATCCGCTGGCAAAAAGTTACTTACCTGAATACAAGAAGATATTGAATGACATTGAGCAACAAGTTAGCCAAGGAAATGCAATATCAGTTGCTGGTAATATCCAAAACAAAGACTTTTGGTCTCATACATTAATTGGCAATGAATTCTCATTGAACAATATCCAAGGACATCTAACAAAGCTTGATATTCGTTGTAAGAACAAGCGCCACCTATATACTATCGAAGAAAACAATACTTGGACGCTTCCGAATGGTTGGTCAAATTGCCGAGTATTGGTATTTGGCGAAGACAACGCTAAATTTACGCTAGTTGAAAAGCTTGCGAAGACCTAAACGTTAGGGCGTTTTGTAGAAAGTAATATCCCCTCTAGAATGAAGTTAGGCTGTATTCCTCAATCGAATCAGCCTTAGCAAAAGTAACACATAACCAAATTTAAACAAATTTAAACAAATTTATCAATGAGTTAGCTGAACAACAAAATCAAACGTTTCGTTTATGGTTAAAAACGTTTACTTTCAAAATCAACAAATCGTGTTAACTCTTCACCTGTATCTTCATCTTTAAACGTCAGCCACATTCGCCATGTCATGCTAGGTTGACTACAAGCGCCTAACAAAACCCGAGCTGTGTATTCATTAGCGTTTTGCTCAAAGATTAGTGGAATCTTCCCCATGAACATATCTTTACCTTCTAAGTACCCCGATACCGAAACAACGCTGGATTCTTTTGAGCGTAATGTCAAATGAAAAGGCGTTTCGGCAATAATTTCAGCATGGTCAAACAATATTGAAAAATTACCTAAGTGAGATGAAATCTGGCATGTAGATTGACTAGAAATGCATTGAGGAATTACAAGACTTTCCGGTTTATTTGAATCTTGTGTGCAGGCACTTAGGAGCAATATAAAGCCAATTAAGGTTGTTAATATTTTGTACATTAATTTCGTCTACTTTCAGCCGCTAACGTGAGAAAACCAAAGTTATGGTGTCTTTTTGAGCAGATACTCAATTTTTTTTGATTTAAAACAAATTTTACCAGATTCGCTAATGACTTTTTACCGCCAAATGACTATTATTCGCGCGTATTTAAAACCACATAGGTAATTGTGTGTTTTTTAGACTATAAATAGTACTAATTTAACAAATACATCATTTGATTAATAATTATAACTGCGGAAACCATAACATGACTCAAGATAATACGTCAGCAGTTGACTACAACTTTGATGTTGTACGTCAGTTTACTGTAATGACAGTAATATGGGGAATTGTAGGTACTCTCGTTGGCGTTATTATTGCCGCCCAACTTATTTGGCCAGCATTAAACTTTGAAACGCCATGGTTTACTTATTCCCGTCTTCGTCCTCTTCACACAAATGCCGTTATTTTTGCCTTTGGCACTAGCGCATTGTTTGCTACATCGTACTATGTTGTACAGCGTACCTGTAAAACAACATTGTTTGGTGGCAGTTTAGCAAGTTTCACTTTCTGGGGCTGGCAAGCTGTTATCGTATTAGCTGCGATCACTCTGCCAATGGGTTACACCTCAAGTAAAGAATATGCTGAACTTGAATGGCCGATTGATATCTTGATTGCGGTTGTTTGGGTCAGTTATGCCATTGTATTCTTTGGCACAATTATCAAGCGTAAGACTTCACATATATATGTAGCCAACTGGTTCTTCGGTGGTTTCATCATAACGGTTGCAGTATTACACATTGGTAATAGCATGGTTATCCCAGTATCAATGATGAAATCATACTCGATTTATTCGGGTGCAATCGATGCAATGATGCAATGGTGGTACGGCCACAATGCTGTAGGCTTCCTACTGACTGCAGGCTTCTTAGGTATGATGTACTATTTCGTACCAAAACAAGCTGAACGCCCGGTATATTCTTACCGTTTATCAATCGTTCATTTCTGGGCGCTTGTTTCTTTATACATTTGGGCTGGTCCGCACCACTTACACTACACAGCACTACCTGATTGGGCACAATCAGTAGGTATGGTAATGTCTGTCGTATTATTCTTACCATCATGGGGTGGTATGATTAACGGTATCATGACATTATCTGGCGCATGGCATAAGCTTCGCCATGACCCTATTCTTCGCTTCTTAATTGTTTCTCTATCTTTCTACGGCATGTCTACATTTGAAGGCCCGATGATGGCAATCAAATCAGTAAACGCACTTTCTCATTATACTGATTGGACTGTAGGACACGTGCATTCTGGTGCATTAGGCTGGGTTGCTATGGTTTCAATTGGTGCGGTATATCACTTGATCCCTAACCTATTCAATCAAGGCCGTATGTACAGCATTAAGTTAATCAACATCCACTTCTGGATGCACACAGCGGGTATTGTTTTATACATCGTAGCGATGTGGATTTCAGGTGTAATGCAAGGCTTAATGTGGCGTGCGGTAAACACTGACGGTACATTAACGTATAGCTTTGTTGAAAGTTTAACTGCGTCATATCCGTTCTATTTCATGCGTTTCTTAGGTGGTGTTTTAGTTGTGGCTGGTATGGTGTTAATGGCATACAACATGTTCAAAACAATCGCAGCTGAAGACGGTAGTTTAAAGCGCGTTGAAGCGGCATAAGGAGAACAACATGATTAATAAACATGAAAAAGTTGAAAAGAATGTTGGCATGTTTTTCCTTTTTACTATCATTGCTATTAGCATTGGTGGTTTAGTTGAAATTACACCATTGTTCTTCCAAAAAGAAACAACGCAACCTGTAGACAACTTACGTCCTTACACTGCACTTGAGTTAGAAGGCCGCGACATTTACATTCGTGAAGGCTGTAACGTATGTCATAGCCAAATGATTCGTCCTTTCCGTGCTGAAACAGAACGTTACGGTCACTACTCTGTTGCGGGTGAACATGTATGGGAACACCCGTTTTTATGGGGTTCAAAACGTACTGGTCCTGACTTAGCTCGTGTTGGTGGACGCTACAGTGATGACTGGCACCGTGCGCATTTAATTGACCCACGTTCAGTTGTACCTGAGTCAAACATGCCTTCGTTCAAATGGTTAGAAACAAATGTTTTAGACGGCGAGTTAACCGCTAAAAAGTTAGAAACGTTTAATTTCTTAACAAGAAATAGAAGCCATAAAGATGAGCAAGGTAATCCTATTCCTCTTTATTCGGCCGAAGATATCGCTAAGGCAAAATCAGCTGTTAAGGGTAAAACCGAAATGGATGCGATTATTGCTTACCTACAATCTTTGGGCCATGCATTGAAGTAATTAATTATGGATTACGGAACGCTTAGAGGCTTAATTGCCCTACTAATTTTGGCACTATTTATCATTATTGTGATTTGGTCATACAGTAAGAAGCGCAAGGCAGATTTCGACGAAGCTGCAAGCTCTATTTTTGACGAAGATCGCAAGGAAGAAATTAACAAACAGGAGACTAAAAATGTCTAGCTTCTGGAGTATTTGGATAACGGTTCTTACATTAGGAACATTAGTCGGTTGTTACTTATTACTGCGCTGGTGTTTGAAGAACTTTGCAGGCGTTGAAGAAGGTGAATCTATGGGTCACACCTTCGACGGAATTGAAGAATTAAACAACCCACTTCCTAAGTGGTGGAGTACATTCTTCTTAGTTACAATTATTTGGGGCTTTGGTTATCTACTTGTATATCCAGGTTTAGGAAACTGGGAAGGCTTATTTGGCTGGAAAAGTTCAAACCAAGGGATCACAAGCTTAGAAGAATCAAAAGCTTTAGCCGCTCACGCAAAAGAGAACAACTTACTTGTAGCATATGACCGTGAAGTAGCTGCAGCTGACAAACGTTACGGGCCAATCTTTGAAGCATTCGCTAAGCGCGAAATCAAAGATTTAGCAACAGCAAGTGACGAAGAAGCAGTAAATGCACGTAAAGTTGGCCAGCGCCTATTTTTACAAAACTGTGCACAATGTCATGGTTCTGATGCACGTGGTACAACGGGCTTCCCTAACCTAGCCGATAACGATTGGTTATATGGTGGAGAGCCAGAAACCATCAAGCATAGCATCATGCACGGTCGTAAGGCACAAGGTATGATCGCTTGGGAAACTATGCTAGGCGGTGAACAAGGTGTTAAAGACGTAGCTGCATATGTATTAAGCTTAAGTGGTCGCCAATCAGAATCTGGCTCAGTTGAAGCAGGCAAAGAGAAATTTGCAATGTGTGCTGCGTGTCACGGTGATCAAGGCCAAGGTAGCTTAGCATTAGGTTTAGCATTAGGTGCGCCTAACCTTTCGGATAATACTTGGTTGTACGGTGCTTCACCACGTGCAATTGAAGAATCTATTCGCTATGGCCGCGCAGGTGTTATGCCAGCTTGGAAAGACATTTTAGGCGAGAAAAAAGTACACGTTATTAGTGCGTACGTTTATAGCCTTTCACAAAAATAAAACCATCATCTAATTGATAATTAATAAAAGCCCTGCGGTGTTTTCAACGCAGGGTTTTTTGTTTGATCTAGCCTAAATTTTGCTGCATTTTTGATGGTGCAATTACCACAAAAACTCTATAATACGCCCACTTTTTCAGACAACACTTTTTCATAATGACTACTCCTTGGTACAAAGAGCCTTGGGCATGGCTTGTTTTCTTTTTGCCCTTCACTGCCGTTGTAGCTGGTATTGCGACTTATATAATCGCAAACCATGAACCTGATAGTTTAGTGATTGGCGAATATTACAAGGAAGGTAAAGCAATCAACATGAAGCTAGCCAAAGTTAAATTAGCGCAAAAGCTCGGCATGAAATTTCAGTTGAAATACATAGATAATACGTTGACTATTGTGCCAACTGGCATTGAAAAAACGTTTCCAGTATTAAACGTAAAATTCTTTCATCCAACGTTAGCAGACAAAGATTTTCAATTATCATTAACACAAGATGGCAATGGTGTATTTCGTCACTCATTAGAGCAAGAAATTTCTGGTCGCTGGCACGTGACAATTACCCCTTTTGACAACCAGTGGGAAATTCAAAATAAGATAACATTACCTCAATCAGAATTTATCAATATTATCCCAAATCCTACTGAAGCAAACTAATGCCAACAAATTGTTTTCATTGTGGTGAACTCGTACCTAATGGTGTTCACCTTACTTCTAACATTGAGTCAGTTGAACAACCGATGTGTTGCGTTGGTTGTCAGATGGTCGCTAATACAATCGTAGAAAACGGCCTTACCCACTATTATCGATTTCGTACCGAAAAAGCACCGAAAGGTGAACAATTAATTCCTGAAGAATTACAAAAGAAAAAACTACTCGACGAGGCGTGCCTACAAGATGAGTTTGCCTATCAAACGGAAGAGTTTAAAGAGACGATACTTACCGTAGAGGGCATTAGTTGCGCCGCCTGTGCCTGGTTAATAGAGATGCAATTGAACAAGCTTAGCGGGTTGGTTGCTATTTCCGTCAATGCAACTACGCAACGTGCAACCGTTCGTTGGATAGAGAAAGAATTACAGCTCAGTGATATCTTAATTGCCATTGAAAAAGTCGGCTACAAAGCTCTACCATTTAAAGCCAGCGCAGTAGAAGAAGCAAACAAAGCACAAAGTAAAACCTTTATAAAACGCCTTGGCATCTCAGGAATTTTGATGATGCAAGTTATGATGATTGCCGTGGGGCTTTATTTTGGTGCGTTCACTTACATGTCCGAAAACATTGAACTGTACCTTCGTTGGACTAGCCTTTTACTAACCACGCCCATTATATTTTATGGTGCTTTCCCGTTCTATGTTGGCGCATTCACTGCGTTAAAAGCAAAACGTTTATCAATGGATGTCCCTGTTTCAATTGCGATTCTGTTAGCTTTTTTTGCGAGTACATGGGCAACAGTTTCTTCACAAGGCGAGGTGTATTTTGAATCTATCTCCATGTTCACTTTCCTGTTACTGATAGGCAAGTTTTTGGAGTTTCGTGCTCGCTCACGAGCGTCGGAAGTCTCAGCAAATCTCTTAAAGTTGATGCCAATGACTGCTACAAAAGTTGAAGCAAACGAAGAAGTGTTCATCCCCGCTAAAAAACTCAAAGCAGACGATAGCGTGATCATTAAGCCGGGTGAACTGATCCCAGCAGATGGCACTATTGTTAACGGAAAAAGCCAAATTAATGAGTCTATGCTTTCCGGTGAGCAATTACCTGTCACAAAAGCCGTAGGTGACCAAATATTTGCGGGTACTATTAACGGTGATGGCAACCTTATTGTTCAAGTTAAGCACGACAGTCAGCATTCTTTTCTTAGTCAACTCATCAGGCTGAGCGAATCAACGCAGGCACATAAACCTAAGTTAGCACTATTATCAGATAAAATAGCACAATCATTTGTTGCGATTATTCTGTTAACATCAATCGCTACAGCCCTTTATTGGCAACAACACTTACCAGAAGAAGCATTTTGGATAACACTTTCCGTATTAGTTGCCACATGTCCATGTGCACTCTCACTTGCAACGCCAACAGCCCTAACCTGCGCCACTACACGCCTGAACCGTGACGGCATCATGATCAAATCTGGGCACGTGATGGAAACTATTCCAAAGTTGAACTGTTTCGCCTTTGACAAAACGGGTACGTTAACTTCTGGCACCTTTGAAATTACAGACGTAAAAATTATCGACGAAGGATTTTCTAAAGCCCAATTACTTGCCTTTGCAGCAGCAGTCGAAAGCCACTCGGAGCACCCTATTGCCAAAGCATTTGCTAAATACCGTGATTTTGAATATCACGCCAAGGATGTACATGTAGAAGCAGGCAAAGGAGTATTAGGCACGGTCAATGGCGAAAGTATTTCAATTGGCAAGCCTAGTTGGTTATTGAAGGATCACGATAAACAATCGCTTCAAGATGCAAACTGCATATTGATAATTAACAATAGAGTTAGCGCTGCGTTTTATTTGACTGACGAAGTGCGTGTAGACGCGCCTGCATTAATCAACGCGCTCTGTCAAGATAACATTCGCACAATAATGGTATCTGGCGACCATAACAAGGGGTGTGAAAAAGTACAATTAACATTGAACCTTGACCAAGTTTATAGTGACAAATCAGCCCAAGATAAAATGAAGCTGATCAAGCAAGAGCAAGTTGATCATACTGTAGCAATGATAGGCGACGGTGTTAATGACACACCTGTTTTTGGCGCGGCTCATGTATCGATCGCTATGGGCAGTGGTACCGACGTTGCCAAAAGTGGCGCAGACGTTATTTTGTTAAACAATAAACTTAAGTCAATTAACACCTTACGAAATGTGGCTACACGTACAAAGAAAATAATCGTACAAAACTACTTATGGGCATTTGGCTATAATGCAATTGTGCTACCACTTGCTGTAAGTGGTTATATTACACCTTACATGGCGGTTATTGGCATGTCGCTTAGTTCAATTCTAGTTGTTACCAACTCATTAAGGTTACTGAAGAAATGAGCATAATCTATATTTTGATCCCAATTGCGGTATTGCTCACAGCTATTGGTATTTATCTGTTTTTCTGGGCGGTAAAATCAGATCAATTTGATGATCTTGAAAAACAGGGCCTTAGTATTCTTTTTGAAGAAGAAGACAACAAAAAAGGCAAGACTAACAATGTTGACGAGAGCAAGGAAGAAGCCGATAACAAATGAGCATTGATTGGCTATCAGCATTTATCATTGGATTAGTAGGTTCTGGCCACTGCATTGGCATGTGTGGTGGCATTTCAACCATGCTAACCAACGCAGTAAAAAGTACACCTAATGGTGCACAATCGTTTACATTAAGCTTAGGCTACCACTTAGGAAGAATCTCTTCTTACAGCTTTATTGGGGCTATAGCAGGCTTAACAGGTTCACTATCTATTAAGCAACTGGGTATGCCAGTTACCGTACTTCAAGTCATTGCCGGTATATTCTTAATTTTGCTAGGGTTTTATATAGGTCAGTGGTATATGGGGCTGACTAAAGTCGAGGCAATTGGCAAGCGATTGTGGTGCTATTTATCACCACTCAATCAAAAACTCCTTCCTGTCGATTCATTTAAGAAATCTTTAGGGTTAGGTGCTTTATGGGGATGGCTACCCTGTGGTCTAGTTTATTCAACACTAACGTGGTCGATTGCCAGTGGCAGTGCGTATAATGGCGCTGTAATTATGTGCTTTTTTGGATTAGGAACGATTCCCGCTTTGTTAACTGTTTCATTTGGCATCATTAATTTGAAGTCCTTGTTATCTAGTAAAATTTTTCGGCAATGTATGGCGACAATACTCATTATTTATGGAATAATGACACTAAGTACAGCCATGGGTTTGATTCACTAGAATTCCCATGCATTTATTAGCCAAATAAGGGATCTTATGCAAAAGCGTCCATGTTCTGGTCAAACACATATCAATTGTCAAAGTTGTAGTATTAGCGAACTATGTATCCCCTACTCGCTTAATGAAGACGAGTTAAACCGTCTTGACCAAATAATCGACCGTAAAAAGCCGATTCATAAAGGCGAACAAATATTCCAAGACGGTGAGCAGATGCGCTCACTATATGCTATTCGTTCAGGCACCTTCAAAACATATACGGTTGACGAACACGGTGAAGAACAAATCACAGGATTTCACTTAGCCGGTGATTTGCTTGGTTTCGATGCTATTGCTAACGCAAAACACCCTAGCTTTGCTAAGGCGCTTGAAACGTCAATGGTATGTGAAATCCCTTTTGAAACATTAGATTCATTATCTAATGCTATGCCGCAACTCAAGAAACAAATAATGCGCTTAATGAGCAATGAGATCCGTTCTGATCAGGAAATGCTCACCTTGCTTAATCGAAAAAACGCAGAGCAACGCTTGGCAACATTTTTAGCTACGCTTAGCCGTCGCTATCATGAGCGAGGATTTTCTGCGTCAGAATTTCGCTTATCGATGACACGTTCCGACATTGGCAATTACATTGGCTTAACCGTGGAAACAATCAGTAGATTACTTAACCGCTTTCACAAAAATGGCTTAATTAATGTAGACGGTAAGCTTATTACGATAACCGATCACGAAAAACTAGAAGAATGCGCCGCCATGTAAGCGGTGCATTTTCACACGTCCTATAACCTTTCATTATTAAAACATTGTTTCTTATCGACTAATCGTTGATCTAGCGCAAATGATCTTGACATTAATTCTTGCATGATGACTATAATTAATACGTATTTAGCTGTCACTAGGAGACGGTCATGGAGAAATATCAGAACATTCTTGTCGTTATCGATCCGACAACGGAAGATCAAAAGGCACTAAAAAGAGCGGTAGAACTTGCCAAATGCACTAATGCGAGAATTACAGCATATCTGTGTATCTACGATTTTTCCTACGAAATGACGACAATGTTATCAGCAGACGAACGCGATGCGATGATGAAGTCGGTAATCAATGATCGGCAACTTTGGTTATCATCGCTGATTGAGGAAATTGACCATGATGGCGTAAATATCGACAGTACTGTTGTTTGGCACAACCGTCCATTTGAACCTATTCTGGATCAAGTTATCAATAACGGCTTTGATATTTTGATCAAAGGTACGCACCAACATGACAAATTAAAGTCGGTTATATTCACCCCTACCGATTGGCATTTATTGCGTAAATGCCCTTGTCCTGTATTGCTGGTAAAAGATCATTTATGGCCTAAAAACGGTAATATCGTAGCTGCTGTAAATGTAGGTAGCGATGAAGAAGAACACCAACTGTTAAATAACAAAATTGTTGAAGAAACACAAAATCTTGCCAAACTTATCGAAGCAAACGGTCACTTAGTCAACTCTTATCCCGGCACACCCGTCAACATTGCTATTGAAATCCCAGAATTCAACGCAAATGAATACAACGATTCAATGAAAAATCATCATATTTCTGCGATGAAAGAGCTTGCTGAGCAATTTGATTTTGATATTGCGAATACGCATGTTGAAGAAGGCCTTCCAGAAGATGTTATTGAAAATGTCGCCAAAAAGCTTGATGCAGAGCTAGTAATTCTCGGTACCGTTGGAAGAACTGGACTATCAGCCGCTTTAATCGGCAATACCGCTGAGCACGTTATTGACCGACTTAACTGTGATTTACTTGCGTTGAAACCAGATAACTACGTATCGCCAGCAGCCAAAAAATAACCACGCTTAACTTTTATGATACCAGTCTGATCAATTACTTGATCTGATTGGTATTACTTCTTTTAATACCAATTATAATAAGAGTTACGTATAATACGCGCCGAAATAAATTCAGGTATTACTATGAGCGCTCAATCAACTCTTACAACCGAACAGTCACCGCTAACGGCTACCGAAAAAGTCCAGTTGGCTAAATTAGAGAAAAGACTCCGTCGTCACGTTGGAAAAGCAATTGCACAATATAACATGATTGAAGACGGTGATAAGATTATGGTCTGTCTCTCTGGTGGTAAAGACAGCTATGCCCTGTTGTCTATACTGATGATTTTGAAAGAATTGGCGCCTATTAATTTTGATATTGTAGCCGTAAACCTTGATCAGAAACAGCCCGGCTTTCCTGAGCATGTATTGCCTGAATACTTAACCCAGCTTGGTGTTGACTTTAAAATTGTCGAAGAAGATACCTACGCGATTGTTAAAGAGAAAATTCCAGAAGGCAAAACTACTTGTAGTTTATGCTCTCGCCTTCGTCGTGCTATTTTATACAAAGCCGCAAATGAATTAGGTGCGACCAAGATTGCATTGGGGCACCATCGTGATGACATGATTGAAACGCTCATGCTGAACATGTTCTATGGTGGAAAGATGAAGGCGATGCCTGCCAAGCTAATGTCTGATAATGGCGAACACATCGTTATTCGCCCATTAGCATTTTGTAAGGAACAAGAATTGGTTCAATATGCCAAGCTTAAGCAATTCCCAATTATTCCTTGCAACTTGTGTGGTTCTCAACCAAACCTCCAACGACAAAACATAAAGCAATTGCTACAAACTTGGGATCGCGACTTCCCAGGTAGAGTCGAATCTATGTTTACCGCAATGCAAAATGTTGTGCCTTCACACCTATGTGACAGTGAACTATTTGATTTTAAAGGGATCACTAAAGATTCAGCAATCGTGGCTGGTGGTGATATCGCATTTGATCAAGAGTCATTTAGTGAGACGAAGCCTGTTGCACCTATTTCCTCATTTGATTCGCTTGACGTAGTCGAAATAAAGTAATCACACCACAAATTCATATCGTGCGTTTGAGGCTACAAACGCACACACTACTTCTTCTTCAAGAATCTAAACAAATTACTGAGCACTACTTATTACTTGCAAATGCATGCTAATTGCTAGATTTGTATACCAAAATACTTTACTGTGATTATCACTCATATAAATGCTTAGCTTCGTGCTCAAATAATACAGACGATTAATATGCTAAATACACTATTCAAACTAAGCCAACACAATACTAACGTTAAGCAAGAAGCACTTGCAGGCATTACTACGTTTTTAACCATGGCATACATTATTTTCGTTAATCCTGCCATTTTGAGCGATGCGGGTATGGAGCACGGAGCTGTATTTGTTGCTACATGTATTGCCGCTGCAATAGGTTGCTTTGTCATGGGCTTTATTGCCAACTATCCGATTGCACTTGCACCAGGCATGGGGCTAAATGCGTTTTTCACGTATACCGTTGTCTTAGAAATGGGATACAGTTGGCAAGTAGGTCTAGGGGGCGTCTTTATTTCAGGGTTAATATTTATCTTACTTAGCCTACTGAATATCAGAGAATGGATCATAAATAGTATCCCCCAATCGTTAAGATTCGGCATTGCTGCCGGCATTGGCCTTTTCTTAGCATTTATCGCCCTAAAAAATGCCGGTATTGTCGTCGATAGTCCTGCAACGCTATTGACTATGGGTGACATCAGTGCCCTACCCGCATTACTTGCTGCGCTCGGGCTATTTATCATTGTAGGTTTAGTACGACGCAACATAAATGGTGCTGTGATGATTTCCATCTTAGTCATCACAGGCATCGGCTTGCTCTTGGGAGATATCGAATATCATGGAATTGTATCAGCTCCACCGTCAGTAGAAGCTACATTTATGCAGCTCGACATCATGGGCGCACTTGAAGTGGGTATGTTGAGCGTTATATTTGCGTTTCTATTCGTTGATTTATTCGATACGTCTGGCACTTTAATTGCTGTTGCCCAACGCGGTAACCTACTGGATGAAAAAGGCACCTTACCACGCTTAGGAAAAGCATTATTAGCGGATTCAACGGCAACGGTTGCAGGCAGCATGTTAGGTACTTCAACAACCACAAGCTATGTGGAAAGTACTGCTGGTGTAAGTGCAGGAGGCAGAACTGGACTAACTGCAGTAGTTGTGGGCATCTGCTTTTTGTTGTGTTTATTCTTATCGCCACTTGCAGGCATGGTACCTGCATACGCAACTGCGGGGCCACTATTTTATGTAGCGGTATTAATGCTTGCCGGCTTGGTGAATGTTAAATGGGATGATGTATTGGAAGCCGTACCTGTTGCTGTAATCTGTATTACAATGCCGCTTACATTCTCAATAGCTCACGGCATCGCATTTGGTTTTATTAGTTACAGTGCGGTACGCATATTCAGTGGTGAAATTAATCAAATCAGTAAGAGCGTATTAGCTCTGTCGATACTGTTCATCGTTAAATTCGCGTTTTTCGCTTAGTGCCCTCACACACTCACGCAATTTAACTCCGTCCAACATTAACAGCCTTAATTAGACAGATATTCCTGATTCTGTCTAATCATTGCTGTTATCTCTAACACGTAATCTGTGCCACGTTCCGAATAAGGTAATAACCCCGTCGCCAATACCTGAGGAGACAAAGGTAATTCTTGTTCACGTAGCTGTGCTCGAATAGAACGAAATACGATGTAGGCATTATTGGTATTGATATTGTGTACATAGCGATGAACCGCATTTTTTACTGACGAAAATGCTGCGACTTCATGTTTTGCTCCAGTATCACGACCATTTGGTACCATGCCACAACCTTTCTTATAGCACCACATACCGAAGAAATTTAAACCTATTCGCGCAAAGCGTGACGTTCCCCATGCTGATTCATTCGCTGCTTGTACCAAAATTAGTGCAGAAGGGATTATGTCTACACGAATCAACAACTCGTCAATTTTGCGCATTTGTGAGAAGCGCTTATTTACTTTGTATTTTTTCACAAGATCTGCCAACAATTGCTCTTGTTCTAGTGACAATGCTTGTTCAAGTGAAGCAACTTCTCGTATTTCAAGCAACTGTTTTCGAAGCTGCCTGATGGCATTATTTTCAGCCACTACGGCTGGTTTAAGAAAATCGAAAAACGCACGCTTTTTAGTCGGAATGTCACGAATTTTGGCAAAGTTTGGTAACTTTACGTTATGTAACGGTTTTTCTGGCGTTGCTTTTTTGCTTGGTGTTTTAACTTGAGTTGATGTCAGATCTGGTTGCTGGCTCTCGTCTTGGCCAACAAACGGCCACAACAATGCGACAACACACAAAGCTACTACGGCAACTCGAAAAATGTGAAATAGGTTTTTCATAAATTAGCTATCCGATGCAACGAAAACTAAGCAGCAAAATAATTGTCATTACCAGTACTTCCAGAACTGCTGACGCTAAGCTGCATACCATATATTTCGCGATACAAAATACCTTTCACGTTATAAAACCAAGGTGCGAGGTATGTCATTCCAAAAATAAACAGCGCTATACCGACAACCGCCATATCAAGTCGTGATAGAAATACAATTGGCAGCGTTAATAACACAAATACGCCTAATAATACGCCATAAATAGAAAACAACTTAAACCATTGAAATCTTGTAGTTTGAACGCTCAGCGCGATTGCTTTAAGTGGTGACAAACGCTTTTCAACCACTAGTGGTAACACCAAAGATAATGCGACGATTAGAAATATTCCGGGCACAATTAACAAATTAAGCCCTAGTGCAACGAGTGTTGACGTAAGTAACGCTGTAATCGCCACCCAACTACCTCGTCGCAAAAACGCCATGACTAATCGAGGGTGGGTTTTTATACCAACGGCATGAAAAATACCCATCATTTCTACACCCACTAAAAATGGATAAACGACTAATGTCACTATAATGTTAGCAAGTGCGCTTGCCTGCTGATCTTGTAGAACGTTTTCTACGCCACCAAAGTACATTGAAACAACAAACATCGTGCACATCCCCAATAACATGACGAAAATTAATCCAATGTTTATTGCTAATCTAGAGGCAAGCGTAAGCTGCCACCCTTCTCTTAAAACAGCAGCAACATCAATGTTGTAATCGCCTTTTAATGCTGATTCAATGTTTCCGCCAATTTGGACGACAGCTGACTTTTCTTCAGACAATGTAGAAACCTCAAAAATAAAACAGACTAAGCTATGCTTATTCAACACAATCTTTTGGCATTATACCTAATGCTTTTACAGAATGTTACTAGAGCACGTGAAATACGTATCGCTTTAGGATTTTAACCCTGTTAAGTACTCAACAAAAAAATCAGTGCCTTTCTTTCTTGCTAAATCAATATTGCGCTCAGGTATAAGTTCTGGCGAAGGATACTGTGACAATACACGCTCTATACTTTCCTCTCGTAATAAATGGATCATAGGAAACGGTGAACGATTGGTGTAATTAGCGGCATCATCAAACGCGTCCCCTTCAAAACAATAGTCAGGATGGAAGCTCGCAATTTGATAAATACCTTCAAGTGATAATTGTGCAAGTAAATCATTGGCATAATCTACCAAATCTAAATATGCTTCAAATCGCTTGAATCCTTCGCTATACACAATCAACGTCGTTTCTACTTCAGGATGATTGGTTAAATATTCACACTGTAGCGCTATTTCTTCCAATGCATGTTTTATTTGCTGCTGCGAAGACACACAAAATTCGATTGTGTTATTTACCAGTTCTCGTTTTGCAAATGGACAAAAGTTTAATTCGACAATGATGTCTTTCAACCAAGCTTGGGTCTGTTGTTTGGGCGTTAGGGATTGTTGCATTAACTACTTACTCTTATCTGCTTGAAGCGTCCACATATTATAATACTTACCTCGCTGCTGTATAAGCGATTGATGATCGCCTTGCTCTAATATTTTTCCCTGATGCATAACAACAATCAAGTCTGCATCAATAACCGTCGATAATCGGTGAGCAACAACAATACTGGTATGTCCAGCCGAAATTTCACGAATTGCATCAAGGATTGCCTGCTCTGAATGACTATCTAACGAGGAAGTGGCTTCGTCAAATGCCAGTATTTTAGGTCGCTTAAGTATAGTGCGTGCAATAGCGACACGTTGTTTCTCACCTCCTGAAAGTTTAAGCCCACGCTCACCTACAACTGTTTGCGCTTTTTCAGGTAGCTGATCGATGAAGTGTCCTAAATGCGCCATTTGAATGGCATTATCTATCTCAAAATCACTTGCACTCGGATCGCCATAAGAAATGTTGTCATACAAGCTGGTATTAAATAACACGGTGTCTTGCGGGACAACACCGATCTCCTTGCGTAACGAATGTTGGCTCACCTCTTTGATGTTTTGGCTATCAATAAAAATCCCACCACTCTCACAATCATAAAACCTGAAAAGCAACTTAACTAAAGTTGACTTTCCTGAGCCACTTTCCCCAACAATCGCAACCTTTTGACCCGGTTCTACGGTTAGGCTAAAGTCTTGTATGATCGGTCGTTCTTTATTGTATGCAAATGATACCGAGTCAAAAACAATGCGCCCTTCTGTAACCACTAACTCAGTAGCATCAGATAAATCGACCACTTTAGGTCTTCTGCGTAGCAACTCAAACATTTGCTCAATATTAGCGAGGGAACCTTTAATTTCTCGATAGACAAAGCCTAGAAAATTCAAAGGCATGAAAAGTTGCATCATGAATGCGTTAATTAGCACAAAGTCACCAAGCGTCATTTGCTGTTGAGTAACTTGATGAGCAGCCATAGCAAGCATCGCCGTCATTGAAAGAGCAATTATCGTCGCTTGGCCACCATTTAATGCGAAAAGCGATAATCGATTCTGTGATTTTGCTTTCTCCCAGTCCGCAAGTTGCTGATCATATGCTTTTGCCTCATATGATTCATTGGTGAAGTACTTAACCGTTTCATAATTAAGTAAGCTATCAATCGCTCGAGTGTTAGACGATGAGTCGGCCTTGTTAGCCGCTCTTACGTATCGCGTTCGCCATTCAGTGGCAAAAATTGAATATGCAACATAAGCAATGATTGATACCGCAGTTGTTGCCGCAAACCCAATCCCGTAGTTAAACCACAAGATACCTATTACCATTACTATTTCTAGTAACGTAGGAACGATGTTGAAAACCATAAATCGCATTAAAAAACTAATGCCAGACGTTCCTCTGTCAATGTCCCGAGATAGGCCCCCCGTTTGGCGGGATAGATGAAAATCCAAATCTAACGCATGTAAATGTTGAAAAACTTTTAAGCCGATTCTTCGTATAGCTCTCTCAGTAACGCGCCCAAATAAGGTATCTCTTAGCTCGGCAAATAAGACAATAGAGAGACGAACTACACCATAAGTCACGATTAGCATGACCGGCACTACCAACGGAGACCCGTTAGTTTCTCGATCGAGATAATCTACCGTATCTTTAAGCACGAACGGCAAGTAGACACTAGCGAGCTTTGTGAGCACCAAACATAATACCGCCAAGGAAATGCGAGATTTAAATTCAAAAAGATAAGGAATGAGTGATTTGACAACACGCCAATTAAAAGAAGTTGGCTCGTTGTCTGTAATTCGACTTGCGCGCACGTAGCATAACTCAGTTTATTTATTATTAAGCTTAATTATATCACTGATTTAGTGTCGAATTCTTTCTTAAACGCAAGAGTATTAAATATCAATGAACTTGTGGAAGAATAATAAAACGTAAAGAAGCCACTATAACTTAGGCAGTAATAATGGCCTTGCTTATTAATTGGTTCATTCAGAGCAAAATATGCTAGTTAAATTCTAAATAACCAACGTCAGGTAATACGGTAAACGTATTTTTTCGATAATCACTATCACCTACACACATATTAACTACACCATCAACAAATATGCTTCCACCCGTTAGGTTAGCGAATTCGCCACTCCCCTCAGTAACTTTAATCTCTTCAACACCAGTTAAAGGAACCCCTTGGCTACAAAAGAAATCGCCAGCACTTGGAATTAGTGTATCATCGGCAGAGTAAATCACACCAGTACGTGATTTGTTCACTAAGACATGAGAAGCTTTGCCTGTCTGTAGACTCACAGTCCCCGTAATAACGCCACTGATATTAATTCTTCGATGAGTAGAGGCTTTCTCTTCCACCGAAAGAGCATGCCAATCTTCCCTAACAAGTACGATACGATAACGGCCTTGTTGACGAGGGCTATCTCCTAGCTCCATTCGCGCAGTTTCAAACGTTTTGGCCCATCCTTTCTTGGTTACATACTTTCCTTTGTATTGCTTTACTATTTGTGCATCAACGGTAAAACTTACCAATGCAAGAGCAAAAATTCCTATAACAACTTTATAAATATTCAATGTTCAAATCTCCATTTCACCTTTATTATTATTGATGCAGCTTCTGCTGCTCGCGTATGTTACAACAAATTGGAAAAGATAATGAAGGTATTAATCGGATTAATTGACAAAGTTTTGTTCACGCTCGCATTCGTCAGTGGTATTCAATTGCCAGCTTTTATGTACAGTTACAGTCACCAATTACGCGGGCGAATTGCCGAAGCAAATATTGAATTAGGAAATTTTCAAGCAATTGCCGATCTGCAATTTGAAGGTAATTTAGATCGCCTCATTCAACATTTCAGTAATAATAGCGATGTTGCTTTTCAGCAAACAGGTCAACTGATGCTGAACTTAGTTGATAGACTGAGTAGTTATCAAGTTCAATTAGATGCTCTAAGCCAAAACTCATACTTTGAAAACATCATTGGCTTTGTTAGATATTTTAATGATGAAATTGCTTCGCAAACATGGCAGCAGTTTGTTCCGAGCATTCCGTTGAATATTGAAAGTTTAACAACAGGGGTAATTTGCGCAATTAGTATTTCACTTTTCCTTAATTTAACCATTCTCGCGACAAAAACAACGTTGATGAAAATTGTCCACAAACCTGAGCCTATTTCCGAATAATCAAAAACAAAAAATCGCAAAGCACTGCTATAGCACTTTGCGATTTTCAAAGAATAACGTGTGAACATAAATGCCACGATAAGTAGACTAGCTAACGCAATGTGACGCTAGTCTATCTATTTAAGCAACAATTCAATCACCCAATATTGGCTAACCGTTGCCGTCTTCAACACGACTTTTCAGTTTTTGTCCCGGTCTGAAAGTAACTACCTTACGGGCAGAGATAGGAATATCTTCGCCAGTCTTAGGGTTACGTCCCGGTCGTTCACTTTTTTGTCTTAAGTCAAAGTTACCGAAACCAGAAAGCTTAACTTGCTCTCCGCTTTCTAATGTTGAACGAATCTCTTCGAAAAACAATTCAACCATTTCTTTGGCGTCGCGTTTGCTCAAACCGACTTTTTCAAATAAATGTTCTGCTACTTCTGCTTTGGTTAGCGCCATGGGCTTAATCCCTCAGTGATGCATTTAGTTCATCTTTCAATGTATCGACCACGCGATTAACAACATCGTTAATGTCTTTCTCTTCAAGCGTTTTCTCTTGATCTTGTAAAATCATGGCAATTGCCAAACTCTTAAAGCCAGGTTCGATACCGTTACCTTGGTATACATCGAACAAGTTTAGATCAACTAAATAATTTCCGCCAACATTTTCAATGAGTTGTAGCACTTTTTTTGCATCAACATCTTCTTCAACGATCACTGCAATGTCACGTCGATTCGCTGGGAAGCGTGATATTTCCTGAGCCTCAGGGATTTTTCTGCTACCAATTTTTTCTACAAGTAATTCAAATACTAACGTTCTACCATTTAGTCCTAATTTACGTTCAACCTCTGGATGAAGCGTACCAACGTAACCAACATAGTCTTCATCATGATAAATTGCCGCTGTTTGACCTGGATGCATTGCGTCTATTTCTGCTTTCTCGAAACGGAACGCTGCAGCATTTGCAGTTGTCGCAAGTAAAGCTTCAACATCACCTTTCATATCAAAGAAATCAAACGCAGCTTTTTCCAACGACCAGTGTTCTTTGTTACGTTGACCACTGATAACACCCGCAATTATTTGTTCCTGACGAACACCATTTTCAGCGCTCTCATCAGGTATAAAACGAAGACCTGTTTCAAATAATCTCACACGCGTTTGTTGTCTGTTTTGATTATAGCTTAGTGACTGCAATAATCCCGTTAATAAGCTTACGCGCATTACCGACATTTCAGAAGAAATGGGATGTGGAAGTGTCATAAATTCCGCATCTGGATGAAGCATAGTTTGCACTTTAGGATCAACGAAGCTGTATGTAATCGCTTCTTGATAATCCCTGCTAATAAGCGCACTTCGTAAAGTATTCAACGCTAAATTTGCTTCACGATTAGGACACATTTTTAACGTTGCTTGTGGCGAAACATTAGGAATGTTGTTGTAGCCAAAGATTCGAGCGACTTCTTCAACCAAATCTTCTTCAATAGAAATATCAAAACGATACGGCGGAACGCTTACCTGCCACTCACCTTGTATTGCATCCACATCAAAGCCTAATCGCGTCAGAATCTCACTGACTTTCTCATCGGCAATGACATGTCCGATACGACGATCCAATTTCGAACGACGAAGCGTTACTGATTTAGCTGCAGGAATGTTTTCTTCACTCACAGCTTCAACAATAGGACCGGCCTGACCACCAACAATCTCTAGCATCAATTGTGTTGCACGTTCCATCGCCTGACGTTGTAGTAACGGATCTACACCACGTTCGTAACGATGAGAAGCATCGGTATGTAAACCATATTGACGTGCTTTACCCAATATTGCCAATGGCGCGAAAAACGCACTTTCTAAAAAGATATCTTTGGTTTCATTACCTACACCTGAGTGCAAGCCGCCAAAAATACCAGCTATCGCAAGCGCTTTGTTGTCATCAGCAATAACAAGCGTTTCTGCATTCAAAGAAACTTCGTTCTCATCAAGCAATACTAGCTTTTCATCAGCATTGGCTAGACGAACATCGATACCACCGTCTATTTTCGCAAGATCAAATGCGTGCATTGGATGACCAAGCTCTAATAGTACGAAGTTTGTAATATCAACAACAGGATCAATTGAACGTACACCACAACGTCGTAGCTTTTCTACCATCCATAACGGTGTTTTAGCGTTTACATCAATATCTTTAATGATACGACCTAAATAACGCGGACATGCCTTGTCTGCGCTTAGTTTGATAGAAAGCTTGTCATCAATTGAAGGCGCTACTGGCTCAACTACAGGTTCTGTAACAGATAAGCTGTTCAGGACACCGACTTCACGCGCTAAGCCTTTAATACCAAGACAGTCGCCACGGTTAGCGGTAAGGTCAACATCGATCGTGACGTCGTCTAAATCGAGGTATTCACGGATATCCGTACCAATAGGCGCATCTACAGGTAATTCAATAATACCGTCAGAGCTTTCAGCTAAGCCTAACTCAGACTCTGAACACAACATTCCGAACGAAGGTTGTCCTCTAAGTTTTGCTTTTTTGATTTTGAAGTTACCAGGTAAAACAGCACCTACAGTAGCAACAGCAACTTTTAGCCCTAATCGGCAATTACTCGCACCACAAACAATGTCTAATAGCTCGTCTTCACCAACGTTAACTTTAGTCACTTGTAACTTATCAGCATCCGGATGCTGGCCACATTCGACGACCTCACCGACTTTAACACCAGTAAACTCACCAGCAACAGGATCAACACCGTCAACCTCGAGGCCCGCCATTGTAATTTGGTGCGCCAATTCTTCAGAGTTAATTGCTGGATTAACCCATTCACGTAACCATGATTCACTAAATTTCATTTTCTGGCATTCCTACTTAAACTGTTTCAAAAAGCGAAGATCATTCTCAAAGAATGCACGCAAATCATTTACGCCGTAACGCAACATTGTCAATCGTTCAACGCCCATACCGAACGCGAAACCAGAATAAACTTCAGGGTCAATTCCCACAGCTTTTAATACATTAGGGTGTACCATGCCACAACCCAGTACCTCTAACCACTTGCCGTTTTTGCCCATTACATCAACTTCTGCTGAAGGTTCAGTGAACGGGAAATAAGAAGGTCTAAATCGAATCTCTAAGTCTTCTTCAAAAAAGTGGTGAAGAAAATCATGTAGAATTCCCTTCAAGTGTGTAAAGCTTACACCTTTGTCAACCATCAATCCTTCAACCTGATGGAACATTGGCGTATGAGTTTGATCGTAATCGTTACGGTACACTTTACCCGGTGAGATAATACGTAACGGTGGCTTTTCAACTTCCATCGTACGAATTTGTACACCCGAAGTTTGCGTGCGAAGCACTAACTTAGGATTGAAGTAGAACGTATCGTGATCTTGACGTGCCGGATGGTGCTCCGGAATATTTAACGCATCAAAGTTATGAAAATCATCTTCTACTTCTGGGCCTGATTTTACTTCAAAGCCTAAGTCACCAAAAAAACTTTCTATACGTTGAATGGTACGCGTTACAGGGTGCAAACCACCCACATCGTTCGTTCTACCCGGTAAAGTCACGTCAATTGACTCTGCAGCAAGTTTCTTACTGATAGCCTCTGCTCGTAAGAGTTCGCCACGTTCAGCTAATAATTGCTGTACTTTTTGTTTTGCTTGGTTAATTACTTGACCAGCTTTAGGTTTTTCTTCCTTTGGAAGCTTGCTTAGGCCTTTCATTTGCTCAGTGAACAAACCTTTTTTACCTAAAAAATTGACACGAACATTGTCTAATTCAGCAAGATCTTGCGCTGCTGAAATTGCTTGTTCGGCCTGAAGTATAGTGTCATCTAAATTCATGTGTTCCTCGAAAGCTCAATGCTTTGGATAACCTCAGTTTATCGAAATCTACTTGCTGACTTTGCTAGCTAGCACGCGTGTTCAGTTAGTGTTTGATTAACTAACGCTTAATGTATGTTTATGATGATTTACAACGGTATTCCGTCGAAAATACACCTTCCATACGCTACGACTAATATGTAACTACAAAGTGTTCAAATAAGAGAGCAACAAACCCTAAATTCTATTCATAAAAATGGTCAGACAGTTTACACAATAAGCCATGATAAATGTAGTGAAAATAAGGGATTTAATGAAATTAATTTGATTAAGATATACTTTTTCGCGCTCTCGAAGTCACTAACACTTATATGGTTTATTCAAGTAATCAAAATTGCCCACCGTTGGGCATTTAGTAATCAATGAAAATATGTCTACAATATAATTGGGAACTTGATTACGACGCATTTAATTCTCTGGCGTCTTATCGAATGTTTAAGGACGAATATGCACGTTTATACTGCGAGACAAGCCATTTTCAACCGTAATGAAAACGTAGTCGCATATGAATTGCTTTATCGCAACAGCATGGAAAACATGTTTCCAAACATAGATCCCCAAGAAGCCACGTCAAAAATGATCATGCAAACTCACCTAAACCAAGGTATAAAGCCAATAACTGGTGGCAAACCCGCGCTAATCAATTTTTCAGAACGCGCACTACTTGATGGTTTGCCGTTAGTATTACCTAGCGACCAAGTGATCATTGAAATTTTAGAAAATGTTTTACCAAGTGATGATGTCTTTGAAGCTTGCCGTCATCTATTTCATCAAGGATATCGACTAGCGTTAGATGATTTTGTTTATGAACCTGGATGGCTTCGATTTTTTAACATCATTAAACTCATCAAATTTGATATTGTAGAAACACCTCTTGCCAACCTCGGTTCATTGGTTGAACAAATTAAACAAAAGAAAAACATCAAATTGCTCGCGGAAAAAATTGAAACTAAAGAAGAGTTTTTGGAAGCAAAAGCAATGGGGTTTGATTATTTTCAAGGTTACTATTTTTGCCAACCCGAGATGGGAAAAACGAAAGATTTCGATAACAACAATCCGCTGCTTCTGAACTTGTTACAGGAAAGCTTACGTACCCCTTTTGATATCACAAGAATCTCTACATGTTTTGAGAAAGACCCGGGATTAAGTTACAAGTTACTAAGATTTGTAAATTCAGGCGTGTTGCCTCTTAAACAAGAAATACACTCCATTAAAAACGCAGTGGTTTATATCGGTGAAGAACAACTTAGAAAACTCATATTATTATTGACTTCCGACGTAATGCTAACTAACAAACCTAAGGAGCTCAGTAGAGTTGCTACCATGAGAGCCCGCTTTTGTGAGCTCATTGCAAAGCATTACATACCAACTCATAGTGATGACGCATTTATTGTTGGGCTGTTTTCATTGTTAGACGCTATGTTAGATCAGCCTTTAGAAAACATACTTATCTCGTTACCCTTAGCAAAAGAAGTAACCGATGCGCTGTTAACGGATGACCCTTCTCCATTAAGGTACACCCTAAAAACCGTAATAGATTTTGACAAAGGCCTTTGGCAAGACACCGTACATAACGCAGAAGTAGTAAGATGTTCAATCGAAGAATTGCAATGTTTTTATGCCGAAGCCATTGCTTGGTCAATAAAAATTTAAATATAAATATAAATAGCGATTGTTAGTGAGATTAGTTTGAAGCGATTTCAATTGGCAAAAAAGCGCGAAGCGGCGAAATAATCATTCCAGTCGACATTTAAGCAGTCGACTGGAGATGAGTAATAAGAAGATTAGTACTTACGAAGATTAATCAATCAGTTGATACTGTTCACGTAGAACTTGAATGATCTCCGCCTTTGGATTATCACTTATAACAATTTCCTGTCCCGTGATCTTTTCAGCGATACCCACATAAGTGTTTGACACAGCCATCAATACCTCTGTTGGTAATGCGTTATCTCGAGCAAGTGCTTCACGTTCAGGCATGCGATCTTTATTCAGTAAAATGTCAGGATCTGGGAAGTGATTCAATAATAACTGTCTGAAACCTTCTTTGGAGTTTTCAACTACTTTACCTGCACGATATTGTTCACCATCCCAAATTCGCGATGAATCTGGCGTACCAACCTCATCCATATATATAAGCTTGTCGTTACCGTTAGTACCTTTAACGTAACCAAACTCAAATTTGGTATCTATGAACAATTGATCGATTTTTGCTAATGCATCAGAAATTACCGCAAAACCTTCTTTCAACAATCGTTCATACAAACTAATATCTTCAGCTTGTTTGAAGTTAAAAGCAGCATAATTTTCTTCGATATTTTCACGAGTAATGTTCACATCGTCGGCTTCTGGTACTCCCGGTATTCCTTTTAAGATACCTTTTGTCGATGGTGTCATTAGTAATTCTGGTAATTTACTATCTTTCGTCAGGCCATCAGTAAGTTTTATTCCACAAAACTCACGTTCACCTTTTTCATACGCACGCCACATTGAACCAGTAATATACTGTCGACAAATCGCTTCGATTTTAACAGGTGTCGCTTTTTGGACGATCCAGACAAATGGGTGAGGGATATCAAGAATATGGCTATCTGCTAGTCCCTGCTCTTTAAATAGCTTGAACCAATGATTTGAAATAGCGTTGAGCGCTGCACCTTTACCAGGTACACCTTTCATGCCACCTTCACCATGCCAGATACAATCAAATGCAGAAATACGATCGCTGATCACCATAATCGCCAACGGTGTATCTGCCGGCACTGGGTAATTCTTCTCTTTGATCAGTCGCTGACTATCTTCTTCCGTTAACCAGTAAACCGAACGAACCTTTCCACTATGTACGGGCAAATGGGTTCTAATGGGTAAATCATCATTCACAGCAAGCACGTTATCTGCATGACTCATGGTATATCCTACTCAATAAAAATTGCTTAAATTAACTTTGCTAATTGTATGGTGAACATTACGTTTAGCAAAAGTAACTAATTACAAAATCGCTAGTTTAAAATATTGACCATAGAGTCAATTTTTCAATCCGCTTAAATAAGAAAAGGACGCCAAAGCGTCCTTTTCTTAAATATTCAACTCTCTAATTAAGCTAAAGAAGCTTGCGCTTTTTCAACTAATACAGAGAAAGCTGCTTTATCGTATACTGCGATGTCAGCTAGGATCTTACGATCGATTTCAATTGAAGCCTTTTTAAGACCATTAATGAAACGGCTGTAAGATAAACCATTTTGACGAGCTGCCGCGTTAATACGAGCAATCCAAAGTTGACGGAATTGACGCTTACGTTGACGACGGTCACGGTAAGCATATTGGCCAGCTTTAGTTACAGCTTGGAAAGCAACGCGATATACGCGACTACGAGCACCGTAGTAACCTTTCGCTTGCTTAAGAACTTTTTTATGACGTGCGCGTGCTACAACACCGCGTTTTACTCTTGCCATCTTGCTAATCTCCTCTTAATTAAGCGTTGCGTAGTAAACGATCTACTGATTTAACATCAGCAGCAGCGACCATGCTTTTAGCACGTAAGTGACGCTTAACTTTTGTACGACGCTTAGTCAAGATGTGACGAAGACCAGCTTGTTTGCATTTGTAACCGCCTGACGCAGTCTTTTTAAAGCGCTTTGCAGCACCTTTGTTTGTTTTCATTTTAGGCATGAAAATAACTCCGCATTTATACTTTAACTAAATAAAGTATTTGCTTTCAATAATAGTAACCTAGGCGAAAACTCCATCAACAAAATGATAAGTTTTACTTTCAAGCCTAAAATTACCGGCTAAACAACGATAATGGTGAGCCAAAGTAAACTTTGGCTACTTGCAAGACCAATGTACCGTCTTATTTTTTAGGTGCGAGTACCATCACCATTTGACGCCCTTCCGCTTTTTTAGGGAAAGACTCAACTGAAGCAAGCTCTTCTAAATCACCTTTAACGCGATTCAAAAGTTCAATACCTAAGTCTTGGTGGGCCATTTCTCGACCACGGAAGCGTAAAGTAACTTTAACTTTATCGCCACCTTCTAGAAAGCGCTTCAGGTTGCGTAGTTTTACCTGATAGTCGCCTTCATCAGTACCAGGACGGAATTTTATTTCCTTAACCTGAATCTGTTTCTGCTTTTTGCGTTGTTCTTTTTGTTGTTTGCTTTTTTCGTAAAGGAACTTACCGTAATCCATCACGCGACAAACTGGCGGTTTAGCTGTTGGGCTAATCTCTACAAGATCAACACCAGCCTTATCAGCCTCATCTAATGCTTCATTCAATGAAACAATGCCAATCGGCTCATTATCTAGACCAACTAAACGCACTTCTTGTGCAGTAATCAGTTCATTTAAACGATGTTGCGGTTCTTTTTGACCGCCTTTTAAACCACCTTTAATAGTTTGTTTCCTCCAAAAGGCCTTTACAAATTATGCCCGTGAGTTTACTTCTTCTGCTAATTTAGCAATGAAGTCGTCCACCGACATTTTACCAATATCTTCACCAGCGCGGGTTCGAATAGCAATTTCACCATTTTCCATTTCTTTGTCACCTACAACTAACAAATATGGAACACGCTTTAAAGTATGCTCGCGGATTTTAAAGCCTATTTTCTCATTTCTCAAGTCTACTTTGGCTCTAAATCCATTTTCTTTCAGTTTTTTTACTACTTTTTGACAATAATCACTCTGTTTATCGGTAATATTCATCACCACGGCTTGCATTGGAGACAACCATGTTGGGAATTTACCCGAGTACTCTTCTATCAAAATACCAATAAAACGTTCAAGCGAACCAAGTATAGCACGGTGAATCATCACAGGTTGATATCTTTCGTTATCTTCACCCACATAAGTTGCACCTAAACGCTCAGGTAAAGCAAAATCTAGCTGAACAGTACCACACTGCCAGTTACGTCCAAGGCAATCTAATAATGTAAATTCGATTTTCGGACCATAGAACGCGCCCTCACCCGGCAAGTATTCAAATGCAATATCATTCGCCTTAAGAGCTTCTGCTAAGCCTTCTTCTGCTTTATCCCACATTTCGTCATTACCAATGCGTTTTTCAGGACGCGTCGATAACTTCACTAAAATATCGTCAAAGCCAAATGTTTTATATACGTCGTAAACCATTTTGATACATTGGCTTACTTCTTCTTGTACTTGATCTTCAGTACAGAAAATATGCGCATCATCTTGTGTAAATCCACGAACACGCATTAGGCCATGTAAAGCACCTGAAGGTTCATTACGATGACAACAGCCAAACTCAGCCATTCTCAACGGTAAGTCACGATAAGACTTCAAACCTTGATTGAATATTTGTACGTGTCCCGGACAGTTCATCGGTTTAATCGCGTATTCGCGCTTTTCCGATTCTGTAGTGAACATCGCTTCAGCGTATTTATCCCAGTGGCCCGATCTTTCCCAAAGCACACGGTCCATCATAAGTGGGCCTTTTACTTCGTCGTAATCATATTCATGTAGCTTTTCACGAACAAACTTTTCAAGCTCTGTGTAAATTGTCCAGCCGTCGTTGTGCCAGAACACCATGCCTGGCGCTTCTTCTTGCCAGTGGAATAAATCAAGCGTTTTACCGATTTTACGATGATCGCGTTTTTCAGCTTCTGCTAATCGCTGAATGTATGCTTTAAGCTGCTTTTTATCTGCCCACGCCGTGCCATAAATACGCTGAAGCATTTTGTTATCAGAGTCACCACGCCAGTATGCGCCCGCTACTTTCATCAGTTTTAAATGATGACAGTGACGCATGTTTGGCACGTGTGGGCCACGACACATATCAATGTATTCTTCATGGTGGTATAACCCAGGACGATCATCTTTATCAATATTCTCGTCTAAGATTTCCATCTTGTAACTTTCACCACGTGCCTCGAAAGTATCACGTGCTTCTTGCCAAGAAACGGTTTTCTTAACTACATCATAGTTAGTTTTAGCCAAATCAAGCATGCGCTTTTCAAGCTTAGCTAAGTCTTCTTCATTAATTGAATGTTCAAGATCGATATCGTAATAGAAGCCGTTATCAATTACCGGGCCTATTGCCATTTTAGTATCAGGCCACATTTGCTTAATGGCGTGTCCTAATAAATGCGCACAAGAGTGACGAATAATTTCTAGCCCTTCAGCATCTTTATTGGTGATTAATTGTAGGTTTGCATCTTCAGTGATTAATTCACAAGCATCTACAAGTTCGCCGTTAATACGACCAGCAATGGTAGCTTTTGCTAAACCAGGGCCGATATCAAGAGCGACATCCATTACAGAAACATTATTATCAAAAGAGCGTTGACTACCGTCAGGCAAAGTAATTACAGGCATGAAATTTCCTTTATACAGTGGTGGCACCTACCAAGTGTCACTTGTTTTTATTTGAAACAGCAACGTTAAGTGTTGCAAACTATAATTCATCATAATTGAAATAATTTTTTGAAAGGAATTTATCTCAATTAAGTTCATTGTACTCAACTAGCACATATTAAGCGTGGAAATATAGGTGAAAACCCTACCCTTTGCAATCCCATTAACAACAATATTTCGTCATTTGTTAAGGCGTTTAAGAAGCTTTGACTCTATACAAATAAATTCATCGCTCATTATCGTTTCATTCTTGGCATCTTCTGTATTATTTCAACCGTTAGTTTTTGCGCAAAACGCGACACTTAATCCTAAAGAGATTTGCCAGAATATGGTTCAGAAGCGCCTAGCTATGATGAATAAACAACAATGGAATAAGTGGCGAAGAACAAACGATTTTAGCGTTTCCTATGTAACAAATGTAAATAATCTCATTACCATAAAAGCGAACATTAGCTTAACGATGTCAGCAGATGAGTTTTTAGATATTCTACATGATGTTGAATCTATTCCAGATTGGACGGCACAGGCGGATTCGGCACACATTGAGCAACTGTCACCTACGCGAAACATTCTAACACTCAATTTTGCTGAAACGTGGCCAGTAGGACCTCGAGAGTTAATCATTGAATCACACATAAATCATTGCGAGCCATTTATCTTTATTGATGTTAAAAACGTCGAGCGAGCACCATCTAACCAAGACATTATAAAAATGGAATTACTTGAAGGTTATTGGATAATTCAATCGTTATCAGCAAACAAAATAGAAGTTCATTATGTGTCTTCTGTTGATCCTAAAGGCGATATCCCCCAATGGATTGCACAAAAAGTAGCGCTACGTAATATTTGGCGTACATTGTCTAACCTCCATCAATTAGCCAATTGATGGCTATACTTACCTTAAGTTAGCGACGGTAAAAAATACTTATGTGGCAAGAAATTTGTAGTCATATCTCAGAGCAAACCAAAGAAAACTTTTCAATTGTGCACCGACAAAGTGTTACTGGCGGTGACATTAATCAAAGTTTCTATATAACAGATGAACTAAATGAATACTTCGTTAAAGTAAATAAAGCCCAACACTACGATAACTTTTTGGCCGAAGCTTATTCGCTAGATAAAATCGCGAATACAGAGACTATTCGCACACCCGCAATAATTTGTCATGGTCAAACAGAGGAAAGCAGTTATCTTGTGCTCGAATGGTGCAAATTGACTAACGGCACATCAAAACATTGGTTCGACTTAGGTGAGCAACTCGCCACAATGCATTTAACTACAGAACATGGGGAATTTGGTTGGGAACAAAATAACTTCATAGGAAGGACGATACAACCTAATATCTGGCACGCGAACTGGCGAACATTTTTTGCCGAACAACGTATAGGCTGGCAATTACAGTTACTAAAAGAAAAATCGATTTCATTAGGTAATATAAATCGCATTGTCGAAGCCTGCCACGAAATATTGTTGCACCACAAAGTAGTGCCTTGCTTAGTACATGGCGATTTATGGCAAGGAAATGCAGGGTTTATTGGTAATAAGCCATTAATTTTCGATCCTGCTTGCTATTATGGTGATCGAGAAGTCGATATTGCAATGACCGAACTATTCGGACAATTTCCTCAGTCCTTCTACCAAGGGTATCAAGATAAATACCCATTACCGCCTAAATATGAAAGTAGAAAGCAAGTGTACAATTTCTACCATATTCTAAATCACGCCAACATGTTTGGCGGTGTCTATATAGATCAAGCGCGAGCAATACTTTCAAGACTTCTCGCCAAAGTTCGATAGACTGGCAAAAATGTCAATGAATACGCTAAAAACTCGTACTATGCACATATCGGCAATGCTAAGTATTTGTGCTGTTTCATAAAAGCGTCACAATTAGCACTTTACTCAAAAACAGTCATAATAAATATACGGCTTGTAAATGCTCCGGGAGCTTGAAATGCCTAAAGAGGTCACTGAGCAACGAATAGAATGTCCGCATTGCGGCCATCATATTTTTCTCACATTAGATATCAGTGAGGGAGACCAAGACTATTACGATGAATGCCCTGCATGTTGCAACGACATTCACCTTAATTTACACATTGACGAATACCATCAGAAAATTCAACTTGCCGTTGATAGCGACGACGAACAAGTTTTTTAGATTAACGCCTGTTCTTTCATTCGCTCTAACGTTTTTACGATCGTCATTGTTTGCTGATCAAATTCTAGATTAACCTTTCCGCCACAATTTAGCACAGATAAATTTGTTCTCGCCAGCGTCTCAGGAATTAAATGTACTGAAAAGCCGTTACTGGTTACTTTTCCAACCGTTAAACTGACACCGTTAATGGTGATGAACCCTTTAGGCAGTATATATTTCATCCATTGTTCGTCGCAGTTAAACACAAGTTGGCAGTTGTTGGCTGACTGAACTTTTTCGTCAAGTAAAGCAACTGTATGCACATGCCCGCTTACCTGATGCCCACCAATTTCATCACCAATCTTAAGCGAGCGCTCAAAGTTAACCTTCATGCCTATATCAAGTTCGCATAAATTAGTTACAGCAAGCGTCTCGTCAATCACATCAAAAGTAATATGCGTTGTTTCGTTCATTGGTTCGTACCTGACAACCGTTAAACACACGCCATTAATCGCGATACTGGCACCGAGTGACAATTCCTCTGCCCAACAAGTGTCCACAGCGAGAACTATTTGCGAAAAATTGTTGCGATTATTTAGTGAAATTACGTTAGCTTGTGTTTGCACTATGCCTGTAAACATATATCATCTATCCAATTAACATCGTTTAAAAAGAATCTCTTGAAGTTGTCGATGAAAACCTCAAATTTTATAGAAAATACCAAAAGCTTAATGAAGTTGGCGTATCCCATTCTCATTGCGCAACTTATCCAAAACTTAATGGGCTTTGCCGATACCGTAATGGCTGGGCGAGTTAGTCCAACCGATATGGCAGCCGTTGCTGTTGCCAGTAGCGTTTGGTTGCCACTTATCCTCACTATTTACGGCCTTATTATGGCATTGGCCGCTATTGTCTCACAACTTGCGGGGGCGAAAAAATTTGACGATGTAGCCAAGCCGGTTTATCAAACGGGTTGGATAGCATTGTTCCTAGGTTGCATGCTCATCGTGTTATTTTACATAGCCTCGCCTTTCATTGAACAACACGTTTCATTGGAGCCAAATCTAAAATCGTTAATGTTTGACTACCTCAACTATATTGTTTGGGGCGCACCAGCCTTTTGTTTGTACTTAGTGCTACGTAACTATGCTGAAGGTCTCTCGCATACAAAACCAACCATGATCATTTCTATTATTGGTTTGATCATTAATATTCCCGCCAACTATATCTTTATTTACGGTGAATTTGGCGCACCGCAATTAGGTGGTGCTGGCTGTGGTATTGCAACGGCGTTGGTTTACTGGGTAATGTTTATTGCAATGTTTATATATGTTCTCGTATCCAAAAAACTCAAACATGCCCCACTGTTTAATCAATTCTATTGGCCTGACTGGTCAGAAATCAAAATCGTACTATCGATCGGTTTTCCTATAGCGATGTCTCTACTATTTGAAGTCAGCTTATTTGCCGTAGTTGCAATTATTCTCGCCCCATTTGGTGCAGAAGTAGTTGCCAGTCACCAAATCGCCATTAACTTTTCTGGTTTAGTGTTTATGGTGCCATTGAGTTTAGCAATGGCAGTTACGATTAAAGTCGGATTTGCCGTTGGTAATGAAGATTTTGAAGGTGCAAAACAGCTTTGTAAGGACTCTGTTGCGTTTGGTTTACTCATCGCTGCTGTTACCGCTTTTGGCACATTATTATTTAGAGAACAAATTGCCCAAATCTACACTACAGACATAGAAGTGTTAACACTCGCAGCTAAACTTATGTTTTTAGCTGCACTGTTTCAATTTTCGGATGCTATTCAAGTAATATCGGCTGGTGCACTACGCGGATATAAAGATACTAAATCTATACTCTACATAACCTTTATATCGTATTGGATAATTGGCCTAAGCCTAGGAGCCATACTTGGTTTAACCGAATGGATTGTAGAGCCAATTGGCCCATATGGATTTTGGATTGGCTTTATTTCTGGGTTAACCGCAGCTGCTATTATGTTGGCAATACGATTAAGAATCATACAAAAACGTATAGAACAACCCGCAATTTGACGCTAAATTGCGCAAACGATCTGAAATTTAGAATTTTTACAGTAAAACTACTTGCAAGACTAAATTCAGATCGATAACATAGCGCTCCGTTGAGTCATTCATGACCAACATTGTACGACCGTAGCTCAGCTGGTTAGAGCACCACCTTGACATGGTGGGGGTCGGTGGTTCGAGTCCACTCGGTCGTACCAATTAAGCAGCCAACATATAGAGCTGCTTTTTTTATGCCTAAAATTTGTGTACTGAGTTGATTAGTAAGAAAAAGCACCACCCGCCTTTTACATCCCGTACCAAGTCGGTGGTTCGAGTCCACTCGGTCGTACCAATTAAGCAGCTAACATATAGAGCTGCTTTTTTTATACCTAAAATTCGTGTACTGAGTTGATTAGAAAGAAAAAGCACCACCCACTCTTTGCATCCCGTACCAAGTCGGTGGTTCGAGTCCACTCGGTCGTACCAATTAAGCAGCTAACTTATAGAGCTGCTTTTTTTGTGCCTGAAATTTGTGTTTTGACTGATTAGAAAAAGAAATAGCACCACCCGCTCTTTGTATCCCGTACCAAGTCAGTGGTTCGAGTCCACTCGGTCGCACCAACTTTTCTAAAGTTATTCAGCCACTTATCACACTTTTTCGAATTAGACATAATATATCATGGTAAAATTGTGGTAAAACCCTGCTCTCATTTTTGCTGATTTTTTCGTTTAATATCACTCAAAACACATTGTACTTTTATTGTTTAAATGTTGCTTTTTCTTCACAGTTTCCGTTTGATGCTATATTTTTTAGTATGCAAAAGGAGGAATTAAAAATGCAACGGACGCTTTTCAAAAACACAGATCAACTTCCATCAATTAGTAGCTTCTTGATCTGGCAATATGAACACAAAGAATGGTTAGAAGTATCATTCAAAGACAACAAAATTAGGCAATGGTGTCAACAACATGGAAGTAGACATTTTTGTTAGTGATTATTATCAATTCTCGTAATTTCCATGCTAGCCAAACGCTGCAGATGATGGGAAGAATTTGGTTCAAATATTACTTTGATACCTGTAACTTTGTGATTACTATCTCTAATAAACAAAAAGCTTTGACTAAAATTCTCTGAATTAAACCAAAATTTGTCACCTCCAGAGGAAACTAGATTAAAATAGAAAATTCCTTTTGCTCTTGCATAAAGTTGGCGGTTTTTGCTAAATATTTTGATAATTCGCCCATCAGGTAATGCGTAATCTCCGCTGAATTCATCTAATTCTTGTTGAGTTAAAAGTTTCTTATTGTTGATTCTGTGAAAATTGATTCTATCGTATAACCATGGTTTAGCATGCCAAAGTTCATATTGTTCATATCCTTTCAGATATTCAACCACCTGTTTATCCTTAATAATTTGGTCAGTTGAAATTCCTCGTTCTTGCAACATACTGATTCGTCGAAAGAGATTCTTTCGGTTTTCAATTTCCAGCAAAACATCTGCACGTTTCACATGCGTTGAGATTGCAACATTGCCAGGAATTATGAAGGTATTGGAATCAGACCAATCGACGATGCTCTTCAATCCATCAATTTGGCCTTCTATTCCTGCAGGTCCTAATGGTGCAACCCATCTAGGAGAAAAACTATCAGCAACAAAAATAGCATTAGCATTTTCGAGATGAATATTCACATGCCCAGCGGAGTGTGCGCCACTTTTAAAGGCCGAAATTTTTTCTCCACCAAATTCCATCGTAAAGCTATCTGCAAACAATAAATTACTGTAGTTGTTAAGTTCATATATCGAATCTTGATGAGCAACAATGGTCGCACCTTTATCAGCAAAATATTCATTTGCTGAAGTGTTGTACCAGTCTGCATTGCTATTTAATACGTATTTAACTGGTTTGTCTGAAATTTTTGCCAATTCCCTTTCTAACACATCAACCTGATCTAACATCATTGTATTTATTAGCAAGAAGCCATCCTCGCTCGCTACTACGCCAATATTAGTTTTATTGTTTTCTCCCCAAACATAAGTAAATAAATAGCTGTTGTCCCCTATTTTTTCTACCTCGTAAATGCCGGATTCAAACGCAAAAGTCATTTTAGTAAAGACGAATAAAAAAAATATAATAGCAATGTTAAACATAGCTTTATGTATGTTTTTCATTAATACTCCTTAGAATTTATGTGACGATCTATCCATAATTGTTTTTATTTCCAATCCTATTTTGATGACTTACAACATGTCAACTTAAGCATTGAGATTTGAGACAAGGTGCAGTTAAATCAAGTTAAATGTTTCTACTTGATTTTTATTGAGCTCTTAATTTAAACGAAGTATACATTTCTCTCAGTAACTGACTGTAAGTAACAAACCCTAAAGTTGAGTTGGTGAATTTAAGGCGCGTATTGATTCAACTTCTCTCCTCATACGCTATCAATTCGATATCAACGATTCGTATCCACAATGACTGTATCAACACCACTATTGACTAAATACAAATCGTGACATATTATGTCAAACAAGTTAAACGAACTGAACAGTAAAGGAATATTAAAACCTAATAAGAATTTCATAAGATTTGACAAGGAGACATTATGCAAATCGATAAAAATAACTTACCAATCAAAAAAACTGTTGCAGCTCTAGCAGTTATTGCTTGCCTATTCAATAGCATTTACACAGTAAACGAAGGTCACATTGGCATCGTCAAACGCTTTAGTGAAGCGAAAGAACAAGTAAATCCTGGCCTACATTTTAAGGTCCCTTTTATTGATGACGTCGAAGAGATAGAGGTAAGAACTAGAAAAAATGAAGAGAAAATGGCATCTAGCACGGCTGAGCAAATGCCGGTAACCATTAGCGTTTCTGTAAACTGGACGGTAGATAAAACGGCAGCACTCGACCTTTTCCGTCAATACGGTGGTTTGTCTCAGTTTGAAAGCCGTATTTTAGATCCTAGATTCCGCTCTGCGACAAAAGACGTTATTCCTAAGTTCGACGCTGAACGCTTGATTCAAGATCGAGCAACCGCTATTCAAGCAATAGAAGCAAATCTAATTGAAGAAATGAAAGACTTCCCAGTAACGGTTGACAACATTCAAATTGAAAATATTCAGTTGCCTTCAAAGTACCTTACGTCAATTGAAACTAAGCAAACTGAGAAAAACTTAGCGGCGGCAGAAGAACATAAGCTCGCAAGGCAAAACCTTGAAGCACAGCGAGACGTAAACACAGCAAAAGCAAAAGCTGACGGTATTAGAGCCGTAGCCCTTGCAGAAGCTGAAGCGATTCGATTAAAGGGCTTAGCTGAAGCTGAGGCAATTACCGCAAAAGCAAAAGCGCTCGGTAACAACCCTTTAATCATCAAACTAACTGAAGCCCAAAACTGGGATGGTAAACTGCCTCAAACCATGTTGGGTGGTGAAAACATGCCGATCTTAGATATGAGAACTAAGTAGTTAATTGATAAACATTTTTATTTGACTACATATACTGACAGTCTATCGTTTACTAACGATGACTGTCACTTGTTATTTAAGCTAAAGTCTTAGCAGTTCAAAGTAATCAATTTAATAAACATCCTTTCAAACTTCAGTTATTCCACAAACTTACACATTCCCAGTCCAAGATTTTCGCCATTACGAGCACAGTACCCGAATCTTTGATAGAAACCTTCTTTTCCTTTTGACGCTAGCAAGCCAACAGTTGCTCCTTTGCGAACCACAGTGGCTAGATAGGATTCAATGTGTTCCATCACAAGCTTACCTAAGCCATGCCCTTGGTAGCCCGGCGCGACCACTACATCTTGAACATAGAAAAACATGGCGCCATCCCCCACTATCCTGCCCATTGCGACCAACTCATTACCGTCGCGAATGGTTACGTGAAACAGCGAATTATTGAGACTATCGCGAGCCATGTCGTGACAAGTGTCACCCCAGCCAATTGATTTTCTAAGAGCGACAAACTCATTAACATTTGGGGGGCTATAATTAACGTTAAATTGTGGCACTTTTCACTCCATCTCGACCAATCCATGTGGTCAATTTAGCACTTAAACAAGCATCTACTACTTCACCGCCACAATTAAATTGCGGTTGATTGATTGATCAACGCGATGAAGGTAATCAACATAAGGTGCGTCGTTAAAAACTGTGAATCCATTGCTTGTTAAAATGTCAGCAACATCAGCACGTTTCATCGTAAACTCATTGAACGATAACACCATTGCTCCTTTGGTTTTCAGGCAACTTTTCCATGCTGGCACAGCTTCTTTCAGTAACGTCAATGCGCTGCGATCCATTTTAGTATCACTGGCATGTTTGTTTCCGTGTTGCACACCATAAGGTAAGTCAGACACAATAATGTCACAGCTATTTTTCTTCACTAAATAATTCGCACATCGGGCATCTGCTGGAAACAATTTAAAGTTCTGAACATCGCCTGCTTGGTACGCATTCTTTTCAGCAGCGGTTTCTACCGAGAAGCAATCAGCCAGTTTTTTGGCATCTTTACCATTGCGTTTTTCTTTCACCACCTTGTGTTTATAGCGCCCTTTTTTCAAAAATTGCACCACGTAGGTTTGAATTTCCTGTGTCCATTTTTTGTTAATCTCTATCCCTTCTACATGAAAGCCTCGTACAAAACCTTCATATAAGGTTGTCCCTTTACCACACATCGGGTCTAACAAGCGCAGTGTTGCACTATTGGTTTTGCATGCACTTACCGCCAGATTGATCATCATGCGCGTGAACTGTTCATTCGTTTTTCCTACATACTTGAGTATTTGGCTCATGCTAGGAGGAAACGTATAAATATTGGGCGCTTTAATTGGCTTAAGCAATTGTGCGTCGGTTACTTCAAATAAGGCGTAAAAGATAGAGCTAGACACTAGTGCACGCAAACTCTCTTCAGCCAATGGGTGCTTCGTTGAAAACAAAATACACGCCGGCAAACCTAAGTCACTTTCATGAAATTCTGTGATTTCCATGTCAACCGACGTCAAGATTGCTGTTAGTTCCGATTGCGCTATCGTTAATGCAGCGTCAAAATAAATACGATTGTGGCCTGGATTCGCCAGAATAGCGTACTGATGCATTGGTAAAACCTTAGTTATAGGAATCTAGCAATGTTTATCACTAGTAGATTAATGTTGCGAGTAATTTTACACGAACTAGCGTGCAATTAAATTACACGCTAGTCAAAACTTAAAATTAGATATGACACAGAATTTCAAAATCAGCATGTCAGATACTTTAGTTGGTGCTTAGACCTCTCTACTAATTGTACCCTTTTAACTTTTTCAGTCTTCTGTGCATTGCAATTGAGGTTAACAAAAATAATAACCAAAACATCATGCCACCGCCGCTCTTGTTTTCTTGAACATTTTCATTTTTCGGCGCTACTTTGTTTTTTACAATAAATGAAGTGCTACTACTTACCTCAAATTCACCATCACTAACCATCACCTGAAATACGACCTCAATATCGGCCGTTACAAGCGGTAAGGTTATCTGAGTTTCAGCAACATTAGGATTCACGATGTTTACCGTTGGTCCTGAAACCTGTGACCATTCATACGTTAGCGATTGTTCGTCTGACGCTTGGGCAATTAGTGAGACTTGTGTTCCTTCATCATATGATGCTTCTAGGGCTTCAATAGTAACCGTAGGAGGTTGATTTATTTTTAGCACTGTTATCGCTATCGTTTCAGTAACATCAAATTCCCCATCACTAACCGTCACTTCAAACTCAACTACAGAATCTTCATTAACACTTGGCAAAGTGATTGAAGCAGTCGCTTGATTAACATCTGCAATCTCAGCATTGGAGCCCGAGAGCTGCTGCCACGTATAAGTTAGTTCATCATCATCTGTCGCTTCAGCTTGAAGGGTAATTACCTCGTTTTCGTACGACGACTCGCTAGTTGCGTTAATTTCTAACTCTGGTGTTTCGTTACTATACAGAACCGTCGTTGCAACTTGCTTAGCAATATCTACATGCCCATCAGAAACAATAGCTTCAAAAATCAACGCTTCATCGGCAAATACTTTTGGCGCTATGAAAGACGCTTCCGCTGATGTAGCGTTTTCAATCATAACGCTAGGGCCTGAAACCTGTCGCCATAAATAGCTAAGTTCTTCATTGTCATTATCAGCTGCATCAACAACAGACAATGTTGTGCGTTGATACTTATTAACATTGTCGACTTGAGGCAATTCAAATGTCGGTTCGTGATTAAGTTCTAGAATAATGGGTTCTTGTCCTCGTTTTACACCGCTAATAACATTACCAAACGTAAACAGCTTATCTTCTAATAACATTAAAGACGTAACTTGAAATAATTCGGAGTACTTTCCTGCCTTTACATATTTTATTTGGTTGGAATTAGGAGAGTATTTCCACAGCAATGACATACTTTCTCTACCAGCAGCAACAAAATACACATCTCCGTTATATTCGATGAAGCTGTAGGGGTTAGTACCGTATCTTCTGTATGGATGATAAACCTCAACAGGGTTGACAATTTCGCCAATTAACTCAAAAACGTCATGTTCCATGTTGAAAGAGCATAATCCAACGCCATCACCAACGTCACAGCCAAACAAAACTTTATCATCTATCTGAATGGTATCTTTGACAAAGACCCTACCTTCAAAAATCTGAGAAGCGTCAATTTGCTTAACAAATTCATTGAGTAAAACATTATACTCAAACACTAAACCTTCGCTTTCCTGATAAAAATAAACATTACCATTGGCGGCAAACAAGATAGTTAAATCCTGATGTTTGGCACTATCAAAGTTATCTATCGACACTTGGCTCAACTTAGCCGTACCTGAATTCAAATACCAAAGCGTATTTTCTTTGTAAAAATAAGCATTATTTCCTACGAGTGTTGGGTAAGTTAAAGCAAATGGAATTTCAGTTAGTTGTTTAGTTTGACTGTTATAAACAAAGTCACGGTCATTATAAATACCAATGTAAACTGTATTTCCAATAGTTTTGGTAGTGCTAGGGTTATACCAGTTGCTATCGATTTCTTGCGTTTTCTCATAAGTACCAGACACTTCGTCAAGTTGCCAAATTTCTGTGATTGTTTTAGCCGTTGTAATATAACCAAACTTATTATGAGTGTTGAAAAGTTCGATATTAAAGTCAGGGTGGACCTCGTCATAATCCAATGAACCAGATTCAACAACTTGCATTGAGAAGTCTTCAATATCAACTTTTTCTACACTCCAAAAAACACTTCCGTAGCCGCCACTTCTAAGTGATGCGGTATAGAACTCATTGTTGTAAGGTGTAAGTGAATATATGTTTGAGCCGTAATTGTTATCTTTGCCACTTTGCGACTCTCCCCTAATTTTTCCAGTTTCCGCATCGTAACTTGCGAAAGTTCGATTGCTCTCAACAAATAAGACTGAAAAATACAGCCGTTCATTATACTCAGTTACTGAGGAAACTTCTGAAGAGTATGGACCCCAAATGTCTCCTCCTCCTTCGAAATCTTTTACCAACGTTAATGTATCATTGGCAAAGTTGTAGCGATATAACTCGTAACCAACATCCCGTGCCGATTCGCCATCATAGTTTGCATTAAAGTATAAATCTCCCTTATGCAATACGAATTGGTTTTCAATCCACTTAGTTGTAAACAACTCATCTTCGTAAAATCCGAGTCTATCCCCGTTAAGTAAAGTTGTCATTGCTTGAGTTTGCAAATCATACTCAACCAACTGTGACTGATATCCCGCAATTATTTTTTCACCAATTTGGATATGGGGACTTGCCAAAATTGTTTCGAGTTCGCCAAGCTCTCCCTCTTCATATTCATTACTGGCGCTATCGAATATCACGACATCCGTCGCTAATGAATATCTGCTTTCGCGATAAAAAATGTACAATTTCCCATCAAAACTGGATGAACCATGATAGTAACCAAACTCACCATCGAAATCGGTGCCATAGATTTTTTGATATTTATTAGTACTAGGCTCATAGGACCACAGTTCTCTGTTTTCTTCATCAACCGTTAAGAAAAAAAATAATTTATTATCATGGACAAAGAGATCTATTGGCTCACTACTCTTCGCATTACCATCAGCATCAACTCCAGGCGTAAAATCCTTTAGTAAGATTGATTTATTCAATTTACTATCGAAGCGCCACAACTCTCTACCAGTTTCTTCCGTAAACGCTGAAAAATATAAATAGTTTCCAAGAACAGTTAAGTCTTTAGGGGATGAGCTACCCAATCCCCAATTTATATCACTTACAAGAATCTCTTTCTTACTGATGGGCTCATAAGACCAAAGTTCATCCCCCATGGCATGACCCTCAATTACAAAATAAAATTTGTCACCAAACAGCGTATATTGGGTTTGAGAAATTGCATCTCTAGAGCGATAGTAATAACCCGTGAAATAATTATAATAATTGGTATGTATCTCTTGGTTAAGGTCGAAAAACTTCGCCTTGCTAAAGCTTAATGTATCATCGGCATATGATGTAAATGAACCAGCTAATAATAAGGTGAAAAATCCAGACGCTCTGAAGGTGTTGCAGCAAAATATAGCTAATTTAAATTTGGTTAACAGGTAAGAAGTGAATGACAAAAAAAGCTTCATGTAAATTCCATTTATCAAATACGTAAACGTCGAAAATTTTACATAAAGCCAACAAACTATACAACTTATATTAAACTCGATGCTAGGCAATTAACGCCATATTTTGCCCTCCTTTGTATAAAACGCTTTTATGTTAGTACAATTTATTCGGCTTAGTCACAGACAAGTTACATGCATCTTTTTAAACTGTAAGAAACTACTTAATATGAGTTACAGATGCATTATGAAAAAGAAAGATATTACCATAATTGTTATCGCCCTGATTTTAATTCTTCAGTGGCCTGTAGGCTTTGCTAAAGGCTATCAAGTAAAAGACCGCGAACTGTGCGAATTAGTTACTACAAACCCGAATACTTTCAAGTATGCCGCTGGTGCAATTATCAAAGGTGAGAGCCATGAAGGTCGCCTGCAAACACGTTGGTATTCAGACGGCTTAAAGAAAGGAATGTTGTATAGTTTAAAGCAATGCTTCGATGGTAAGAATGAGGCGTAAAAAAGGGATGCCGTTGCATCCCTTTAGTCATTTATTAATAACATGATTTGCCTACTGCTGCTTAACAACCGCTTCTTCGTCGCCAGACAATAACACTGCCAGCCATTGGCCATCTTTAGAGCTTTCCAGCGCGATTTTTATAATCATGGTTAGCGGTACTGACAATAGCATTCCAACCGTCCCCAACAACCAACCCCAAAATATCAATGAGAGGAAAACGACTAATGTTGAAAGCCCTAACCCTCGTCCTAAATATCGAGGCTCAACCACGTTCCCCATCACAGTATTAATGACCAGATAACCTAATCCAATAAACCCTGCTTCCGCAAAACCAAGTTGCAATACAGCTAATGACATTGCAGGTACTGCTGCAATAATTGAACCGATGTTAGGAATATAATTAAGCAAGAAGGCTAATACGCCCCATAACAAGTAAAAGTCTAAGCCAAACGCCCACAACATCGCAGAAACAGCAATACCTGTGCCTATGCTGACCAAGGTTTTTATCGCTAAATAGTGGTTTACCGACGAAAGAAAGCGGTCAATTTGTTTCATACGCATTTCAGGATCGTCTAATGCTAAATGCAGCTTAGCTGGTAAAGACGATGCCTCAAATAACATGAAAACTACAGTAATGATGATCAAGAACATGTTTGCCATTACATTACCTAAGCCACTTAACATGTCTGTCGCTAAACCCATTGCAGCGGCTGGGTTAAAATGTTCTACGAGCAAATCAGTAGAAATGGTAATGTTGAAATGTGCCAGCTTCTCAGTCACCCACACAAATTGCGTCGCTAACTGTGAACGGTACACAGGTAATAATTGAGACAACTCATTCAACGACTTACCCACTAAGCCAGCGAGTGACAACGCGATTGTTACAAAGATGGCGATAACAAAGGTAACCGCTAAGGCTTTTGGAATTTTATGTTGTGTCGCTTTGGCGACAATTGGATTGCAGATAATCGCAATAAATGCAGATAGCAAAAACGGTACTAATATATTTCCCGCAGTTTTTACGCCAGCCAACACGATGACTAGTGCCGCACAAACTAACAAAACTTTAAGTACGCCAGAAGACTGATTAAGAACACCCATAATTATTATTCTTTAGAAAAACTTAGCCCAACTATACTTGAAATTAACCTTAGGTTCTTAATTTTTTCGTAAAAAATGGGAGCCAGTTGGCTCCCATGTTTATTTTCTTCCATAATGCTCAAGTATAGCGGTTACATTGTTCTCCTGATCAGCGTAACACTCGATAGATTGAGCAAGCGCCAGCAGCTCACTAAACCAACGGCACCAACGAAAAATGCGCCTGAAATAATGCCAACTCCCCAGTAACTCAAATGTAAGCTTGGCTCCATGTCAAAGGTTTGTGTTTGTAGAAAATACAATGCTAGCTCCATTGCCACGCTCGCCATTAGTCCTGCAATTGCGCCAAGTGCCAAAAATTCAAACAAAACGCTATTACGGAGCAAGGCACCTTTCGCTCCCAACGTGCGCAAAATCGCCAGCTCTCTTTCGCGCTCCTCCATGCTCGCTTGTACTTGCGCGACCAACACTAAACTTCCCGCTACAACAACAAGAATTAATATCAACTCAATGGCAACTGACACCTGCTCTATGACCGAACGCAACTGGCCAATAATGGCATCAACATCAATCATTGAAACGGTTGGATATTGGGTCATCAACTGGGCAAAGCCATCTAGCTCGTTCTCTGGTACATACAAGCCTGCGATATAGGTAGCAGGAAAGTCTTGTAATACAGCTGGGCTAAATATCATGAAGAAGTTTGGTTGCATCGATTGCCAATCCACTTCACGTAAACTGGTGATTTCAACCGTTACTTCGTCACTACCTAAAGTAAACGTTAATGTATCTCCCAGTTTGAGTTCTAGCCTTTCTGCAATACTCGATTCTACGGATACTTGCAGCTTATCGTCACCGTCTTGGAACCACTCCCCCTCAAGAATTTTGTTTCTATTAGGCAAATCTGCGCGCCAAGTTAAGTTAAGTTCTCGGCCTACGCCACGACGCCCGCGATCGGCTTCTTTGTTGTCTTCTTTGGTGACTTCTTTGGCTACTTTTTCATCGTTAACGGCTGCCAAACGGCCTCGAACAACGGGATATAACCCACTACTGGTAACGGTTGTCGTATCAACTAAGTGTTCTACTGCAGCAACCTCATTTGCCGCAATATTCACCAAGAAGCGATTAGATGCATCATCAGGTAGCTGATCTTGCCATTCGTTGATTAATGTATTTTTCAACACCAAAATAACTAACAGAAGTTTAATGGCGATGGTAAAGCTCACCATTTGTACACTGTTTTCATTGGCTCGGCGTTTTAAGTTAGCTAATGCCAAATAGAACGACTTTCCTGCATTACTACCAACTTGGCGCCCCGCACCCATGATGAACTTCCCAATTAACAACAATATGGCAGACACCACAATACCACCCACGAGTAGCGATAAACTCAGCAACCAATCGCGGCTAAACAATAGCAATAGGCCGTACAGCGCAACAATTGGAATAATAATTTGCACACTTACTCTGCCAAATGTGTGTTGATTGAAACCACGTATTACTGACATAGCGGGTGTAGAAATCAATGATTTTAACGGTGTAATAGCAAACGCCGTTGCACACACTAAGCCAGTAACGATTGCCACAACGAAAGGATAAAGTGGCAAGTGTGTATTGCCAACCTCCAGATATTCGCTGATTGCATTTATGCCAAGGGCAAGCAATACATATCCAACAATCAAACCAAAGCCAATGCTAAATAGGCTTAGCAAAGCCCAATGCAATAAATATAATTTACGAATATGGCTCATGGATGCGCCAAGTGCTTTGAATACAGCAACCATAGGTTGATGACGTTGGCTATATCTTCGGCTAGCTACGGCTACAGCAACTGCCGCCAATACAATGCCTAGCATACTGGCCAACGATAAAAATTTCTCAGCTCGATTAAGCGCACTCGCTAACGGTGATTGACCCGATTTTATATCGCGCCAGCGTTGGGTTTCGTTTACTTGAGGCTTTATCCACTCTTCAAATTGCTCTATCGCTTCTTCATCGCCCGCAAATAACTGCGTATAAGAAACGCGGCTCGCAGGTTTTATCAGCTGCGTTTTTGGCAAGTCATCGATATTAAGAATAACCGTTGGACCAGAGGTAAATACACTAAACGATGCATCAGGAATGTTGTGTACGATGCCAGCGATTGTGAACTTACCAACACCAATCTCTATCTCATCCCCTAGTGCTACATCTAGTTTCATCAGTAACGCTGGTTCAACCCATACAGTATCTTGCGCAGGTGCATTCACAGGCCTCTGATTTTGCTTTACTCCATCAGCTGATACCATTAACTCACCACGCAAAGGGTATTTTGCCGATACCGCTTTTATTTCAGCCAATTGCATTCGAACGCCCGCAAAAACAATTGAATCCGTTTCAATTTGCGCAGCATGTTCAACATTAAGTTCCTGACTTTTCAGAATAATCGCTTCATCTACTGGTCGTGGCGTGATGAGAATTCTGTCAGCAGCGATGAATGTAGTGCTATTAGCCATGATCGCCTGACGGATTTGCCCTGAAAATCCTGACAAAGAAAATACTGTTGCAACAGCTAAAATGATCGCTAAACAAATGATCGTAAGTTCACCACGTCGCAATTCATGCTGAAATAAACGCAGCGATTGCTTGAACCAAGCATGCTTAAGAATACTCATATGATTACCCTGCGTTCGCTATTGTTGGCGACACTTCAGACAGTTGACCGCTATCCATCACCACTTGTCGCTGACACATATTGGCCAACTTCTGATCGTGAGTTACTAAAATGAGCGTGGTGCCGTTTTGTTTATTCAAATCAAACAACAGCTCGGTGATATGTTGTCCCGTCACACTGTCTAAGTTTCCGGTAGGCTCATCAGCAAACAATACGTCAGGCTGAGTAATAAATGCACGTGCAATGGCAACTCGCTGTTGTTCACCACCAGAAAGCTGCGATGGGTAATGATTTTCGCGCGCCTTTAAATCAACCTTAGCCAACAACTCACGCGCCTTTTCTTCTGCGTTTGGTACATTGGCCAATTCGGCAGGCAACATTACATTTTCTATTGCGGTTAAACTACTAACTAAAAGAAATTGTTGAAAAATAAAGCCAACATGTTGAGCGCGCACTTCACTGCGCTGTTCTTCATTAAACTGGTGCAAAGGGTGATTTTTGAGATACACTTCACCTGCAGTAGGAACATCAAGTCCGGCAAGAAGTGACAGTAATGTTGTTTTACCAGAACCTGAAGAACCAACAATTGCCAGACTTTCTCCTGCAGTAACATCTAGCTGGATTGGGTGTAATAATTCAAGTGATTTGCCTTCGAGCTGCACTGTTTTAGTAAGCCCTTTAACTTTTAAAATTGTTTCGGAACAGTAATTCATGATTAAAAACGTCTTCTCTGTTGGCCTAATGTTGCTTTTATTGAGCTTTATCAATATCGCATACGGTAATACATCTATTCTACTACTAGGAGATAGCCTAAGTGCAAGTTATGGCATGAAAGAAAATCAAGGCTGGGTTTACAAATTAAATGAGCAATTGGAAGACACTAAAGCAGGTTATAGAATTATCAACGCTAGCATTAGTGGCGAGACGACAGCTGGCGGTTTATCAAGGATTGACGGCATTTTAACGAAAACAAAAGTTGACCATTTGATTATCGAATTGGGTGGAAATGACGGATTACGAGGCTTCAATCCAGCACTTATTAAAAATAACTTGTTACAAATAATTGAAATCGCGAAGAAGCATAATGTGACGCCACATATCATGAATGTGAAAATTACGCCGAATTATGGGCCGCGCTATAACCAGATGTTTGAAGCGATATTTCCTGAAGTTGCCAAAGAGGCCAACATTGAATTACTGCCATTTTTCATGAACGAGATTGCAGTTAAACCTGAATTAATGCAAGCCGATGGTATTCACCCAACAGTGGAGGCGCAACCATTAATCGTCAACATTATGGCCAAAACATTAGAGAATATGGAGCTGAACTAGTAAAACAATGGACTTTATCTGGATTCTTTTTGCCTTTATCTGCGGTTTAGCGGCTAAAAGCATTACCTTACCACCGTCAATTGGTTACTTACTTGCTGGGTTTGTTCTCAATTTTATGGGAATGCAAGCTGACGACACCATCTTAAACCTTGCCAATTTAGGCATTACCTTAATGCTGTTCACCATTGGACTGAAACTCAACATTTCTGATTTACTAAAGCGTGAGGTTTGGTTTGGTAGCATTGCTCACACCAGCATTTGGATGGTAGCAATTATCGCGATCTTGAAGCTACTCGTAATATTGACCGTACCGTATATGGCCGATTTAACCAACGAAACCGTTGCACTTATTGTTTTTGCCTTAAGTTTTAGCAGCACGGTATGTGTTGTGAAATTATTAGAAGAGCATGGCGAAATGAAAACTCGCCACGGCAAATTAGCCATTGGTATTCTGGTGATGCAGGATATCTTTGCGGTGATATTTCTTGTGCTTGCTACGCAAAAAGTACCCTCTATTTGGGCGCTACTTTTACTGCTGGCATTTCCGTTGAAACCACTGGCGAATAAACTAATTGATCAAGTAGGCCATGGTGAATTGCTGCCACTTGCGGGTTTCTTTATTACCTTTGGTACCTATGAACTTTTTGAATTATTAAACATCAAGGGAGACCTTGGCGCCCTACTCGTTGGTATGTATTTCGCGTCGCACAGTAAAGCGACGGAGATTACTAAATCATTACTTAGTTTCAAAGATCTATTCTTGATTGGCTTTTTCTTATCAGTAGGCTTTGCCGCATTACCGAGTTTAGATATGTTAGCCACAGCATTTTTACTGACTTTGCTATTACCAGTGAAGTTCTTACTGTTTTTCTCCTTGTTAGTTGCCCTAAGACTTCGCGCTAGAACGGCGTTTTTATCAGCTTTAGCGCTTAGTAATTTTAGCGAATTTGGCCTAATTGTAGCGTCACTGAGTAGCAAGTACGGCTGGCTAACGAATGAATGGCTAGTGATTTTATCGATCACTGTCTCAATCTCGTTTGTAATTACCAACGTATTGTACAATTTCGCCCATGAATTCTACGCTGCACATCGTGAATCCTTTACTAAAATGGAAAAACCAGAACGCTTGGCAGAAGATATTTTCGTTCAACCATGTGACGCACCTATATGCATAATTGGTATGGGACGTGTTGGCACTGGTGCTTACCTAGCATTGGATGGTCAAGTAGAAGGCCAAGCGTGGGGATTAGACACAGACAAAGAGAAAATTGCACAACTTCAACAAGAAGGCGTGCAAGCCTATTGGGGCGACGCTGAAGACGCAGACTTTTGGGAACGAATTTATCTTGATCGTATTGAATTAATTCTACTTGCTCTGCCTTCTGTTCAAGACGTTAAGAACATTACTTATCAACTTAAGCATGCAGATTTCAAAGGAAAAATCGCTGCCATCGCCCGATATAGTGATGAACAAGAAGAGCTTCAGGAGTTTGGCGTAGATAAAGTGTTTAACTTCTACAGTGAAGTCGGTGTCGGTTTCGCTGAGGAAAGTAAGGCATTGATCACAACCTAAATTCGAGAATATAGCTAAAACGAAAGAGCAACTTTTAAGTTGCTTTTTTTTGCCCCCAAATGAAGTATCAAGATATTTGAGAAGTTAATTAGTAACCCAAGTGCCGGATTCACTGAAGTCGGTCGTGCGAAGAGTTTAACCAACAGTTCTCTTGTACATTAAAAATACTTATTGAACGACTTTAAATCTAAGCCAACATACTCCCCAACAAAAGATCAATATTGAAACTTTAATCAAATAAGCAATTGTTAAGTATTGGAAATAGTTTGGGCTGACTAATACAACAATTTCCCAACCTCAGTTAGATTGAAAATCGCTTCCATTCTGGCTAAATATGAAATCAATTCGCGAATCAATGGATGAATAAGACGCAATGTATAAAAGGAATATTTGAAAGTGTGGCAAGAATACTTTTACCCATTTTACGTATTAGCACATTTCCAAGCTCACTTAATTCCCGCTCATTTTGCTCGTTGAGTAAACCCAATTGAATCGGCACAAGGGAATTTCTTTGATCAGCAGTAAATGGCTAATAGTCGCTTGATTAAGGAGAAAGTCGCTGGCGTTAGCCAAACTTATGCAAGAACAACTAAAGCTAGTTTAATCAACCACTTACTATAAGGATAGTAAGTTAGACCAGGTAACGGAGTAAAACAGTAAGCGTGAATTAAGCATTAATGAAGTAGAAGCAGTAAATGGTGGGGTTATGGCACTTTTAGATAGCCGATTTATTAGATCAGCAGGTAATGTCTCATTGGTATTAGGCTTCATATATGGATTTGCTGCAGAATTAGAAGGAGTGTGATTATGAGAACATTAAATGACAATGAGCTAAAGGAAGTGCAAGGTGGTGCAGTAGCAGTTGGAAGAGCGGTAGCCCGAGCAGTCAAGTCCGCTGGTAAGGCTGTTGGCGAATGGGCTGACGGAGTGATCGCAGCCTGGTTACCAATTGCCAAGTCGATTAATCAGATTATCAGATAATGTATGAGGGGGCATTCCCCCTCATTCTTACTATTTACTTGTTTAGCCAAATAAGTCTATGTACAAACTACTATTTCAACCGATTCTATTAATTATTTTACCCGTATTAATCAGTGCAATTCTGATAAATATGTCTGAGTTTCAGAGCGATGATCTTGACTTAATTCTGGTTCAAGTTTCCTTCTTTATCGCGATTTATTTGCTAAAAATTGATTGTATATTTCAGCAAGCTAAACCCTTAACAGTAAGACAATTTCATCTCACTGTAAGCAGTTTTGGCATTATATTTCTCATTGATAAGATTCTTTTTTATTCGTTTGGTAATTTTTCTGACGGTTCAGAAGACCCCATTGAGAATACGAAATTAATCCTGTTTGTTTATTTGGTTGTGTTGGCACCTATTGCTGAGGAAGTCATTTTTAGGGGGTGTATATATGCCAACTTTAAAAAGCGCAATTTTCAGCTATTAGGGAGAGTCGTAAGCTCAATGCTTTGGACATTAATTCACTTTTCTTCTTCGTATTTTTTTCACTATTATCTCGCCATTTTCATTAGCGGTTTAATTCTTAGCTACTTGTATGACAAAAACAACGGACTTTCGATAGTCATAGTTGTTCATGCCTTGTCCAACTTAGGTTACTTTTTTACTTTAGTTTTGGATTCGTAAATAAATACCACACATTATAAAGAATCGGTTTAAGTGGTAACAATAGGAAATACGGCCTGATAGCACATTAGAAATTATCAAGAGATTAAATAGCGGATTCGATCGATGTTACTTCGACAGGAATTATCTTTATTGATACCAACTATTTGGAAGTAAGTTAGATTAACAAACGACAAAAACACAAAAGCCAGCATTACGCTGGCTTTTGTGTCACTTAAAAAGTGGCATCCCTAAGGGGATTCGAACCCCTGTTACCGCCGTGAAAGGGCGGTGTCCTAGGCCTCTAGACGATAGGGACGCAGAATAACCATTTAAGTTTAGTACATCAGCACCAACCTAAACATATTAAGCATCGAGCAATATTGTTAAACACAACACTACAAGTTTCGGTTTTCAACCATAAAACCGAGGATAAAGTATGACCTAGTTACTTCACCCTAATAAAAGTGGCATCCCTAAGGGGATTCGAACCCCTGTTACCGCCGTGAAAGGGCGGTGTCCTAGGCCTCTAGACGATAGGGACGCAGAATAGTCATCTAAGTTTAGTACACTAGCACTAACCTAAACATATTAAGCATCGAGCAACATTGTTATACACAACATTACAAGTTTCGGTTTTCAACCATAAAACCGAGGATAAAGTATGACCTAGTTACTTCACCCTAATAAAAGTGGCATCCCTAAGGGGATTCGAACCCCTGTTACCGCCGTGAAAGGGCGGTGTCCTAGGCCTCTAGACGATAGGGACGCAGAATATATGTTTACATTAAAACGAATCGTTTAAACCTAAACTTATTAAGCATCAATAAACGTTTAATCAAACGTTAAGTTTCGACTAAATTAGTCGAGGATAAAGTATGACCTAGTTACTCTACCCTTTTAAATAGTGGCATCCCTAAGGGGATTCGAACCCCTGTTACCGCCGTGAAAGGGCGGTGTCCTAGGCCTCTAGACGATAGGGACGCAGTAACAATTCAATGAGAATTGCATCAAGCGAAAGTGCACTATACACTTACACGTCTTAAGTCACATTATAGCCGTTAACGACCAGTTGACTTGGTGGAGCTATGCGGGATCGAACCGCAGACCTCTTCGCTGCCAGCGAAGCGCTCTCCCAGCTGAGCTATAGCCCCGCTACTCAAACATGCGTTCAAGCTGCTTCTCAGAGTGACCTAGTACTCGTTGAAAGCGAGGCGCATTCTATGCACTGCCCTGTTAAGTGTCAACCCTTTATTTCGATAAATTCTCTTTTTTTTACGATATAGCGTTCGTTTGAACACTTAAAGTACAACTTGACTAAATTTTGAGTAATCAGAAGGTTAACAAAGAAGGAAATTGATTTTAGGGATAATTTTTCTTTAGTTTCACCAATCATAGTTAGTCGTTTAGTTTACTAATGCTGGCTTAGATACCTAGTAAAGAAAGCACCATTTATTTTATCTGCGCAATTTCCAAATTCTACGGGCATAGAGTTATCAAAACGATCAACCATAATTCTGGTAATAGCTGTTGTAGATCACTGAAAAATAATGCGATTCAACATAAAGCTTAAATTAGACTACTTTTACTATAGTATTTTACTGCGCCCCACCCTAAACATTTTAGACATTTATCCAATATGAAAAATACACTTAAACACGGCTTGGTACTTTATTTTTAAAGGATTTGTCGTTATTGTTAGTACAATGTTTTGGTGAATTACCCATTTATGCAGCTTAAAAATTCAAATGTCGTAGCAATTGGCGGTGGGCATGGGCTCGGAAGAGTACTTTCTACATTGTCATTCTTAGAAAAGCAATTAACTGGTATCGTAACGACAACAGATAATGGCGGCTCTACTGGTAGACTTCGCAAAAGAAGCAGTTCAATTGCTTGGGGCGATTTGAGAAATTGCTTAACCCAACTCGTCGATGAATCATCTATTGGTAGTCAATTATTCAATTTTCGCTTTGATGGCCAAGATGAACTAGGTGGTCATAACTTAGGCAACCTAATCTTGTACGGTCTAGGACAAATACAATCTCGCCCATTAGACTCAATAAAGCTTGTTCGACGCTTGTTAAAAGTAAAAACGTCGTTACTGCCCATGTCTGAAACCCCTACTGATCTCATGGCATTTTACCCTGAAGGACGATGTCGTGTAGGTGAACTGTCTGTTGATGAAATGCCGATTATGCCGAAGAAGCTCATGCTAGCTCCTTTGGTAAAAACGCTATCATCATGCAAAGAAGCCATTGAGAATGCCGATCTAATTATTTTGGGACCGGGTAGCTTTTTAACAAGCGTCATTCCTCCTCTACTAGTAGGCGATATTGCAAATGCCATCGTTAACAGTAATGCACATTGTGTTTTTATTGACAATATAGTGAAAGAGAACAGCCCTGCAGGAGCACTTACGCTTGATGACAAACTCAAATGGATTGAAGACAACATAGGTAGGCAGCCGGTTGATAGCGCAATCGTTCATTGCGAGCAGACAACATCAAACATAGTCCCTGTATTCACCAGTGATCTATCAAATGAGAAAATTCCGCATTATCACGACTCAGAAAAGCTATTACTTGCACTTGAACAATGTCTAATGCAAACACCGCAACCCCCACAGCCAAATACAGACCAGTCTGCTAATATCGCTGTTGTAAATTCGTAAGCAATTTATAGGCAGATGTTAAATAAACTAGTATTATACCAATTGAATTAAATATTTGATCATTCAGCGAGAATTAAAAGGCTTAGAGGCAAGGCATTGATTGCAAAGAATGGTTGTTCCCTTGTTAAAATCAATAACGCTGCATATAAGCCTTTTAAACTCGCCCTTGGGAGCTTGTCAGGAAAGTGATAACTTCACAAATTTCTTTGATGGAGAATGACTACAGCTGCATCAATTTGCTTTGTTCTAACTTCCCTGACATAGCTCTGAACTGGTCAAATATTTATTTCACTTGGTATTAGATCAGCTAACGTTAGAACAGATAAAATAAAGCCGCTTACTAGCGGCTTTTTTATTGAAATTATTTTCTTTACTGAGCATAAATCAGTCATCTTGGCTTATGCGACTAGCTACTGCGCCCATTTGTCCTTTATATTTAGCATCATCACGCTTGTTGTATGGCCTTTCAGCTCTTCCAGACATTGTTTCAAAGTTGAGCGCCGCTATTTTCATTTTCGGGCGAAGCGCTAATGGAAGTTTACCGCTGTTATAAAACTCCAAGACAATTTGTCCAGACCAACCCGGATCAATTCGGTGTGCGGTAACATGTACCATAAGCCCAAGCCGTGCTAATGAAGAACGACCGTCTAACCAACCTACGATATCATCAGGCAAAGTAACTGACTCATAAGTCACTGCTAATGCAAGCTCGCCCGGGTGAAGAAAAAACGCTTCGCCATCTGGGATTACGATTTCTTCACTCATCACAGAATTCATCGCTTTTTGCACTTCTTCGCGCGGTCCACTCAAGTCAATATAAGGCGCGGTATGATCCTGAAATACACGAAATTCATTACCTAGACGAATATCGACGCTCACACCTGAAATCATACTTAATTCAGGCTTTGGACTTATCGCAATGTGCCCTTGTTCGATTAAATTCGTAATATCTCTATCGCATAATCTCATAGCGTTTCTTCTTTAATGTTATTTAATTTCTTTTATCAGGATTTGGTCTGTCTGCGGACTACGCGGATCTCGACAATTAAATAGCTTGGCTGCCATTTTGGCCGCTATTTTACGGTATTCCTTTGCAATTTCACTAGTGTTATTTGCAATTAATGGTGAAATCCCCTCGTCACCTGCTTCGCGTATACGAATATCGAGCGGTAACTGGCCGAGTAATGCGGTCTTATGGCTAGCCGCAATGCGTTTTCCACCATCTTGACCAAACAAGTGATCCTTATGGCCACAGTTAGTACATTGGTAGTAGCTCATGTTTTCGATAATCCCTAATACGGGAACACTCACTTTGTTAAACATGGCAATCCCTTTTTCGGCATCAGCCAATGCAATATCTTGCGGTGTTGTTACAACCACAGAGCCCGCCACGGGAACTTGTTGTGCAAGCGTTAGTTGAATGTCGCCCGTACCTGGAGGCATATCAACAATAAGATAATCAATATCCGGCCAAGCCGTTTCATTGAGTAATTGCATAAATGCCCTACTCGCCATTGGCCCTCGCCACACGGTAGCATCCTTTTCATCTACGAGAAAACCAAGCGACATTGCATAAAGCTCGTGCGAACGCATAGGTAACAGCGTCTTACCGTCTTCGGATTCAGGTCGTTCATCACGAATTCCTAACATCATAGGAATAGAAGGACCATAAATATCTGCATCAAGAATCGCTACCTTAGCGCCCTCTTCTATTAACCCATACGCTAAATTTACCGCTGTAGTTGATTTACCAACCCCACCTTTACCAGACGCTACCGCTATTATATTCTTTATTCCTTTAATATCGTGAGGCTTAATTTCAGTCACAAATGTACTTACGTGAAACGTTAACTCAATTTGCAAACTTTCGCTTAAAGATGCACTAACGGCATCAAGCTCAGTTGCGCAAGGAAATGGCAATTTAATATTGAATTCAAACTTTTGTTGTTCTGCTTTAGCAACAGAGATGTCAGCAACGCACTTTATGCCTGACGGAAATGTTTCCGAGCGATATTCATCCAGACAATCGATAATCGTATTCACCATAGATTGTTGTTCATTCTGAGGTGTTTTTTTGCCGCCAAATAATTTAGAGAAAATCATAAATTTTGCGTAATCACTCTTGTGTTAAGAAATACGATATTTCTTAATGAAATCTGACGCTAAATTCTGTACCATTCGTGCCATTATTACCACTAAAAGTTTTATAGGTTATACGACATTGTCCACATCAACTGTTAACGTTACAAATAAACGCAAGATTTTAGTTACCTGCGCGTTACCGTACGCGAATGGCTCAATTCACTTAGGCCACATGCTAGAGCATATCCAAACTGATATTTGGGTACGCTTTCAACGAATGCGTGGACATGAGACTTACTTTGTTTGTGCTGACGATGCACACGGCACACCAATCATGCTTAAAGCGCAAGAACTTGGTGTTTCACCAGAGGAAATGATCGCAGGTGTTCGCGAAGAACACATGGCTGACTTCGCCGATTTTCATATTAGCTTCGATAACTACCATTCAACACACAGTGACGAAAACAGAGCATTTGCCAGCGAAATTTATAATAAACTGCATGCAAATGGCCACATTAAAACACGTACTATTTCTCAATTGTACGATCCAGAAAAAGGCATGTTCTTACCAGATCGTTTTGTAAAGGGTACGTGTCCTAAGTGTCACAGTGAAGATCAAAACGGTGATAGCTGTGATAACTGTGGTGCTACATATTCTCCGACAGAAGTTATTAACCCTCGTTCTGTAGTATCTGGCGCTACGCCAGAGTTAAGAGATTCTGAGCATTACTTCTTTGACTTGCCTGCGTTTGAGCAAATGTTGAAAGACTGGACACGCAGTGGTTCTCTTCAAGACGAAATGGCCAACAAACTGGCTGAATGGTTTGAACAAGGTCTGCAACAGTGGGACATTAGCCGCGATGCGCCATATTTTGGATTCGAAATTCCGAACGCACCTGGCAAATTCTTTTATGTGTGGCTAGATGCGCCAATTGGCTACATGGGAAGCTTCAAAAACCTTTGTGATAAGCAAGGTATCGACTTTGACAGTTACTGGCAAGAAAATTCGGATGCTGAGCTTTACCACTTTATTGGTAAAGACATTATTTACTTCCACAGTTTATTTTGGCCAGCCATGCTAGAAGGTGCAGGTTTGCGTAAACCTACATCAGTGTATGCTCACGGTTTCGTTACGGTAAATGGCGCTAAAATGTCTAAGTCGAAAGGAACCTTTATTAAAGGCCGCACCTACTTAGAACACTTGAACCCAGAATATTTACGTTACTACTATGCTGCTAAACTCACTAGCCGCATCGATGATTTAGATTTGAATCTAGAAGACTTTGCACAACGTGTGAACTCTGACCTAGTCGGTAAAGTCGTCAATATCGCGTCTCGTTGCGCCAGCTTTATTACGAAGAAGTTCGACGGCACCTTATCTGCAAATGTTGATGATCAAGCGCTTGCCGATGCCGTGACCTCAGCAGGCGATACTATTGCTAATTACTATGAAGCACGCGAGTTTGGTAAAGCAATGCGTGAAATCATGGCACTGGCTGACCGCGTTAACGAATACATAGCGGTCAAAGAACCTTGGCAATTGATTAAAGACGAAACTAAACAACAAGAAGTACACGATATTTGTAGTTTAGGTATCAATTTATTTAGAACGTTAATGATCTACTTGAAGCCTGTATTACCAAAATTGGCTGAGAGCACAGAAGCGTTTTTAAATGACGAGTTGCATTGGAGTGGACATAAAACACTCTTGGCTAACCACAAAATCAATAAGTTTAAAGCGATGTTACAACGCGTAGAAATGGATAAAATCAACGAAATGGTAGAAGCATCAAAAGAAAGTCTAAATGCACCAGCGCCTGTTACAGGTCCATTAGCAGATGATCCAATTGCTGACGAAATTCAATTTGACGATTTCGCCAAAATCGATTTGCGTGTTGCTAAAATCGTGAAAGCAGAGCATGTTGAAAAAGCCGATAAACTCCTTCGTTTAGAACTAGATCTAGGTGGTGAAACACGTCAGGTGTTTGCTGGCATCAAATCTGCCTATCAACCAGAAGACTTAGAAGGCAAGCTCACCGTGATGGTTGCCAACTTAGCGCCACGTAAAATGCGTTTTGGTATGTCTGAAGGTATGGTATTAGCCGCTGGCCCTGGTGGTAAAGACTTATGGATTCTTAATCCAGAAGAAGGTGCACAACCGGGTATGAGAGTGAAGTAACCTCGTTACACATTCGAGATCACAAAGGCCAAATAAGTAATTATTTGGCCTTTTTTGTTACTTGCCCTAATTAATGCGCTATAAAGAACATGCATAAGTAAGTATAATACATAGCAATAATTCTCAAACAGCTTCTATCAGTAATCGCACGCTATGACATTAAAATCAATACCGCTTTCAGTGAAAATATTAGCTGGTTTATTTCTAGGCATTGCGATTGGCCTAGTATGGCAAGAACAAGTACAACTGGTTGACAAGCTTGCGCAGGCGTTTTTGCTGCTACTGCAAATGACGGCATTGCCCTACATTGCACTATCGCTTATTGTTGGTATTGGCGGCTTATCGCCAACCAAAGCAAAACGCGCACTCTACTATAGTACTATCGCAATTGTTTCCTTAATCGCTATCGTATTACTATTTATATTCATCAGCCCTATTGCATTTCCTGACTGGGAAAATGCCGACTTTTACAGTGTAAATACCATAAAGACGAATGAAGAAATCGACTTAGTTGATTTGTTTATTCCTGCTAATCCGTTTAGCGCTTTTGCTTATGCAGTAATCCCTTCGATTGTCTTATTTAGCTTTTTTATAGGTATCGGCTTAATGACAGTACGATACAAGCGCCGCGCCATTCTGGTACTTGGCAGCTTGCTTCAGTCTGTCGCAAACATCAATGGCATTGTTATGAGCCTAGCGCCTATAGGAGTATTTTGTATTGGCTGGCGCGCTGCAGTTACGATTGATAGCTCGCAAATTGATGGCTTAGTCGTCTATTTCGCCAGCGCGATATTTATCGTTTTGATATTATCTTTGGTAGTGCTACCAGTATTAGTCGCCATCATTACACCTTATCGTTATCGTGACGTTATTAAAACATCTCGCTCCGCAATGATAACTGCATTTGCCACAGGTAGTTTTTTGGTTGTGATCCCACTAATCGTGGAAAAAATAAAGCATTTATCAGCCAAAAATAGCAACATGCATGATGATTCGGAAACCGTAGCTGAAATATTAGTGCCTATAACGTTTAGCCTACCTGTTGGCGGCAAGTTGCTGGCATTACTTTTTGTCTTATTTGCCGCGTGGTTTTCAGGCGCTCATGTATCTGTAGGTGACTATTTCAATCTCGCCTTTGCTGGCTTACCCCAATTATTTGGCACATCCACTATTGCTATGCCTTTTTTACTGGAGTTGTTTAATGTACCCAGCTCTATGTTTGACATGTTCATCATTTCAGAAAATTTACTGGTTGGGCGTTTGAGTACCATTTTATCCGTGAGTTTTGCTGTGGCATTACCGCTTATCATAGCAAGTGCATTACAACATCAATTAACGCTAAAATGGCGTCATTTAATACGTAATATCATCATCATTCCAGCGCTAACCATAGCTATTTTGTTTGTGCTTCGTTTTAGTTTTGACGCCATCAGCCATCAATATCAAGGCTACGAAAAATTTATCAATCGTGACTTTATTCTGGCACCAGTAAAAACCAAAACGATAACCGAACCCAAAATTCCAACTTCTTACAACAAAGAACATCGTAGCGCGCTTGAGCGGATCAAACATAGAGGAACATTGCGCGTTGGGTATTTTCGTGATGACTTACCCTATTCGTTTCATAATAAACAAGGAAAACTAGTCGGCTTTGACATTGAAATTCTGAATCAACTAGCAATTGATCTTGGCGTTTCAATTGAATTTGTTCGTATTTTTCATGATCAAGCGGCTCCTTTGCTGGCCAATGGCTATTTAGATATCACGTCAGGCATTCCTGTTATTCCGGATAACATGACTAAGTACACAATGACCATTCCGTATAGCAAACAAACGGTCGCTTTCATTGTAAAAGACATCCGACGTAATGAGTTTCTAGAGTGGTCAAAAGTCACAAATAACGAAAAACTCACTATCGGCATCCCTGAGACTTTCTTTTATAAAACGGCCGTAACACGTGCGTTTCAGAAAGGAAAAGCATGGGAAATTTCTACACCAAGACTATTTTTCAAGGAAGAATACCAACACATTGACGGCATGCTATTTGGTGCGGCTGCGGCATCTGCTTGGACATTGTTGTATCCTGACTACACGGTCGTAGTACCTCGCCCTGCACTTGAACCATTATCAATGGCATTTCCAATTGCTAAAAATGATCAGGAGTTTGAGTTGTTTATGCGTAACTGGATAACAATGAAACAACAAAGTGGCACAATAGACAAATTATTCAATTATTGGATAGCGGGTAAAAATGATGAAAATTAATCATAGGAAACAACTTGCTAAACGTATACTAATTGCATGTTGCAGCATGAGTTTATTAAGCTTTTGCGCGAGTAATTATGAAGTATCAACTAATTTAGACCGCGACAACTTTGTCCAATATTTCGCCCCTGCTAAAGTCAAGGTTTATAACTCAGAGCAGGATATTCAAGGAAATTATATAGAGATTGGCCACGTTGAAGGAGAAGATTGTCAGGAAAAAGCACACCATGCGATTGCCGATGAACAAATAGCTCGCACAGATGCCAGACGAAAAGCGTTTAATCAAGGGGCCAATGCTATCGTATTCAGTGGCTGCGCTACAGTAACAACAAAGCAATGTGTTAGTCAGATGATTTGCTATGGCCGCACGTTTAAGGTCGAGCAATAATCTGCATGACGAGCTTTTCTGTTACCCCTATCGGTGTTGTTTCATCGCCCTACAAAGAAAAGTTTGCGATCCCTCGCCAACCGGGATTAGTTAGTGCAGCGAAAGGCGTAATTAAGCTAATCGGTGAGTTCAATAACCCGCATATGGTGCAAGACTTGGAACAGTACAGTCATATATGGCTTCTATTTCAATTTCACGAAACGGTTGAACAAGGTTGGAAACCGTTGGTGAGACCTCCCAGACTTGGCGGAAATACAAAAACGGGTGTGCTCGCAACACGTTCTACCTATAGGCCCAATGGCATAGGTATGTCTGTTGTTAAACTCGATGATGTAAAAATAGATAAAGGTACAGTGGCAATACACGTTGCAGGCATCGATCTATTGGATAACACGCCTATTATAGATATTAAGCCCTATATTCCCTATTCAGATGCACATCCCGATGCACACGGTAGCATCGCATCCAGTGCACCTTCGCAATTGCATGTACAATATAGTGACGCTGCATCCGAACAACTGCACAGATTTAGCCGAGAAATTCCTGAGCTCAATGCTTTCATTCGTCAAGTATTGAGTCAGGACCCGAGACCTGCCTATCGAAAATCTAAAATTGATGACAAGACATATGCAATGCATGTCTATAACTTAAACGTTTCTTGGCGTATGATAGCAGCCGACATCATTGAAGTGACATCACTCGAAAAGCGATAATCAATCGAATACGCTCCTTGCCATCGAGTTGAGGTAAATTACAACGTAAGGAACATAATGAAGCCCAGTCAATTTTTAGAGCTATTGTTGCTAGCAGCCATTTGGGGCTCATCCTTTTTGTTTATGCGTGTAGGTTCACCTGAACTTGGTCCTATGCTATTTAGTGGCATACGAACACTCATCGCGAGTATTTTTCTTGTTAGCTGTATCAAATTCATGCGCCCTGTTTTTAATCTTCAACAGATTGCTTGGCATATGTTCATAGTGGGCCAAATTAACACCGCAATTCCATTTGTACTGTTTGGTTACGCAACGCTGACGCTTGCTGCAGGTACTACCTCAGTGCTTAATGCAACAACCCCTATGTTCGGTGCAATTGTTGCGTATGTTTGGTTAAAAGATAAATTGTCACTTACGGCTATTGGTGGATTAGTTTTAGGATTTATCGGCGTTTATATTTTGGTGGCAGATCAACTCGCCATCGACAGTACTGCACTACTACCAGCACTGGCAGCGATTACTGCTGCTTTCTGTTACGGCATTTCCGCCAACTACACTAAACAATATTTAACCAATGTAAAACCTTTAGTATTGGCCGCTGGTAGCCAGATTTCTGCGACTATTACGCTTTTGCCATTGAGCTTATTTTTCTTGCCCGAGCAAATGCCTTCGTGGCCAGCAATAAGCTCAGTCATTATGATTGGCGTACTTTGTACAGGTATCGCGTACATTATCTTTTTTAGATTGATCACCGCACTTGGACCAGCAAGAGCGATTACCGTTACCTATTTGATTCCTGTTTTTGGATTATTCTGGGGTGTAATTTTTCTTCATGAGACTATTACAGTCAATATGCTGCTTGGTTGTGCTGTTATTTTGTTAGGGGTGGCCATTACAACGGGTCTGTTAAAATTGAAACTAACTAAAAAATCTCCTTCAAGCGACCAAATTTAAATCCGTACGAGGTGCCCATTTGGGCACCTCACCGTGTTATTTGTATACCACACCGCTTTTCATCACAAATTCAACATTCATCAAAGCCTTTATATTCTCTCTAGGGCTTTCACTTATCGCTATTATGTCAGCTTCTTTACCTGCTTCTATAGTACCTAACGAATCGCTCATGCCTATTAAATCGGCCGCGTTTACCGTTGCTGCTTTTAAGATGTCATCAGGTGTCATTCCAGCTTGAAACATCAACCACGCTTCTTTACCATTTTGGCCATGTTTTGAAACGCCACTATCAGTCCCGTAGGCGATATTCACGCCTGATTTATGTGCCCGCTTAAAGTTTTCTATCATATCTGCGCCAACTCGAATTGCTTTGGCCTTAATATCTTGTGACATGAAATTAGTTGTTTTAGCTAGATTCACGACCGTATCACCTGCCATGAGTGTGGGGACTAAATATGCACCTGATTCTTTGAACAAACGAATGCTTTCCTCATTCGCATAACTACCATGTTCAATACTATCAACACCTGCGCGTAATGCTGCATTTATACCTTCAGCAGCGTGTGCATGGCTTGTCACTTTGCGCCCCAAAGCATGCGCTGTTTGCACCACTTCTTTTAACTCGTCATCTGCCATTTGCTGACCCGTTCCAGTATTGGTATCTGATAACACGCCGCCTGTAGAAGTAATTTTGATGACATCAGCACCGAACTTTATCGCTCTACGGGTAGCACGGCGACAATCAAAAGGGCCATCACACACTGTTTTAGCCGTATTCATTTCTAATAAATCTGGACGCATACCATCGACATCACCGTGTCCACCGGTAACAGCCACGCTAGTGCCAGCTGCAATAACGCGTGGGCCAGGAATCAAGCCTTTGTTGATGCCATCTCTTAATGCGAAACTTTGCTCTGCTTTACTGCCCAGATCTCTAACTGTCGTAAAGCCAGCCATTAAGGTTTTGCGGGCATAATTAACACTCTTAATAAGAATGTCTGCATCAGATAATCGAATACCGTCCCGTGCATTTTCTGGCCCCAATTCACCTTGCATATGCACATGCATATCCATAAGACCCGGCATAACAAACTGATTGGAAAGGTCTATAAACTTGGCATTCTCATCAAACTGATTAATGTCAGTAAATCCACTTTGTACAGACTTTATTTTGCCATTATCAATCACAATCGTTTGATTGTTTAAAGGTGCTTTTCCAGGAACTGCTAGCAGTTTTCCGGCATGAATGATGGTAATTTGAGCAAAACTAGAAAGCGAGCTTAACCCTAAAACGGAGGCTAAAGACACTGCTAAAATCTTAGATTTCATTGTTTTTTCCTGTCTACTTTTTCCTTACCATATCAGGAAATTAGTCGACGACAAAGCAACAATAATCTTGTATTTGGGATACCGATGGGACAGTTAAAGAGAAATTAGGAAAGGATTATGTACACAGTATCACGTACGCCATTTCATATGGTGATTGTGATACTGTGTAAAATAGCTGAGTTGTTTGCTTTAGTGGTGGTGACCACCAACTCCATGAGCATGTTTGTGTTCAATCTCTTCTTCTGTCGCTTCACGTACATCAACAACATCAAGATCAAAAGTAACAACCTGACCCGCTAAAGGTGGATTCAAATCAACGGTTACCATGAAACGGCCTACTTTCAATACTGTTACCTGACGTTGACCTTGCTCAGTATGAATAACCGCAGTCATACCTGGACGCCATTTAGTTGCGCCCTGGAGATGTTTAACAGGAACACGCTGTTCTGCACCTTCTTGTCGCTCGCCGTAGGCATCTTCCGGTTGAAGCGTCACAGAAAACTTATCACCTGCTTCTTTACCGTCAAGTGCTTTTTCTACGCCAACCAACATGTTATTGAAGCCATGTAAATACGCCATAGGGTCGCCACCATGAGAAGACTCTAATTCTTCGCCAGCTTCATTCTTTAATGTGTAGTGAAATTGTACAACTGTTTTATCAGCGATTTTCATTATTCATATCCAACAATTAGTCATTTAATTGCTGGCAAGTCTACCAAACTCTCTTCTAATGCCCTAGCATCAATTACTATATCAGGCCCAAATGAGTAAAATTAGTACGCTCAGCACGATAAGCGTCATGCCAAAGTACTCTCGTTTGGTAATTTTTTCATTAAACACCTTATAGGTTAATGCCAGTGTTATGAAAAATTCTACTTGGCCTAAAGCCTTAACGTACGCTGCTTGCTGCAAACTAGCACCAGTAAACCATCCAATCGATCCTAAAACACTTGTAATGCCAACAAACAATGACAAACGCCAATTATTGAAGATATTGGCAAATTGCTCTCTTTCTTTTAAGAACAAATAAATAACAGACAATATAGACTGAACCGATATCATCACAACCAATGTAACGGCAGCGCTTAGGAATAAATCAGTATTCAACGCTAAGCTTGATTCGCGAATCAACAAGGTGGTAACCGCCAAACCTAATCCACTTGCAATGCCGTAACCAGCACCTGGATTACGCAATAAATCATTGACGGTAAACTTCACCTTAGAAAGTATGACGACTCCTATCACGCCAATGATTACTGAAAGCCACCCTAGAAACGTCAATGATGCTGAAAATATCAATGCACCGACTATGGCAACTTGAATCGCTTCTGTTTTAGATAAACTCGTTGCAACAGCAAAGTTACGAAAAGAAAAGGCTGCAACCAAAAAAGCCGTACCTAAAATTTGAGAGATACTTGCTATACCAACATATAGTGCAAATTTTGAATTAAATGTTGGAAACTCTATATTTTGCGTCGAATATATCGAGTATAAATAAACAACTGCGAAAGGGAGAGCAAATAAATATCGTACCGATGTGGCAGCCATAGGAGAAAGTTCTAATGATAATTGTTTTTGACCTGCTGTTCGAACAGCTTGCATGGTAGCGGCGAGAAGCGTGAAATAAATCCAATAATTCATGAATATGTACTACCTCCAACACATATCTTGTTTTTATTCCATAATTTTTAAGTATATCAGACTATTGAATTTTTTCTCAGATACTATTAGAACGAAAGCTTCATAGATATACAGATTAGGCTACTGAAGTGTCAAATAGTCTATGCAGGTAAGTAGTTAGTGAATGAGTGAGTGAACATAATTAGCTTCTAGTCACTAACTGTATTACTAATGCCATAAGTTTGCCTGTTAAAGTTTAAACTCAATACGAGGTTTACCGCCTTTCTTTGTATCAATTTTAGGTTTACACAACAACAAACGTTTTGAGCCTACGCCATATGTCTCAACTAACGAATTTTTAAACAATTGGCCTCGCTCATTTGCAAGTTCAACTAATGCCAATTTTTCCTCTTGCGTAATTGTTAACTCAGCTTCAATATCTGCCGGCACGCTAATCGCGCACACCTTTAACTGTTTTTTTGGATACTCCTCTAACAAAGCAACTAGGTTTTCAACGAAGCCAAGTTGTTGCGCAGACAGTTCTACACTCTCTGGCTCGTATATGAGATCATCTACAGTAACCCTTAGCATATATTCACCGGCAATTCGTGCGACCGACACGATATTAGAATACGGAACAAAGGTTTGCATGAGGTAAGACTCGGTCGCCGACATGATCGCTTTTTTGGCAACCAGCCCGACGAAACTCTGAACGCCAAATGAAGGATCATTTACATTACCCGACAACGGGATATTCAGCTCTACATTGTCGTCATTGTCTTTCAGCATATTCAGCGCAACGTTGAGTGGCACCATACCTGATTCTTGTACAACATTTCCTTGCTCATGACTCGTCCCGACCAATTCTAACCCCCTAAGATTAACTAACGCATTTCCGTCTAAAACATCTTCAGTGACATTAAGTTTAATGTCACTGTCGAGTTGTCCACTTAAGAATTCAAGCCCGAGCGATTTCCCCATATAACTAGATATTCGAGGTAAAGACAACTCGGTTAATTGTATCTCCGATACCATATTCAATTTAGGGGAAAACGGTTGAATATCAGTACTAACTCTAATATTCGCGTGTTTACCAATATCAGTATCTAGCACCAACGTAGTAAATACTGAGTTGTTGGCCGTATTTAAGTTAGATAATTGGGCTTTATTAATCACCAATGTTTGTTCAAATGCAGGTGACACACTTTCATCGTTAATATCAATTTGGCTGCCTTGCGCTATTTCTATATTGCCAATCCTAATACCAAAAGCCTTCGTTTCTTCCATAGCTTCACCCGTGTCAATTGAATCTACAACATTCGTGACTTCGTCTGATGTTTCAGTTTTTGGAGGTAAATTCGTATCGTTGCCAAGAGTGATTAGATTAGTTAGCTGTTTATTCTCATTTATAAATAAATTTAGCTTTAATCTATCTAGGAAAACTCGCTCCAATGTTATTAAATCTTGTGTGAAGTGTGCTTTGTTTAATACAAGTTGGTTTAATGTAACTAAACTAGTGAAACTTTCAGTTGGATTTGATGGTGAATTCTTTTCCGAAAACACTAACTTGTCGATGATAAGTTTTTCGTATGAAGCCGAGATATCACTTTTCTCTAGTGTTATTGAAATATCATCCGAAACTAGGTTATCGAAACTCGCTATTAAATGCTCAGTTTTAGGTTGTGTAACTTGGACTCGTTCAAATTCCAAAGCAAATTTCGTTTGCGTTGAGAGTTCTTCACCAGCTAATTGCAAAAACAAAGAGTGTGTTTCAATGTCGAAGCCGTGAATACTAATGTTAACTTCATCGTGTTGAAATTCTACATCTGTGGTATTCAAATTGAATTTATTCACATTAAGATCAATACCCTCCTTCGCAATTTGAACATCTCCATTTAATGTGACTTTTGCTACACCACCTGCAAATTTTCCATGTCCACCAAGGTAACTATTAAAATCCGTTAAATTTAAATTATTCACACTTATAGAGTAACTCACCTTACCAAATGCATTTTGCAATACACTTGAAATATCTATTGTCACCTTCGTATCGTGATAACGATAATTCGATAGAAATTCTAGCTGTTGTGTGTTTTGAGCTAGCACTAGATCAGCCAAATTTGCGTCAGTAAGCTCTAAAGGATGATGAATAGCACCTTCCCACAAATCGACAACAACATTATTGATCTTGGGATTTGCTAGTACTATTTGCCAATTGTTTGGCTCAAGAGTTTCACTAGTTTCGTCAGGTGAATCATTTGTACTATTTGAATTGTTTACTAATGGAATGCCAATTATTGAAAGACTATCGCTACCCTTTACGACTTTGATTACCGCATCGCTAAGCTGAAAATCATCAAATGCAATTTTCTTCGAAAACAACGAAAACACGTTTACGTCAACAACCGCCCTACCTATTTTTAATACGCGACTATTATCTTCGTGAGTTAGCTCAAGTTGCTTTATAGATAAGCGTGCAACAAACGGATTGAATTGCACTTGGCTTTGAGCACTTAACGTAAGTTTATATGGAATTAAATGCTTATTTAGTTGAGATGTAACCAAAGGAGAACTTACGCCCCAAACAAGCGAAAATAAACCGACGTAAATGGCGAAAAGATATAAACACGCTCTCAGAACCTTAACACTCATCTTTCTGGGCACAACAGTATCATTTGACATCAATTCAATTAATCCCTTTTATTACTACGAGTTACATTAAAAACCATAATAAAGATCATAGCGAGTCTTAATTGCTAAATTATATATCAATCTAATCAACTACGTTTGGTAAATTAAGAGTTAAGTCATCAAAGTTATCTCTGATCCCTACCTATTGAATTGCTCATAACTAAATGAATGAAAAATAAACACTTGACTACTACGACGTCAATCGTACATATTAAATACGAACCACATCGTAAGTAAAAGGATAACAATAATGAGAAGAACTCGATTGAAAGAAGGAAAAAATGACGCTGACGTAGATATGACCCCCATGCTGGATATCGTCTTTATTTTGTTAATTTTCTTTATTGTCACCACGTCGTTTGTTAGAGAAGAATCGTTATTAGTAAACAAACCCAAAAATGGTAAAAACACCCCGAATAATGACCCTACTATGCTAGTACGTGTAGACGAGAATGGCAGAATTACGTTTAATGGTAAGGATGTTGATATAGAACGATTGGAAGCAAGAATCGAAAATTTCTTAGCTAAAAACCAAACTAATAGCGTAATATTAATACCTGCATATGACGCTAAATACGACAAAGTTGTCGCGGTGATTGATAAGGTCAAACTTTTTGACAACCTTACCGTTTCAATAGGTAAATCTTAGCACTATCTAATTCGACTACACTCATAATTCAGAGTCAGAAAAATTAGTATTTGATTTTAAGATAAACGAATACATTCTTCATGGCTCTGATACATTTGAATCAGCAACAGAAGAACTTGTCGTACTCTACACACTAGTCTTCACTAACATATGACTTATACGCTCCCATCCTCCACACATACCTGTACAAATTTGAGTTTATAAACGCCACTAAATCTTGCTACTGTCAGCCAGTTTCCTATTTAGATATATCAACTTACTTAAGCATTTACGATTGATAATCCCTCCTAAAAGCAACAATCGTAATTTAGGTAATAATTAAGTTATGGTTTTATCAATTGACGGAGAATACAAAACGAGGCAATGAGACGTCGTAAGAATAGAATCATGCAAGATAATGGTGCAAGTGTTGACATGACACCGATGCTAGATATTGTTTTTATTTTGTTGATTTTCTTCATCGTGACCACTTCCTTTGTAAAAGAAGAAGGTTTTATTGCAAATTACGTCAAATCAACCAAAGCTGATAGTAAGCCAGCTAAAAATATAATGATCCATTTGGATAAGAACGGAATCCTTTACTTCAACAATACACCTGTTGATTTAGAAAGAATCCCTGCTAGAGTAGAAAACTTTATCGCCAATACACCTACTGATACGATTATATTTAGACCTCATGAAGAATCTGAATATCAAAAAGTTGTGAGTGTACTCGATCAATTACAACAATTCGCACAACTAAGAGTTGTAATTGGTCTTAATAAAGCTAAGTAATTCACATAAGAATTGCAATTTGCTTCTCTATTTATACTAGAAGATTAAATAAAAACTTTTTGCTTTCGTGTAGATCGCTAAGCAGTCGAAGTATGACAATGTTTATTCATTAACGTACATATATAAGTGTATACTTAAATAAGCTACACACTGTAGCGCTCATACGAAACAATGAAGTTGAGGTGGGAAACGGAAGGACGCATTAACCTTCATATCATGCTTAGACTCATTTCTAACCACTACTACTGCGCGACAGTTGTACAACCGCTTTTTCTAGCTCGCTTCCCACATCAGCAATCATAGCAAAGCAGTATGACTTTGATAAAGAACAAGCTTGCCTTTTAAGAAATCTTCACTTTAACGAGGAGCAAATTTGCCCTTCGATACGTTCCTCCTATACAGGACGAACGGAGTGTCTTGATTAAGCTTTTACGGTTAGTTTTCAAATCGCCATAACGCAAAAAGCCCGCACATTGTGCGGGCTCTCTGACTTAATAGGAAGCTTAGCGATGTCCTACTCTCACATGGGAACTCCCACACTACCATCGGCGCTATTGCATTTCACTTCTGAGTTCGGCATGGGATCAGGTGGTTCTACAATGCTATTGTCGCTAAGCAAAAACT